>Ga0187786_10000337_pt1 | contig 14196 bp, 13 predicted proteins | sample 0815_BV2_10_20_M_FD_132449 | JGI IMG/M metagenome (GOLD analysis project Ga0187786, IMG submission 132449) | Tropical peat soil microbial communities from peatlands in Department of Meta, Colombia - 0815_BV2_10_20_MG | ecosystem: Environmental > Terrestrial > Soil > Wetlands > Peat | place...
TAAACCAGAAATGGGTAACAGACGATTATTGGTCCGATCCGCAGCACGACCTACCAAAGGAGATAACACTGCTACCATTAAGGGTTGTGATGCTAAAATAAATGCAGTAGTTTGGGGATCAAGTCCCCGAAGTGACTGTAAGTACAGACTAAGTAGAGTGGCCATTGCCGAGATGGCTATATTTAAAAATAACATAGACAAAGCAGTAAACGATGACTGTCTCCTTTGAAATATACTCAACTGCAACATGGGACTTTCATTTTTTCTTTCCAATAAAATAAAGCCCAATAATCCCATAAAACCTAAAATCAAGACGAATTTTCCCATATCCTCCAGTAGTGAGGAAAATCCATATAATATTGCCACTAAAGACAGTGTGTATATTGTTGCTCCTTTAATGTCAAAATGTTCTCCCTGGGCCTCGGTCCACTCCATTTTAAGTTTCCAGAAAAGAATTAGAAGTAAAAATATGCCAATAGGTACGTTAAATAAAAATATACTCCTCCAACCAAGGTACTGTATCAAAACACCACCCAGAATCGGGCCTAAAAAGAGACCAATAAATACCGCAGTAACATACAACCCCAAAGCTTCTCCACGTCTTTTCATTGGGAAAACGGAACTTAATAAAGCTACCATGGTAGCAAAAATCATGGCGCACCCTAATCCCTGCATAAAGCTGAATATCACTAAAATCTCGCCAGATGTAGAAAATGCTGCCAAAAAAGAGCTAATAGTATAAATAAATATACCGTAAGCGAATATTTTCCTACGACCGTAAATATCAGCCAATCTACCAAAGGGCAGCACCAGAGCGGCGTTGGCCAGTACAAATGCTGTAGGTATCCATCCTAAAATTATAATATTAACCAAAAGATCCTTCTGGATGACTGGTAAAGCCAAGTTTAGAGAGGACCCCATAAATGGTATTAAAAAAGCTGCCAAAGATACCAATAGCAATGTAATTCTCTGCAGCGATTTGTCTATAATCATGGTAACTCCACAACATCTATAGGCATAGTCACTCTTTCACGATCAGCTAAGAAACTATTTGCTATTGTTAATAATTATGCCCTATTATTATATGCTCTAATTTCATATAGATTAAATTAACATAGATTAGGTGATTTGTAAATGGTCTCGGATCTGGTGCTTTCAGGCTTGTGGGGGTTTTTGGGAGGATTTGCTCTGCTTATAGGGGCTGTCTTTGGTTATTATTTCAAGATCCCACCACGAATAGTGGCCGGTGTAATGGCTTTCGGTTCTGGGGTACTTTTATCTGCAGTGTCATTTGAACTTTTAGATGAAGCCTATTCTTTGGGAGGTTTAGAGCATCTGGCTGCGGGTTTTCTAATAGGAGCCCTAATTTTTACTCTTACCAATCTTTATTTGGCCAGAAGGGGCGCTAAACACCGAAAACGATCCCAAAGACCGGAAGAATTCGAAGGCAATGGTGCAGCCATAGCAGCCGGTTCAGTGATCGATGGTATTCCCGAATCCATTGCCATTGGCCTTACCATGATTGGAGGCACTGGAGTCAGTACCGCCACCATGGTCGCCGTATTTTTATCTAACATACCCGAAGGTCTGTCCAGTTCAGCAGGTATGAAAAAAGATGGTTGGAAACCTTCTCGGGTGTTTATATTGTGGTTTGTTATTGCAGTTGTTACCAGTTTATCTTCAATTATAGGCTTCACTGTTTTCCAGTATTTACCTCCCCAAGTCACTGCTGTGGCATTGGCCATAGCCGCCGGGGGAATTTTGGCCATGCTGGTGGATACTATGATACCAGAAGCATTCAGTGAAACCCATAACCTGGCTGGGATGTTAACTGTGATAGGTTTCGCCATATCATTCATTTTATCTAAATTATATTAGATCAAAAAAACTGAAGAATAAATTACAATCAAGAAAGGAGGATTAATCTATGAGCCATGACTGCTCCTACTGTCGGAAACTGGAACCTTATAATTTTGGAGACTACCTGGATCAGACTGGGCACTGGATCATATTTTTAGCACCCAACCAGAGCAACCTGGGAACGTGTGTAGTAGCTCTAAACCGCCACCACCAAACTTTAACTGGATTAAAACCTGATGAATGGGAAGAATTCGCTCAACTGGTGGAATCTATGGAAACTGCCATTAAAAAGTCATTCAATGCTACTCTAATAAATTGGGGATGTCTAATGAACACTTTCTACTTAAAAGGAAAACCCAAACCTCACTTGCACTGGCACTTCATACCCCGCTACCGAGATCCAGTGGAATTTGCAGGACATATCTTTGAAGACCCCCACTTCGGCTACATGCGCCCTCGGCCCCCCAAAAAGATATCTCAGGAAGTTAGAGAAGAAATAATGCATAAAATCCAGACTAATTTGATTTTAAAAAAATAATAATTAGTAAAATAAAGCTAATAAATTAGTAGAAAAAAACAAAATTAGTAGAAAAGTAAAAATAATAAAAAAAATTAGTTTTTCTATTCTTTATTTTCTGACTCAATGTCGTTCAGGGCTTCCTCTACTTGTAAACGGACGTACCATCTTTTATCGTCCAACAACCTTTCCAAAGCAGGTATGGCACGTTTGTCCCCTATTTTTCCCAAAGCTCCAGCAGCATGCCTGCGCACGCTAATATCATCGTCATCCAGAGCTTTAATCAGAGGTTCTAGCGCACTTTCATCCCCAATCATCCCTAAAGCTTCTTCGGCAGCACTTCTGTAACTAAAATCGTCATCTTTTAATGATTCTATCAAATGTGGGACAGCAGTTTTAGATTTTATTCTCCCTAAGGCCATAACCGCAGTGTTACGTATTTTTTTATCTTTTAAAAGATCTATTAGTGGTTCTACCGCAGTTTCATCACCAATAAAACCTAAAGCCTCGGCAGCATGCATTTGAACATACCACAGCTCGTCTTCTAATGTTTTTATAAGGGTTCCGGTAGCTGCAGGGTTTCCTATTTTACCAAGAGCCATTGCTGCATTCCATCTTAGATCACTATCATGATCTTCCAATAATAACAGTAATGGTTCGATGGTTCTTTCATCCTTCAACCTACCCAGAGCCTGAGCCGCCTCCCAACGGGTATCATGTCCACCATCGTTCAAAACTTTCAATAGCCCATTTAAGTTTCGGTCTTTTTCCATTTTAGAAACGTCAGGTCTGTTGTCTTTATCCAGAAAGCCCATTATTTCACCACCAATCTACAATTATTATTTATAATTATGTGGCACCATGAATAAATAATAACTCATTTAATGAAGTTAATATAAACCTTCCTGTGGCTAATATCGTGTATTTTCTCCATGAGAACTAAACGATTTCTTCAGGAATAAAAAAAAGATAATTAAGATCCATTTGAAATTTAAAATCATATTTGATTTAAGATCCATTTGAAATTTAAAAAAATCAGTAATAATATGGTTAAAATTAAAACGATTTAAAGAGACTTATTCTTCTTCAGGGAGTTTTCCGTATTGATGGTAGTAATGAAATGATTCCATAAACTCTTTAGCTTTGGGATAAATCTCCATGAACTCGGCAAAGCTTTTAAGGTTGCAAATGGTGGGTTTGCTTAAAACATGTTCCATGGCACAGGCGTCATCCCCTGCCACTTCCACACCCACCCCCAAAAGGTTTAAAAACTCTTCCAATACAGTGTGACGTTCCATGATACCTTCAGCCACTTGCAAGCCTTCCTGTGTTAATTTTATCTCACGATAACGTTGATAAGATACCAGTCCCATCTGGGATAGTTTCTGCACGGCTTCAACCACACTTGGCGGTTTAACATCCAGGGCATTGGAAATGTCCTTTACCTTTATTTTCCCTTTATCCTTCCCCAAACAGTACATAGTCTCCAGATAGTCCTCCACACTTTGACTGAGTCGGGGATTGGTTTTCATTTAATCATCTTCTTCTTTTTTGTCTTTCCATCGAATCTGAATATTAGACTGGGTACATCGGCCGCAGCTCTCACAATTATGTCCCATTATTTTTCGTATTACATTTAAAACTTTCACAATATCACGCTCCACATGAGGTTGAGTAAACTTCCAGATAGAAGGGCCACTGTTAACATGATACTAACAACTTTCAACAGATCTTTAATTCCTAATTCCTTGACCAGTACCGCAAAGGTGGCTATGCAGGGGAAGCTCACTGCTAAAAAAGTAGAAGCAACTGTAAGTTGCTGAGCAGTGAGGTGTAAAGGAGCTAACATGGCCGTAGCCAGGTCTTTTCTTAAAAATCCCATTATAAGTGCCCCAATAGCATCAGGAGGTAATCCTAATAGTTGGGAGAGTATGGGTGATAATATCCATGTGAGAAAGTCCATTATTCCCACCAGATATAGGATGTTAATGGTTAGGAGTCCTAAAAATACAAATGGTACGGCTTCAATCATGAAGCCCCGGACCCGATTCCAGGTTTTCTGGAGAAGAGTTTTAAGATGTGGTAAGCGGTAGGGTGGTATTTCTACAAATATTTCCGGACTTTCACCAGGCATCAACCAGTTTAATAACAATCCCATTGAAATGAAAATGGTAAGTAAAGTTCCATAAACCACGGCAATGTATCCCAAACCATAAGGACCTAAAAGTCCAATGATCACAGCAGTTTGGGCCATGCAAGGAACTGAAATAGCAATTAGTGCCGTGGCTATAAATTTTTCTCGGCGGCCTTCCAGTATGCGCGTGGATAAAACAGCCGGAAAATTACAACCCAACCCTAGAATTATAGGAATGATAGAAAACCCATGCAAGCCCAGTTTGTGCATTAGACTATCTATTAAAACAGCCAACCGTGGTAAATATCCTAAATCTTCCAGGAAACCCAATATTAAATAAAAAGATAGTATGTAAGGCAGCACCACAGCAAACTCCACATAAACTCCTGTGGTGAGAAGACCAAAAGAGGTGGAGTATTCATAGCCATTACCAATTAGAATCTCGTGTATAATTCCACTGGGAACAAATCCACTTACCAATTGGGTTATGAATGGTCCGTAATAATTATAGTAAAGTGGATCAAAGATGTAACCTATGAGAAACTCCCCCAGACCCACTACCACCTGCAGAGTAAAATAAATTACCAGTATCGCTATAATAAGACCGTAAACTGGATGAACTGATGCTCTTTCCAATCTTTCCAGTAGGCTGGGATGGTGATGTTGGATCTTTTGAGTTTTAGCTACCAACTGCCCAATATAGGCCCATCTTTCCTCGTCACTCATGACTGATACTTGAGGGCGGTTAGAGTCGGGGTTTTGGAGTGTTTCTTCCATGATATCAGTTAAGTTCTTGAGACCTTCACCAGTTACTGCAGTCAAAGGTACTACTGGTATGCCCAGTTCATTAGATAATTTTTCAATGTCCAGTGAGACTCCCTTCCTATGGGCACAATCCCACATGTTTAAGACAACTATACTGGGTATTTTTCTTTCTAAAAGCTGCAGTGTTAAAAATAGGTTACGTTCCAGGTTGGTGGCGTCCATTACACTGATTAAAAGGTCTGGATTTTCTTTCAGGAACATTTCTTGGGCCACTTTCTCTGCAGGACAGGTTGGTTCCAGAGAGTACGTTCCAGGGACATCTATTAGTTCAGCTACTTTATCTCCCAGTTTTAGTTTTCCCCTGGTGTATCCCACCGTAGTTCCAGCGTAGTTAGAAGAAGTAACCTGAACTCCTGTTAGCCTGGAGAATACAACACTTTTCCCCACATTGGGGTTACCCATTAACAATATTTTCATAATAATACCTTAAATTGATTATAAATACAAAATTTTAATTTAAAATAAGCTATCAATAAATATGATAATTTTTTAATCGCATAATAGAGATTTTAACTTAAAATATTAGCCAAGATGCTGTTTTAAGCAGATTTTACCAGGATTTTAGATGCTATACCTACTCCTAAAGCAATTTGACAGCCTTCCACTTCTAAAACCACCGGCCCTTTAAAAGGGGCTGACGATATTTTAAGAACTTGTTTACCTTTCCTGAGGTTAAGAGATTCTAAACGTTTAATAAATCCATGGCCCCCAATGATTTCGTTTATTATTCCTGCTTCGCCATTTTCAAGCTGGTTGATGGTGATCATGATCTAACTCCCATATTAGGTCTGCCTAACTTATTGTTAGGATAACCTAACTTCACCATCCTATATAAAGTTTGAGGTAAGCGTTTATTGTTAACTAAAAAAAATATTCAATAGCAAGGAAATCATTATAAGACATCCCGGGAAAATTATCTTCTAAGCTTAAAAGAGGTATGACAGAGAAATGGCAAAGTACAGCTTGGAAACATCCATTGTCATTAGTATAATCGTCGGTCTAATAATTCCATATATAGGAATAAGAGGCCCTTTTTCAGTAATAATAGTTGGTTTCGTAGCCTGCTATCTAACCGTGCCCGAAAAAACCAGTTACAAAGTTGGAGCCATGGCCGGAGGAGCTCTAGCATTTTTACTTTTCCTTTACAGTTTCATAACCACACCCCCCCTACCCTACACACTCCCCAGCCCCATTGTATTGGGGGTTGGAGTGGCAGCCGATGGATTTATAACACTGGTTCTGGGATTAATAATATCCCTTGCGATCTACGGAGCTATGGGTGCTATAGGTGGATATCTGGCAGTTAAATTTTTCAACCCACAAGAAAGAAGTGTTGAAAAAACAACGGTAACTAAAAAAAGACCTCGAAGAACTTTAGAAAGGAAAAGGCTTTAATTTTTTTTAAATTGACTTCAAAGATGACTTCAAAGGTGATTTGTTCCATGAAAAAAATATTAGTAGTAGGATCTGGTGCTGGAGGAGGTATTATAGCTAAAGAATTAGCCATCAGAGGATTAGATGTTACTATACTAGAAAAAGGTCCTGGAACTCCACCAGGAGAAGCCTATAATCACTATGAAACCATAAATACTGGGGTGGAAATCTCAAAAACTGACTGTATAGGTGGTACCACCATGGTAACTGTGGGTAATGCCGTGCGCACTTGCCAGAAGTATCTTAATCAAGAGCATCAAATTGATCTTGAAAAAGAATTTGAAGAAGTAGAGATGGAATTAAGTGTGAACACCCTCCCTGACTCTTTATTTGGTACTGGAACGCGGCTAATAATGGATCATGCCCGTAATATTGGTTTTACTGTTTCTAAAATGCCAAAGTTTATTGACCCCCGTTTGTGTAAACCGTGTGGTAAATGTGCCATGGGTTGTCCCCGCGATGCTAAATGGACTTCACAAAGATATCTGAAAGAAGCCATCAATGCCGGGGCCGTTTTAATAGATAACAGTCCAGTAACTGATATTATTATAGAAAATGGCATCTTAAAAGGAGTTAAAACAATTCAAAAGGAATATTTGGCAGATATAGTTGTGCTATGTGCTGGTGCAATTGAAACTCCCCGACTACTACAAAAAATTGGGATAAATGCTGGAAAACAACTTTTTGTTGATACATTCATCACGGTGGGTGGTGTTTTGAAGGGAGTAGGATTCCAGGAGGAAGTGCAGATGAACGCCCTTATAAAAAGGGACGGACTCATACTGGCACCCCATTATTCTAGTATGCTGGTAGAAAAACTCCCTGGTTACGCTCCAGAAGATATTTTGGGCATTATGATTAAGATTACAGACGAAAATATTGGGAAAATAACAATAGATTCAGTTACCAAATACAACACTGCCCATGACGTAGAACTTCTAGCAGAAGGTGCAGCTGTGGCAGGTTCCATACTTACTGCTGCAGGTGTAGATCCCACCACTCTAGTTTCCACTCCGGCTCGAGGTGCTCACCCTGGTGGAACTGCAGCCATTGGACAAATAGTTGATTCTAATTTGGAGACAGAAATCGAGGGCCTATTTGTAGCAGATGCCAGTGTACTGCCCCGTGCTCCTGGAGCACCCCCCATATTAACTATACTGGCCCTGGCTAAACGTTTGGGAAAATATTTAAGAGAAAAAAGGGTTTGATTTATTCTAAAGGTTATATTAAGGTCAATTTTCATTAAAATAATCAATTTTAAATTTTTATTCTGCGAATATTCAAGGCCAGATTTTTCATCTCATTATCCATGTTCAATTCTTCCTGGGCCTCTACAACCTTCACCAGTTCTGCGTGAGTTTCGGGGTGCCGGGGTGCTGCACTACAACCATCTTCAGGGATGATAGAAATAGGATAGGTGCCTATTTTTTTGGCCAGATTTTCTATTTCCACCTTATCCAAACCAATCAATGGACTTAAAAGGGGAAGAGTAGTGAAATGACGAGTAGCAACAAGATTAGGTAAGGTTTGAGAGGCAACCTGGCCCAAACTACTTCCATCCAAAAGAGCCAGAGCTCCCTCACGGTTTGCCAGTTTTTCTGCAGTTTGATACATTCCACTTTTACATAAAACACAGGTCATCCTGGAAGGTGCATCCTCAATACATTTAGAAAGGAATTCACCATAATCAACGGCAAACAAGTCAAATCTAGCACCGTGAGAATATTCTTTTAGCTTTTCAGCTATTCTCTTTATTTTTTCCTGATCTTGAGATGTGTAAGGATGGTTATTGAAGTGTAAAGCCGTTATGCTGCACCCTCTTTTCATCATTAAATAACAGGCCACAGGTGAATCTATCCCCGTGGATAAAAGTGCTATCACTCGCCCCTGGGTGCCTACTGGAAGTCCTCCGGGTCCGGATATTTTTTCGTGAAAGAGGTAGGTCTTTTCGCCTCGTACTTCAACAAATATTTCAAAATCAGGGTTGGTTAGATCCACCCTGGACTCAGTAACCCCATAAACCACCGATCCACAGAAAGCCGCCATTTTCTGACTGGTAAAAGAATGCTTACCCACCCTGCGGCAGCGAATGGCAAAAGAATCCTCCCCTGAAAAAAACCCATTCTCAACCAGGTCCTGGGTGTAAATTGCTAATTTTTCGTTAATAGAATCAAAATCAGTTTCCGTTGCAACTGCCGGGCTGAATGAAACTATTCCAAATGTTTTAGAAAGTATCTCATAGGCAGATTGAGAGTCATAGTCTCTGAGGAATATTCTGCCCTGATCAATTTTAACCTGACATTCCAGAGCAGATTTAATGTTGTTTAAAAGCCTATTTTCAAACCTTTTTCTCACAACTGGGCTTTTAATACCAATTTCACCATAGCGGACAATTATTAATTCTTCTTTCATATTAAATAATCCTCGATTCTTATTTTAAGATATCTGAATGTTAAATATCTGCTTGGATTCTAAATACCAATATAACTTTGTTCATCCTCAACTAAAATGGTATCTCTTAAGTTAATATGGTAAGATATATGCTCATCTTAAGATAAAAAATATTAAATGTTGTTCAATTTACCAGAGAATACCCTAAAATATCCATCCACCACTATCAAGTAAGGTAACTTTCGTTTTACTTTCAGGATATTTATCTAAATCTTCACCACACTTATAGCAGAAACGTGCACTATAACTGTTCATAGTTTCGCATTTCGGACAACGTTTTCTTAGAGTAGATTCTTTATATCCCATATTATCCCCTTAACATTTCCTATTTTCCAAAAGTATCATATAAGCTGGAGATTGGTAAATATCTAAAATAGATGATTGAAAAAAATTCATCTATTGATTAGCTTACTAATCACTGAAAATAAATAATTTATGAAGTATTAATTAATTTTCAATATCATAAAAGTTTATATGACTCAATTTTGTTATAATATAAAATTATAAAAATTGTATGAAAATATGAGTAAAAAAGCATTTAGAGGTTAAGAAAATGTGTCCACTAGTTAAAATAGAAATCTTAAAAGGAAAATCATCAGAATATAAAAAGGCCATATTAGACGGCGTCCACAATGCCCTGGTGAAATCCATCAAGATACCAGATCATGACCGTTTTCAGCGAATTTACGAGTTAGAGAAGGAAGACTTTGAGGTTCCACCTGACCGTACTGATAATGCTACTTTAATTGAGATTAAAATGTTTCCGGGTCGAACCCAGGAAGCTAAAAATAAACTATTCAAAACTATAGTCAAAAATTTAGAAACAAATCCTGGAATTAACGGCAATGACATCTTTATAATCCTTCTGGAACCTCCTATGAACAACTGGGGCATTAGGGGAGGTAAACCTGCTGGAGAAGTTGATTTAGGGTTTGAAGTAGAAGTTTAATTAGGAATAGGGTCCTATTTTAAAAAAGGACATAATCTATATAAAAAAAAGCTATTTCAATTTAAAGAAATGACCCCGGGGTAGCGGATCCCGGGATCAGAGGCGGTAGGACGTTCAAGTTGGTAAAACTGGTCGTCCGTGTGTTTCGTTTATAACTTCTGCCAAACCCACGTACATTGCACTTAGTCCAGTTAGTATACCTTCATAGCCAGCAATGAGAGTTATGGTCTCGTTTCCAGTTATTTCTCCCAATGCCAGTAGGAAGAACAGAATGGCCAATGTAGCGAATATGACCTGTAATCCTCGATTTAGCTTCAAGGTAGCTACAAACATCACTGCGGTGAATACTCCCCACATGCCAAGGTAAGCAGCTAATGATGCTGCATCTGGTGCAGCTGCCAGCCCTAATTTTGGTAGTATGAGTAGGATGGCAAATGAATACCAGAATAACCCATATGATCCAAAGGCAACTGTAGCAAAGGTGTTACCATTTTTGTATTCCATTGCACTGGCGATTATTTGTGCTGTGCCCCCATAGGCCAGCCCCATTGCAAGTATCATACTGCTCAAGCCGTAAAAACCTGCATTGTGGAAATTTAAAAGGACTGTAGTTAGCCCAAAGGCTATGAGTCCCAGTGGTGCAGGATTTGCTTGAGTATGTTTCAAAAGTTTCCTGCCATCAATGGTGATGGTAGCAAATTCTTCTTCCATTATTATACCCCCCATATATTCTTCTTTTGTATCAAGATCTGATCTTAATCCAATACCTGATCTTAATCCAATTATTCCTCCAGGGTGGATGTGTCTCCTAAATCTTCTCCCGCTTCTTGAGCCCGGAGAATACGTCTCATAATTTTTCCACTGCGAGTTTTAGGTAGTTTATCCACCTCCACAATCTCACCTAAGACAGCCACGGGCCCTAATTCATAGCGCACGTGTTTTTGTAAGTCTTCGATGAGTTGGGTTTTGAGTTCGTTTCCTTCTCGTAATATTACGAAGGCCTTGATGACTTCACCCTTAATTGGATCCGAACGACCAATAACTGCCGCTTCAGCAACTGCAGGGTGGCTCACAAAGGCTGATTCCACCTCGGCTGATCCAATACGGTGCCCGGCAATTTTTAACACATCATCAGAACGACCCTGTATCCAGAAGTATCCGTCTTCGTCCTGGCGGACCATGTCTCCTGCTCGATATATGCATCCTGGGAATTCCTTCCAGTACACGTCCAGAAACCTTTCTTCATCTTTGTAAAGGGTGCGGAACATGGCAGGCCAGGGTGTTTTAATTACCAAGTAACCTCCTTTTCCAAGGGGTACTATATTACCATCTTCATCTACTACTTGAGCATCAATTCCTGGGACGGCTTTGGTGGCTGAGCCTGGTTTTAGAGGAGCTACTGGTAAAGGCGATATAAGGTGCATACCGGTTTCAGTTTGCCACCAGGTGTCCATAATTGGGCAGTTTTCTTTTCCAACATTTTTGTAGTACCACATCCAGGCTTCAGGGTTAATTGGCTCACCAACTGTGCCCAGGATTTTCAGGGAGTTGAGGTTGTATAAATTGGTATAACGTGCTCCAAACCTCATCAAGTGGCGGATGGCGGTTGGCGCCGTGTAAAACTTGGTGACTCCATATTTTTCCACGATCTTCCACCACACGCCTGGATCAGGATAGTCTGGGGCTCCCTCATAAACTACGGTGGTAGTTCCCAATAGGAGAGGCCCATAGATAACGTAGCTGTGACCAGTGATCCACCCAATGTCTCCGGTGCACCACCACATATCATCAGGGTGGATGTCAAAGATATCTTTAAGTGTGGTAGCCACCCCCACCATATATCCTGCAGTGGAATGTACCACTCCTTTCGGTTTACCCGTGCTACCTGAAGTGTAAAGGAGAAACAACGGATCTTCAGCATCCATTTCTTCCGGTTGGCAGTCCACTGGTTCTCCTTCAACCAGTCGATCGTAGAATATTTCTCTACCAGATAACTCAGATATTTCGATAGGACTTCCTGTATGTTTAACCACTACAATGGTTTCGATGGTGGGACACTGTAGAATGGCTTCATCCGATATTTTTTTAAGATCAATGATTTTTCCCCGACGGAATGTTCCATCGGCAGTGAATAATACCTTGGCCTGGGCATCGTTCATACGTTCCACGAAGGCCCCCACAGATAGGCCAGAATAAACCACACTGTGCACTGCTCCAATTTTGTTACAGGCCAGCATAGAAATCAATAGTTCAGGACACATAGGAAGGTACATGGAAACAGTATCACCCTTTTTGACACCCAGGTTTTTAAGTGCATTGGCCAGTTTGTTTACTTCCAAATAGAGTTCATAGTAGGTGATCTTTCTTTCCTGACCTCGCTCGTTAATGTAGAGGATGGCAATCTGGTTCCTTTTCTCGGTTTCGATCCAGCGGTCTACAGCGTTGTAGGCCAGGTTGATTTTACCTCCCGTGAACCACTTGTAGAACGGTTTGTTAGAATCGTCCAGTACTTGATCCCATTTTTTGAACCAATCAAACTGTTCTGCCTTTTCTCCCCAATATTTTTCCAGGTCTTTACCTTTTTCTAATTCTTTTTCCCAATCTTTGACGTGAGCTCTTTTTTTTATTTCTTCGCTGGGTTCAAAAACCCTTTTCTCGTCCAAAAGGACGGAGGTATCGTGTACCATTCTAACTCCACCATTTTAAGCTGGTTTTAAGTAGTGATACTAATTAAGTTCTTCTTTCTATATATATTTTACTATTATTAATCATTATAAATTTTGATTAATCATGATAAATTGTTGGAGATTAATGAAAGACAAGAAAAATTGTATTAAAAAAGACTAAAAGAAAAAAAATTGGAAGGATGTTTATCCTTCTAATTACATCATTGGAGGCATTCCACCCATTCCACCCATACCTGGTGGCATACCTTCCATTCCGCCCATGTCAGGTTCTTTAACACCTGCAGATGCGATCATGTCGTCGATGCGCAGGATCATCTCAGCGGCTTCAGCTGCAGATTGAATAGCCTGTTTTTTAACCCGTTGAGGTTCGATAACATTGGCAATCTTCATGTTAGTGACTTCCCCTTTGAAGACGTCCAGCCCCATGTGATGGTTCTTCTCATGGGCAGCCCGAAGGTCAACCAAAGAATCAATTTGGTCCAGTCCAGCATTTTCAGCCAGAGTTTTAGGTACAATTTCAAGAGCATCAGCAAAGGCAGAAATAGCCAGTTGTTCCCGTCCACTGATGGTGTCCGCATAATCACGCAGTGCCTTAGCAATGGCTACTTCAGGAGCTCCTCCACCAGATACAACTTTACCGTCTTCCACAGTGGATGCAACTACACCGATTGCATCATCAACTGCTCTTTCCACTTCCTCGGCTACGTGTTTGGTACTTCCCCGTAGGATGATGGAAACTGCTTTGGCATCAGGACACTCTTCAATGAAGGTGAGTACTTCGTCGAATATTTTCTTCTCGTAGACTTTTCCAGCTTCTCCCAAATCATCAAAGGATAAGTCCTCGATGTTAGTAACGGTTTTAGCTCCAGTAGCTTTTTCGAGTCTTAACATATCGGATTTTCTAACCCGTTTAAGAGCCAAAATTCCTTCTCGAGCTAAGAAATGCTGAGCAAGGTCATCTATTCCTTTCTGACAGAAAATAACGTTAGCACCACTTTCTATAACTTTGTCTACCATATCACGGATCATCTGTTCTTCCTGTTCAATGAAGGCTTGCATCTGTGAAGGATCAGTGAGTTTGATCTTGGCATCGGTTTCCAGGTCTTTAACTTCAAGAGGGTATTTTAACAAAGCAATTCGTGCGTTTTCCACGTTTTTAGGCATGGATGGTTCAGCACGTCCTTTGTCCAAGACTACTCCATTAACGATTTCAGACTCTTGCACAGTAGCTCCCTGAATTCTCTGGATGTTAATGTTTTTCTTGTCTACTTCGCCATCTTCTTCCACTTGCTGCACAGCACTAACTATGAGTTCAGCCAATGGTTCACGGGCAGTTTCA
>Ga0187786_10000338_pt1 | contig 14174 bp, 14 predicted proteins | sample 0815_BV2_10_20_M_FD_132449 | JGI IMG/M metagenome (GOLD analysis project Ga0187786, IMG submission 132449) | Tropical peat soil microbial communities from peatlands in Department of Meta, Colombia - 0815_BV2_10_20_MG | ecosystem: Environmental > Terrestrial > Soil > Wetlands > Peat | place...
TCATGCTCATCGTGATAATGCCTTTCCCCATCGCGCCCTCCCTTGACAGGAGGACAATACGACATTTCTGCTTGGGAGAAATACGACATTATCACTTTGGGAGAACAGGGGAAAGCCTTTTCTGACGGGATGCCAGGATCGACAGGATCGTTCCGAAGGTCTTGATCGGTTTCCATCCTGTTATCCTGTCAAAATAAAGTTTCAGTTTTAAACGGAAGACAGCCGGGAGAACAGGGGAAGTGCATCTTTTCTCTGATACAGAACGTATGCATACGGAATCATGTTGTTGATTTCCTCACGCTCAAATTCAGTAAAAAATGCCGGAATTTCGGGAAAGAAGGTATCTCCCTCAAAGGGCCGATGAAGAAGGGTCAGATACATCCTGTCCGCAAGGTGAATGGTTTCGCGAAAGATGTCCGCCCCTCCGCAGATGAATGCTTCATCCGCATGATTGCACGCAGCGAAAGCAGAGGTGAGGTCATGGACCACGATGCAGCACGGTGCGGAATAATTCCGCTGGCGCGTGAGAATAATGTTCGTGCGGAGTGAAAGCGGACGGCCGATGCTCTCAAAGGTTTTTCTGCCAAGAATGACGGGGTGGCCGCGTGTTATCGCATGGAACCGCTTCCGGTCCGGCGGCAGGTCCCAGGGCATCTTGTTGTTCCTGCCGATCACCCGGTTCTCGGCTATGGCTGCAATAATGGACAGAATCACGGGTCACCCGTCCCGGCAAAGAAAGCTCTTGTTATCCCCGCTTGCGCAGCTCTTCAGACCTTTTTTTCCACGAACCGCATGAGGCCGATGAAATCGTCCTCAGCCCAGCCTGTTTCCATGCCGCGGTCGTAGATCTTTTTAAGGTTTGCCGTTTGCTCGAAGGAGACCGGCAGTTCGGCAGCCGTTTCCAGGGCGAGCCGGAGGTCCTTCGCCATGTGTTTGATCGAGAACTGGGGGCTGTAATCGTGCTGCCGGAGTTTCGGTTCCTTGAGGTCGGCCAGGGGCGAATGAGACGCATTCCGTGCGAGGGCCTTGAAGTAAATATCGTCCGGGATTCCCGCGCTCCTGCTCATTGCCAGGCTCTCGCATAATGCCTGCGCCACGGCCGCGATGTTCATGTTCATCGCGAGCTTGAGCGTCGATGCCGTCCCGACCGGACCGATGTGCAGAATGGCGCTCGAAATCGGCCCGAGCACTGCACGGCCCCGTTCAACCACGTCCGCGCCGCCGCCCAGATAGTACACGGTCTGGCGCTGTGCTGCCGCGATCTTGCTGCCGGTAAACGGCGCTTCAAGGTACGACGCGCCTGTTTTTTTTACCTCCTCTGCGAACTGCAGTGTCCACTTTGCAGAAATGGTGCTCGACTGGATCACCAGCATGCCCGCGCCGAGTTTTGGCTTGATCTGGTCCAGAACGGACTGCACTGCCGGGGGATCGGCAACGACGATGAAAACCACCTCGGCGCCATCAACAGCGTCGAGGATGTTCGCGTGAAACCGGGGAATATCCTTGGGTGTCCGGTTCCAGCACCGTACGTCGTGACCATCGTCGATCAGATTTTTCGACCACGCACTTCCGATTATACCGAGACCTAATACTGCGATTTTCATTTTGTTAACCTTTCTGAAACACCATGATGATGCGGAACCATAGCGGTGTTGCCGGATACGGAAAGCATCTGACTCCGCGGAGTCTCATTGCGCGTTGTGGCGCCGTTGTGACCAGTTGCTGTTCCCTGCTCCTCTGTCATTATAGTAGATTCAGCGGCGGAAAACGCAATAAAATTTTATCGCACCGGCTCCCTGCCTCCGCCAGCAGCGAAATCCGTAATTTCTTTCCACCACGACGGCGTTACAACATCGACCCAGTCATTGTGCCCGGCCGCCTTGATCATCCACATTTTTTTATCGCCCGTCAGCGCACCATAGAGTGTCATGGCATGATGGACAGGGATGACCTCATCCCGTTCCGCGCCGGCAATCGCAATCCTGCCAAGGAAAGTCTTCAGATTGCCGATGCTGTCGTACGTGTCTTTCAGAAACCACTTCACGGGCAGCCAGGGGAATTTTTCCTTTGCAATCGACAGCAGCGTATCCCAGGGGGTGATCAGGATGATGCCGCTGATGTCCGCGTCCTTTGCAGCGGCCGCTGCAATGCCGCACCCCAGCGATTCACCAAGCAGGATAACGGGCTTCCCGAATTGTTCTGAAGCAAGACGGATGCTTGCCCTGGCATCACTGACGAACGAGGCCTCACCCAGATCCCCCTTCCTGCCGCCGTATCCGGGATACTCCGCGAGAATGACCCGATACCCGAGGGGAACCAGTGCGTCCAGGTAGTAAACTCTGTCTGCAGCATTTCCTGCGTTCCCATGGAACACGATCACCGTACCTTTCTGCTTCGGGGCAGGCGCATCGCTGATGTATCCGCGGAAATCGCCGGCAGACGCTTCCCAGGAGCGCAGATGGAAGGACTTGAGAAAGCCTTCGGACGGCCTGTCTGGGGACGGAAAATAGAGCATGCTGTTTTGCAGGCTGCAACCTCCAATCATCAGCATGAGGAAAGCGATTACCGCGTAATGGAAGAGATTCCCTCTCATGGTTCCGGACCGGGAGTGCTTAACCATCCCGAAAGAGAAGCTGCATGAACCTCGTGATTCCCGCATATATCATCGGGTGTGATGGTACCGCCCTGTGCCCGCCTGAAACCTCCGGGGACGGCAGAGGGCTGTGCATGAAGACTCGTCGGGGACCGTTGCTCTGCGCACAACCGTACACTCTTTGTTTGTATCTGGCAAGCGGTCCGGAAATGAACACGCGCCGCTGCAATCAGCCCTGCTGCTTCCCGTTGCCCGAGATGAGGTCAAAATAGGACTGGACGAATTTTCCCGACACGACATCCGCCAGCATGAAGCGGGGCATCGTCTCAGGCGCGAACGAAGCATGCAAGGCCAGGAATACCTGCCGCGATAATTCGTCAAGGCGTGATCGTTCGCGGGCGTCATCTTCCATCTGCACCGCGGTCAACCGGCATGCGAGCGGCCGGAAGGATGCTGCAACGCACCTGCCCTCAACGCTCAGGGGGCAAAGATATGCACCGGCATTTCGTGCGGTCTGCGCAAGAGCGCGATAGATAGATTCTTTCCGCTGTGCAAGCGTCAGCCCCCTGTTGATCCGGTAATTCAGATAAGCCGCCTCGATGAGCGACAGGGGGAGCGGGGCGTGGCAGCAGGTGTCATGGTCGATACCGCACCGCTCCCCGGGGGGCGCTTGCAGCTTTGCCGGTTCCTCCACGATCCGCTCATAATCCGCAAAGAACGGATTCAGGTCCACGACGGGATCTGAATCAAGCGTCGGTTCGATCAGTGTCAGCTCGCCTTCATTTTTAAAGTAGTTCCTCAGCAGGCGCCACTGCGGAAAACTCGACGGAGCTGTACGCACTTTTTTGAGTGCGGCTTCGGCCCGCTTGAGCCCGAACCCCTTGCGCAGGAGATATGCGGCGACGAAGGTGCCTGTTCTGCCGATGCCGTGCCTGCAGTGCACGAGCGCCTTCTTGCCGAGATACAGTGCTTCATCAAGCCACGCGAGAGCTTTTTCCAGCTCCTCGATGTCCGGTGCCGACTCGTCGGCGATCGGCAGGTAATAAACCTCGAAGCCCCCGGCCTGCTCGATGTCCTGAAGATCGCAGAATTCGGCGCATAGATTGACAATAACGCTGATGCCCTGGTTCCGTATCGTCTCCAGATCGTCATAGGACAAGGGAGCTGCGCCAGTTGCAAGGCTGTCGGATATCCAGGTCAGCCGGTAATCGCTCATTGATCAGTGCTCCGCCACTACGCGGCGTGACAGGTTCAAACGGTAATCCCCGGTGAGAAATCGTTGTACCTGTGCGGCAACCGCATCGTCGTTCACCAGTACCATATCCAGCATCCTCGTGCTGCCGAGCAGGACGCCTATAATCTTCATCTTTTCAAGCAATGTTCCGCCGGCAGGCTGTCTGAGCGCCGCATCGATCAGATCGCCGGTAACGCGCGTCTCGAACCCGTGCGCTGTCAGTATCCGGCTGAGAAAATCAACGCGTCTGCGGCGGTTGGCGTACTCGGCACCGCCGCCCTTGTATCGCAGCATAATATGGTTGCTGCCGGATTTCGGCAGGCAGAGAACATCCACGACGGCAAAATGATAGCCAAAGCGCATATTGAGGTTCAGGTAAAAGGAGGATGCGAGAACATAGCTCGCAAGGGCTTTTGAATCGAGGGACACGACGGCGCCGTTTCCCGTGCTCTCGAGCGCCTGCCAGTCGAGGTTCCGCCTGTCTTCAGGCCATTCGATTCCCGGCTGACACATGCCCGCAAACACCGCTCCCAGCGCAGGGTTCACTACATCGTCCAGGCGGACTTCACTGCACGGCTGCGCCCCCTCCCGAAGCGCGCCGCCGAGGTCGAGCAGGTAGACTGCGAGGGGCAGTCCCGTGTCGAGGCGCATGACCCCCCTTCCCGAGCCCGCCCCCTTTTCCGCTGCCACAAACATGTCATGGACAGCCTTTTCGTGAACGTAGCGGAGAATGTCGTGCATCGTCCGGCAATCCTCCGGGGTGAAGGACGGAGCGGCCGGATCCACAAGGTTAAGGGGTGAAATATAGTTGAGTGCCGACCGAAATCTCCGCGAAAAAGGCGTCATGTCGCGGCGCCGCTCTTTTTTGCATGTCTCGATCAGGTCCGTTGCAATCCCCCGGTATACGGCGGCTTCGTCCGCATATACCGTAACTTCCTCTCCTGTTTTCAGGAGCTGCGTCGCCTTTTCGGCATTGACGATGAGCGGGATGCCTGCTTCGCGGGCAACGGAAGCAAGATGGCCGGCAACACTGCCCCGCTCCGTGACCGCCGCATTCATCCTCGCCGCAACCCGAGCCAGGTCAGGGGAGGCGTTCTGTGCAACAAGAACCGACCCGAAGGGAACCTTGTCCAGATTTGAGCCCGGGGCATACACGAAAACCCGGCCGCCCCCCGCTCCGCCGGCAGCTCGTTCACCGGAACGAAGAACAGCCTCATACGCACCGGTCGCCGGCTGTGTATTGCAACGGTGGCCGTCGGGCGGGATGCGAAGATCCCGTGCCTGAAGGATGAACAGGTCTCCCTTCCTGTTTTTGCACCATTCGACATCCTGCGGTGCATGATAGAATGATTCGATGCCGAGCGACGATTCTGCAAGACGCACCGCATCCGCGTCGGATAAGGAGTGGTGCTGTTTTTCGGAGTCCGAAAGATCCGTACGAACGACGCCGCCTCCCTTTCGGGGTACGGCTTTTTCCCGATACGTACCGCGCTTTCGCCCGACCACCCGGCAGGGCGGCACGCGTGAAAGCAGCGTAACGTCCGGAGAGGCCTCGCCGGCAACAAGGGGTTCTCCCAGGCCCCAGAGGGAATAGATCGAGACACCGGACGCCTCCGTATTTTCTGGAGCGCTCGTGTATACAACGCCGCTGCACTCGGGGTCGACCATTTCAAGAAAAAGCACGGCCATGGGCGTTTCAAGATCGATCAGACCGTTCGTGATCCGATAGACCAGCGCCGATGCCGAATATTTGCTCGCGATGATCAGTTTATATGCGGCCGTGACGTTTTCGGCCGCTGTCCCCAGCAGGGTTTTGTATTGTCCCGCAAAAGTGAGCTCCGAATCCTCACCGACGGCGCTGCTCCGAACAGCGAGGCCGTGATGCACCCCTGTCTGCATGCCGGCTCTGCGAAGCCCGTCCCGGAGCGCTGATTCCAGCTCGGGGGGAACGGTTGCATTTTCGATCAGCGTCTGGAGCTTCAACGACAGGTTGTCGATCTGTCCTGGCAGCGTGATGTCGACCCTGGCGAGCAGGTCATCGATGTCCGGCCTGAGATTGTTGTATTCGCAGAAATAGTTGAAGGCGCGGCTCGTCGCAACGAAGCCCCGGGGAACGGGGACTGACAGCTCCCGCGCGATGCGCGCCAGGCGCGATGCCTTCCCCCCGGCAAGCCGCTCGCTGTCGCGCGGCAGTTCATCCAGGGGGATGACGAAAGGAGGGGAAAAATCAAACTCCAGGGGTGTGAGGCTGAGTGTGACATAGAAGTCGATTTTCTTGAAATAATCCTGAAGGGACAAGTGGCGGAGCGGCGACATCTTGATCAGATTGTCAACTCCGTTTTTGACACCGTGGGAGAGTCTGACGCAGCGCTCGTGCACCCAGGCGAGGTCCACGGCCCTGCCTGTATGATATGCATCTTCAAGCTCGGCGATAAGCTCCAGTCCCGCTTTATCGGATTCAAGGGCCTTCTTGAAGGCTTCGTACGTCTCGCGCAGGAGGACACCGGGAGCGAAGAGCTGATAGGTTAAATATTTAAAAATGTGGGCAAGCAGCATTGCACGAGCCGCGGTCAGGTCCGGTCAGGTGCAAGCACCTTCGCAACCTTTTCTTCCAGTTCGTCTTTCTCGATGGGCTTGACACAGTACTCGAGCGCCCCGAGTTTCATCGCTTCACGCGCCGTCTCCAGTGTGGGATACCCCGTGAGCATGATCACCTTGATCGACGGCTTTGCCTGCTTCAGCAGGGCGAGCACCTCGATGCCGCTCATCTTCTTAAGTTTGATGTCGAGGATGCACAGGTCCGTGGAGTTCGCACGTACGTGGGCGACTGCCTCCTCCTCTTCGGTGAAACCCGTTACGGTGTGCCCTTTGCGACTCAATATTTTGCGGATCAATTCCACAGCGTCCGCGACATCATCGAGAATAACAATATTTGCCATAGTGGTATTGTAGCAGAATTCCTTTCCCGCGCCCCGGGGAATTTCGACCGGCTATCCGGCGGCGTCAGGTCCGGGAGCACCCTGCCCGGCAGATTGCGCATATTCCGGCAGATGGATAAAGAATGCGCTGCCCGGCCTGCCGTTTTGCGACGCAATGGTATACGGGCTCTCCACCTCTATCCGCCCGCCATGGTCTTTCACAATGCCGAAGGTCACGGAAAGCCCCAGCCCCGTGCCCTTGCCAACGCCTTTTGTCGTAAAAAAGGGATCGAAGATTCTGTCCTTGATCTCGGCAGGGATGCCCGTACCCGTATCTGCAACGGACAGGATGATTTCTCCTTTCCTGCGGTCGTAGTGCGTTGAAATGCTGATTGTCCCGTCAGAGCCGATGGCGTCATGGGCGTTCCGGAGAAGGTTCATAAATGCCTGTTCGAGCTTTTCCTGATCTCCGAACACGGCGGGCAGGTTAGGCTCGAGCCGCTGCTCGATACTGATCCGCTCGAGTCCGAAGGTATGCTCCACTACGCCCACGACCTGTCCGATCATGGTGTTGACATTCACCGGCTGCCTGCTGGCGCCGGTGCGGCGCGAAAAATGAAGGAGATCGGCCACGATCGTCCTGCAGATGCGTGCATATTTCTCGATCAAACGCAGATTCTCGTGCGCTTCGGTGCCGGGAGGAGCGTCCTCGAGCATCATCTGCGCGTAGCCCAGAATGATGCCCAGGGGGGTGTTGATCTCGTGCGCCACGCCTGCGGCGAGTTGCCCGATCGATTCGAGGCGCTGCGACAGGACGATGCGCTCCTGCATCTCCTTCTGTTCCGTGATATCCCTGCTCGTGCACAGGATCCCCGTCACTTCGCCGTCGGCATTCATGACCGCGGTCCGGATCACGTGCAGCCACCGTTCGCCGTCCGCGCCCTTAACCTTTTTTTCCGCGCGCAGCGGTTGCTTCGTCAGGATGACGAGCCTGCTTTCCGCAAGGCGCTCCTCGGCCTGCGTCTCGGGAAAAACTTCCGCGTCCGTCTTGCCGATGAGATCTCTGAATTCCTTGCTCACGAAACGGGAGAATGCCATGTTGACGGCCTGGTACCGGAGGCTGCTGTCCTGGAGCGTGACCATATCGGGGGTGACATCGAGTATGGTGCGGAGGACGCGCTGTTGCTGCCTAAGGCTTTGCTCCGTATGCTGCAGCTCATGCAGCCGGTCCTTGAGGGTCAGCGCCATGACATCGAAGAACTCGGACAGGTGCTGGATCTCATCCCCCGCCGTCGCCTTGTACACAGGACATGCACGGCAGGTACCGATTTTTTTCTTGTAGGGGCCGTTGTAGCAGGTCGGGCAAAGCGTGCCCACAACATACCAGCACTTGCGCGTTGTGTCGCCGTATGCCGGACAGTCCGTCTTCGTGCACCCGGTAAACTCCCAGCAGGAGCCGCGACCGGACGTGGCTGTCGCATCAACCTCGAAGTTGTTCCTGACGAGTTCCTCGGCCGCGCCATGCAGGGTCTGGATGCGCTTCGTTACGGTGTTCGCAAGCGCGGCGCTCGCGAGTCCGACGATCAAAATGCCGAAACTGATGGAAAAAACGATGGTCAGCAGAAGACTGTTGACGGTGTGCTGGATCTTAGCGTGCGACATGCCGATCCGTACCGTACCTATGCGGTCGGTGCCGATCAGGACAGGGGCTGCAAAATCGTCGATGAGCTCGGCGCCCGTGGTCAGAAGCCGGATATGATAGGGTTCGCTGCTCTGAACGGGGTTTACATCCTTGAGTTCGACGGGGAAACCCCCGTTGAAGGAGTGCACCACGGGTTCGCCCGCCTTGTCGAGAATGAACGTATATGCCACATCGTCGTTCGTCCTGAGCATTTCACCGACGAGATTTTTCATCTGGAGGAAATCGGTGGCAAGCAGCGGTTCGGCGACACGGGCGCTTACATTGAGCGCGTTTGAGACTCCGCGGGCCTTGCTCTCGCGCAGCAGGGCTTCGGACACGTCCCTGCTGATCACGACCGACAGGCCGATGCCCAGCAGCAGCAGGATCGTGATGATGCTCAGGGTTGTCTTGGTGCGAAAGCTCAGCCTCCGCAGGGTATCGCTGACACTCATGGGAATAATGCCTCGCGTACGCATGACGCTGTTGAATTGCGGCAGAGGGGCACGGATCAGCCGCCGATATCGGTACCCGTCTTTCTCAGGAGTTCACGGACGGGATCGAACTCTCCGTCTCCGGACACGATGATACGGTTGATGTGGGCTGCCTTGAGGATGGCCGCATGTTCGGGATTATTGCGGTTAAGTTTGACGAGCGCGTCCCTGATTTTTTCCACCACCGACGCGTCCAGCCCTTTCCGCGCCGCATACACCCAGCCCGGGTACCAGGGTGTATTGGCAATCACGCGTATCTCCTGGATGTCAATCTTCCCTGCAACAACGTCCAGCGTCCCCTCGCGCACGGACCCCACATCGTAGCGGCCCGCATGCACGGCCAGCACGACCTTCTCCGATTTCCCGCCCGGTCCCGGCGAAAATGCGAGTTCGGCGAAATCGTTCTTTTTAATGTTGTGATCATGGAAGAGGCCGAGGGCGAATAAATATCCGCCCGCTGATGTGGGGTCCACAGCGATCCAGCGCTTTCCCCGGCAGTCGTCGATCGACATGATGGCCTTATTGTCCTTGCGGCAGATGATCTGTCCGCGGAAGCTTGCTTTGCCGTCCTCCTCGACGATGCGCGCAAAGGCCTTTGCACCGTACAGCTGGGCGATCTTCACATAGGCGAAGGGATTGGAAAAAGAAATGTCGATCTTGCCCTGCCCCACCATCTTCATGTGCTCATCGAAGGTGTCAGGAAAGATCTGCCTGATCGAGAGACCCGTCTCCTTCTTCAGATACTCGATAAGCGGATTGTGCCGCTGGTAGGACACGCTGTGCGAGTACTGGGGCAGGTACGCATAGGTGATCGTATGGGCGTCCTGGGCGCGGGTTGTCTCGGCTTTTTTTGAAAGATCGACAGCAAGGGGCTCTTCCTTTTGCGAGCACGAGGGAAGAAGAACAGAGAAGAGAATGCATGCAGCACCGGCCAACAACCAGGGGGCCCGAATATGTCCGGGGGGATACATGGCGGTATTATAACACTCACACGTCAGGAAGGAAACGCATATTCATCCGGGAGCCGGCCGATGCTGGACAGGACAGCATCTGTCGTTGGTTGTAGCTGACGACGAAGCCAAGGAGCTGATTCCCCTCGACGGCTCCTTTAGTATCTGATCATTCACCGCCCGGCAGCTTCCTGCGGCGGTAGACATCATAATCAGGCAGAATGCGTTCGTAATCACTGTCCATCAGAGGCGAGGAAATGATAAAGTCCGCGGACGCGCGGTTGCAGGCAATGGGAATGTTCCAGACGACTGCCAGCCGCAGAAGCGCCTTCACGTCCGGATCGTGCGGCTGCGGTTCGAGCGGATCCCAGAAGAAGATGAGGAAGTCTATCTCCCCGTCCGCGATTTTCGCGCCGATCTGCTGGTCTCCGCCGAGCGGACCGCTGTGCAGTCGGTGGATCGGCAAGCCGAGCGCCTTTTCCAGAACAGTGCCGGTCGTGCCCGTGGCGTACAGCTTGTGATGCGCGAGCAGAATCTTATTGAATTCCGCCCATTCGACGAGATCGCGTTTTTTGTTGTCATGGGCGACAAGTGCAATCTTCTTATCGCGTTCCATGGCGACTTTTTTCTGGTTCATGATCCCTCCTGCTATATCTCCCCGCGAAGCTTCCACCATGCCATGCTGATCCATTCGGCAATACCGATCGCAGAACGGTTGAGGTTTCCCGCTCCCGGGACAAAGGCCGAAATGTTCATGTTTCTGCTCTGGGTAAGAAAATAAACCGGGGCCGGGATCACGGTAAATCCCCTGTGCTCGAACATTGCCACGGCCCTTCTCATATAATATGCGGAGGTGGCAAGGACGATCCGGTTTCCATTCACCAGTTTCCGCACGGCATGGGAATTTTCAAGAGTGTTGCGCGACTCACGTTCCACGAGCAGCTGCTGCGCCGGGATCCCCCATTTCAGGGCAGCCGCCTCCATCGCATCCGCATCTCGCAGGTTCGTTGCAAAAGGCTCTCCATTGCCGCCACAAAGAACAAGGGGTACGCGGAGATCACGCGCCAGCTCCACGCCCTTCATGAGCCGCATTCCCGTTTCAGCGCTCATGTCCGGCGCTGCCCGCACCCATTCACGGTCCACCGTCCCGGCCCCGGGGACGACGATCGCATCCGCCTGAATGTTTGTGTCCACGAGAACGGGATAAGCATGCTCGAGCGGCCTCAGGATAGCGTCCGACACAAACGAAAGAGACAGCACATAGAACAATGCGAGACCTGACCAAACGAGAATGTCGCCGGCTTTTCGGTGCCGTTTTCGCAGAGCCGGACCCGCCGCGATCAGCAGCAACAAGCTCGCGGGCGGAACGATGATGTACCAGATGATTTTTTGAAGAACGAACAGCATGTTGCTCCGATTCGCTGTACGACGGGATGCCAACGCCATTAGTGCATGATCATTTCATCTGTCCGGAATGTACCCGTGCATTCCTGTGCATTCCATCCCATCATTGTTCTGATGCCTCTCTGGCCGGTTTTCGACCTTCCGGGTTTGAAGGAGGTTTTCAAGCAGGTCGTGCATGGTGTCCCCTAAATTTTCTCCACCTTTTCATACACGACCATTTCATTCTGCTTGCGCAGATCGGCAGGATGGTACAGGGGAATGGGATATTCCGTTTGCCTGAACTCCACCGGCGCGGTCTTCTTGTCCACGAGACCGAGAGCCACGGCAACGCCGTAGATGATGGCCTCGGGCCGCGGCGGGCAGCCGGGTATGTAGAAATTCACCGGAAGGAGTTTTTCAACAGGTCCGATCACGGCATAGGAATCGTGCCACATGCCGCCCCCGCATGCGCAGGAGCCGATGGCAAAGACGAGTTTGGGCGCCGGCATTGCCTCGTATGCCTTTTTGAGCGCTTTTGCCGTGGAGCGCATGGCCGGCCCCTGACAAAGCATCACATCGGCGTGGCGCGGAGAACCGACAAGTTTGATGCCGAAGCGCTCCGCATCGTAATAGGGCGTGAGCACATTCAGCACTTCGATGTCGCACCCGTTGCACCCCCCGCTGTTCGCGTGGTAGACCCACAACGAACGGCCGAACATTTTTTTACAAAGGTCTTTGAGCATGGCGTTTGAGTCCTCGAATCCATGAATCACGGGTCCGGCATAAACATGCCGGGCACACCGATAAACAGTGACGCCTGCATGAAACCGTGTTCAACCGTGGATACAACCTTGTTCAGTCAAATTCAATCTTCACATCATCCACCGCCGGTTCGTCCCCGAGATAGCTCCTCGACTTGAAGATCCAACGGTCGTTCTTAAGATCGTCGAACCGGTAGCCCTTCAGCTTCAGCTGCTCCAGGGGCGACGGCTCCTTGAAGCACCGGCCGCAGCGCTGGCACGTGCTCATGAAAAGGTCGAGTTTCTGTTCAATGTCGTTGATCGTATTCGTGGCGTTCTCGAACTCCTTGCTCATCGTGATCGCCTTCTCCGGGCATACATCCGCGCACCTGCCGCAGTAGGCGCAGCGGCGGCCGAGGTACTTCAGCACGCGGATTTCCTGGCAGATGTCGATCACGAGTATCTCCCGTGAGGGGCAGTTGTTCGCGCACCCTGCGCACCCGATGCACTTGGACGCGTCAAAGATCGGCCGGCCCCTGAATTTCTCCGGCACGGGCTTGGGCTCCGCAGGATAGGACAGCGTCACCCTGCCTGCTTTGAGGCAGATGATGCTTTCTTTCAGTTTACTCAGTACCGACATGGCATTACCTCGAAATCCCGACCGATCCTTTGGGACGCGGATGAGCGCAGATTGAATCTGACGACTTTGAAACCAGTTTCAATACGGAAGAGTTTCTCTTATCCGCGCTCATCAGACGTTATCCGCGTCCCCTCCTTTTAAAAGCCCAGACTCGCCAGCACCAGCGCGCCGAAGGCTGCAGCCAGGAGCGAAGCAAAATATCTGATCGCCTGGTCGATGCGATAGCGCGCATGCGTCGCGGCCACAATCGTCACCAGGAGCACGAGCACGAACACTTTGGCCCAGAACAGGATCCACGCAAAGACGAACGGCAGCCCGGCGCCCCACGACGCAAATATATCGATAAAGAGGGCGCTGTAGATGACCAGTTTCACCATGGATGCGTACTTCAGGAGCGCCAGCTTGGGGCCGGAGTATTCCACGAGCGGTCCTTCCATGATTTCGGTTTCCGCCTCGGAGACGTCGAACGGCATTCGATCGACGAATGCCTGGAAAGCAAGCAGCGTTACACCGAGCATGATCATGCCCGACCAGGGGAATGCTTCATTCGCATACACCGAACCGTTCAGGACCGTATCGAGGCTGAAGGATTGCGTATGCAGCGCGCCGATAATGATCGTAATGGCGAAGATGGGTTCGAGCGCGATCATGGTCATCATCTGGCGGCTGATGCCCACGAGGGAATATGTCGAGCCCGCTGCAAGGCCTGCGAGGAGCGTACTGATACCGGAGAGCGTCAGCAGATAGATCAGCAGCAGCGCGTCGCCTCCCCTGTTCAGGGGCGCAGAGAAACCCAGCGGGATAAGGCACGCCGTTGTCAGCACCGTCGCCAGGGAGAGATACGCGGCAAACCGCTGCATCACCGGCGAATCGCCTGATTCGATATCCTCCTTGCCCAGAAGCTTCAGCAGGTCATAATACGGCTGCAGGAGCGGTGGTCCCTGGCGCGACTGGACGATGGCCGTGACCTTGCGCAGCACGCCCTGGCAGAGCGGCGCGACAAGCAGAACGAGCAGAACGTTCAACAGACTGCCGAGAATGGTTGTCAGCGGGTTATTCATCGCACGCACCTGCCGCCCGGAACTTCACTTCGCTGCGTTTCGCCCGAAATGACGGCTTGAGCATCATTGCCCTCGCCTTGCCGTGAGTGACGCGGTCACCCCTGGCTATCGCGTCTTCTTTACCAGTGCCTCTAATTCCTTCTGCGACCATATCCGCTTGGCATTGGTCTTAAGATCGATTGTTTCCATCCGATCGGTGCAGGAGAAACAGGGATCAATGCTTCCCAGTGATATTGTCATGTCGGCGATCTGCTGGTCCTTGATCATCATCGGGACGGCCTGGAGGTTCTGATAGGTGGGCGCGCGCACACGCCACCGCCGCGGCCGGTTGTTCTCACCGGTAATCACGAAGTGATGGCTCTCCCCGCGCGGGGCCTCGACCGACGACAGCCCGATGCGCCCCACGGGAAGTTCGTCTGTTATGACTGTTTGAAGAGGCCCCTCTTCCATCTTGTCGAGGCACTGCCTGATGATCCTGATGGA
>Ga0187786_10000339_pt1 | contig 14150 bp, 18 predicted proteins | sample 0815_BV2_10_20_M_FD_132449 | JGI IMG/M metagenome (GOLD analysis project Ga0187786, IMG submission 132449) | Tropical peat soil microbial communities from peatlands in Department of Meta, Colombia - 0815_BV2_10_20_MG | ecosystem: Environmental > Terrestrial > Soil > Wetlands > Peat | place...
GCTTGATACCGGGCATCCTGCACCGGCAGTTCTTTCAATTTTATGAACAATGAGGGCTGAAAGGGAGAAACGCAGATGGATATCAAACAGCGTGCCGCGGAAGTGGCGAAACGTTTGGGCAAGCTTTATAGCGACCCGCATAGTTGCCTCTCTCATTCGAATCCGTTCGAGCTGCTCGTTGCAACGATTCTGTCCGCCCAGACAACCGATGTCCACGTGAACAAGGTGACCCCCGGACTTTTCGCGCGGTATCGCACCATCGAGGCTTTTGCCGCCGCGCCGCCCGCAGAATTGCAGAAGGCCCTGAGCTCGGTGAATTTCTACAACAACAAGGCAAAGAGCATCCGGAACAGTGCCCGCATGATTCTGGAGGAGTTCGGCGGCAAGGTGCCGCAGACCATGCCTGACCTGATCCGGCTTCCGGGCGTTGCACGCAAGACGGCCAATATAATTCTGTACGATGCCTTCGGTAAGACCGAAGGCATGGCTGTCGATACGCATGTCAAAAGGCTCGCGAACCGTCTCGGCTTCACCACCTTTGTCGATCCGGCAAAAATAGAGCAGGACCTTATGCGCACAGTTGCCAAGAAGGATTGGGGCCGCTTTTCGCACATGCTGGTACTACACGGGCGGGCGGTCTGCCAGGCTCGTACTCCTTTGCACGAACAGTGCGTGCTCGCCGATATTTGCCCTTCATCCGGAGTGATGGAGCAGGGCCGGAACCGAAAAGGATAACTCGCGCATCTGTGATGTGACGAACTGAGTATTGAATGACGTTACAGGATGACTATTCCGAATTCCTTCAGCGTCTGCGCGAGCGATGCAAGCGGCAGTCCCATCACATTGAAGTAATCGCCATCGATTTTTTTGACGAGCAGCGCACCGAATGCCTGAATGCCGTAAGCACCGGCCTTGTCAAACGGTTCGCCGGTTCTGATATAAGCCTTTATTTCATGATCGGATAATTTCCGAAACCAGACCTTCGATTCGACTGCCCGCGTTCTTGCCTTTCCTGTTGCCGCGTCGAGTATCGTGTATGCGGTTATGACGATATGGCAGCGTCCGCTCAGGCTGCGGAGCATTCGGCGGGCATCGGCATTATCGGCCGGCTTGCCGAGTATTTTCCCACCGAGGACTACGATGGTGTCGGCGGCGATGATGAGATCGTCCGGATGGTATTTCGCCGCACATTCCGCTTTGTGCCGGGAGATTGCGCGTGCGCAGGCGCGTGGGGTGAGCTGCGCATCACAGCGTTCATCGGTGTGTGCGGAACTGACCCGGAACACAAGGCCGATGCGGCTGAGCAGTTCTTTTCGGCGGGGAGATGCCGACGCAAGGATAATAGGTCGCATACCGTATTATAGCGAATTGCAGCCACAGCAAATCTTTTGCTTTTGGCCTGTTTTATTCGGTAAACTCAATGCACACAACGGGGGGGGATTCATGCAGACACTCCACGAATGGCAGGATGTGCTTGAACGTCTCTTTTTTCTGACGGAACGGCTGCTCGTCTTTGACGGCATCAATGATGTCTTTTCGCATATTCTCCGGACTGCATGCGTGTTCATCAAGGCCGATGCGGCTTCGATACAGGTCTTTGACCTCAAGACCGGCCGTGTTGTGACCGTCCAGGGCGAGGGTTTGTCCGAGGAGTTCCTCAAACAGGCGGACGAACAGATCGGTGAAGGCATTGCAGGACGGGTTGTAATCGAGGGGAAGCCCTTTTTTTCTGATGATGTGACCGAGGAGTTCTTTTCCGACCATCGCCGCCAAGCGCGTGCAGACGGTCTGAAAACAGCCATGGCAGTCCCCCTGAAAACCAAGGCGGGTGCGGTAGGTTGTCTGACGGTCTTCCGGATGCAGAGCAGACCGTTTGACGACAATGCCCTGCTGCTCCTGAGCATCTTTGCCGCGATAGCGGCGGAAGCGATCGAGAAGCGGAGCTTCATTCAGAGCATTCAGCAGCAGAATATCTTCGATCATGCAACCGGCCTCTACAATCGGCGCATGCTGCTGAAGTTGTGCGATGCTCACATGAACCTTGCATTTCGGCATGACCATGCAGCTTCGTTCATCGTCGTGAAGATTGATGATTATGAAGATTACGTCAGCCTGAACGGACAGCTCCTTACCGACAAGCTCCAGAGGGACTTTGCGAAATTTCTTATGGAACAGTGCCGCAGTTCGGACATTATCGGACGCCTGAATGAGGAGCTCTTCGTCATGATGCTGCCGCATTCGGTGAAGGCCCAGGCCGTGACTCTCTGCACGAAACTTCGTTCATATCTGGCCGAACAGCGTCCGCTCGGCATTAGCGCCACGGCGCAACCCCTGACATTCAGTGCCGGTATCAGCGCATACCCCGATGACGGCGATACGGTGCATTCGCTGATCAAGAAGGCCGAGGCTGCACTGGCGACCGGCAGCGTTGCAGGAAGGGACGCCACCTTCCTCTGGCACGAGAAAGGATTGCGGGAATGAAAACGACTCAATCGCGGTTCTACTTTAGAAAAGCGCAGGCCTTGCTGCCTGGCGGGGTAAACAGTCCCGTCAGGGCGTTTCGGGCTGTCGGCGGTTCACCCCTCTTCATCAAGAAGAGCAAGGGTTCGAAACTGTACGATGTCGACGGCAATGTCTTTATCGACTATGTACTCTCGTGGGGGCCGATGATAGTCGGGCATGCACACCCGGCAATCGTCAGGGCGGTCAAGTCGGCTGTGCAGAACGGCACCAGCTATGGGGCCCCGACTCCGCTTGAGATTGAGCTGGCTGCAATGATTCTGAAGACATATCCATCGATGGATAAGATCAGAATGGTCAGTTCAGGCACGGAGGCGACCATGAGCGCCATTCGTGCCGCGCGAGGGTTTACCGGTCGCGATTCAATTCTTAAATTCGAAGGGTGTTATCACGGCCATGCAGACGGTCTGCTGGTAAAGGCAGGCTCCGGGGCGGCTACGTTCGGTGTTCCGGACAGCCCGGGGGTGCCGGCGGATTACGCGAAACGGACACTTACCCTTCCTTATAACGATATCACTGCATTCCGCGCTTTGATGCGGAAGAACGGCAAAGAAATTGCTTGTGTCATTGTTGAACCGGTGGTCGGCAATATCGGCTGTGTCCTGCCGAGGCCCGGCTTTCTTGAGGCACTGCGCGAGGAGACTGAACGGCACGGAGCCGTTCTGATATTTGATGAAGTCATGACCGGATTCCGGGTGGCGAAGGGTGGCGCACAGCAGGCGTTCGGAATCCGGCCCGACCTCACCTGCCTCGGCAAGGTCATCGGAGGGGGTTTCCCGGTCGGCGCATACGGCGGCAGTCGCGAGATAATGGCGATGATCGCCCCCGATGGCCCGGTTTATCAGGCGGGCACCCTTTCGGGCAATCCGGTTGCCATGACGGCCGGCATTGAAACGCTCAAAATATTGAATGCACGGGACACCTATCGGAAACTGGAACAGACGATGGCGGAACTTGAAGCAGGACTCAAAGATGCGGCTGAAAAGGCAGGCATTTCGGCAAAATTCTACCGGGCAGGAACAATGTTCTGCACGTATTTCACCGATACGGAAGTTGTTGATTACGACACCGCGAAAAAGGCCGATGCGAAGCGGTTTGCTCGCTTTTTCATGAAGATGCTTGAACAAGGTGTTTATCTGGCGCCTTCGCAGTTTGAGGCCGGGTTCATTTCGCTTGCGCATACTGCGGCGGACATACGGGCTACGATCGGCGCCGCTTACAAGGCGTTTCGTTCGGTGCGCTGAGATGACGGATCCTTCTCCCGAAAAACCCGCTTTCCGTCAGATATTCGAGGCCAGTACCGTCGGCATTCATCTGGTGCTCTGCATCATTGCCGGAGCCCTTGTCGGCTACGGGCTTGATCATGTCGTCGGCAGTTTTCCGTATCTGTCTCTGATCTTTTTCGTGCTCGGGATCGTTGCCGGATTTCGGGAGGTCTTTCGGATAGCGCGCAAGTCAGACAGGGATTCAAATGGATCAGATGACAGCCCGCATCCATAAACTGGCGTTCATTATCATTCCTCTGATGGCTGCCGGAGCAGGCATCATATGGTGGCCCGCTTGGCGCCTTCCGTTCAGCATTGCGACGGGGGGGCTGCTTTCATTGGCAAGCCTGCGCATCATCATCTGGGCGGTCAAGCGTTTTCTCAACGTGCATATGGGGCAGACGATCATCATGGGTATCAGCACGCTGAAAATACTGGCCCTCTTCTCGGTCATGGTGGCGCTTGCCGTCATGGGACTGCTCCACGTAGTCGGCATGGTGATCGGCTTCACGACGGTTCTTGTCATCACGACGATCGAAGGATATCGGGCGGCCAGGGCTGACACGCTATGATATACGCAGTTGTTGTGCTCGCGGCTGCGATGGTGCTGTTCGCGCTGAAGCTGACGAAAATCGCCGTGATCGTGATGTGTGCCGCTGCGGTGCTCATGTTCGGCATCAAAGCGATGCGCAAGTAGGGAAGGGGAATACCCATGGCATTGATTGTTTGGGGCAAAGACTTCAGTGTCGGCATTGAATCCATCGACGAGCAGCACAAACAGCTCATTGCGCTGGTGAACGGATTTCATGAAGCCATGTTGCAGCGTCAGGGGAAACCAGTGATGGAGAAGCTGCTCGACGGTCTGGTGGATTATACGATCCGTCATTTTGCGCATGAAGAAAGACTCTTCTCCGAACACGGATATCAGGATATGAAGGAGCATAAGAAGCAGCACGATGCGTTGGCCAAAGAAGTGTCGCGGTTCAGCAAGGATCTGCATGCCGGACGCCCGGTGCTTTCGGTCGAAGTGATGTCGTTTCTCAAGGAGTGGCTGCAGGAACACATTCAGGGGACAGACATGAAGTACAGCGCGTTTCTGAAGAGCAGGGGAGTTTTGTAATGCAATTCGACGCCATGCAATAATATCGGCTAGCGCGGATGCTCAAGACGCCACTGTTGCGGAGAGGTTTCGAACACGTCACATTTCCAGAGACCGGCATGGTGCTGCCGGGCTTTTTTTTGGGCGTCGGCAATGCGATCGGCATGGAGGACATTCGGCGGCACGGTGTAGGCAATCGCATATCCGTCCGCAACCATTCTGAGATTCAGCAAGACGCCGCTCCGGGTCCAGAGATACGCAAGCACCCGGCCATACCGGTCACGGCGCTCGACATCGTACTGAAGCTGAACCGAGGAGCCGAATTTTCTGAAGAGTGCCTTCAAATGGACTTTCGCCCGTCTGCCCCATGGCTCTTGTCCCATTTCCGGCGCATCGATCCCGATAAGGCGCACTTCGATTCTCCCTCCCGCGTTGTCGGGGTCTTCCACGATAACCGAATCTCCGTCAAGGACATAAAGTGCCCGGACCCATGCGGCATCGCATGACGCGACGAGCACGAGCGTAAAGACGGCTATAAGAATGGAAAGCCGGAACGAGGTATAATAACCGTTGCGCATGCCATATCATAGCATGTGTTCGGGAAGGAGAAGCATGGCGGCCCCTGACAATATCGTATTGACCGGATTCATGGCGACCGGAAAAACCGAGGTCGGCAGGGTGCTTGCGCGGCGACTGGGGTTCGCTTTTTTTGATGTCGATGCGGAGATAGAGAGGTGCGCGGGGATGTCGGTGCCCGAAATATTCTCTGCTTTCGGTGAAGCCGGGTTCCGTGCGCGCGAGTCAGAGGTTATCAGTACATGCCCCCTGCTTCAGCATACCGTTATCGCTTCAGGCGGCGGCGCTGTTATCCGCCCCGAGAATCTTGCTGCGTTGCGGGACTGCGGGCTCCTGATCTGTCTGACCGCTTCGGTTGAGACCATTTTGGATCGTGCCGGCAACGGAGAAACCCGCCCGCTTCTTCAGGGGGCTGACCCGAAGCGCCGTGTCAGGGAACTACTTGAGGCGCGCGAACCGTACTATAATCAGGCTGATTTCATCGTGAGGACTGATGGAAAGAATCCCCAGGAAATTGTCGCCGAAATAGTTGAACAGATTGGGTTCCGCAAGAATGCAGGAACAAAAGGATAACGACATGAATAGTTCGAAACGTGTAGTCGTTAAACTCGGGTTGCGCAGCTATGATATCACTATCGGCAGCGGCATTCTGAAAGACTTCGGCCCGGCAGTTTCATCATTCGGCTTTCGCAAGAAGATTTGCATTATAAGCAATCCGACGGTCTATGGGCTTTACGGTGCAGAGGTCGTGCATTCCCTCCGCGCAGCGGGGTTTACCCCGTTTGAGGTGATCATTCCAGACGGAGAGAGATATAAGACGCTTTCCCAGACGACCCGCATTCTGTCAAGGCTCCTCGAAGAGCGGCTCGACCGGAAATCGTGTCTGATAGCCTTAGGCGGAGGCGTCATCGGCGATATTACCGGGTTTGTCGCTTCGCTCTACATGCGTGGCATCCCCTTTGTCCAGATGCCGACAACATTGCTTGCGCAGGTAGACAGTTCGGTCGGCGGAAAGACCGGGGTGAACCATCCGCTCGGCAAGAACATGATTGGCACGTTCTATCAGCCGCGCCTTGTCTGGATCGATACCGACACATTGCGGACCCTCCCCCGGAGACAGTTTCTCTGCGGGATGGCCGAGGTGATTAAATACGGCGTGATTCGCGATGAGGCCTTTTTCAGCTACCTTGAACGGAAAAGGGAGAATGTCCTTGGGTTGAATCCGACGGCTCTTGCCTTTATCGTCAAGCGCTCGTGCGCTATCAAAGCCGAAGTTGTTGCCGCCGACGAGCGTGAAGCAGGTCTGAGAGCTATCCTCAACTACGGCCACACCATCGGGCATGCGATCGAAACCGAAACACACTATCGCCGGTATTGTCATGGGGAAGCCGTCGCTATCGGCATGCATCTTGCGGCGCGATTGGCGCAGCAGATCCGCCTGCTTGATGCGTCGTCCGTTGAACACATCAAGGAGGTCATTGTTTCGTATGGATTGCCCGTGGAGCCGGCGGCGGGGATCAGTGCGGCACGCCTTGTGGAACATATGCGACTGGACAAGAAGGCTGAAGAAGGGAGACTGACTTTTGTCCTGCCGCAAAATGTCGGGTCGGTGACGATTAGAAAAAATGTTACTTCTCAGACTGTTATGAGAATTCTTCAGCGGTGCTGTCGCCTGCAATAGCAAGTTGATACCGTTTCCTTGTAGAATAGACGGCTGAAGACACGTTCATTACCTCATAAAAGCGGCTTGACCGGAGGTTTGCATGTTGATAGATCGGCTTTTCCCAAAACAGGTCGACTTTTTCGAATTGTTTAATGCCGGGGCGGCAAATGCTGTGAAGGGAGCTGCGTTGATGCTGACGTTAATGCAGGATACCGATCACGCCGAAACAATTGCCCGCGGGATTCGCGAAACCGAAAAAGAGGGCGATGTCATAACCCACGACATCATAAAGAAACTAAATAAAACATTTCTGACTCCTATAGACCGGGAAGACCTCCACGTGCTCGCAACCACCATGGACGATATCATTGATATTATCTGGGGCTGTGCCGAAAGGTTTTCCCTTTTCAAGCTTTCAACGCCGGCTCCAGGTGTGATTGAAATGGCCAAGGAGCTTGTCCTGTGCACGGAGCTCATCGTCAAGGCGGTTAAGAAACTTGAGGAAAAGAAATTCTCCTTCGTGCAGGAATACTGCGTTGAAATCAATAGCCTGGAGAACCGTACTGATCGCCTTTTTCGCGATGCCCTTGTAAAACTATTTGAAGAGGTCAAAGACCCTATTCTGATAATCAAGTGGAAAGAAGTCTATGAATTGCTTGAAGATTCGGTCGATGCGTGCGAAGATGTTGCGAATATCCTTGAGGCGATAGTCCTGAAGTATGCTTGATGCCGGAACGCTCCTCATTCTCGTCATCGCCCTAGCGCTGATTTTTGACTTCATCAACGGGTTCCATGACACTGCAAACGCGATAGCAACATCGGTTTCGACGAGGGTGCTCTCACCGAAGACCGCGATTGTCATGGCATCCATTATGAATCTTGTCGGCGCCATGTCCGGCACGGCTGTTGCCAAGACGGTCGGTGCCGGCTTGGTAGATCCGGCATCTGTTACCCAACTGACGATTTTATCCGCCCTTATTGCCGCTACGCTTTGGGATTTGCTCACGTGGTATTACGGATTGCCGACTTCGTCTAGTCATGCGATGTTGTCAAGCCTCATCGGCGCTGCCATTGCGAGCGCAGGGACAGGGGTTATAATCGGCGCTGGAGTCGTCAAGATCCTTATGGGCCTGGTCTTCTCTCCGATTGTAGGATTCGGGCTCGGCTATCTTGCAATGACGGCCATTGCCGTAGCCTTTCGAAACACCACGCCCTCAGCGGTAAATAACACGTTCAAGCGGCTTCAGATTATGTCAGCCGCCTATATCGCATTCAGCCACGGCAATAACGATGCGCAGAAAACAATGGGTATTATCACGATGGCATTGGTAAGTTACGGTGCCTTGACCTCATTTGTCGTACCGCTCTGGGTGATATTTGCGTGTGCTCTTGCAATTTCTTTCGGAACCGCCGCCGGCGGCTGGAGAATTATCAAGACACTCGGGGTCAAACTGGCCCCTCTGCGTCCGGTAAACGGCTTTGCGGTCGACTCGGTAGCCGCGACGGTTATTGAGATAGCGTCCCGCATCGGACTGCCTCTTTCCACGACGCATGTTATTTCGTCTACCATTATGGGAGTCGGCTCATCCCAGCGGCTCTCGGCAGTGAGATGGGCGGTCGGCGGCAATATCATTTTGGCGTGGGTTATTACAATCCCGATTTGCATGATCCTGTCATGGGCAATCTGTTCTGTGCTTCATCTGATGCTCGGATAGCCTCATGAGAGGCAGGGTAGCCGGTTGAGCGGCTGCGCGCCGGATCCATGCCGAGAACTCCAAGGTTATGATCCCCTATAAAGACGATAATCCGACCTATTCTTATCCGATTGTTACCGTAGCGCTTATCTTCCTCAATGTCGCAGTGTTTGTATGGGAAGGGCTCTCTCCCCTGAGCGATTTGGCATTAGTGTCCCGATACGGGGCCATTCCTTATAGCCTCACGACCTTCCAGACGATTCAGCCGATCAGCCCGATAACATCAATTTTTACCTCCATGTTCATGCATGGCGGCCTATTGCATCTGCTCGGAAATATGTTATACCTCTGGATATTCGGTGACAATGTCGAAGATGCAATGGGCAAAGTACGGTTCCTTCTTTTTTACCTGTTATCCGGAGTGGTGGCAGTGTACGGGCACGCTTTGAGTGATGCCGAGTCTCTTGTGCCGCTCGTCGGCGCAAGCGGGGCGATATCCGGTGTGCTCGGTGCATATCTGATGCTCTTTCCGAAGGCGGGAGTAAAGACCCTCGTTTTTTTCGGCCTTTTTTGGATCCTGCGAATCCCGGCGTTTATCGTAATCGGCATGTGGGCTGTCGTGCAGTTTCTGAGCGGCGCCGTGAGCGCCGCAGAGTCTCAGCAAGGCGGGGTTGCCTGGTTTGCCCACATCGGCGGGTTCCTTTTCGGACTCGCGACAGTACGCCTCTGGGTTCCGCGAAAATGATGGCCAACCGGTGAATTGGCCGAACCGCTCCTCTTAAAGCCCATTCTATATAATGCTAGAAAAACAAAGCGTTATATCTAAGGCTTGACAGCATGGCCGGACTTTGTGATATAGTAGCACTCATCATCACTGAGTGCTAACAAAACCAACTCACAATCATTTCAAGGAGGTTGAAGTATGAAGATTAAGCCGTTGAAAGACAGAGTCGTCGTAAAGTATTCCGACGAGGGGCTCGAAAAGACCGCCGGTGGTATCTACATCCCAGACAATGCGAAAGAGAAACCGCAGAAGGGGTCAGTTGAGGCGGTCGGTTCCGAAGTCAAGGAACTGAAGGTCGGCCAGTCGGTCCTGTTCGACAAGTACTCGGGCTCAAAGATCAAGATCAATGACGTCGAGTACCTGATCGTGAAAGAAGAAGATATTCTCGGAATCGTGGAATAAGGAAAGGGAGGATAACGAAACATGGCAGCGAAACAGCTTCTGTTTGATGAGGCCGCACGTCAGTCGATTCTTCGCGGCGTGACGGTTCTTACCGATGCAGTAAAGGCAACCCTCGGCCCCCGCGGCCGCAATGTAGTTATTGATCGCAAGTTCGGTTCTCCGAATATCACCAAGGACGGCGTTACCGTTGCAAAGGAAATCGAGTTGAAGGACCCGTATGAAAATATGGGCGCCCAGCTTGTGCGCGAAGTCGCATCCAAGACCTCCGATGTTGCCGGCGATGGTACGACTACCGCTACCGTTCTGGCCTATGCCGTTTATAAAGAAGGCATGAAATATGTCACCGCCGGTGCCAACAGCATCGATATCAAGCGCGGCATCGACAAGGCGGTCGAGACTATCATCGCCGAGTTGAAGAAGATGTCCAAGCCGGTCGCGGACAAGAAGGAGATTGCCCAGGTCGGCACTATCTCCGCCAATAATGACAGCACCATCGGCGAGCTCATTGCCGACGCGATGGACAAGGTCGGCAAGGACGGCGTTATCACCGTTGAGGAAGCCAAGAGCATGGCTACCACGCTCGATGTCGTCGAAGGTATGCAGTTTGACCGCGGCTATGTCTCCCCGTATTTCGTGACCGATCCGGAGCGCATGGAATGCAGCCTGCAGGATGCCTATGTGCTCATTCATGACAAGAAGATCGGCAGCATGAAAGACCTGCTTCCGATCCTTGAGCAAACCGCCCGCCAGGGCAAGCCGCTCATGATCGTTGCGGAGGACATCGAAGGCGAGGCACTCGCAACACTCGTCGTCAACAAGCTTCGCGGCACCATTCAGGTCTGCGCTGTCAAGGCGCCAGGATTCGGCGACCGGAGAAAGGCAATGCTTGAGGATATTGCAATCCTGACCGGCGGAACCGTCATCTCCGAAGACCTCGGCCTGAAGCTCGAAGGCGTCAAGATTACCGACCTCGGCCGGGCGCGCAAGATCACTGTTGACAAGGAGAACACCACCATCGTCGAAGGCGCGGGAGAAGAGGCCCAGATACAGGGTCGCGTAAAGCAGATTAAGGCTCAGGTCGAAGAGACTACTTCCGACTACGATCGCGAAAAGCTGCAGGAGCGCCTTGCAAAACTGGTCGGCGGCGTTGCGGTCATTAATGTTGGCGCGGCGACCGAGGCAGAGATGAAGGAGAAGAAGGCCCGCGTCGAGGATGCGCTGCATGCAACCCGCGCTGCTGTCGAGGAAGGTATCGTACCGGGCGGCGGCGTGGCACTCATCCGCTGCATCAAGAGCCTCAATGATCTGAAGCTCGATCATGATCAGCAGATCGGCGTGAATATCATCAAGAAGGCCCTCGAAGAACCGATCAAGCAGATCGTCAACAATGCAGGCGTCGAGCCGGCGATCGTTGTCGAGAAGGTCAAGGCCTCCAAGGATTCTAACCACGGGTATGATGCATATGCCGAGAAGTACGTCGACATGATCGAGACCGGCATTATCGATCCGACCAAGGTCACCAGAACCGCCCTTCAGAATGCGTCTTCCGTGGCGGGTCTGTTGCTGACAACCGAAGTGATGATCACGGAGATTCCCGAGGAAGACAAGAAGATGCCTCCTATGCCGGGCGGTGGCATGGGCGACATGGGCGGCATGTACTAGAAAAACAACAAAGCTCAGCTGTCAAAGCGCCGAATGGCAGAATGATTTTCGGCTGAGCGCCGATTCAAAGCGGGGCGGCCACTCCTGGCCGCCCCGTTGTCGCATCATGACTTGGTATAATTATATGATTTCGATGCTATCCTAACCATTATGCATATAAAAGATCGCGTGCGCTTCGCCATGGTTCCCTTAGTTATTGTCCTCTGTTCCCTGGGGCTTGCCGTTTTCCTCGGGCTGCAGCTCTTCGTGCCGACGCTGAATAATGCCGGCGAAGTTGAGGTGCAGATCCCGGAAGGCGCGACATTCCGTGAGGCCGTCGGCATTCTCTCCAGGAGCGGAATGATTCGGGACGAAACGGTTTTCGTCATGATCGGTCGAATAACGGGCATCGATAAGAAAATCAGGGCGGGCTTTTACGTCTTCAGCGGCACCGTTACTCCCTATGATGTTCTCATGAAACTGCGGCTCGGCAGGGTGCTTGAATATGAGATTACGATAGTCGAGGGAGACAGCCTGTTGGAGATCGGGAAGAAACTCTCCGAAGCGAAGCTGATGGCCCCAGACACCTTCAATCAATTGGTGCGCGACGGGGCGTTCATAGCATCGCTCGGCATCAAATCCCCCAGTCTCGAAGGCTATCTCTTCCCGCAGACATATCGCTTTTCGAAGGGGACATTACCGAATACCGTTCTGCGTATTATGGTGCAGAAGCTTCGTGAGGAGTATAACAGTGATCTGCAGGAGCGAACGAAGCAGATGGGCTGGAGCGAAAACGAGATCTTGACGCTTGCATCCATTATCGAAAAAGAGGCGGTGATCGATAAAGAGCGGGCCATCATTTCGGGTGTCTACCACAACCGCCTCAAAAGGGGCATGCCGCTTCAGGCCGATCCGACCGCAATTTATGGTGTAAAGAATTCGCGCCAGAAGATTACGCTGGATGACCTGCGCCGGGAGACGAAATATAATACCTATATCATTCAGGGACTGCCGCCGGGCCCGATTGCATCACCGGGCATCAAGTCCATTCGGGCAGCACTCTATCCGGCTAGGGTGCCATATGTTTTTTTTGTGGCGAAGGATGACAGCTCACACTTTTTTTCTTCCAATCTTCGAGACCATTTAGCTGCAATCGCTCGGATTCGTGCAGGCGCGGTCATAGAGCAGAAGATCGACAGCAAAGAGGACCGCCGCTCTGCCGAGGTCGAAAAGACCCAATGATGAAACGCAGGCTGACGCGACAGGTCAAGGTTGGTCCGGCAGCAGTTGGGGGATGCGCACCCATCGTGGTCCAGAGCATGACCAAAACGGACACGCGCAACGTCGCAACGACGATTGCCCAGATTAAATCGCTCGAAAATGCCGGGTGCGAAATAATTCGCCTAGCCGTGCCGGATGAAGAGGCCGCGCGCGCACTTGGTTCCATCCGGAGCGAGGTCGGCATCCCGATGATAGCCGACATCCATTTTGACTACCGGCTGGCACTTGAAGCCATACGGCAGGGCATCGACGGCTTGCGGCTGAATCCGGGCAACATTGGGGCGGAATGGAAGGTGCGGGAGGTTGTTGCGGCGGCGAAAGACAGGGGCATTCCCATCCGCATCGGCGTTAACGCAGGCTCTCTCGAAAAAGACCTTTTGGGGGAATACGGCCATCCGACACCGGAAGCAATTGTCGAGAGCGCGGAGGGACATATACGTATTCTCGAAGGTCTCGATTTTCGCGATATCAAGGTGTCCTTGAAGGCATCAAATGTCATGATGACGGTTGAGGCATACCGGCTCTTTTCTTCACGCCACGACTACCCATTGCATATCGGCATCACTGAAACCGGCCCGATGTTTCCGGGGGCAGTGAAGAGTGCCGTGGGGCTCGGAATCCTGTTGGCCGAAGGCATAGGCGATACCATGCGCGTTTCGCTGACGGCGCCTCCGGAAGACGAGGTGCGTACCGCTTATGAAATCCTTCGCGCTGTCGGTCTGCGCAAACGCGGCGCGGAGATTATTTCATGCCCGACCTGCGGTCGTTGTCAGGTAGATTTGCGTCCTGTTGCCGAAGAGGTCGCGCAGGTTCTCCGGTCGGTCGACAGACCGATCACCGTTGCTGTCATGGGATGTGCTGTGAACGGACCGGGTGAGGCGCGCGATGCCGATTTCGGTCTTGCGGGAGGAATCGGGACCGCTCTTCTCTTCAGAAAGGGCGAGGTGGTGAAGCGGGTTCCCGAAGAGCAGATGCTCGAAGCTTTACTAGAGCTTATTCAGGAAGAACAGTCCTGACGTCTGCATGCGGATTGTTTTCCCTGCCTCGTTTGATACCGGACATCCTATATCGGCGTCGCTCGGATATTTTATATATGTAGGGGTGTTTCCATGCTGACGCTCGACGGCATTCGGGACATTCAGGTTTACCAGAACAAGACCGGTTATCGGTTTTCCGTCGACGCGCTTTTGCTGGCGTCATTCGTCAATCTTCCCCGCGTGCAGCA
>Ga0187786_10000341_pt1 | contig 14106 bp, 13 predicted proteins | sample 0815_BV2_10_20_M_FD_132449 | JGI IMG/M metagenome (GOLD analysis project Ga0187786, IMG submission 132449) | Tropical peat soil microbial communities from peatlands in Department of Meta, Colombia - 0815_BV2_10_20_MG | ecosystem: Environmental > Terrestrial > Soil > Wetlands > Peat | place...
ATGTCCAGATTGCGAATGGATTCGGCTGTCTCCACGAACGTTTCCCGCGTCAGGTTTTTTCCCGCGAGTGTCAGGATATGAACGAACACTTTTGACGTCAGGTAACCTTCGAGGCCGCCGTAGTTGGCGGCGCCCTCAGATGCACCGACGGCGGAAAGATACTCATTGACTGCGGCTAAGTTCTGGCCGCCCGATGAAAAGGGAGGCACCACCTGAGTCACAACAACGCCGTACCCGTAGGAGTCGAGCAGTTTCGCGAAGCGGTCAGGACCGACAACTGAAAGATTCAAGAAAACAGGATCGAGATCCTTCGGGCTCCCCTTATGAACGGCTTTGGATTTCCACGACCGTATGAATTTGGCGCTGGCGCTGTAGACTCCCCCCACGAGGACAACGTGCGGTTTAGCCGCCATGATCGTTTCCATCGCCGAAGTAATGTCCTCGAAGTTCCTGGTATACGTTCCCGTTGCCACAGGGCTTAAGCCCCGCCGCTCCAACGCGAGCTCCGTTCCCTCCAAAACCGCTTTCCCGAATCCGTCGTCCTGGTAGAATACCGCCACCTTTTTGAATCCCAGCACATCGACAACTCCCTTTATGAGCACCTCTATTTCCTGGGAATAGCTGGGTCGATAATGCAGCAAATACCGCTTTACGGGTTGGCGAAGGGAATCAGCGCCGGAAAAGGGGGCGAAAAGAGGTACTTTGTTTTCTTCCAGAAGAGGAAGTATGGCTGCGGTTGTCGCCGTGCCGAGGTTGCCGAGCAGACAGAATACTTTATCCTCGAAAATCAGTTTCCGCACGAGGACCGTCGTGTTTTCCGGTTCGTACTGGTCATCATAAACGATGAGCCGGATTTTTCTTCCGTTCACGCCCCCGGAAGCATTGACCTGACTGATGTAAGATGCTATCCCGGACCGGAAACTCGTTCCGAGAAATCCTGTAGCGCCGCTGAGCGCGGTTGACATGCCGACTTTGATCTCTTTATCGGTTACACCGACTTCCGCCGAAGAAGCAGCGGGCAAAAGCATGATTGCTGCAAGAATTGAAAATAAAATAAATCTGTTCATACTCATTATCTCCTTGTCATAGGAAAAAGAGGGTAAGAAGTTAATAACTTTGATGATGTCATGAGTCCTTCCAAACGACACGTCAATGCTCGCCTTTCTATGATCTTGGCTAACCTAGCATAATCAGCTCCGAAAATGCAACCAATTTGTGGGCCTTGTAAAACTTCCGACCGGTACAATAACTCTAACTCTATAGAGCAGATGACCGATTCCCTCCCGGCGTGCCTTGCGAAAGAGCGTATCCGCGGGACACCGCAGTTGTCTCGTTGTTCTGCATTTTTTCCTTGTTCCTCCTCGAACCCACTTCCGCACCTTGCCAAAAGACTTTTTCTTTAGTATGATCTTCTCAAGATACCGGCATCTGGGACTCTGGAGATCTTATTTCTTTGATCTTGAAGCACAAGCTCTCCTTGGCTTCCCTGGAGCGTGAGGACAAGAACATGATCTTTCAGAAATCATCCGTTGTTCGCCGCTGCCTGCTCGTCAGCTGTATCGTGGTTCTCAGCTTGTTTTCCTCGCAGACTTTTCCAGCCGATCAACCGCAGACAACAGGAACCTTCCGTATCCTCCATATCATGAGCTTCGACTCGCCCTGGCGATGGACGGACGGCCAGCTGGCAGGATTCAAGGAAGGCCTGGGGGATGTCACGGCCGATTACCGGATCGTGCAGATGGATGTAAAGCGCAACAGCACTCACGAAGCAAAGGAGCGGAAAGGCCGTGAAGCCCGGGAGATCATTGAAACATGGAAGCCCGACCTGGTGTATACCTCCGATGACGATGCCCAGGAATATGTGGTCCGTTACTACCTCGGCAGCACAATCCCGTTTGTTTTCAGCGGAGTGAACAAGTCGCCCCAGGATTACGGATTTGACCGGGCGATGAACGTGACCGGTGTGCTCGAGCAGGAGCACTTCATCGAATCCGTCCGGCTGCTGCAGGCTATGGTCCCCGGTGTGAAACGGATCGCCGTGATCAGCGACAAGGCACCGCATTGGACCCCTGTTATTGCCCGCATTCGCTCGCATGTGGGCAAACTGCCGGGTATCAGGATTGCTGCGGTCGATCAGGTCGCTGCATACGAGGAGTATAAGAAAAAGATCAAATCTTACCCTGCGATTGCCGATGCCGTCCTGTATCTGGGGATATTCAATTTCCGCGATGAGAAAGGGATGAACGTCCCCTATGAAGAAGTTCAGAAATGGACGGTCTCCAACAGCAGGCTTCCCGATATAAGCTTCTGGGTCGACCGGGTCTTTTATGGCGTCCTGGCGTCCGTGACCGTGTCGGAACTCGAACAGGGCTTTGCAGCGGGCCGTCTTGCGCGTTTAATCCTGATTGATGGCAAAAAGCCGGGTTCGCTGCCGATGCTTCCCACGGTCAAGGGACATCCAGTCATCAGCCTTGCCCGGGCCCGGCAGCTCGGGATCAATGTCAGTTCAACGCTGCTTCTGTCTTCTGAGGTTGTGACCGCTTTCGAATGGGAGAAGAAAGCCCCATGAACCTTGGCCTCCGTACCAAAATTCTCATCATCGCCTCGGCCATAACGCTGCTCGTCGTTGTTGTAACGGCCGTCACCTCGAGCTACTTCTTCACGGCCCGCTATCTCGGTGCACTCCTTTCCCGCACCGGGGCTGTCGCTGGAGGCCTCGCCATTCAGCTCGAGCGGATTCTTGCCCTGGGCATTTCGGTCACGGAACTGCAGGGATTCGATGCTCAATGCATGGATGTTGTGAAGCGGAACGAAGGCATTGCCTACGCCCTGGTCATGTCACCGGACGGAAAAGTCCTGTTTCACAGCGATCCGGACCGCAGCCGCGCCTTCATCCCTTCCGCCGCCCTCATGAATGCCATCCAGAACGGCAGTTCGGCGGCGGAAGACCCGCGAACAGGAATCCATGCTGCTACGGCTCCGGTATTCAACCCCCTGGGGCAGAAAGTCGCCGTGGTCGTCGTCGGCTTCGGGCGGGATGAGATCGACCGGGAAAGCCGCAGTCTCATGGTCAAAATCATGTTCGTGGGGCTGTGCGTGCTGATCGTCGGCATGGCGCTTCTCTTTGCGGTCCTCTCGTGGTATGTCATCCGGCCGATAACGGGGTTACTTGATGCTATTGAGCCGATCCGGAAAGGGGTGCAGGACTATTCCGCCCGGGTTCCGGCGGGCCGAGGCGACGAGCTGGGTGTGCTGGGCGGAGCATTCAACGAGATGCTCGAAAAGATACGCGAACGCGAAACCGAGCTGGTGCAACACCGCGAGCATCTGGAGGCGGAGGTTTCCAAGCGGACCGCGGAACTCCGCCAGAGTGAAGAGCGCTACCGCCTCCTGATGGAAACATCGCCGAACGCGATTTCCGTTGTTGATGCGGCCGGGAAGACGATCATGGTGAACCACCAGGCGCTCGTCCTGTTCAGGATACAGAACGTCTCCGAGGCAATCGGCCGCGACATTTTCGCATGGGTGGACCCGGACGATCAAATTCGCGCCGCGGACTATTTCGCGCAGGTTCTTCAGGGCAAGGTCCTGCAGGATGCCGAGATCCGGGTTCGGAAGAGCGACGGAATCATTTTCTGGTCCTCGATAAACGCGTCGCTCGTACGGGACCAGCAGGGCAATCCCCTGTTCGTCATCATAGTATCCGCCGACCTGACGGAGCGGAAGCGCGTCGAGGCCGAGCTCCTCAGGACGCAGAAGCTGGATTCCCTCGGCGTCCTCGCCGGCGGCATCGCCCACGACTTCAACAATCTCCTGCAGGGAGTGTTCGGCTACCTGTCCCTTGCCCGCATGACGCTTCACGACCGGGAAAAAGCCGACAATATGCTCGAGCAGGCTGAAAAAGCTTTGAACCTTTCCATCAACCTCACCGGGCAGCTGCTCACCTTTTCAAAAGGAGGAAAACCGGTCAAACGGGCACGCGCTCTTTCCCCGATCATCAGCACATCCGTCAATTTTGCGCTGAGTGGGTCGCACTCGGACAGCAGGATTACCGTCCCGCCGGACCTCTGGATGGTCGATGCCGATGAAGGCCAGATCAGCCAGGTGATCCAGAACATCTCCCTCAACGCGAGTGAGGCCATGCCTGAAGGGGGGACCGTCGTCATCACTGCGGAGAACTGCGAACTCCCCGCCGGCCACGCGCTGCTTCCCGCAGGCGGAAGGTTCGTCGGCTTGTCCATCTCCGATTCGGGCGTCGGGATTCCCGAAGGACTGCTCGCGAAGATCTTTGATCCCTATTTTACGACGAAACAGAGGGGCAGCGGTCTGGGGCTTGCGACCTCCTACTCGATCATCAAGAATCACGGCGGCGCCATTAAAGTATCGTCGCATCCGGGGAAAGGAAGCGTCTTCACGGTCTATTTGCCGGCAGCCGGCGCAGCGGCCGAGCCGGAGCCACATGCTGCCCCGACAGCAGTGAGACGACGGGGCAAGGTGCTGGTCATGGACGACGAGGAAGTGGTCAGAAATGTTGCGCGGGAGATGATCGTGGCACTGGGTCACGAAGTTGTCTGCGCGGCCCACGGCGACGATGCCTTGGCGAGAATCAAGGAGGCCCGGGATGCGGGAAAGTCCTTCGACGTCGTCATTCTCGACCTGACGATCAAGGGTGGCATGGGAGGAGAACAGACGATCAGACGGCTTAACGAAATCGCCCCGGGCACCAGGGCCGTTGTTTCGAGCGGGTATGCCGACAGCCAGGTTATTGCAGACTTCAAGTCTCTCGGTTTTTCCGCATTCCTGAATAAACCATACCGCATCGATTCCTTAAAATCCTGCCTGGATTCACTGCTGTAGCGACTTCCTGAAGGAGCTCAGATGCTCAGCATCCGCTGGCACACATAGTTTGTGTGGCATGAACTACTGTTACGGTTTGTGACCCCATGCACAGAAGCTCATATCACTCACAAACACCCGCATGGGGTCGGAACCCTCTGCGTCTAAACGAACCGCAAGGGTGTTAACTTCGGTCTCTGTTGCGATGCCGGCAGCAATCACCCGCGACTGTACCAACTTCAAAAGAGCAGAAAGGGGATACTGGGTCCCCTGGCCCTGGATCACCGCTTCGGCGCGTATTTTTTCGAATCTAAGTCCGGCCTGCACCAGTGTTGTGGGCAAGTTGAAGCCCATTGAGGGGTTGCCCCCCTCTGCAACGAGCATTTTTTTTAGCCAGTCAGTCGCCTGATCGTGTGCCGCCATTTGCGAGATTCTCGCTGGAGTCATAGTCGAATCCGCCTCTTCAAATACAGCAACCCCCTCGCTTCTCAACCACTTAACAAGACGGCGGACTGCCTCCGCGGGGTTCTGCAAATACATCAAGACCCGCCTGCCAGCCAAGACGTCGAACGACTCTCTTGGATACCGTTCCAGAGCCGCTAAGTTTTTTGTGACATCCGCAGAGACGAACTGAACGTTCCCAATCTCAAGCGACCGCATGCGATCACTTGCGTTCGCTAACGCATCTTCACTGCGATCGATGGCAACAACAATCCCGGAAGAACCTACCATTTCGGCCAAAATCTGCGTGACCTCCCCGCCACCACAGCCAATCTCAATTACACGCATTCCCTGCGCGATGCCGGCATCGGTCAGAAATCTTTTTGTCATCGTATTGTCGCGCTTCATTTACACCCCTGTAGAGAAAAACGTTATGGTCATGCTGGCCGAATGATATTACGGATAACGTGCGGGCTACTGTGGCGATTCAAATTGCCTGAGGAGAGGGGTTCTCTCTAACATGGTCACCTATTGCGTTCCGTAGAACATCATCAAGGAAATCGCCTGACCGCAGGATCTCTGATTCAGTCCTTCAAGCCGTACTTCTTCATCTTCTCATACAGCGTCGAGTAGGCGATGCCGAGGACCCTGGCGGTTTCGGTTTTGTTGTTGTCGAGCGACTTGAGGGTCGCCTGGATGGCTGCTTTTTCGATTTCCTCGAGCGTTTTCCCGCTGAGCCCGGTGAGTGAGGACGCCTTCATCCCCTGGGACAGGAACAGGTCGCGCGCTTCGATGCGGCGGCCGTCGCAGAGCGCCGATGCGCGGCTGAGCACGTTTCTGAGCTCGCGCACGTTGCCGGGCCAGTCATAGGCTCTCAGGGCGGAGAGGGCTTCGGGAGAAAAGCCTTCGATCGTCTTCTTGTTGATTTCCAGTGTGATGCCGGAGAGCAAATCGGCTGCGATCGCTTCTATATCTTCTTTTCTGCTGCGCAGCGGGGGCAGGGAAACGCGGACCACGGAAAGGCGGTAGAAGAGGTCTTCGCGGAATCTGCCTTTTCTGACTTCCTCTTCCAGGTCGCGGTTGGTGGCGGCGATGAGCCGGATGTCGAAGCGCATGGGCTTGTCCGCGCCGATGCGCTTTGTCTCGCGCTGGTCCAGGGCGCGCAGGAGCTTCGGCTGGAGGTCCTGCGAGAGCTCGCCGATTTCGTCCAGGAACAGCGTCCCCGTGTGGGCCAGTTCAAACGCACCGGGACGTGGCTTGACCGCGTCAGTGAACGCGCCCTTCTCGTGGCCGAACAGCTCGCTCTCGATCAGGTTCGGAGCCACGGAGCCGCAATCGAAGACGATAAAAGGGCCGTTCTGCCTACGGCTCTGCGCGTGCACGGCGCGGGCGGCGAGCTCCTTGCCGGTGCCGGTCTCTCCGTCAAGCAGCACCGTCACATCGGTCGGGGCGACACGTTCGAGGATGGCATAGATCTGCCGCATGGACGGGGCGGAGCCGATGAGGTCGCCGAAATGGTCCGCGCTGCTCTTCAGGTTCTCAATGCGCTCCTCCAGGGGGGAGAAAACCACCTCCGTCTGTCCCAGCCTGATGCGGGCGCCCGGTGAAAGATAGGCTTCGCGCACGCGAACGGCATCGAGGAACGTGCCGTTTGTGCTGTCGAGGTCGCGGAGCAGGTATCCTTTCGGCTTTTCCTCGACTGCGGCGTGCCTGCGCGAGACCGTCGCATCCGAGAGCACGAGATCGTTTTCTGCGAGGGTGCCGATGGTGACAACAGGCTTCTGGAGCACCATTTCTTTTCCGGCGTCCTTGCCCTTGACCACCTTGAAGCTCGCCTTTTTGAGTATGAGCGGGCGCTGGCCGGGGCTTGCCAGAAGTTCAGTGTGATCCGAAGCCCGCGGTGGTATCGTTTTTTTCCGCTCTTTTTTCGCCACCAGGACCGCCTTTTCTGAACAGGGTTCTTCCGCAACCTTGCTGCATCATTGTAGCACAACAGCAGCAGCGGTATGAAAATATTTTACCGAATCCATCAGCAGTGAGGCTGTGAAAATTTGCGGAACCATGAAGGAGCGCTCCGCGCTTCTTTTTTCACCTTGACCTTTCTCCGGGACTATCCTATGATGGTTTTTATACTGATTGCATATCCCGCACCTCTGCATCCCTGGTTCCCGCCGGGGGGGTGAAAAGCGCTTCCTCGCGACCATGAAAAAACGAAGCATCGCGGGCAAGCTCTTCCGGGAGGTCGCGTTGTCATGGGGAGCCTCCGGCTCCTGCCAGAGGGGCTCCACTGAGGAGGAGCGTATGACAGGTTCGGCAGCAGACGACGACAGAACGCACGTGCGGCCCGCATCGCCGCCGTCTCAGAAAATTCCGGCGCGGTACCAGGCGTCGGTTGTCATCGTCAAAGGCAGGCCCCGCGGCATGGAGTATGCCATTGACCGCGACTATGCCGTCATCGGCAGGGACCGGGACGCGCACGTGCCGCTCAAGGACCCGCTCGTTTCCCGGCAGCACGCGGTGATCCTGTTCCGGGAGGGCAATTTCCTCCTGCGGGATCTGGGCAGTACGAACGGCACCCAGATGAACAATACATCAATCAAAGAGGCGGACCTCAGGCACGGCGACACGTTCCGCGTCGGGGACACGGTGCTCCAGTTCGTGCTTGAAGACACGGGCCGCAGCAGCACGTATGAGATCGGATGAATGAAGATTATATCCGCAGGTGACACCCATCCCGGGAAACGGCGTGAGAACAACGAGGACGCGTACCTCCTCGATGACGGCATGTTCCTGTATGCCGTTGCGGACGGCGTGGGAGGCAGCGAAGGCGGCGAGGTCGCGAGCAGGATCACCATCGAAACCCTGTCAGGGGAGATGAAAGACCTGCTGGCGGGTGTGGACCGCACGCCGCCGGTCGGCAGCTCATCGGACACGGCTACGGAATTTGCGCTGCTTCGCTCCGTGGTGGCACTCGCGAACCGGAATGTGCGAAACGGCCGCGAACAAAGCGCAGCCCTGTCGGATATGGCGACGACGATCACGCTCCTGGTATTCAGGCAGCGGACCGCATATCTCGCCCACGTCGGCGACAGCCGCGCCTATCTCCTTCGCGCGGACGAATTTCGCCAGATCACGAACGACCACACCCTGGTGGCCGAGCAGCTGCGCGCAGGATTCCTTACGCCTGATCTGGCGCGCATGAGCCCCTACCGCCACATCATCACGCGTGCCGTGGGCATTGACGAGGAAGTCAGGACCGACGTGCTCCAGATGGAGATCAGGAAGGGTGACCGATTCCTGCTGTGCACGGACGGCCTGACCGAAATGGTCGCGGACGGCGACATCCGCGCAATCCTGGCCGGATCGGAGCCTGCGGCGGCCGTGCAGAACCTGATTACCGCGGCGAACGATGCCGGCGGCATGGACAATATCACCGTGGTCGTGGCGCGCATCGCAGAGATCTGACGCGGGGAGCGGACACTGCTCAGGTGCGGTCATGAGATCCGACGCATGCAGAGACAGATGAAAGAAGAATACGATATTGTCGGCGAGATCGGGGCCGGCGGCATGGCCACGGTGTACAAGGCCGTGCAGAAATCGCTCGACCGGCCTGTTGCGATCAAGGAGCTCAAGAAAGCCTATCAGGGAGACAGCCAGATCGTCAAACGTTTCGAACGCGAAAGCCGGGTGGCGGCGTCGCTCCAGCATGAGAACATCGTGCACATCTACGACTACTGGAAAAAACCGACGTTCTGCATTGTCATGGAGTATGTGGACGGCGTCAATCTGGCTGACGTTATCGGCAAGAGCGGCGCCCTGCCGGTGGACGTCGGCGTGATGATCGCGATCCAGGTGTGCAATGCACTGGAGTATGCCCACATGCGTGGGCTCATCCACCGCGATATCAAGCCGAGCAACATCATGATCAAGCGCAACGGCGAGGTCAAGCTCATGGACTTCGGCATCGCCCAGCACAGGACCATGGAAGCCCTGACGATCCCGGGCATGCTGATCGGCACCCCGTCGTACATGTCGCCCGAGCAGATCATGGGCCAGCAGCTCGACGCCCGGTCCGACATTTTTTCCTTCGGCATCGTGCTCTACGAAATGTTCACCGGCGTCAAACCCTTCGTTGAAAGCGACTCCCATGCAGTGACGGCCAAAATCGTCAAGGAATCGTTCCCGTCGCCCCGCAGCGCCAATAAAGCGGTGCCCTGGCGGCTGCAGTGGATTATAAAGAAATGCCTGCGGAAGAAGCCGAAACGGCGCTACTGGTCCGTGCTCGATGTTGAAATGCGCCTGGGCAAGCTGGTTGCCGGGAGAACGACCAAGGCTGCGTCGCTTCTGCGCATTGCCGACCATCTTGTGTCGATGAATATGTTCGACCCCGCTCCGGACCACGAAAGCATGGTCGTCACTTCTAAAATCGCGAGCCTCGCGCGCTACCGGAGAAAGCTGATTGCCGCGACAGCGGCTGTACTCCTTGCGGCGGGGGCGGCGGTGTACTACTATCACGGCAGCGATTTCGGGCCGTTTCATCAGGCTGCGCCGGCCCGGACCGATGCGCAGAAGACCTCTCCGTCGTCCACGGCGCACCATCCCGCATCGGTGCCCGCTCTCCTCCCGTCGCCGGCAACGCAGGCGGCCGTTTCATCCCAGACCGCGGCGACCGCTCCGGTTCACTCCGTGGGGTCTTCCACGGGTCCGGCTGCGCCGTGAAAACCGTCCCGATGCATTTCACCTCTTTCTTGCCAGCATTTTCATTGACAAAACGAATCGCTTCAGATACACTTTCACCAGGTTATGCGCGATTGAATAGGGATGCGGATCGGGGCGGAGTATGGCGGCGCTTTTCGATACAGCAAGACAGATTGAACCGTGGCTGAAAGAGCGGGGCTTGAATAAAGAGGAAATCACCGACGGCATGCGGCTTCTCCTCGGCGACGATTGGGAAACACTCCCTGCCCCGGATTTTATGAAACGCCTCTCCGCACGCGGATACACCATCACCGAGACGCTTCCCGCTTTTGCCGATGAAATGGAAGGGCTTATTCGGGGAGCGCTCAAAATGGAGAGCTTCCGCCGCATCATATACGGCATCGGCACCGATTAGAAGGCGGGCATTCCTCCTCGGCCCTCATGCAGCGCTGGCAGCCTGGGTCTTTTCAAGTACGGCATGCAGCCTGATTTCGATTGACGACAGCGCTACAGAAACAGGGCAATTCTTTTTAGCGTCCTCCGCTTTTTCACGGAACAGCGACTCCGTCATGCCGGGCACCCTGCCTTCCGTTTCCAGATCTATCCCCGTGATCCTGAATCCGCTCTCTGTCTTGTCAAGCCGGACGCGTGCAGTCGTGGTGATGCGGTCAGGCGTGAAACCGGCCTGCTCGATCAGCATCGACAGCGCCATGGAAAAGCACCCCGCGTGCGCGCCGCCGATCAGCTCTTCGGGATTTGTTCCTGCCGCCTGTTCGAACCGGCTGGAAAAGCTGTAACCGCCCTTGAATGCGCCGCTGCCGAGCGTGATGGTCCCCCTTCCCTTTTTCAGACCGCCCTCCCAGATTGCCGTTGCTTTTCTGATCAACATACGAACCTCCTCGATCATACAGCTTTCTATTCGATCATACACCTTTCTATTGCAAGTCTAACACCCTGCTGAACGCGGGGACAGGGGAAGAAGGTATGACAAAGCCGCTGGAAGCAAGCTGTGATCATTTGCGCAGCAATATAATATATTGTTGTTTAAGGGTCAGGGAAAAGCGGGTATAATCCATCATCCGATGGTAATACCCTTGTGTTTGCAGCAGGCTTGCGGGCATGCCGCAGGGTGAGTTGCTTCAGTTTACGCCACGGGGTGAGTATAAACCATGATAATATGGTTGGTCATATCAGGGGCACTTGTTACAGCGCTGCTTGCCAGTATGCTGTTCGTAGACCATCCACTTGCATTGCTGGTGAAGGAAACCCTCCTGGCAAAAAGAACAACCGATTTCATGGCGGCCGATGTTCCGGATGTGCTGTTCCTGTTCGTCTGCATCGTGACACCGCTCGCCTGGACGCTGTATTATCTCGACCGCCGAAGGGGCGTCCGGACGCGGCGGACCGATTTTGCCTGCCTCGTTGGCTCGGTCGTGCCCCTCTCGTTTATTGTGAAGCATGTTCTCAAGTTCGCTTTCGGCAGAATCGAAACGCGCTACTGGCTGCTTCATCCTGGATTGCCTGAGTTCCGGTGGTTCAGCGGAGCCGAGCATTACAACGGCTTTCCCTCCGGGCACATGACCGTATTCGGTGTTTTTTTCTTGGCGTGGGCGAAGTACTACCCTGAACGCAGGCCTGTTGTGATCGGACTGTTGTCAGCGCTTGGAGTTGTGTTGATCGCCACGGATTATCACTATCTGAGCGATGTGCTCGCCGGTCTCTCTGTCGCGTTTGCCATGGTTTTCCTCTATCCGGCTGACACACCCGACGCCAGGTGCTCCCGTCGCAAACCTGTTGCGTAAAGTGGCAAATATTGCTATAGTTGTGTCGCTGCCTGCCGTCTTGCCTCTTTCTTCATGAAACAGTTTTCAGCAGAAGCGGAATGACTGCCGTCTCGAAGCAGGGGGCCTCCAGATGATGCACCGTCCTCGGAACAATAGTTTTCACTGCACGGTTTTCGGGCTACGCGTGCGGATTCCCCGTCCCTTCACGAAATATGGTCATCCCCTGCTTCGTCAACTGCAGCTCGGGACAGCCCGAGTTGCCTGGGCAGCTCATGCTGCCGGGCTCTCACGGGTATACGCAGTCCTTGCTGCGGCCTTCTTCCTCGCGGGAGGTCTTGCCTGGAGCGGAGACAGGCAATTGCAGGGCCGATGGGAGTGCTACAAGCAGCAGGACAAGGCAAAGATCCCGTCATGCCTGTTTTCCGTTGAATTTTTCAGCGATGGAACCATGCTGCTCAAGCAGTATCCCGACAGCGGTGATGCGGTGAAATACCGTTATTCGGTCAAGGGAAAGCGCATCACCGTCGCCGGCATGAACAGCGCCGAAACCTGGCATTTCGACCACGAATTTCTGGAGAACGGCGATCTTTATCTTTCCAAACCCCCCTGGGACTGGAACGGCTGGCTGACGAAGGACCTGCAGAAAGTACCCAAAGATCATGGCTGCCGCTTTATACTCGAGGGCCCCCTGAAATGAAACTGTACCTGGATGACGAGCGGATGCCGCCGGCCGGGTGGAAGCTGGTTCGGTGGCCTGAAGAGGCCATCGCGATTCTGAAGACCGGCGCGGTTTCGGCGCTCAGCCTGGACCATGATCTCGGCGATGACAGGCACGGCACGGGATATGATGTCATTCTCTGGATCGAACAGGCCGTGGCCCTGGAAGGATTCATCCCCCCGAAAATCACGGTGCATTCCGCAAACGCATCGGCGCGCCAGAAAATGGAAGCGGGGATGCACAGCATTCAACGGCTGCATGAACGAAATGAGAAGAGGAGGGGTCTCTCATGAAATCGATGGTGGTCATTCTTTTGGCTGTATTGACGCTTTCTCCGCAGCTCGTCTTCGGTTCGCAATCAACGGTCGTGGAAGCTCAAGGCAGCGCCTGCATGGGAGAAGACAAGTCCCGCAAACAGACGGAAGAGGCGGCAATGGCAGAGGCGAAGAAAAAAGCCGTTGAAACGGTCTCGACCCATGTCCAGAGCGAAACGGATGTGAAGAATTTTACGTTTGAAAAGGACCGGATATCCTCCTTTGCGAATGCAGAAGTGAAGGTCCTGAAGGAAATCGACAAGCGATGGTACAAGGACCCGGCGCTCGGGGACTGCTACCGTGTCAGGATCAAAGCCGAGGTCATCCCGGAGGCCGTGGGTGCCGGCCGGCCCGGCGGACCGCCGGCGATCAAACCGGAGCGCGCGGAACTGGAGCGGCGCGGCGTTGAGTACAAAACAGAGAACTTCATCAAAGCGATCAAGGACGACAATACCGACATCGCTGAATTGTTCATCAAGGCCGGCATCGATGTGAATGCCGTGGCTGAAGAGGGAAACGCCCCCGCATTGATCATTGCGATCCTCAAGGGAAACGTTCGGGTCAGCAAGGCCATCATTTCGGCGGGAGCGAACCTCAATACCGCCGACGGAACGGGCATGGTGCCGCTCGAGGCGGCCACCATAAAGAACCTGCCCGAAGTCGTGCGCGGCCTTATCTCCGGCGGGGCGGATGTGAGGAAGGACGGTCCCGATACTCTGATCATCGCATCGCGGTGGGGATATGCGGAGATCGTCAAGGACCTCCTCCAGGCGGGGGTCGGGACGACAGGCGAAAAAGGGGTGAAAGCCATGTCGCTGGCAGCGGATTTCGGTCACACGGCAGTCGTGAAGCTCCTGCTGGAGAAGGGTGCGCAGGTCAATGCGAAGGACTTTGCAGGATACAATCCCCTCGCGCGCGCCGCGGAATCGAATCAGAAGGAAACAGTGTTGCTGCTTATCGAACGGGGAGGGGACATAAACAACAGAGACAACTACGGCATGACCCCGCTCATGAGGGCGATACAATACGGCCGTACGGAAATGGTGACCCTGCTGCTGGACAAGGGCGCTGACAAGAATGTAAAGGACAACCAGGGAAAGACCGCGCTCATGTGGGCGGTCAGGGAAAACCAGCCGGATGCACTGAGGTCCCTGGTGAAGGCCAAAGCGGACATCAGCGCAGCGGACAATGAAGGGCAGACCGCGCTGTCTCTGGCTCAGCAGAAGAAGGACCAGGCGCTGATCGACATCCTCAGCGGGAAGTGAGCGTTTTCCGCTTGCGAGGAGAGCACTGAAAGCAGCCAGGCGGTATCGCC
>Ga0187786_10000342_pt1 | contig 14067 bp, 15 predicted proteins | sample 0815_BV2_10_20_M_FD_132449 | JGI IMG/M metagenome (GOLD analysis project Ga0187786, IMG submission 132449) | Tropical peat soil microbial communities from peatlands in Department of Meta, Colombia - 0815_BV2_10_20_MG | ecosystem: Environmental > Terrestrial > Soil > Wetlands > Peat | place...
CCGAGCGAGCCGGTCGAGACCTCAACCCCTTTGAGGAGTTTTGACGAGGGATGCCCCTGCAGAGGGCAGCCGATCTTGCGGAGACTACCGAGAAGCGAAGCATCAAAATATCCTGCAAGTGCAAGCGCCGCATACAAGACAGGCGCTGCATGACCCTTGGAGAGAATAAACCGGTCGCGCCCCGGCCACTGTGGCTCGTTTGCGCGGTGATGCATCTTGTAGAAGTAGAGTGCGGTTACAATATCAGCCGCAGAGAGAGAACCGCCGGTATGTCCGGAGCCCGACTCCGCCAGCATCTTTACGATTTCGACCCTGAGTCTCCGCGCCTGCTCTTTCAGCTGCCCGATATCAGCGGCCTTTTGTCCTGCTGCAGCCATGAAATCACCCTTTCGTGCTCAAAAAATTTCCTAATTATAAAACATAGGGGGGATAAAAATATAATTAACTCGCATAACTCATAGCCCATGCGGGATAGCCGTTCTCAAACAAGCCGATTAGCCCCAATGCAACAATAGAAGGCATAGTCGTGCGACGGCCTATGAATAAATCCGATTGAGAGTTAGCGGTGAATCGTCATGCGATAAGGCCGGTCGGCAGCGGACACGAAAAGGATAGGTCGTCTACACAGGCAACGAAATGGTGAATGTGCTCCCCTTGCCCGGCGCCGATTGCACCGCAATCGAACCGCAGTGCGCATCGACAATCGTCTTGACGATGAAAAGCCCCAGCCCGGACCCTTTGGTGCCCTTGTCTATGCGGTAAAAGGCATCGAAAATATACGGGAGGTTTTCTTCTGCAATGCCGATGCCGGTGTCGCGTATGGCAATAGTCACGGTATCCGCCTGAATCCCGAGCTTCGCGACAATCTCCCCGCCGACAGGCGTATATTTCACCGCATTATCGAGCAGGTTGATGACTGCTCGCTTAACCATTTCTTCATCGGCGTGCAATTGCGGAATTGCGGCATCAGGCAGGTCGAGGTGAAGATGTTGCGCCTTGTCTTCTGCCGCATTGCGTATCGACTCGATGCAGTATTCAAGGGCCGGCGCGATAGGGAATGCCTTTTTGACCGGCGTGTACTGATTTGCCTCAAAGCGCGAAAACTGCAGGAAGTCGAGAATAAGTTTTTCGAGCGTTGCAAGCTCCTGATGGACGGTTCCAAGTCCGCCGCGCTGCTCTTCGGGAATCGGACCGCTCTTGCCGGCTTCCATGCGGTTGATAAAGCCCTGAGCGATGAGGACCGAGTTTTTCATGTCGTGCGCAAACATCGAAAGCACATTCTGCCGCTCGCGCTCTCGCTTCTTCTGGTCGGTGATGTCGCGCAAGAGCTCAATGCCACCCATAAAGTTACCGTCTCCGTCAAAAAGCGGTGCGATGCCGACCGAAAGAATAGCACTGTCGCCGTTCTTTTTGGTGATGACATGTTCAACAGCGAGCATTTTGTGCTGCTGCTCGAAGGCGTGCCGCCAGAGCGGGCACTCGGTCTGATCGGATGCGCGGTGAAAGATTTCGAAATGGGACTTACCGAGCACCTCTTCGCGGCTGTACCCGGTAATCTGCTCGGCTGCCGCGTTGAAGTCGACCGTCATGCCATTCCGATCGACAACCATGAAGCCGTGCGGCAGGTGCTTCACTATGATTTCATATAGCCGCTCTTTTGCCATAAGCTGATTATACGGGAAAAGGGAGAACGCCACAATTAACCCGAACGGACCGTGCATTGCCGTAGCCGCATTACCGTGCCCTCTCGCGCCGACACGCGATGTTTGAACAATTAGGGTTAGGCTATTCTGTCTGCTCCGAAGTAGGACCGGAGCGCTTCGGGGATGACGACGGTTCCGTCTTTCTGCTGGTAGTTTTCGAGGATGGCGACGAGAGTCCTGCCGATGGCGAGCCCCGAGCCGTTGAGGGTGTGCACAAATTCCGTGCCCTTTTTCCCAGCTCTCCTGAAGCGAATACCCGCGCGCCGTGCCTGAAAATCGACGAAATTCGAACATGAGGAAATCTCGCGGTACTTCCGCTGCCCCGGCAGCCAGACCTCGATGTCATATGTCTTGGCGGAGCCGAAGCCCATGTCTCCGGTGCAGAGAACAACCGTGCGGTATGGCAGGCCGAGCTGTTGCAGTATGTCTTCGGCATCGGCCGTCAGTTTTTCGAGTTCGGCAAACGATTCTTCAGGCTTCGAGAATTTTACCAGTTCGACCTTGTTGAACTGGTGCTGCCGTATCAGGCCGCGCACGTCCTTCCCGTGCGAGCCCGCCTCGCGGCGGAAACAGGGCGTGAATGCCGTGTAATAAAGCGGCAGCTGTTCCTCGCCGAGGATCTCGTCGCGATGGATATTCGTAACCGGCACCTCGGCGGTCGGTAATAAAAAGAGCTCCGGGTCGTCTATCCTGAAAAGGTCCGCCTCGAACTTCGGCAGCTGGCCGGTCCCGGTCATCGAAGCACGGTTGATAAGCAGCGGCGGAAAAATCTCTTTGTAGCCGCGCGCTGTGTTGTGGTCGAGCATGAAGTTCATCAGTGCGCGCTCGAGTCGCGCCCCGGCGCCCTTCATCAACGAGAATCGCGCCCCGGCTATCTTTGCACCGCGTTCGAAGTCGATGATATCGAGCGTCTCGGCGATGTCCCAATGGTTGAGCGGTTCAAAATCAAACGCACGCGGCTCACCCCATGAGCGCGCCTCGACGTTTTCGGTCTCATCCTTGCCGACCGGGACCGAGGCATCCGGAATATTCGGAACGGTCAGGAGGAATTGCGACGTCTTTTCTTCAATGCTTTTCAGCACATCGTCGCTCTCTTTGATGCGATCGGACACGCCCTTCATTTCAGCCACAAGTGCAGCGGCGTCCTGTTTCGTGCGTTTGAGCCTGCCTATTTCTTCGGAAACCGTATTGCGGCGGTTCTTGAGCTCGTCGACCTCGCGGATGAGCCGCAGCCGCTCCTGTTCCGTCCAGAGGAAGTCGGTGAGGTCTATCCCCGCTCCCCGTTTTGCGAGGGCCTCTTTGACGATCTCGATGTTTTCACGGACAAAGCGGGCATCAAGCATGATAACTCCTTTCAGGACACGTACAATCGAGGCTCGATTTCTTCAGTTATGGTGTTTTTAGGCCGATAATATATGAATATAATAGGGTCGGTCATGATTAATTTCAAGATTGTCAGCTTCGATAACGGTGTGCTTTCTGTCGAGAAGGCGGGGAAACCTCTGCAGTTCAGGATCGGTGAGGTCGTGAACGCTGAGGTGATGGAGATTCTTCCGACCGGAAGCATCGAGATGAAAATCAAGGGCAGTGTGATCACGGCAAAAACGTCGGTGCCGATGGAAAAAGACTCGACGGCGTACTTCAAGGTGACGGGACTGCCGGCGGACGGCAAAGAACTCCGGCTGCAATATCTCGGCTCCGAGCCTCAGCCTGGAACAGCGGATGCCAGAGGGCAGGCGATCGCGGCGCTTATGAAGGCATTATCGTCTGCGGGAACCGGGCGTATAGATGCAGACATGATCCGGACGCTCCTCAAATCAATGCCTGCCGATGCCTCGGAATTGCCGCGCGAGGTGCGTGTGCAGCTCCAAACCTTATTGGCGGAAAGCCTGAAATCAACGGGGCAGGGGGTTGGAATGCGGCTTGAATCCGTTCTGACGCAACTGCTTGCAGCAGGGGACAGCGTTGACGCGGACATTCTTTCGCGCCTAAAAAAAGAGCTGATGCTGAATGTCGATCAGCCGGCCGGCGGTGCGCTCAAGACCTCGCTGCAGAATACCGGCGTCGCGCTGGAGGCGAAGCTGCGGGCCGAAGTCTTGACCGGTCTGATTGAATCGCTGACGACACGACAGGGAGGCAATGCTTCTGCTCAAGCAGGCAAGGATCCGCATGAAAAAGCTGCCGCGCAGACAATATCCCACAGTGATTTGAAGGCTGTTCTCCTTGGATTGAAGGCGGCGATTGAAGGCGGCCAGATCGACGGCTCTACCCGTGCCGGCCATGCGGCTCAGGGAACGCTTACGCAGCAGGTAGACGGGTTGCTGAAGGATATCGAAACCTTTCAGCTGCTCTCAAAGGCAACGGCTTCGTTTTATACCTTTCTCCCCCTGGACTGGAAGCAGCTTCGCGATGGAGACATTGCGTTCAAGCAGGGCGGCGATATGCGGCGCGGCACGGTCAGCAGTTGCCGCATTAATCTGAACCTGAGCGATGCCGGCCACCTGTCGGTGCTGGTCATGAAGCTGGCGGATGCGTATTCAATCTCGTTCTGGGCGGAGCAGCCGGCCCTTAAGCGAACAATCGAAAATCATATCGATGATTTGAAGAAGACGTTTCGTGACAAGGGGCTTTCTTTGCAGGCTACGAATGTGTTGGACGAGCAACAGGGTATCAACGACCAATTTGACCGCATCGCCGACAGCGAAACCGCGGTGAACATTCAGGCCTGAGCAGGTCATGCCGGACAAACGACTGAAAGCGGCTGCGCTGCGATACAAGACCGAGAAAGAGTCCGCCCCGCGCGTTGTCGCTAAGGGAAGCGGACTCATCGCCGAGAAAATTCTCAGCGTAGCACGGGAAAATAAAGTGCCTCTGAAAGAGGACGGGCAACTTGTCGAGGTCCTCTCGACGCTCGACCTTTATCAGGAAATACCTCCCGAGCTGTACAAAGCCGTGGCCGAAATTCTCGCCTTTGTGTATCGCATGACGAACAAGGTTTCGACATGAAACGGATTAAGTCGCTCCAGGCGCTATACGAAGAGCTCTTTGCCGCCTTCGGGCCGCAGCACTGGTGGCCGGGCGAGACGCCGTTCGAGATCGCCGTCGGGGCGATTCTTACGCAGAATACGAACTGGTCGAATGTCGAAAAGGCGATTGCGAACATCAAACAGGCAAAGGCCCTCGATGCACGCGCGCTGCATGCCCTCCCGGACGAAGATCTCGCCGCCCTGGTTCGCCCCGCCGGGTATTTCAATGTCAAGGCGAGGCGGCTCAAGGCGTTTCTCAGGTATCTATTATCATCGTATTCCGGCAGCCTCTCGAGGATGAAAAAATGCGACCTCGGCAGGCTGCGTCCGGAGCTGCTCAATGTCCACGGCATAGGCCCCGAGACAGCGGACTCGATTCTCCTCTATGCGCTCGGCAAGCCGGTATTCGTCATAGACGCTTATACGAAGCGGGTTCTGTCGCGGCATGGGGTGATTGCATACGAAGAACCGTATGACGCATATCAACGGCTTTTTCATGAACAGTTGCCGCCCTATGTGCAGCTGTATAACGAATTTCATGCATTGTTCGTGCGGGTCGGCAAGGAGTATTGCAGGCCGAAGCCCAGATGTGGAGCCTGCCCGCTCAGCAAGCGCCTGCCGAGGGCAAGAAATCTGCTGCGCGCGCGCATAAAGGGGGGCGTACAGACTGCATAATAGCGTCCTGCACGCCCCCATGTCTTTGCCTGCGGTCTGACTCTGTGGTTACTTCTTCTTGGCGTGCTTCATTGCGGCTTTTTCCCGCAAGTCGGCTGCCATTTCCTTTATCTCGGTCATCGACCTCTGCATCTCGCTCCATCCGTACCAGAGCGCATAGTCTGGATTGGCATGGAAGGTTCCCTGGAAGGTCCTCATGCGATGCTCCAGGAACATGACGAAGAGCTTCTGCTCAATCACGGTCGGAGCATCGTGGAACGTGAGGAGATCCGGGAAGGCAAAGGCATAGCTCTTCGGCTTCGGAATGATACCATCTTTGTATAAAGCGGCGATTTCCCTGATCGCCTCGGCCATCAGCTTGTCGGCGGCCTTGATCATATCATCACCCTTGGCCAGTTCGGCATTAGCAAAATTCATGGAGTGGCACTGGTTACAAGTCTTGAGCATCTTGTCCCTGTCTTTCTGCCATTCCTCCTGCGTGAGCCGTGCGACATCGGCAGCCTTTACGACATCAAGCCGTCCGGTCGGTTTACCGTCAAGATCGAGAACGCCGAGCCCCTGGAGAATCGTGACCCTGTCGGCCGTCCACTGCTTGTCGTCCGGCATCGGAAGCCGAACAGCGAGGAACCCCCAGGCAGCACGAACGCCGTGATTGCCTTCCTGCATATGGCAGGTCTGGCAGGTCGGTGCAGGGGCGTCATCTGGCAGGGCCTTGTTCTGTTTCAGCAGATATCTGACGCCGTGCTTGGACGATGAATACATCTCCCACTGCGCATGGTCAAAGCCCATGTGGCAGGTCTGGCATGCCTGAGGTTGCTTTGCCTCCTGGACAGAAAAAGAGTGGCGCGTGTGGCATGAATCGCATGAGGCATTGCCGAAGACTTGACCTTTGCTTTTGAGATCCTTGATTTCGGCTTCGCTCTTGATTCCTATCTTATGGCAGGAGCCGCATCCTTTCTGCCCCTCGGTCATTGCCATAGGCTGCCAGTGGGTCGTCGGCATGGCCTTCATCGATGCCCATCCGAAGGCATGCTTTCCGCTCTTGAACTCCTTGACCCGCTTCTCATGACATTGGCCGCAGGTGTCGGGCGTCGGAATCTTCACCTTCTCAACGTCGTTCTTCGACATATGCTGATCGCCATGACAGGTCCGACACGCTATGCCGTTCTTGCTATGTTTGCTCAGCTGCCAGTCTTTGACAACGTTAGGCGTTATCTGTTTGTGGCACTCAATGCAGTCCTGAGCCACCGCTACAGAAACAAAACAAGCTAGAAATGCAATTATAAACAAACCGAAAATACTCCTCTTCATTCCTTTCCTCCTTTTCTTAATGGTGAAGTGAGAGCGGAGGGTCCAGGACCCCCATCGACATCTGACGTTGCAGCCACCTCCTTTCCGTTATATGCTGCAAGATGCATAAATAAGTAAACGCTCACTTACATTGAAAGTAAAAAACATATCAGGACCGAATCAACCTTTCAAAATTCTCCCACAGTTTTTGCCCTTCGTCCAGCAGTGAATATGAAAAGTCGCTCAAAGACCATCTGAAGACCGAGACCTGAATCATCCCGATGAACGAAAAAGCAGAGGCGCGGCCATCAAGGGACGACTTGATGGAGCCGTCTTCCTGGCCGTCAAGGATAATGGCTTCCACAACCATGCCGAAATTTCTTATTGACGTGGAAAGACGCTCCTTGAGCCGCTTGTTGATCACATGTACCTCCTCGGAAAAGACCAGCCGCGGGATGCCCGTATTTTTTTCGAGATGTCCCAAATGATTCATGAAAATAATCTTCAGCTGCTCAAGCGGGGTCGCTGTGTCGCTCTCTTTAAAGACCTGTTCAAGATTGCTTCTCAGCCCCTCGCCGATGCCCGATATCGTGGCAAAAAGAATATCTTCCTTGTTCTTGAAATGACGATAGAGTGTTGCTTCGGAAACGCCGACTTCACGGGCAAGCGCAGACATCGTGAGCCCGCTCACCCCTTTTCGGGCGATTAGGGCGAGCGTTGCCTGGGTAATCTGTTCCCGCCGCAGCTTATTGCTTACTTTTGCTCTCGCCATATCCGTTGTATCGCCCTTACTTTATACCCTTGGCGCTCAGGGTTGTCAATCCGAAGTGGCCGCGCCCGGCTGGTGCGGGATGTCCGGGATAAAACAGATGCCTGGTGCTCATGGCCTGCAGACGACTTTCGGACGGATGATGCGGCTAAAGGCCCCTTAAAACGTAATATTGGACAAGCGCCGCGGCCATAAGCACCGCTGTCGATAGGACAATCGGGCGGTAGGTCTTCATCAGATCCGCCTTAAAATACTCTCGCGTAAGGACAAGACAGAGGTGCACCGGAGAGAGCAGCACCCCTGCATAACCGGATGCGAACGCGAAGGTGATGTCGGAGAGATGGACGCCGCCGGCAATGCTGATCAGGAGGGGGAAGGTACTGCCGACCGGGGCCATGGTGATGCCGGTTAACAGTCCTGTGATGAACGGCAGAATGAAGAGTAGCGGCAGGAGCGGTATATGCTGCTCGGCGAAATAGCGGCTGATATGCTGTACCGCCCCGGAGTTTTCGAGCGCGAACTTGAAAACCATGACTCCGACAATAAGCACGATGACGTCTTTCGAAAAACCATAGCGAAACGTCCTGATAATGTCCCTGAGCCCGACCCGGTATGCAAAAAAGAGCCCGATTACCGTGAGGACAAGCACGTATTCGAGCCGCATATGCAAGACGATAACCATAAAGAGAATGGCGGCAAGGGGGATGAAGTTCAACAAAATATGCCAGTCTCTTCTATCCGGCTGCGACTCTGGGGCGGGTACAATAGCGAAGTGTCCCCGGATGCTCCTCATGCTGAGCAGCAGTCCGGTGATAAACGTGAGAATCCCGTAGATTGAATTGGTGAGGATAAGCTGCCGAAGCTCGATGCCGGACAGGGCCGCTGCAAAGACCAACGCGGGATAAAGCGGCAGAAACGGCTCCCACACATGGCGGAACCAGTAGTTGATAAAGCTCTTTTCCTCGGCGCAGAGCTTCAGTCCTTTTGTCGACTCCGCAACCATAGGGGCCGAGAAATAGGCGCCTCCGAGCGACGGCAGCATGCCGATGAGCATCGGCATCGAGATGATGACCGCTTTTTTGTTCTTCAGGTATATCCGGGCCGCGTCCAGCATGCGGGCAAGAACCTGATTTTCGCGAAGCACCATTTCGACCATGCGGATGAAGGTGAGCGCAATGAGAAACTGAAGCGTCACCGGATCGGTCAGGGCGCTGACTACTGTTTGGCCGATCACAGATGGCGGCATCAGATACAATCCGGCAAGAACAGCGGCGGCCAGCAGCAGGACATATCCGACATTCCATTTGAGTCTGGTACAGACGAGGATAAGGCCGAACACAACGGCAATGCGAAGCAAATCAGGCATTTAGATAGTATATCATGGGCGGATGGCTCCGTTTCCGTCGGTTGACACCCCGCAAATATGGCCTCTATACTTAGTGCATGAAGCGAATTGCGGTGATCGACGGCCAGGGCGGCGGCATCGGTGCCTTGATTATCAAGGCCCTGCGTGAGGCGTTCGGAGAAGGGGTGGAAATCCTGGCGCTCGGCACGAATTCGACCGCCACTGCAGCCATGATGAAGGCCCGCGCCAACAAGGGGGCGACCGGCGAAAACGCGATCGTTTGGAACAGCGCAAGAGTTGACTGCATTGCCGGGCCGCTCAGCATTGTGCTCAGCAACGGGATGCTCGGGGAGTTGACGCCTCGTATGGCCGAAGCGATATCGTCATCTCCGGCACGCCGGTTTCTTCTCCCCATAAACCAGGAAGGCGTTGAAATTGTCGGGATGCAAAAAGAACCCCTTCCGCATATGATCGAAAAGCTTATTCTGTCCCTCGAGGAGGAACTTCATGTGTGAGGCAAATGCATACATATACAAGGACGGAAAAGAAGAGCTGTATCTCGAAAGCGTCGACCTCCTGGTGCCCGAAGGGGCGACTATCTATCTGAAGAATCTCTTCGGCGAGCAGAAGACCTTTGTCGGAACGGTGAGAGAGATATCCCTGCTGCGTCATCGTATCGTGCTGGAGGCCCGGGAATAACATCTCCTCAACAGTGGCGCCTGCTCCGCTCCGGCGCCGGCGCGTCCGCCTGGAACATGGCGCTCGATGAAGCGATTGCGCTTACCGTTCGGGCGGGAACTCAGCCGCCGACGCTTCGGCTCTACACATGGACCGCTCCTTCAGTCAGCCTCGGTGTCTTTCAGAATTTCTCCGATATCGATCTTCGCCTCTGCACGGATTTGGGCATTCAGATTGTGCGGCGCCCGACCGGCGGGCGTGCGATTCTCCACGGGAACGAATTGACCTACAGTTTTTCTGCCCGCAATGAAGGGGTATTCGCTCGGGGCCTGTACCCGGCATTCTATGCACTCAGCAGCGCCTTTGCATATGCATTCCGCAGCCTCGGCCTTGCCGTTGCGATAAAGAAACGACCGGCTGCCGGAGCTGCTCTGACAGGAAATGCCGCCTGCTTTGCTTCTATATCATACGGGGAACTGACCGTCGCCGGTGCAAAGATCATCGGCTCTGCACAAAAACGCTGGCCCGATGGATTTCTGCAGCAGGGGTGCATTCCCTATGTGATCGATAACGAACTGGAATCGCGGATATTCAGACAGCTTCCTGGCGCTGGGGTAAGAAGCGCCCTGAAGGATTTCGTGAATCCTATCGCCCCCCTTCACGTTGAGGCCGCTATTATTGCCGGGTTTGAGGAGGCGTTTCGGGTTCGGATGGTTGCGGCTCAACCGTCTGTTGCTGAACAGGCCCTTGCGCAGCGGCTGGTTCTAGAGAAATATCAGTCTGAGGAGTGGACACGCTTGGCGGGACGGTCGAGGGGAAATCCGTCGCGCGATAATAGTGAAAGATGACGGCTAGCAGCAACGTGCTCACGTAAGCATGCGCTGCCTGAGAAATCATTTGATACGGAATTGAGAGAATCGTGCCGACCAGCGGAATCACCGCAAACGCAGCCCCGATGGACATCACGAGAGCACCCATTCCCAGATAGGCGAGGAGCATCAATCCGATAAATCCTATCGCTCCCGGATGATCATGAAGATACCGCAGTGTCTCTTTAAAGGCAGCGACTGCCCGCTCCTGCTTAAACGTCATGACTGCGAACCCGAAAAACGTAACCGCCAGCGGCAACAGCATCAACAGAATGCCTGCGGAAAAAAGCACAAGGCGGAAAAAGACCGCCAGAAAGTATGCAAAGGCAGCCTCCTGCTGCTGGGCAAGTTCGATGATGCGATCAACGCCGTCGCCGACAATGCCGAGAAAGAACACGAAGAAAAGAAAAATGAATCCGACGATATTGGAAAAGGCGAAAACCGACAGAAAACGGCGGCGCCCTTCGGCGACGAACCGGCGAAACATGAAGCGGTAATCCTGATTTCGAATCGCCTCGCCGAGTGTTCCGATTGTGCCGCCGAAGCTAAAGATCCACAGACCCGCAAGGAAAGAAAAATATAGCAGCAGGCCAAACATGACGAAGATTGCGACTCCGATGTACTTCGTCAGCATCTCGCCGGAACTGCGAAACACGGCGAGGATGTCGGTCACATCCCTGGCCCGCAAAATGTCGGTAAGGTCGAAGCCGAAGATAATGAAGGCGATGGCTATCGGGATGCCGACAAAGAGAAAAAAACCGAAGAATGCCGCGAGGATAACTGAAAACTGCAACAGCACCAACTGCCATATCCGGTGGACGGTATGGACTGCGTCGCTCAGAACCGAAAGATGTTTCATGGAATGCGTATCGTAGGGCCTACCGGATGCCCTCAAGCACGGCAGCCGTGACGCCGACCACCGCCATGCCCGCATCATCGGCCCGTCTGATGACATCCGGTCGCTGGATTATAATGCTCTTGCCTGCCTCAAGCGCCAAAACCCTGATCCCCGCACGCATCATTATTTCGATGGTAGAGACCCCGATGGCCGGGACATCAAGCCGCATGTCCTGCTGCGGTTTGCTCACCTTCACAACAACCCCACCGCCGTTCGCATATCCCCCGCCCCTGAGGATCGCTTCGTCAGTGCCTTCGATAGCCTCAACCGCCATCACTGCTTTTTCCTTCACGACAACCGTCTGTCCTATGTCCATTGCACCGATCCCCTTCGCAACCGACCAGCCGAAAGCGATATCCTTCCACTCATCGTTTGAAGGGCGCAGGCGGGTAATGACCCCTTCGGGCATGAGGAGCCCAGGACTGAACGTGGCGGTATCGATAATGCGGATCCCCTCCCGCAACAGCTCCTCGGACAATGCCTTGAGCATGCCGTCGTCCGTACGATCCTTCAAGGAAAAGAGGAGCTTCATCGCTCGGAGATCCGGAGTTATTTTCGCCTTGAACATGAGGGCTTTCGGCACCTTCCCCGCCATGACGGCATCAGTAATGCGCTCTGCCTGCAGAAATTCGATGAGCGAGGCGAGCTTGCCGACATTGATCCAGCGGAAACAGTCTGCAACCGCCTCCAGGGCCGGGGTTGCAAGGTGCTCAAGCGCAGCGACGACGACGCGATAGCCGCGAGCTCGCGCATCTTCCGCGATCACCAGCGGAAGTTCACCGGTACCGGCGATAATACCTATCTGCATATTCCCCGTTTGTTAGTCTCGATAAATTCGGTAAGTACTGCGAGTTCAGGGATGGACGGCAGTTCGTTTTTCACCTTTTCCAAAGCATCTTTCAGCGTCAGTTTGTCGCGAAAGAGAATGCGGTATGCCTTCTTCAGCACCGCTATGGTCTCGTCCGAAAACCCGTTGCGCTTTAATCCGATAGCATTCAGTCCGTACAGGCTCGCCCTCGCGCCAGATGCCATGGTATACGGCGGCAGGTCCTGGCCGATGCCGCTGAATCCGCCGAGCATGGCATATGCGCCGATGCGCGTAAACTGGTGTACGGCGACTATCCCGCCGATCACCGCCCGGTCGAAGACCTGGACATGCCCTCCGAGCGTGGCTCCGTTCGCCATGAATACGTTATTGCCGATCGCGCAGTCATGCCCGACATGGCAGTACGCCATCAGATAATTGTTGTTGCCGATCACTGTTGTCTGCCCCTCACCGTGAATGGTTGCACGGTGAATAGTGACGTACTCGCGAAAAATATTGTTATCGCCGATGCGAACCTTCGTCGGCTCCTGATTGTACTTGATGTCCTGGGGCGGTGTGCCGAGGCAGGCAAACGGATATACGGTGCAATTATTGCCGAGCGTTATATTCCCGTCCAGCACGACATGAGAAATAAGGGTCGTGCCTGCGCCGAGCACGGCGGCATCGCCGATTGTGCAGTATGGTCCGATTTTCACGCTGTCCGCAAGTTCGGCCTTGGGGCTGACGATGGCGGTCGGATGAATATCAATCGGCATTGCGCCTCCTAAAGTTCCTTGTCGGAAACCATCGCAGCGAACTCGGCTTCCGTCGTCAGTTTGTCGCCGACATACGCCTTACCAGCAAATTTCCAGATATTGCCCCGTTTATGGTTCACCTTTACCTCAAAGCGGAGCTGGTCTCCCGGCATTACCGGTTTGCGGAACTTGACGTTGTCGATGCTCATGAAATAAACAGCCTTGCCGGATACGCCTGACTTCATGGCGAGGATACCGGCCACCTGCGCCATCGCCTCGATAATCAGCACCCCCGGCATAATCGGATTCCCGGGAAAGTGGCCGGGGAAAAACGGCTCATTATACGTAACATTCTTGATGCCGACCGCGCGGCTTTCCGGCTCAAATTCGATTACGCGATCAACAAGCAAAAATGGAAATTTATGCGGCAATAACGAAAGGATTTCCCGAATTTCGATCATGACGCTTCCTCCTGTTGAGTTTTCTGCCCCAATGCCTGTTCCAGTAATTGAATCCGCTTCTTCAGCTCAGGCAACTGTGCAAAAATCGCAGTAGCACGAAGCCAGTCGCGGTGCGGCATTGCAGGGACTCCGCTGTAAATGCCTTTTTCGAGCAATCCCGGCATAACTCCTGCCCTTGCTCCCAGCATGGTCCCCGGAGCTATCTTCGCATGATCGGCGATTCCGGCCTGGCCGCCAAAGATGACACCGTCTCCAATCTCCGAGCTTCCGCCAATCCCGACCTGTGAAACAAGGATGACCTGCCTTCCAACTTGTACGTTATGCCCAATCTGCACCAGATTATCTATCTTTGTGCCACCACCGATCACTGTCTTGCCCGTCGTCGCGCGGTCGATGGCCGTGTTCGCGCCGATCTCGACATCGTCTTCTATAACAACCGAACCGACCTGGGGAATCTTTTTATGCTGTCCCTCATGATACACATAGCCGAACCCGTCTGCTCCGAGAACCGCACCGGCATGAATGATAACACGATTGCCGATCAGCACCTGTTCGCGAATTGTTACATTCGAATAAATGATGCAATCATCTCCGACTCGCGCCGCGGCTCCGAGAAAAGCACCCGGATAAATGATCGAGCGAGCGCCGATATGCACGTCGTCGGCAATAAAAACAAACGGAAAGATGGTCGCATCATCGGCAATCCGCGCAGAAGCCGCAACCGACGCCAATGGACTTACACCGGGTTCGGGGCGGGGCACTGTATAAAAAAGAGCGAGAAGCTGTGCAAAGG
>Ga0187786_10000343_pt1 | contig 14010 bp, 14 predicted proteins | sample 0815_BV2_10_20_M_FD_132449 | JGI IMG/M metagenome (GOLD analysis project Ga0187786, IMG submission 132449) | Tropical peat soil microbial communities from peatlands in Department of Meta, Colombia - 0815_BV2_10_20_MG | ecosystem: Environmental > Terrestrial > Soil > Wetlands > Peat | place...
ATATCTGTTGATGCGGCGCAGCCGGAGATTTATCGTTCGCTCAGAAGCGGCGGATCCCTGAATGCGGTAGAGCAGGCATTGTTCGACCTGCGGGCTGCCCGGCAAAACCATCGCAACGCAGTGCTCCAGATCGGGATCGAGTTTGTGGCCATGCGCGATAATCTGCTCGAACTGCCGCGCACCGTGCAGTGGGCGGCCCGCCATGGTGCATCATTCGTGATAGTCAGCCACCTCCTTCCATATGACCGGGCGATGGCGGAGCAGACATTGTTCGATGCGAATACGGACAGTGCTGTTGAACTTTTTCGTACCTGGAAGGAAAAAGCACGCAACAAGGGGTGCGCTATCGAGCGGTATCCCGAGGTGTATCTGAAGTACGAGAAAACCGAGGAAGAGCATCGGATCGTCGCTCTCGTCGAGGAGATGAAAAACGATGCGGTGTCACGCGGGATTTTCCTGCATCTTGACAAGCTGTTCTCACAGGGGGATGCGCGGGCGCGGGAAGTTGAGGCAATCTTTGATGAAGCCCGTGCCGTGGCGCTGAAACAGGGTATCGAACTGCATCTGCCCCTCGCAGTTCCCAAGAGCGTGCGTAAATGCGAATTTGTTGAGGAAGGCGGTGCTTTCATTTCCCAGGACGGAAATGTACACCCCTGTTATTTCCTCTGGCACCGCTACCGCTGTTACATCGACGGTCATGAAAAGCATGTTAGACCGCAGGTCTTCGGCAATCTGCATGAACATGATCTTGTCACTATTTGGAACTTGCCGGGATTCCGCTCATTTCGGGAAAACGTCGTGTCTTACGATTATCCATACTGTTTTAACTGCAGCTTCGCGCTTTGTGACTATGTTCAGCACGAGGATTTTCACCAGGACTGCTATGTGAACACGGAGCCTTGCGGTGCATGCCTGTGGTGCATGGGGGTATTTCACTGCCTCCGTTGAGGTGAACGATTCTCTCTGCATGAGTATTCTCTTCGTCTGATATATACCATCCGAGACGGTTTTCCATCATTAAACAAAGCTTGTTTCGTTAACAATTTGTTGACAAATATTTGGTCTGTGCTATCATGACATTTATGAATAAATATCATATATAAAATTCAAAATAATCATAATATATTGTTCGTACGTATTGTGAAGTTGGCAATAACTAATTGAAATATTGGAGGATGCTATGGACAAGATATTGAGGATTGATGTAGGCGCAGCTAATGGTCCGGTAGCAAAAACAACGTCACTCGGCGAATACAGCGGCTTCGGCGGCAGGGCCATGACCTCCGCCATTGTATCGAAGGAAGTCCCGCCACTCTGCCACGCTTTAAGCGGGGAAAACAAACTCGTGATAGCACCGGGTCTATTGAGCGGATCGGGCGCAGCAATGACGAGCAGGCTGTCGGTAGGGTGCAAAAGCCCGCTCACGGGCGGCATCAAGGAAGCAAACGCAGGCGGGCAGCCATCGCAGGTGCTGGGACGGCTCGGTTACGCGGCGGTCGTGCTCGAAGGCAAACCCAAGGATGACACGCTCTATAAAATTTTTATCAATAAGGACGGTGTAAAGATATCGGCTGACAACAGCCTGAAAATGCTTACTAATTACGAATTGATTGAGAAGATGAAAAAAGAATACGGCGAAAAAATCGCATGCATCTCCATTGGCCCGGCAGGCGAGATGAAAATGAGCGCCGCGACCGTGGCATGCACGGACATGGAACTGAGACCCACACGCCACGCCGGAAGAGGCGGTGTGGGCGCGGTCATGGGCGCAAAAAACATAAAGGTCATTGTTCTCGATGATACGGGCATGGCGCCGCGTCAGCCGAAAAACGCGGAAAAATTCCGCGAAGCGAACAAGAAGTTTGTCGAGGGCCTGCGCAAGCACCCGGTCACGGGTCAGGGATTACCTTCCTACGGCACAAACGTGCTGACGAACATTCTGAACGAAGTGGGCGGGTATCCGACATACAACTTCAAACAGGGCAGATTCGACGGTGCCTCCAAAATCAGCGGCGAAACGCAGGCAGCGCTCGAAACCAAGCGCGGGGGCCTTGCTACGCATGGCTGCCATCGCGGATGCGTCATCCAGTGCTCGGGGACCTACAACGATAAAGACGGCCACTTCCTGACCAAACAACCAGAATATGAGACCGTATGGGCACACGGCGGAAACTGCGGCATAGACGATTTAGATGCCATCGCGCAGTTGGACTTTCTTGATGACAACTTCGGCCTCGATACGATCGAGATGGGAGCGACCATCGGCGTGGCAATGGAAGCTGGTCTTGCCAAGTTCGGTGATGCGCAGGCGGCCATCAACCTTATGAAAGAAGTGGGCAAGGGTACACCGCTCGGCCGCATTCTCGGCAGCGGTGCCGCGGTAACGGCAAAAGCCTACGGCATCGAGCATGCGCCCGTCGTCAAGGGCCAGGCCATGCCGGCGTATGATCCGCGCGCGGTGCAGGGGGTGGGCGTTACCTATGCGACGAGCCCCATGGGCGCGGACCACACCGCAGGATATGCGGTCGCCCAGAACGTGCTTAAGGTCGGGGGCGATGTAAATGCGCTTAAGGGCGAGGGACAGGTCGAGTTGTCGAGGAACCTCCAGATCGCGACGGCGGCTATCGATTCCGTGGGTATGTGCCTCTTCATCGCCTTCGCGATCCTGGATCAGCCTGATACGTTCCAAGCGCTCCTGGACATCGTGGGTGGCCTGACCGGAACGAATACGACCGCCGACGATGTGACTGCGCTCGGCAAAAAGGTTCTTACCATGGAGCGCGATTTCAACGCTCGTGCGGGTTTCACCAACAAGCAGGACCGGCTGCCGCGGTATTTCTCGACCGAGCCCTTTGCACCGCACAACGTTACCTTCCAGGTGAAGGATGAGGACCTGGACAAGGTTTTCAATTTCTAACTACGAAATCAGATGATGAACCGGGGAGAGGGATGCATTCTCTCCCCTTTTTCATGCCGGCGGGTGCGTACATTCGTAGGGATGGGCTGGATGTTTGAACGTCCATCGCGGTTTTCTCAGAGGAACCTTCGTGAAACTGGAAGTACGGCTGTTTGCAAGTCTTGTTTGTAAAAACGAAAATCTCTCCTGCCGCGGGCAGAAGGAGTTTTTCGTCGATGTTCCTGACGGCCTTACGGTCAACGGACTCCACGATTTTTTAAAACTCGAATTCAGTCCGCTTATCACCGTGGTGAACGGAGTCGTCGAAAAAAAAGATTTTGTCATACCTCCGGGCGCCCGTGTTGGAATATTTCCACCCGTTGCAGGCGGGGAAGGAATGACAAGAATTCTGTAACCAGCTGAATTTGTAAAAAATCGACGTACTTTTTTACAAAAGCACCGGCCACGTGAAAACATCGCCGGTGCTTTTGCTTTTCTCCGATTCCTTCTACCCTCCGACATACCCTCCGGAGAATTCCGATCTCATGATCTCTTCCGTGGGCGGTACCTCCACAATGCGCTCATACTCGCTGTCCGTTCCTGCCCATTCAAAGGGACACGCCTTCATTAGGATCTGGAGCTTCCACTCAATCATATCAGCGAGTTCGCAGAGATGCCGATCATAGGTTGTCGCCCATGCGCTGTCAACACCGTACACCTTTTCTGCATTTTTCTGCAGTTCGTGGATACTCTCCTTCATTCGCATGAGCTGTCCGCTGACTTCATCACAATAGCTGTTGACTTTTATGTCTTTCGCAGTTGCCATTTGTACCTCCTCATCGCAGCCGGGACAGGGTATTCCGATCATGCATTCTTTGCTCTTTCACCGCTAATCCCGGCCCGAATAAACTATCCTGTTTACAGTATAACACCGGCAGCAGAGACATGTTCGCTTGCCGAAGGAAGTTATGCAGAGAGCTCTTTGATGTGCTTGATCACGTCGGCTACGGCCTGCTGCGCACTGCCGTAGAGCATGCGCGCATTGTCTGCGTAGAACAATGTGTTCTCGATGCCCGAATATCCGGTGCCTTTGCCGCGTTTTATCACGATTACGTTATGGGCGCGGTCGGCATTCAATATCGGCATGCCATAAATGGGGCTTGCCTTGTCCGTGCGTGCAGCGGGATTCACCACATCGTTGGCGCCGATGACGAGTGCGACGTCGGCCTGGCTGAATTCATCGTTGATTTCTTCGATGTCGAATATCTTGTCGTAGGAAACATCGGCCTCCGCAAGAAGCACGTTCATGTGGCCGGGCATGCGGCCTGCCACGGGATGGATCGCGAACTTGACGTCCACGCCAGCCTCTTCGAGGAGCAGGCTCATTTCTTTCACCTTATGCTGCGCCTGGCCCACGGCCATGCCGTATCCCGGAACGATGATCACTTTGTTCGCATAGCGGAGCAAGGACGCGGCATCGAGAGCGGAAATCTCCTTCATCGTTCCAGCAACCGCCGCTCCTCCTTCGCGTACCTCGCCGGTAATGGGCCGGAACAAAATATTGATCAGCGATCTGTTCATGGCTTTTGCCATGAGCTGTGTAAGGAGCGTTCCGGCGGAGCCGACGACAATGCCCGCGATGATGAGCGCGGGATTGTTCAATACATAGCCCTCGAAACCAACGGCCAGTCCGGTCAGAGCATTGAAGAGGGAAATGACCACGGGCATATCCGCGCCCCCGATGGGAATGGTCACGACTGCACCGACGAGCAGTGCAAGGGCGAAGAACAAGGCGATGAGAGCAGTCGAACAGTGGCCTGCGACTATTGCCGCTCCGGTCAGAATCGTCAGCAAGGCGAGAAGGATATTGATCTCGTTCTGCGCGGGCAGACGGAAGGTCTTCTTCATGATACCCTGAAGTTTTGCAAAAGCCACGAGGGACCCGGAAAAGGATACTGTGCCGATGAGCGCCCCGAGCGCCGCAAGCGAGACCGCGACTGGACCATGCATCTGTCCCCGCCCCAATTCGACCGCGGCGATGGCCGCCGCGGCGCCGCCGCCCATGCCGTTGTACAGCGCGACCATTTGCGGCATGTCCGTCATTTTCACGATTTTGCCGGACCACCAGGAAGCGCCTCCCCCGAGGAGGAGCGCTGCGAGGATGAGCGCATAATTGGCCGCCCCCGGCCAGCTGAAGGTTACCAGGACCGCCAGAACCATGCCAGCGCCCGCCCACCTGATGCCACGTCTCGCACTGACGGGGGATGACATGCTTTTCAGGCCTGTGATGAACAGGACGGCCGCAATGAAGTAGACCGTATGGATGAGATAGGAGTTCATAGTACCTGGGATTCAGCTCACTTGCGTGGCTCGTTCCTGCTGCTTCTGAACATCGCAAGCATGCGCTCCGTGACTACGTAACCGCCGGCGGCGTTTGCTGCACCGAGCAGAACAGCGATGAAACCGATGACTTGCTCCACGGGTGTGCGCGCATCTCCCAAAACAACCATCGCACCAACGAGCACGATGCCGTGCACGAAGTTTGAACCGGACATGAGGGGCGTGTGCAGGATCACAGGCACGCGCGAGATCACCTCATATCCTGTGAACGCGGCAAGCATGAATATGTAAAGAGCGGCAAAACCTTCCATATACAACCTCCAGTAGAGTTCAGTGCAGAGGCGGATGTCATTTGAGTTTTGATCCCGCGATTCGCCGGTCAAAGCCCCAACTGTTTTTTTACCTGTTCATTCCTGATGGCGCCTCCGTGCGTCAGGCAACTCCCGGCAAGGATCTCGTCGTTCCAATCGAGCGTGAGGTCCCCATTTTTAATAAAAGGTGATATGAAGTTGAACAGGTTCCGTGCATACATTTCCGATGCCTGGATTGACATGCGGGAAGCGAGGCTGGATGTGCCTACAATAGAGACACCGTCCCTGACGAGCGTCTCTCCCGGTTTCGAACCGGCAACATTGCCCCCGCTGTCCGCAGCCATGTCCACGATGACCGCTCCTTTCTTCATGCGGTCCACCATGTCGCCCGTCACGATCAGAGGGCTTCTCCTGCCCGGGACCGCGGCCGTTGTTATCAGCACGTCGGCCTGTGATATTGCCGTGGACAGTTTTTCCTGCTGCGCTTTTATTTCCTCGGATGTCAGCTCGCGTGCATAGCCGTCCTTGCCGGCCGCCGAGACGCCTGTGTCGACAAACCGTGCTCCGAGCGACTCAACCTGTTCCTTCGTCTCCGGCCGTACGTCATAGGCTTCGACAATCGCGCCGAGCCGGTGCGCCGTGGCGATAGCCTGGAGTCCGGCGACCCCGGCGCCGATCACGAGCACCCGTGCCGGCCGCAGGGTGCCCGCTGCGTAGGTGACCATGGGAAAAAATTTCGGACTGATCACTCCTGCGATCAAGGCGCACTGATATCCCGCGACAGTTGCCTGGGACGAAAGGGCGTCCATGCTCTGGGCGCGGGAGATACGGGGGATCAGTTCGACTGCAAAACTCGTGATATTCCGTTCGCAGAGCAGCTGGGCGCGGCCCCGGTCCTCGTACGGATAGAGAAAGCCGATGAGGACCGTGCCGGCCTGCATCAGCCGGATGTCCTCGGCAGCCGGTGGCCGAACAGTGAGCACAACCTGTGAGTTGCTGAATACGTCGGCGTTTGTGTCGACAATGAGCGTTGCGTTGAAATCGCCGTCGCGAAAATAAGCCCCCTCACCAGCGCCGCGTGCTATGTGTATGTTCACGCCGAGGGATCTATACTTACCGACTATTTCCGGAACAACGGCTACCCGCTTTTCGCCGGAAGCGGTTTCCTTGGGAACCCCGATGATCAGTTTCATTGCATACCTCACTGAAAAATGAATCGAACTCTTCCTCCTTATTAAGTATAACGAAAAAGAATCCTTTTGGTGGCAATGATGAAACAGCAAATGGAATCAGGATCCGGTCGGGACACACCAGGGAACGAATCTCACAACATGCTACAATCATTGTATGATGCAGCTGGCTATGCACTGGATTACGGTCCATGGATACGGCGTCATAGTAGTGCTCTTCGCGCTCGGCCTGTTCGGATTGCCCTTTCCAAACGAGTGGCTGCTTGCCTATATCGGCTATCTCGTATTCAAGGGCACGTTGCATCCGGTATCCGCTGCAGCAGCGGCTTTTTTCGGCAGCCTCTGCGGGATGGTGATAAATTACTGCTTGGGGAGATCCTTCGGGACGCATCTAATTCAGAAATTCAGCAGGATTCTTCACATGTCTCCGGATAAGATCGACCGTGTCCATGAGTGGTTCAGACATTCAGGCAGACTTGGCCTCGTGGCAGGTTATTTTCTTCCCGGCGTACGCCACGTGACCGCGCTGGCTGCAGGGACAGTCAAGATGGCGTTCACGGAATTTCTTCTCTTTTCCGCGATCGGCGGATTTTTCTGGACGTGTTCATTCGTGTATCTTGGCTATGTGCTCGAAGAACGCTGGCAGCAGGAAACCAGGAGAATCCATCATATGCTCGAGATGGCCTCCCTTGCCGGAATCATAATCGCGGGGGCTTATTTGGTTGGGAGGAGTATCAGGAAAAAAAGAGCCGGTCCTCGTGCATGAGCAGGCTGTGCGGGTTTCTTCCAGCATGTACTGCTGTGTCCGGCCACAGCGTTCCTGAGGCAGGAGCATACGACCGTGCAGTGTGCAGTGGCACCACACGCCATCCGGTGATTCCATAAGCAGGGAAAAGGAAAAAGCCCGGCAGACTGCCGGGCTTTTTTACACGATGGTCTGTCTCTTCAGAATGTTATGCAGCTATCGGTTTTGCGATAGGCGGCGGCGCCACTTCCCGATAATTGTGCACGCTTAATGATTCAAGGAGGTTCTGAGTTGCGGCAGGGTCCAGTCCGGGAGGAACCGTAACATCCGGCTGGCAGGCGGTCAGAATCGTCTGGACCAGGTCGCGTGCACCGAACTCAAGAATGTCCCGGGCAACTTGCGGAGAAGCGTCTTCAATCAGCAGCGCTTTTTCCTGGTACCATCCGTCGCCGTGCCCCCCGCCCAAATTGAAAGGAACGTCCGTATTCCTGGTAATAACGCCCCGCTGAATGGCGAAGTGAGAAACGTCCGCCCGGAGTTGCTGCAGGCCTTTGAATGCTGCATTGGAGCAAATTCCCGTTTTCCCCCAGCAGATGGGGTCGAACCGTGGCAGACTGATTCCGCTGAAAAAAAGATAGCTGCCAGGTCGCTCGTCGGTCTCGCGAATCACAAGTGAAAAGAAATCATTCTTGTACTCCAATGAAGTAATCTCTGTCGTGTTCATGGCATTGTTCCTCCTTCGATGGGCACGGGTAATAGACGACTAAAAGCATCCTCTTTGAATAACTATAACCCATCCTCCGGTGAGGTTCAAGTAAAAAGTAATAAATTGCGGTTATATTTGTAATTTTATATCTCTTGCTAATGCCAGAATTATTCGTAAAAAAATAAGTCAGACAATTGCCGTCATACTGCCGGCACGAACGGGCCTCATGCGCATTACTCCATGATAGCAACGGATAATCGTGGTATTTCCCGATCATCCCTGAAACGCACGTCGGTCAGATGAAATTCCTCCTTCAAACGCATGATATTTGTGCGCCGCTGGCCTATTGCAGCTGACTTGTCCTCCGGACGGACGAGAAAGAGCGCATTTTCCGAAGCTGTGGGTTTCGATAAAAGTGCCGACCGCATTGCATCGAGCAGGATTTCGGACTCCACGAGTTGGCGGAATGCGGGATGGTAGGGCCCGGCCAGGACCGTACCGGGTTTGCTGAGCGCAGCTGTCGGCTGCAGCCCAAGGCGAACAATTATGATACCAGCCTTCGCCAGGCGGAGATATGCCTGCTTGCACACGGTAATCGCCTCGTCGAGCGACAGGGGTGAATAGTTTCCCGTGCGATAGAGGTTTTCCATCGCAGTGTCTTTCAAAACCAGCGCCGGATAGAGGCGGACAAAATCAGGTTGAAGTCTGATTACACGCTCCATTGTTTGTTGAATCGTTGCTGCCGTATCTCCCGGGAGTCCGGGCATAAGCTGAACCCCGACGATGAACCTGTTTGTTTTCAACAGGCCGAGGGCGTTTACCGTATCTGCTGCCGTATGCCCGCGGCCGGAACGGAGCAGGACGTTGTCGTCCATCGATTGAGCACCAAGCTCCACGACGGCAACATGATATTCGCGAAGCAGAGCGAGTACGGAGCTGTCGATAGAATCGGGCCTCGTGGAAATGCGGATGTGTTTGATGCGGCCGGCCTGAATCTCCGGCTGAACGGGTGCAAGATAGGCGCGCTGCAGGTCAGGAGGCAGAGCGGTGAAGGTTCCACCGTAGAAAGCAACTTCAGACTGACCACCGTCCGCATGCAGGCGAAGATAGTCCGTGATTTTCGATGCAATCTCCGATGGCGCGGGAGCCGATTGTTCACCGGTTATTTTTTTCTGATTGCAGAAAACGCATTGGTGGGGACAGCCGGAGTGAGGGATGAAAAAGGGGATTATCATAGAAAGAATGCAGGCAGCAATGAAGAGAGAGCAAACAGGCAGGAGACAGTTTACGGATTCTCCCGGAAACTCGAGAGCGCCTCTTTAGCCGCCTTCTGTTCTGCATCTTTTTTGCTCCTGCCCGTGCCGCGACCACGTACGTCACCCCTGATGGAAAGCTCCACGGTGAATTCTTTCCGGTGATCCGGGCCCGTTTCAGACACGATGCGGTAGTCGGGCAGCGTTCTCAGCCGTTCCTGGCAGAGTTCCTGTAATTCGGTTTTATAGTCGAGCGTCCCGCGAGACGCGCAGGATTTCTTGATGAGGTCTTCGAAGAATCGGATGACAAACTCAGCAACGACCGCATGGCCTCCGTCGAGATACAGGGCAGCGATGAGCGCCTCGAGGCTGTCGGCGAGCAGGGAATCCTTGTCCCTGCCGCCCGTCTGCTCCTCGCCCTTTCCCAGCAGAAGATACTCGCCCAGACCGATATGACGGGCGATCATGGACAGGGCCGGTTCACTTACGACGGCTGCACGCAGGCGGGACAGATCGCCTTCCGTAGAATCGGGGCAGTTGTTCATCAGGTATTCACTGATCACCAGGTTCAGAACAGCGTCACCAAGAAACTCCAGCCGCTCATTGTGGGACGGAACGCGGTTTTCGTTCGCATAGGACTTGTGTGTAAGCGCACGTTCGAGCAGTTCTTTGTCCGAGAAACGGAAGGAAATCCGGGCCTCGATATCCGCAAGAGAAGACATAGATTTATTTACTGAATTTTCTGAAAATCAGGCACGCATTCGTGCCTCCGAAGCCGAAGGAATTTGACATGACCACATCAACCGACGCCTTCCTTGCCGTGCGGGGGATGTAGTCGAGGTCGCACTCCGGATCAGGATTGTCGAGATTGATCGTCGGCGGCAGTATGCCGCGTTCGATCGCCATGATCGAGATAACCGCCTCCACACCGCCGGCAGCGCCGAGCAGGTGGCCGACCATGGACTTCGTGGAACTGATCGGAATCCGGGAGGCATGTTCTCCGAAAACAGTCTTGATTGCTATCGTTTCGAGTTCGTCGCCGTATTTGGTGGATGTCCCGTGCGCGTTGATGTAGCCCATGTCAGAAAGAGCGATGCCCGCATCTTTTACGGCCATGCTCATGCAGCGCGCCGCCCCCTCACCGTTCGGAGCCGGGGATGTGATGTGATACGCATCGCCCGAAGCGCCGTAGCCCACCATCTCCGCGTAAATGTGTGCGCCACGCCTGAGTGCTTGGTCCATTTCTTCGAGCACGACGACACCCGATCCTTCGCCCATGATGAACCCGTCGCGGTCCCGGTCGAAGGGCCGGCTCGCTCGTTCGGGTTCATCGTTTCTCGTGGACAGCGCCTTCATGGCATTGAATCCACCCACGCCGAGGGGGCAGATACACGACTCCGTTCCGCCCGCAATCATAGAGTCCGCGTCGCCGCGTTCGATGATCCGAGCCGCTTCTCCGATGGAATGGGTTCCCGTGGCACATGCCGTGACCACGCATATGTTGGGTCCCTTGGCATTGTAGCGGATCGAAAGAAACCCCGCCGCCTCATTGATGATGAGCATGGGAATGAAAAAGGGAGTGACCTTCCGGATTCCGCGCTCAAGATAGACTTTATGATATTTTTCTATACTCGGCAGGCCGCCCATCCCTGCGCTTACCATGACACCGACCCGGTCCGCGTTCTGGTCCGTGATCCTGAGGCCGGACATGTCCATGGCCATCTGGCTCGCGGCGACGGCAAGCTGAATAAACCGGTCCATTTTCTTGATTTCTTTCGGCTCGATGTACTTCTCGGGTTCGAAGCCTTCGATCTCGCCGGCGATCTGGGTGGGAATGGTTTTGTCATCGAACTGCGTGATCCGGCGGATGCCGGATTTGCCGCTGATCAGATTCTGCCAACTCGATTCGGTATCGAGACCAACCGGCGTTATCATGCCAAAGCCGGTGACGACAACACGTCTTTTCAAGGAATGGGTCCTCCTGTATGAATGATTCTTGCTCAACCTGGCGGATGCAGCGCTTCAAAAAGCGAAACTGCAGCATGCGCTGAAGCTGATTGCCGTTGTCCGTTACCGGCGGTTACAACAACGCATTCCGGAAACGTTATGACCGCAACAGGGCTGAAAAATCCGAAAGCCAAAAAACCCTCCCCGTCGGGAAGAAGTCTTCTGGCTTCTGGAATTGCGTTGCATCAATCTGAATGATCGTCCTGCTTACTTCGCCTTCGCTTTGATGTAGTCGATGGCGTTTTGTACCGTGGCGATCTTTTCTGCGTCTTCATCGGGAATCTCGATGCCGAATTCCTCTTCGAGCGCCATGACGAGTTCCACGGTGTCGAGTGAGTCCGCGCCGAGATCATTCACGAATGAGGCCTCGGGTTTTACATCCGCTTCGGGTACGCCGAGCTGCTCAGAAATGATTTTTTTTACTTTTGCTTCCACATCAGCCATTGTCATCCTCCTCAGGGTGAAGCCTTGTCGATTCGAAACCGGTACCTGCGAACGGTGTTACATGTACATGCCGCCGTTTACATGAATGACCTGCCCCGTGATATATGAAGCCCAGGGCGAGGCAAGGAAACGCACCGCATTCGCGACGTCCTCGGGCGTGCCGAGCTTGCCCAGGGGAATTTGTTTGGCCATCTCCTGCCGTACATTTTCCGGAAGTGCCTGGGTCATTGCCGTGTCGATGAATCCGGGTGCCACGGCGTTCGCGGTTACGTTGCGGTTCGCATATTCGCGTGCGATCGTTTTTGTCAGGCCGATGAGCCCCGCCTTCGAAGCCACATAATTAGCCTGGCCGGCGTTGCCCATGGCGCCCACGATGGATGCGATATTGATGATCGTTCCCGCACGCTGTTTGGTCATGTGCTTGAGCGCCGCCTTCGCGCAGAGGAAGGCACCCTTCAGGTTGATGCTGAGCACGAGGTCCCAATCCTCATCCTTCATGCGCAGGATCAGCCCGTCACGCGTGATGCCCGCATTGTTCACGAGGATGTCGATCCGGGAGAACCGCTGCACGACGTGGTCGACCATGGCAGTTACTTCAGCAGAGGAGGCGACGTTCGCCTTGAGAGAGAGCGATTTTCTGCCCTGTGCCTCAATGTCGGCCGCTGTCTTCTGCGCAGCTTCGAGGTTAACATCGCAGATTGCAACATCGGCGCCATCCGCCGCGAGTCCGAGTGCTATGTCCCTGCCGATTCCCTGCGCTGCGCCGGTTACCAATGCGATTTTCCCGTTCAAACTCATAATCCCGTCCCCTGAAATTCTTACTCTCCGAGAGATATGAGCGTTTCGCTCATGCTCTTCAGGTCTCCCTCATTCAGCGCCCTCGCGCCCCTGGCAATGCGCTTGACCAGTCCGCTCAGGACTTGCCCGGCCTGAACACGATGAACGTGTCGAATCCCTCTGCCGGCATGCAGTTGACCGAATCCTCCCGATAGAGGGAGGCGCTGATCTGCAGGATGAGCCATGGCTTGAGCTCCGCCGCGGTCCTCAGAAACATCGCGTCGGCATTGTTCACGATAGGGAAGCGGTGATTGTCACGCGTCACCGCATCCAGCTCTTTGGCGAGCCTGTCGCCCGCCAGCTTCATCATAACGCAGGACGACCGGACGCTCACGGCAAGCGGAACGACCTTCATCGCGCTGCCCGCCTTGGCAAGTTACTGAGTATTTTCTACGGTCTTCTTATCGCCGGCGATCACGATCTGGCCGGGGGAGTTGTAATTTGCAGGGGCAACTATACCATTTTTTCAAGCGTCAAGGCAAGTATTTTTCTCGGGAAAACGGGTTCCGCTCAGCCTGCTGGCTCAGACGGTCAATTCGGTAAAGGAGACGCGCCGTCACTCCGGCACATCTCCCAATCCTAAGATGCCCTCGGTCGATCAATGGGAGACCGTAAAATCGGCCAATTGTACCGATAATTGTATTGATATGTTCTCTTCCGAGTGCTATTTTACCTCCATAGCTGAAGAAAGGCTCTTTTCGTTGAAGGGGCATGCGTTTCGAAGCTATCCCTGGTTATCCCGGGATTGTTCATGGTGGTAAAATCGAGCCGGTTTTTTACCGGGTGGAGTTTCTATGCTTATAAAAGAATTGAATGGACATGTCCCGAAGTTCGGTAAGGATTGTTTCCTGGCCGAGACGTGTGTTGTCATTGGCGATGTGGTGATGGGTGACCAGTGCAGTATCTGGTACAATGCCGTGATCCGGGGTGATGTTCACTTTATTCGGATGGGGAATAAAGTGAACATCCAGGACGGAGCTGTAGTGCATTGTACCTATCAGAAGTCGCCGACCACGATCGGGAACAACGTTTCCGTTGGACATAATGCAATTGTTCACGGCTGCACGATCCACGACAATGTTCTTGTGGGAATGGGGGCGATAGTTATGGATAATTGCGTCGTGGGAAGCAATTCAATCATAGCTGCCGGTGCCGTGGTAACCGAAGGGACACGGGTGGAGGCGGGAACGGTTTATGCCGGTGTGCCGGCGAAAAAGATAAAAGACATCAGTCAGGAGCTGATTTCCGGCGAGATCGAACGGATAGCGAACAATTATATTC
>Ga0187786_10000344_pt1 | contig 13997 bp, 18 predicted proteins | sample 0815_BV2_10_20_M_FD_132449 | JGI IMG/M metagenome (GOLD analysis project Ga0187786, IMG submission 132449) | Tropical peat soil microbial communities from peatlands in Department of Meta, Colombia - 0815_BV2_10_20_MG | ecosystem: Environmental > Terrestrial > Soil > Wetlands > Peat | place...
GGCACGCGCGGCGACCGCTTCCGCGAAATCGTCAGCGATATCTGGCTGCCGCGTTTGCGCGAATACGCGCCCGAACTTATCTATATCTCGGCCGGTTTCGATGCCCACTACGAGGACGACATGGGTTCCGTCGGCCTGGTGGAGTCGGACTACGCCTGGGTGACCGAACAGCTGAAGGCCCTGGCACGGGAAACGGCGCAGGGGCGCATCGTCTCGATGCTCGAGGGCGGCTACTCCCTGTCGGCGCTGGCGCGCAGCGTGTCGGCGCACATCAAGGTGCTGGCCGACCTCTAGTCGAGTAAAATCGACTCCCTGATTTTCCTTTTGGCCAAACGGGCAACAAAATGGCAACGACCATGATTCAAGGCTCCCTACCCGCCATCGTCACTCCCATGCACGAGGACGGCAGTCTCGACCTGCCGCGCCTGAAGAGCCTCGTCGATTGGCACATCCGTGAAGGCTCCGATGGCCTCGTCGTGGTCGGCACCACCGGCGAATCGCCGACAGTCAATTTCGACGAGCATTGCCAACTGATCCAGATCGTCGCCGAGCAGGCTGCCGGCCGCGTGCCGGTGATCGCCGGTACGGGCGCCAACTCCACGGTCGAGGCCATCGAACTGGCCGAGTTTGCCCGGCGCGCCGGCGCCAGCGCACACCTTTCGGTGGTGCCCTACTACAACAAGCCGACCCAGGAAGGCCTCTACCGGCACTTCAAGGCCGTCGCCGAAGCGGTGGACCTGCCGATGGTGCTTTACAACGTGCCCGGCCGTACTGTCGCCGATCTGGCCAACGAGACCGCGCTGCGCCTGGCGCAAGTGCCACGCATCGTCGGCATCAAGGATGCCACCGGCAATATCGAACGCGGCACCGATCTGTTGAAGCGCGCGCCGCAGGGGTTTGCCGTGCTGAGCGGCGACGATGCCACGGCGCTCGCCCTGACGCTGCTGGGCGGCCGCGGTGTCATTTCCGTGACCGCCAACGTGGCGCCGCGTCTGATGCACCAGATGATCACGGCGGCGCTGGCCGGCGACCTGGCGACGGCGCGCACCATCAATTTCCGTTTGCTGTCCCTGCACCGCAACCTGTTCGTCGAGGCCAACCCGATTCCGGTCAAATGGGCCTGCGTCGAGATGGGTCTGATCGAGAATGGTCTGCGTCTGCCAATGACGACGCTGTCGCCCGAGTATCACGAGCGTGTGCGCTCGGCGCTGCGCGAAGCCGGCATCCAACTCTAATTCCCGCGAGGAACGCATGAAGCGTAACGCCCTGTTGATGGCCTCTGTCGTGCTGGCGCTGCTCGCAGGTTGCAGTGGTTCGGTGCTGGAATCGAAGAAGATCGAATACAAGTCGGCCGGCAAACTGCCACCCCTCGAGATCCCGCCCGACCTGACCCAGCCGACCCGCGACGACCGTTACGCAGTGCCCGACGTCAGCCCGAAAGGCTCGGCGACCTACTCGGCCTATGCTGGCGACCGCGCCGGCCAGGCGCGCACGACGACCGCGCAGGATCTGCTGCCGCAAGTCGAGAAGATGCGCATCGAGCGTTCCGGCACGCAGCGCTGGCTGGTCGTGCCGGGCTCGCCGGACAAGGTCTGGCCGGGCCTGAAGGAGTTCTGGCAGGAACTGGGCTTCATCGTCAACATTGAGCTGCCGGAAGCCGGCATTCTGGAGACCGACTGGGCGGAGAACCGCGCCAAGCTGCCGCAGGACATCATTCGCAGCACCTTGGGCAAGGTGTTCGACAGCCTGTATTCGACCGCCGAGCGCGACAAGTTCCGCACCCGCCTGGAGAAGGGTGCGCAGCCCGATACGACCGAGATCTACATCAGCCATCGCGGCATGTACGAGATTTACACCAACGAAGGCAAGACAGAGACCCGCTGGCAGCCGCGGCCGCCCGATCCGGAACTGGAAGCGGAAATGCTGCGCCGCCTGATGGTGCGTCTGGGCATGGACGAAGTGCGCGCGAAGACATTGGTGGCGGATAGCACGGCGAAGGATGAGCGGGCCCGGATGTTGCCGGGCAAGGATGGCGCCGGGGCGCTCGAAGTCCGGGAGCCGTTCGACCGCGCCTGGCGGCGCGTCGGCTTGGCGCTTGACCGCGTCGGTTTCACCGTCGAGGACCGCGATCGCTCGCAGGGACTCTATTTTGTTCGTTATGTCGATCCGGAGATCGATGCCAGCAAGAAGGGCGAGGACAAGAGCTTCCTTTCCAAGCTGGCTTTCTGGCAGGCCAGCAAGCTCGATCCCAGCAAGAGTCCGCAGTACCGCATCCATGTCAAGGGCAGCGGCGAGACGAGCAGCGTGCAGGTGTTGACGCGCGAGGGCGGCGTCGATACTTCCGATACCGGCAACAAGATCCTTCGCCTGTTATTGGAGCAATTGAAGTAAGGGCCGCAGGGATGCGCTTTGCATCCCTCGGCAGCGGCAGCCGCGGCAACGCGCTGATCGTCGAGGCCGGCGGCACGCGCGTACTGGTCGATTGCGGCTTCGGACCGCGCCAATTGGCCGTCCGCATGGGCCGCTTGGGTCTCGAGCCCGGTGATCTGGATGCCATTCTGATTACCCATGAGCATAGCGATCACGTCGCGGGCGCGGCCCCGTGCGCCCGTCGCCATGAACTCGACGTATTCCTGACCCACGGGACGCTAGGTGCGCTCACTCTGGATGGTGTGTCGATCCAGGTGATCGACAGCCATACGGTTTTCGCCATCGGCAACATTGAAGTGAGGCCGTTTCCAGTGCCCCACGATGCGCGCGAACCGGCGCAGTTCGTGTTCTCCGATGGTCATGACAGCCTGGGCGTGCTGACAGACGCCGGCTGCGTGACGCCGCATATGGTGGAAATGCTATCGGTATGCGATGCGCTGGTGCTCGAATGCAACCACGATATCGACATGCTGACCGCCGGCCGCTATCCGGCGCACCTGAAGCAGCGCATCTCCGGTCGTTTCGGTCATCTCGACAACACAGCGTCGGCGGACCTGCTGGCACGGCTCGATCATCGCCGGCTCAGGCACGTGGTTGCCGCCCATCTGAGTCAGGAAAACAATACGCCCGAACTGGCGCGGGCGGCGCTGGCCGCAGTGCTGGGCTGCGACGCCAACTGGATCGGCGTCGCCGATCAGGACACGGGTTTCGACTGGCGAGTCATTAGCGGCGGCTGAAGGCAAAAAAAAGCCGGCGCGAGCCGGCTTTTTTCGATACGAGAAGAAGAATTACTTCTTCATCGCGTCCTTGGCGCCTTCGACGGCACCCTTGGCCACTTCCTTGGCCTTGTCGGCAGCCATGCCGGCCATTTCCTTGGCCTTGTCGGCAGCCATGCCAGCCTGGCCTTCCATGCCGGCCATGCCAGCCATACCCTTCTGTTCGCCAGCCATGCCGGACATACCGGACATACCAGCCTGACCAGCCATGCCTTCCATGCCCTTCTGTTCGCCGGCCGGAGCAGCAGCGGCGGGAGCAGCGGCGGGGGCGGCAACGGGAGCAGGAGCCGGCGCAGCGGCTTGTTCCTTCTTGCCACAGGCGGTAACAGCCAGAGCGACGAGGGCGGCAACGAGTAGAGATTGTTTCATTTGGGTCCCTTTATTTGATAAGGAGAGTTGAGGCTAAGCAAATACTTATAGTGGCCGGTTTTCCGTCCAACTATGGATTATAGCAACAAAGATTCACTTGATGCCAAGTAGGGCATTGTTACAGTCCGGTGGCTGCGCCTGGGGAACAGACTTCACTCGCTTCCCAGACTTCGTCGAAGCGCTGCCACCACGGTCGGACTTCGGCTGCCGAGCCGGCGATGCTCTTGCCGCGCGCATGGTCGTCATGGAAGCGGATGGTGCCGTACTTCTGGTCGGCAAGTATCCAGGAATCGGTCAGATGCCGTAGATGCTCGGGGGTGCGGCGCACCTCGACGGTGTGTGTGTGCTGACGTATCAGGGTAACCAGTCGCGCCTGATGTCGCTCCAGAGGGCCGGTATCGTGCAGCACGATGCGCAGGTGGCGATCTCGTCCTCCGGCCAAGAAGCTGCTCAAGAGACTGATGTGGGCTCGGGCGTCCAACTCCAGGCGTTCGAGGTCACGGTCGAAGATGCGAATCTCGCGTTTCGCGGCCGCCAGCGTCAGGTCAGCCGCCGTACGGTAATCGACTTCGTTGTCGAAGAGGGTCATCGTTTCGGTCATGGCAAATGTACGAAACCGCAACGGTACCAATCGTAGAGCAAATCCTGACCCGCCGGACTGATCGGCAGCGCGGGCAACACCCTCTCGTCGGCCAAGTCGCGGAAAGCCGCCTGATCCTGGCGTGCCACCACGACTGACTCTCCGTTGATGTAGAAACGGCTACCGGCGAACAGCAACTGGCTGCGAGCATCCAGCCGCACGCCGCGGCGGGCGAGGGCGGCGGTGAAGCGCCGCTCGCTCAGTGGTTTTTCCGGCCGGTCGAAAAAGACGTGCGACTTGGGCTCGGTCAGGGTGGCGCCGAGAAAATCGCGGATCGTGTCGCGCTGCCAGCGGATGCCGGAAAGGATGTCGGCGACCTGGTCGATCATGGGCGTGCCGATCTCGGCCGGATGACGCTGGCGTTTGAGGCCGGGATCACGGTACCGGCCGGACAGTTGAACGCGATCCTGGAGAAACATGAGGAACTGCTCGGCCAGTTCCTGCGCCGGCGCGGCGCGGAAGCCGACCGAGTAGGTCATGCACTCGCCGACGGCGATGCCGTCGTGGGCCCATTCAGGCGGCAGGTAGAGCATGTCGCCCGGTTCCAGCACCCAGTCGTGCACCGGCCGGAAATCCTTGAGGATGCGAATCGGCAAACCGTCGATCAGCGTCTGGTCCTTCTGGTTGCCGATGCGCCAGCGCCGCTTGCCCATTCCCTGAATGAGGAAGACGTCGTAGCTGTCGAAATGCGGGCCGACACCGCCACCGTCGGTGGCGTAGCTGACCATCAGGTCGTCGAGGCGGGCGTAGGGAACGAAGCCGAATTCCCGCATCAGTTCATCGGCCGTCGGCAGGACGAGATTGAGGCTCTGCACCAGCACCGTCCAGGGCTTGCTCTTGCGGCGCAGAGCGGCGCGCGAAAACGGGCCGTGGCCGATGGTCCAGCCGCCGGTCTGCGAGACGAAGCGCGATTCGACGTCGTCCCGGCAGGACAAGTCGAGCAAATCATCGCGCGACAGCAGGCCGGAGAAACCCGGCAATGCGCCGCGGACCAGCAGCGGCTTTTTCTGCCAGTATTCGGCAAGAAACTGGTCGGCCGTCAGGCCGCCGAGGAGGGTCGGGATCATTCGATCATTATAATCTCGCCCTTTTCCCGGAAGCAGATATGTCTGAAGCCCTGATCGAATCGCTGGACAACGAAGGTCGCGGCGTGGCGCATGTCGAGGGCAAGGTGATCTTCATTGAGGGCGCCCTGCCGGGCGAACGGGTTGAGTACGCGAGCTATCGCCGCAAACCGACTTACGAGCAGGCGCAAGTCGTCCACGTCATCAAGGCCTCCAGTCAGCGGGTGACGCCCGGTTGCCCGCATTTCGGTGTCTGCGGTGGCTGCAGCATGCAGCATCTCGAACCGGGCGCGCAGACGGCGGCCAAGCAACGCGTGTTGGAAGATGCGCTCTGGCATCTGGCCCGGCTGAGGCCGGAAACGATATTGCCGCCGATTTCCGGCCCCGCCTGGGGCTACCGCCACCGCGCGCGCCTGTCGGTACGCAACGTGGTCAAGAAGGGTGGCGTGCTGGTCGGTTTCCACGAGAAGCGCAGCAGCTACGTGGCGGTGATGGATTCCTGCGCGGTGTTGCCGTCGGCCATTTCGTGCCTGATTTCGCCGCTTAAGGAACTTGTGGCCGGGATGTCGACGCCGGATCGCCTGCCGCAGATCGAGGTCGCGGTGGGTGACGACCAGCACGTGCTGGTGCTGCGCAATCTGGAACCTCTGACGTCCGGTGATGAAGACAAACTGCGGCGCTTTGCCGACGACTACGGGATCGTCTGGTACCTGCAACCCGGCGGACCGGATACGGCCGCGCTATTCCATCCTTCGGATGCGCCGCCGCTGGAGTACCGGCTGCCGGACTTCGGCGTTGTGCTGCGCTTCCGGCCGACCGACTTCACCCAAGTCAATCATGGCATCAACCGCATGCTGGTGCGGCGGGCGATGAGTCTGCTGAAGCCCGCGCCGGGCGAGCGTATCGGCGATCTCTTCTGCGGCCTTGGCAACTTCACGCTGCCGATCGCCGCATCGGGCGCCCACGTCGTCGGCGTCGAGGGCAGCAAGCCGCTGGTCGAGCGCGCTCGCGCCAATGCCGAGTTGAATGGCCTGGAGGAACGCTGCGAGTTTCATGTCGCCAACCTGTTCGAGGCGACGCCGGAAAGCCTTGCCGCCCTGGGCACGTTCGACAAACTGCTGATCGATCCGCCGCGTGACGGAGCGATCGCGGTCGTCAAGGCGCTCGGTAAGGCAGGTCCCCGGCGCATAGTTTACGTTTCGTGCAGTCCGGCGACGCTGGCGCGCGATGCCGCCGTGCTGGTGCACGAGAAGGACTACGTGCTGCGCGGTGCCGGCATCGCCAGCATGTTTCCGCATACCTCGCACGTAGAGTCGATCGCGCTTTTTGAGCGCTAGAAACGAAAACGCCGACCCGCAGGTCGGCGCTCAGGTGGCGTATTGCCACGGCTGACTTTTCTTAATCGCGCTGGCCGGTAAACGCCATAAGCAGGTTGAGCAGGCTGACGAAAACGTTGTAAATGTCGAGATAGACCGCCAGCGTCGCCGTAATGTAGTTGGTTTCGCCGCCCTGGACGATGCGGTTGATGTCGAACAGGATGTAGGCCGAGAACAGCACCACCGCGATGGCGGAAATCGCCAGCGCCAGCGCCGGAATCTGGAAGAAGGCGTTGGCCAGTGCCGCCACCAGGACCAGGATCAGGCCGGCGAAGAGGAACTTGCTCAGGCCGGACAGATCGCGCTTGGTGGTCGAAGCTACGCCCGCCAGGGCGAAGAAGATGGCGCCGGTGCCGCCCGCCGCCATGGCGATTAGCGAACCACCGTTTTTGAAGCCGAGTGCCACTTGCAGGCTCATGGACAGCATCAAGCCCATGAAGAAGGTGAAGGCGAGCAGCAGCAGCACGCCCGTGCCGCTATCCTTGTTCTTCTCGATGCCCCACATGAAGCCCCAGGCAATACCGAGGAACAGCAGGAAAGCCATCACCGGGCTGCCGGCGAGGAACGAGAAATTCAGTTGGATGCCGACCAATGCGCCGAGTACCGTCGGCACCATGGACAAGGCCAGCAAAGCGTAGGTGTTGCGCAGGACACGGTTCTGCCCGAGTACCGAGCCGCTGACCGAGCCGCTACCGATAACGTCGAAATTGCCTTGCATCTCGAAAATCTCCCTCACATTAGGAATTACAGCGCATTAGAGTGGGGCATTATTGCCAAAGTTTCAAGCTTGATCTTGCTGAAGTCAGAGTATGAGCGATTTGTCGGGGAACAGCGACATCCTTGACCAACCACGCAATCTTCTTGACCATATGGCAACAGGTTAGCAACAGGTCGCATCAGGAGGAAAAATTATGGTCGAACGTCGATTCTATGACCGGCGCGCTGGTGGCTCCAGGACGGGACGTCGTGCTACGGACCGGCGCGCTTTCCCGCCCCCGTACTGCGGGAAGCCTTCGAATGTCGAAGCTCGCCAGCGCTTGGTGGTGGTCGGATGTCGAGGCGTGGCAGGTGCCAACATGGCACGATTCCTCAAGCTCTGGGCCGGCAACCGCCTGGATGTGACGCTTGTCGAACCCAACGTCCGCGGCAATGCGCCGTCTCCGGCTGGTGCGGAAGGAAAAGATGACGGCTTTACCGAGCACTTTCCGTACGACCGCCGAAGTCTGGCCAGCCGTTACGGCATTCGCATCATCGGTGCCACGGTCGCTGGAGTCGACCCTTCGGATCACGCCTTGATGCTCGGCGACGGTACGCGGCTGCCGTATGATCGTCTGGAAGTCGCCCCTGGTGCCAGGGTCGCCGGCCTGAGCTGAGACTTTCTTGGCAACTGTTTGGCGGAAGCGGTGAGATTCGAACTCACGAACGGTTGCCCGTTGCCGGTTTTCAAGACCGGTGCATTTAACCACTCTGCCACGCTTCCGCAACGCTGAGCGGGGCGGATTCTACGCCTGTTCCCCGGCGTTAGTCAGGTCGATACGGGTGGCGTCCGCCCAGCAGTTTGGCGTTTCATAAATCCTGACCTGTTCCAGCCGCAGATGGTTGCCGTAGGTGGCGCGATATTTCGGGTCGAGGATGGAGAACGCTGTGCGAGCCAGGTTCTCGGCCGTCGGCACGGCATCCAGCACGACTGTCTTATGGTCCGGCAGCGACGCCAGAAAGGCGACCACGGCGGCATCGCCGCGATGGACCAGAAAGGCGTGGTCCCAGACATCGACGACATGTTCCTTCGCCAACTGCTTGACGCGGGAGAAATCCATGATCATGCCGTTTTCCGGTACGCCCGCGGCCTCCAGCACGGTGCCGGACAATGTGATCTCAATGGCGTAGCGGTGCCCGTGCAGATGGCGGCACTGGCTCTGGTGGTCGGGGATGCGATGGCCGGCATCGAATTCGAGGCGGCGGGTGATCAACATGGGATCGATGGTAAGCTGAAACGGCCCTCATTATATCTCCCGGCCCGCAATGCCCCTCACTTCCAGTCTCCTGTCGGTCGAAGATCATTCCAGAGACAGCGCTGGCATGACCTACGTCTATCCCGTGGTATCGCGGCGTGCGGGCGGCGTATCGATCGGCGTCAATCTCAATCCCAACAACGCCTGCAACTGGCGCTGCATCTACTGCCAAGTGCCGGACCTGAAGCGCGGCGGTCCGCCGCCGATCGATCTCACCCGCCTGAAGCGGGAACTCGATCGGATGCTGGACGACATCGTGGCCGGCGACTTCCTCGTCCGGCGGGTGCCGAAACCGCACCGGCAACTGATCGACATCGCCATCTCGGGGAATGGCGAGCCGACCAGCGCGGCGGAGTTTCCGCAGGCCGTCGAATTGGCTGTGGATGCCCTGGCGCGGCGGAATCTGCTGCCCAGTGTCAAGCTGCGGCTGATCACCAATGGCAGTCTGGTCGATCGGCGCGCCGTGCGAGCGGGGATTGCCAGTATCGGCAAGGCCGGTGGCGAGGTGTGGTTCAAGGTGGATGCGGCGGACAGCAGTGTGGTCGCCCGCATCAACGGCACTCGCTTGAAAATGGACAGCGTCGAGCGGCGATTGCGGGAATGCTGCGAGCTTTGCCCGACCTGGGTGCAAACCTGCCTGTTCGAACTGGATGGACAATTGCCGGCCGCCGGCGAAGTGGATGCACTGGCAGCGTTTTTCGCTCGCAGTCGAGCGAATATTTGTGGCGTTTTTCTCTACGGTCTTGCGAGACCGTCGGCCCAAATCGAGGCGTCGCGCCTGAAACCGGCTCCGCTCGCCTGGATGGAAGCGGTGGCCGAGCGCCTGCGCGCTCAAGGCCTAACTGTCGAAGTCAGGCCTTGAGCTTGTCGACAAAAATTACGCAGCCTTCTTCAGGGAAGACCGTGCCTGTTTTTTCAGGTTCTTGAAGGTGTCGGGGTCGCTGGACTTGAGATATTCGACGACTTCGAAATCCTCGCGCTTGACCTTGGCAATATCGATCTGCTCGACGTGGACCAGGCGGAGCAATTGCTGCACCGGGCGGGGAATGTTGCGGCCACTTTCATAGCGGGAACCGCCGCTCTGGGTAACGCCCAGCTTCGACCAGAACTGCTGCTGGTTCATGCCCAGCTTGCGCCGAATCTCGCGTACATCCAGCTTGTCTGCTGATTTCATGACGAACGTCCTTTGCAATTTACGATGAATGGGTATGACATCAGTACGCTGCGTATTACCGAAGTCATATGCCGCAAAGCATAGTCAATATTGCTATGCCATACAAGCCCCCTCATGCACTATTTGCAGGCCCGCCGACTCGGCCCATGCGCCGCATGGCCAGTGAATCCGCAAGCCGGTATAATTTAGAGCTTTTTAATTCTGACCAGTTCAATTCTGTCATGGCTCTAATTGTCCAGAAGTATGGCGGCACTTCGATGGGTGCGCCGGATCGCATCCGCAACGTCGCCAAGCGCGTGGCGAGATGGAAGGCGCAAGGACATCAGTTGGTGGTGGTGGTTTCCGCCATGAGCGGCGAAACCAACCGGCTGATCGGCCTCGCCAAGGAAGTTTCACCACAGCCGGATGCGCGCGAGCTCGATGTCATGGTGGCGACCGGCGAGCAGGTCACCATCGCCCTCCTGGCCATGGCGCTGAAGGATCTCGGACTCAAGGCCAGAAGCTACACCGGCGGCCAGGTCAAGGTCCTCACCGACAGCACCTTCACCAAGGCGCGCATTCTCGACATCGATGATGCCAACATGCGGCGCGATCTCGACAACGACACGGTGGTGATCGTTGCCGGCTTTCAGGGCGTAGACGAGCACGGCAACATCACTACGCTCGGTCGCGGCGGCTCCGACACCTCGGGCGTTGCACTGGCGGCAGCCCTCAACGCCGACGAATGCCAGATATACACCGACGTTGACGGCGTTTACACGACCGATCCGCGCATCGTGCCCGAGGCGCGCAAGCTAGATCGCATCACCTTCGAGGAGATGCTGGAAATGGCCAGCCTCGGCTCCAAGGTCCTGCAGATCCGCTCGGTCGAGTTCGCCGGCAAGTACAAGGTCAAATTGCGCGTGCTGTCCAGCTTCGAGGAAGAGGGCAAGGAAACCAACGGCACGCTGATCACTTTCGAGGAAGGCACCAAGATGGAACAACCAATCATTTCCGGCATCGCTTTCAATCGCGACGAGGCCAAACTGACCGTGCTCGGCGTGCCCGATCGTCCCGGTATTGCCTACCAGATCCTCGGTCCGATCGCCGATTCAAACATCGACGTGGACATGATCATCCAGAACGTCGGACACGACGGCACCACCGACTTTTCCTTTACGGTCCCGCGCGGCGAGTTTGCCCGCACCAAGAAGATACTCGAAGAGCAGATCAAGCCGCATGTCGGGGCCCGTGCCATCGAAGGCGACAACCACATCTGCAAGGTGTCGGCGGTGGGTGTCGGCATGCGTTCCCATCCGGGCGTGGCCAGCAAGATGTTCCGCGCCCTGGCCGAGGAAGGCATCAACATCCAGATGATCTCGACTTCGGAAATTAAGATTTCCGTCGTCGTTGACGAGAAGTATCTCGAACTCGCCGTGCGAGTGCTGCATCGCGCGTTCGGCCTGGATCAGGCTGCAGCCTGAGTTTGACCCGTGGTGCGTAGAGCGAGTATCATCGCGCACCTTTGGAGACGTGGCCGAGTGGTCGAAGGCACGCCCCTGCTAAGGGCGCATCTGGGCAAAACCTGGATCCAGGGTTCGAATCCCTGCGTCTCCGCCAAGTAACAAGCAAGAACGCCCCTTTCGGGGCGTTCTTGTTGCGGTACTGAGGCGATGCGCTAGAGAACGTTCAGAGCGTCTTGAACGCAATCGACGCCACGGACCGTCGATCGGTCAATGATCCTCTAGATGAGGGACGGATTCCTCCGCCGGTTGGCCGGTGTCCGGGTCAATCCAATCGGCCATGCCGATCTCTCTCTCAGCTTCCGCCAGTGATTCCCCGGCTTCGAGGTTCGCGTCGGTGTCTTCCATATCCTCGGTCGCTTTCGACAGGCTGGGGAAGGGACCAAATTCCTCCCCGCTTTCCATGCGTTGCCAGTAAAAGCCGTCTGGGCGCTCAATGATACGCAGGTTGTCGTCGTCGGCAGTGGTTTCCGGAATCTCGATCGACATGATTGTGCTCCCGCTGGTGATCTCAAGGCGTCGGTCAGTACATCGCCGGATATACGCCTCTTTCATCTGTAGCGCAACAAGCGTGTCCTCATTGAGGAAAGTACGATGCGCCTCGTAGCCAGGCATGGTGCTGTTCAGCCTGGACGGTCAATGCTTGCGGCGTTGCGGAGCGGCTGGTCCGCGCCCCTCGATATGGCGGAAGGTGATGCGCCCCTTGCTCAAATCATAAGGCGACAACTCAAGGGAAACCTTGTCGCCGGCGATGATGCGGATGTGGTGCTTGCGCATTTTGCCTGCACTGTAGGCCACGAGATCGTGGCCGTTATCGAGCGTGACACGAAAGCGCGAGTCGGGCAGCACTTCAACCACCACGCCATCCATTTCGAGAAGTTCTTCTTTGGCCATGGTGATATCTCCAGGGAAAAGTCGGCAGGAAAACTCCCGGCATGTGTGCCGGGGCGCCCGGCAGCAAGGCAAGCCGGAAGCGCGAGTCAATAACGGGGCATGCCCCTGAACGGGGCGAAGCTCAAGTCGGCAGAGTGATGAAGGGAAGAAAGCCGCAGGACTGCGGATGCCGACCGGACAACAACGACACTGCTTGAAAATCGCTGGCGCGCACTATGCACGGGATCGCGTGCAATAGCAAACGGAATGATTGCCGGACATGCCCTTGTCGCGGTCGCGAGTGTCGTTCGTTGGCGCTTTTTCCGGTGGTCTGCCACAAGATCAAAAGTGGTTGTATAATGCGCAGCCTTCGAGGGCGCCCGTAGCTCATCTGGATAGAGTACCTGGCTACGAACCAGGGGGTAGGGAGTTCGAATCTCTCCGGGCGCGCCAACAATAATTCAGCGAAGGGCCACCATGGCGGTGGCCTGTTAGTTTTCTCGGACAACTCCGGGATTCTGCCGCACAATGGCGGCTTGCAGCACTCGGATCAATCTCACAGCGTTATCCCACTTTTGCCATGGCTGACACCCTTTACTGCTACCACTGCCGGACGTATCACCCTCGGGAAGAGATGCGCCAGATCGACACCAAAGGTGGCAAGCGCTGGCGTTGCATCAAAAGCATCGAGGCGACGAAACGCAGCGCCGCCGAGCGCGAGGCGTTCGGCAAGCAAATGACCGCCATCAACAAGGCTGAGGCGCAGAGCAAAGCCCGCATCCTGAACGGCCAGACCTAGTCTCGTCGATTCACCCCCGGCAGTGCCCACACTGGAAATTGCCAGCCTCGCCCTGCTTGGGGCGCTGGGCTGGTATTGGCTCGACAGTCTGCGTGCTCGTGATGCCGCTGTGGCGGCCGCACGGCGGGCCTGCGAGTCCGAAAGCCTGCAATTCCTCGACGATACGGTGTCGTTTGTCGGCATCCGGCCGCAACGCGACGACGACGGCGTGCTGCGCCTGCGGCGCGTCTATAACTTCGAGTACAGCGATACCGGCAACAACCGGCGGCGTGGCAGTATCGTCATGCTCGGCCGGCGCGTCATCCTGCTGAATGTCGGTCTACGCGCCGTTTCCGATCAGCGCACGCTTCACTGACCGGACAATCCCGTCGGCTTGAGTTTGCTTGGAATGGCGTGTCCCTTCCGGGCGCGGCTGCCACGGCAGGTATCGAGGTCCTTGGCGGCCACCTTGCATTCGGACGGCTTGCCACCCCGGCCGATGCCCGTCACGACGAAGGCCGTCGAACCGGTGGCCACGGCGACAAGTTCGTCCTTGGCGTCGATGTCCTGAATGATCAGGCCGCGGCCCTTGGCCATGACTTTCAGTTCGTCCAGCGGGAACACCAGCAGGCGGCCGCTTTGGGCGACGGCGGCCAGCGTGTCGCCACCACCGACTTTGGCCGGCTTGATGGGCTTCTCGCCCTTGTCGAGCGACATGAAGGCCTTGCCGGCACGCTGCCGGGAAACGAGGTCGGCGACCGTGGCGATGAAGCCGTAGCCGCCGGAATTGGCGAAGACATATTGGGCTTCCGGCGCGTCGGTGAGTTCAACCGCCCCGACGAGCGGCTGACGGTCGCGACGATGTGGCGCGAGGTCGGCGCGACCGCCTAGTTGGCCCGCCAGCGGATCGGCAGCGCGTCGAGCCCGTAGACGCCGTGGATCGAGTCGTACTCGGGCTCGCCGGCCAGCTCCAGCCCGGGCATCCGCGGGGCAAGGTGGGCCA
>Ga0187786_10000345_pt1 | contig 13994 bp, 13 predicted proteins | sample 0815_BV2_10_20_M_FD_132449 | JGI IMG/M metagenome (GOLD analysis project Ga0187786, IMG submission 132449) | Tropical peat soil microbial communities from peatlands in Department of Meta, Colombia - 0815_BV2_10_20_MG | ecosystem: Environmental > Terrestrial > Soil > Wetlands > Peat | place...
CGAGTATGATGATATGCATTATGTAGTCGCTAAGCCCGATGAGAGGAAGCATCGCCAGGCATCCGAGGACTATGAGGGGAAAGTATTTCTTCATCGTCGTCATTTGGCGAACCTCTTCTTTTTTATGAGGGAGGCCACACCGCCGGGCAGGAAGATGAGTACCAGGACGAAGATGATGAACCTTCCTGCGGGCGCCCATCCCATCCCGAGATAGGTGGATGTCAGGGACTCGAAGATGCCGAGGATAACACCCCCGACGATGGCACCTTCGACCGAGCCGAGTCCTCCCAGGATGGTGATGACGAAGGCTATGTTAGTGAATTGCTTGCCCAGGGCCGGATAGAGATAATAGATCGGGATGAAGAGGCAGGCGGCAGCCCCGACCAGGGCCGAGCCTATGCCGAAGGTTAGCATCCTCATGCGCTGCACGTTCACGCCCATCAGGAGGGCCGCATCTAAGTCCTGGGCGGTCGCCCTGATGGATCTGCCCGTATCGGTCCTGCCGAGGAAGAACCATAATAGTGCCGTTATGGCTACCGAAAATACAAAGGATACGGACCACGGAAGGGAAAGAGAAAGCTCGATAGGAGCGTCCTTCCAATAATCGGACAGATACCATGCCGTGGTCGCATAAGAGACGGGCGTCGAGCGGTAGTCCGAGGTGAAGAAGACCGTAGCCAGGTTAGATAAGACCATACCTATTCCGACCGTCAGGATGACCTGGTTATGGGGCAGGATGGACTCGACCCTGAGGACAGGCGTAATGAGGAACTTCTGGAGCCCCACCCCGAGGAGGAAGAGGGCAGGCGCGGCTATGAATATCGAGAGGTAAGGGTCTATCTGGAAGAGGTCGTACCCGAAGAAGGCGATGTACATGGCGATCATCATCTGATCGCCATGCGCAAGGTTTATGATCCTCATGACTCCCAGGATGAGCGCCATGCCGAGACCTATCAGGGCGTAGAGCCCGCCAAGTAGTATCCCGGCTATCAGGGTCTGCAGGAGCAGTTCGATATGAGGCGCCATCGGTCGCTTATCCCCCTTACCTTCTGTCTCTCCAGGCAGGGATCGGATATATGTACTTGGCCGAGGCATACTTGGTCGGCCAGATCAGCTCATGGTTTCCCTTAAGCACCTGAAGCGCGAAGGTCTCGTGGAAATTCTGGTTCTGGTATCCGTCCTTGTCCTCGAACTTTACCGGGCCGTATGCGGTCATCATATCGGTAGACTTGAGAGCCGTCCTTATGTCTTCGGGGCTCCAGCTTTTGGCCTTTTCAAGGGCGTTCTTAACTACATACATGGCAGAGTATGCAGAAGCCCCGTGATAGGAAGGATAGTCTCCGTATTTCTGCTTGTACTTATCCGCACAGGCCTTTGCCCCAGGATAATTGAGTTTGTGAAACCACAGGGTCGCGGTGACAACGTATTCCGAAGCGTCCTTGGCGTTCTGGATGAATTCGGGGATGGCGAAGCCGGCAGCGCCGCCTGCATAGAGCTTTGCGTCGATGCGGAGCTCCTTGATCTGCTTCATCAGAAGGGAGGCATCCATGACGTATGAGACCATGTAGATGACGTCGGGCCGCGCTGCCTTAACCTTCGAGAGGATGGGCTTGAAATCGACTGCGCCTTTTTCGTACTTCTCCTTTACGACTACATTGATGCCCAGTTTCCTGGCCTGCTTTTCCATGTCCTCGGCGCCGGAGGTCCCGAAGTTGGTGCTCTCGTAAATGATGGCCATTGACTTGGGCTTAACTACCTGGGTCATGAAGGATATGACCGCATCGGCGTAATGAGCGTTAGTGGCGTTCTGACGGAATACGTATTTATAGTTCTTCTGGGTGATCTCGTCGGCTGCGCTCGCGACCACCAGATAGGGGATTTTCCTCTCCTCGGCAACGGCTGCGACCGCCTTGGCGCAGGAAGAGGTGTATTCTCCCACGATTATGGGCTGCTTGTTTCCGATGAGCTTCTCCACAATGGCCCTGGCGGTCTCGGGCTTTGCCTGGGAATCCTCGAAGTGAAGGACAAGCCTCTTGCCCTTGATGCCTCCCTTGGCATTGATCTCGGCCGCCGCTATCTCGTAGGATCTCTTCTGGATCTCTCCGAACTTGGCCTCTGAGCCTGTCAGCGGAAGCGGGATGGCGAGTTCGAGATCGGCTGCATAAAGGTTGACTGCGAAAAGCATGAGCACGAAGGCGCCCAGCACTGCAAGAGAAAACCTTTTCATGATGCACTCCTCCCTTTCGGATATTTTCTATAACTATACTTCATCCGGGATACCGATTGAAATCATATATCATTCGGATTCATGGCAATAGCGCAATACACCCGGAATCAGCAGGCTGAAGATGATACTCAGGAAAAACCCCGGAAATTTCAATGGAGCGCCAGAGCCTCTATCCCTGCAAAGTTTGAAGACATGATTTATATTACATCTTGCACTGAAATTGTATCTCGATTATTTACTTGCTACACTGGTACTCATACATATATACCGTAACAAGGAGTGTCCATGAGTCAGGGGGCCCTGGGGCCGTTCATTCTGTATGCCGTAGCCGTTTTTGTCGTATCAGCCGCCATGATTGTGGCCTCGTACCTTCTGGGGCAGAAGCACAGGGATTGCGATACGGAAGAGACCTATGAATCGGGCGTCAGGTCCACGGGCTCGGCGCGGATGAGGTTCGACATCAAGTTCTACATGATCGCAATGTTCTTCATAATATTCGATCTTGAGTCGGTATTCATATTTGCCTGGTCGGTGTCGCTGTTTGAGACCGGCTGGCCGGGTTATATCGGCATGGCTGTCTTCATATCTGTGTTAATGGCGATGCTCGCATACCTTTGGCGGACAGGGGCGCTCGATTGGGGCCCGCGGAAAAAAGATACGGCAGCTTTTGCCGAAAGGCCCTCCCGCTGATGTTCAATCGGTCTCCTCAAGTCCAGGCATCGTCATTGGATGAGGCAGTCGGCAGGGTGCTCATACTCTCGCGCCTGCAGGACCTGCTCGCATGGGGAAGAAAGAATTCCCTGTGGCCCTTCAACTTCGGGCTCTCGTGCTGCTTCGTAGAAATGGCTACAAGCCTCACGAGCAGACACGATATAGCCAGATTCGGATCTGAAGTAATACGAGGCACGCCCCGGGAAGCAGATGTAATGATAGTTGCAGGCACCGTCTTTGTAAAGATCGCCCCTGTGATCAAGCGTCTGTATCACCAGATGATGGAGCCGCGATGGGTGATCTCGATGGGATCATGCGCAAATTCCGGCGGGATGTATGATATTTACAGTGTCGTGCAGGGAGTGGACAGATTTTTGCCTGTGGATGTCTACATACCCGGATGTCCCCCAAGGCCCGAGGCCTTCATGGAAGGTCTGCTGCTATTACAAAAAGCGGTTGGAGCCGAAAAGAGGCCACTCAGCTGGGTTGCAGGACCTCAGGAAGTGCAAAAGGCACCTGCGCCATCGATGCGCGACATTCTGCGCGCGGAAAGAACTGGGATCGTTGATCTGAGATCGCCGGATGAGGTGTAAGCGGACATGATCGGCCAGGCCACTGTGATTTCGGAGCTTCAGCATGCCTTTGGGAGCGAAGATATAACAGAGCTCGATTCCAGGGACAATGTGCCGACCGCTGCAATACCGGCAGAGAAGCTGAAGGCAATCCTCCGCTACCTCAAGAATGACGTCGGTCATCCTTACGAAATGCTTTATGATCTGACAGCCGTCGACGAAAGGGCACGCGCCAAAATACCCAATCCGCACGCTGTCAGGCCCAGCAGCGAGTTTACGGCCATCTACCACCTGATGTCGTTCGGAAGGAACGAGGACATAAGGCTCAAGGTGCCGCTAAAGGGAGAATATCCAACGGTCGACAGCATTGTCGAAATCTGGCCGTCGGCCAACTGGTACGAACGCGAGGTCTGGGATATGTTCGGCATTGTCTTCGACGGCCATCCGATGCTAAGGCGGATATTGATGCCGGATTACTGGCAGGGCCACCCCCTTCGCAAGGACCACCCTGCGCGGGCCACTGATATGGCCGCCTTCACCCTGCCGGACGAAATGGAAACTATGCGTCAGGAGGAACTCAAATTCCGTCCCGAAGAGTGGGGGCTGCAAAGAAACCTCCGCGACACCGACGTGATGTTTCTGAATCTGGGGCCGCAGCATCCCGGAACCCATGGGCTTCTGAGGGTAATTCTCGAACTTGACGGGGAAGAGATCGTTGAGTCTGTGCTCGACATCGGCTACCATCATCGCGGGGCCGAAAAGATGGGCGAGCGCCAGTCATGGCATACATATATACCTTACACGGACCGGATAGATTATCTCGGCGGAGTGCTGAACAATCTCGCGTATGTACTGTCGGTCGAAAAACTTGCGGGGATAGGTGTGCCGGACAGGGCGAAGGTCATCAGGATCATGCTATGCGAGCTGTTTCGCATCGCAAGCCATCTGGTGTGGTACGGCACATTTGCGCAGGACGTCGGCGCTCTATCTCCGGTCTTTTATATGTTCACCGACAGGGAGCGGGTCTTCGACATCATCTCGGCCATATGCGGCGGCCGGATGCATCCCAACTGGTTCAGGATAGGAGGCGTTGCCCAGGACCTTCCGCGCGGATGGGATGGGCTGATAAAGGATTTTCTCGACTATCTGCCGGCGAGGATCGACGAGTATGATCGCATAGTCATGGGGAACCAGATATTCAGGGCGAGGACAAAGGGCATCGGCTGTTATACAAAAGATGAGGCGGTCGAGTGGGGCGTGACCGGGCCGGGACTTCGCGCCTGTGGGTTGCAATGGGACATGAGAAAGAAAAGACCGTATAGCGGATATGACCAGTTCGAATTCGATATCCCGACCGCTGTCAACGGAGACTGCTATGACCGGGGCATCGTCCGCATAGAAGAGATGCGCCAGAGTCTGCGCATAATCGGGCAGTGCCTGAATAACATGCCTGAGGGCCCATACAAGGCACACCATCCGCTCGCCGTGCCACCGCTGAAAGAACACACCATGCATGACATAGAGACCCTCATCAATCATTTCCTGGGCGTAAGCTGGGGGCCGGTCATCCCACCCGGAGAGGCTTCCATCCCCATAGAGGCTGCAAAGGGCATAAACAGCTACTATCTTATAAGCGATGGCGGCACCTGGCCCTACCGTGTCAGGATAAGGGCGCCTTCTTTTGCGCACCTCCAGATGGTACCGCAGATATGCCGCGGGCTTATGATTCCAGATCTCATGGCGATACTTGGAAGCATAGATTTCGTTCTTGCGGATGTCGACAGGTGAATAGATGCTGACAGTCGAAGAAAGAAGAGATATAGAAGAGGAGATAAGGAAGGCCCCGACCATGAAGGCGGCGGTGATAGATGTGTTGAAGACGGTTCAGAAGCATCGCGGTTGGGTGCCCGACGAGGCGCTTGAAGAAGCGGCTGCATTGCTCGGCATGACGGCCGCCGAGGTCGACAGCATTGCAACCTTCTTCTCGCTGATCTATCGAAAACCCGTCGGCAGGCATGTCATACTCATCTGCGACGGCGTCAGCTGCTGGCTGGTCGGGTACGAGGATGTTAAGCAGCGCCTGATGGAACGATTGGGCATCGCACCCGGAGAAACCACCGGCGACGGGAAGTTCACCCTGCTGCCTTCCGCATGTCTGGGCGTATGCGAAGAGGCGCCGGCCATGATGATAGACGATCGGCTGTATACAAAACTGACTCCTGATTCTGTAGATGAGATATTGGCTGGATATCGGGATGACAACTGAAAAGCCGCTAACCAGGAATATCAGGCCAGGGGGGCCGCCATGCAACCTGCAGGAGTATGAGAAGTCCGGCGGATATCTGGGCCTGCGCAAGGCCCTTGCCGGGCACCACCAGGACGTTGTCGATATGGTGGTCAATGCTAATCTTCTTGGCAGGGGCGGCGCCGGTTTCCCGGCGGGCAAGAAATGGAGTGTAGTGCCTATGGGCGCGTCCGCGCCGCGGCCTAAATATGTAGTCTGCAATTTCGACGAGATGGAGCCCGGCAGCTTCAAGGACAGATTTCTTGCCGAAGGCGATCCGCACCAGCTGATCGAGGGCATGATCATAGCTGGCTATGCCATTGAAGCTCAAATCGGCTATATCTTTATCCGCAAGGATTACCTGAAGGCAGAACGAATCCTGAGAGACGCAATAAACGAAGCCTACTCTAAGAAATATCTCGGACAGGACATACTCGGCTCCGGGTTCAATTTCGAACTGCATCTGCACGGAAGCGCAGGCCGTTATATATGCGGCGAGTCGAGCGCCCTTTTGAATGCCCTTGAAGGCGGGCGGGCCATCCCAAGAAGCAGGCCTCCGCACATGTCGTCCGTCGGACTCTGGGGCAAGCCGACGGTTGTCAACAATGTCGAGACGATATGCAACGTACCGCACATCGCAGCCAATGGACCGGAGTGGTTCAAGGGATTGAGCTATACGGACGAAGGCGGCACCAAAATCTACGGGGCTAGCGGACGGGTCAGGACGCTGGGGGCCTGGGAGCTGCCCATGGGTACTCCGCTCAGGGAAATACTTGAAGACCATGCCGGCGGAATGCAGGAAGGATATGAGTTCAGGGGCGTGATGCCGGGTGGCGCGTCCAGCGAGTTTATTACCACTGAGCATCTCGATGCGAGAATGGATTTTGCGTCCATGAGAACTGTCGATAGCCATCTCGGTACCGGAACACTGATTGTACTTGACGACCGGAACTGCCCGATAGGAATGGTCCTGAGTCTCCAGAGATATTTCTCTCGCGAGTCGTGCGGATGGTGCACCCCCTGCCGCGAAGGACTGCCATGGATAGTTCAGATGCTCGAGGCCCTCGAAGAAGGCAGAGGCACTATGGAGGATATCGAAATCCTTAAGTCCCATACAAGGCTTCTTGAAACCGGAAACACATTCTGCACGCTTGCGCCGGCTGCGATGTTTTCTCTTGAAAGCGCCCTGCGACATTTCAGCGAGGATTTCGAAGAGCACGTAAAGAAGGGAAGATGCCCATATAAAAGTTAAGGGGTTGAAGAGTTAAGAATTTTTAAATAATGGCGACGATATATATAGAAAATAAACCATACGAAGCCAGGGAGGGCCGGAACCTCCTTGAGGCGTGCCTCGACCTCGGGTTCAATATCCCCTACTTCTGCTGGCATCCCGCCATAGGCTCCGTAGGCGCGTGCAGACAATGCGCAGTCAAGCATTTCAGGGACGAGCACGACACAAAGGGCAGGATCGTCATGTCGTGCATGACCCAGGTAAAAGACGGCATGCGGATATCCGTGGATGACCCGGAGGTCCTCGAATTCAGGAAGAGTGTCATCGAATGGCTGATGCTGAATCATCCCCATGACTGCCCTGTCTGCGACGAAGGCGGCGAGTGCCATCTGCAGGATATGACCGTAATGACGGGCCATGTGTATCGCAGGACACGCTTCAGGAAACGCACGTACAACAACCAGTATCTCGGACCGTTAGTGAACCATGAGATGAACCGCTGCATCCAGTGTTACAGATGCGTAAGGTTCTACAAGGATTATGCCGGAGGCCGTGACCTGAACGTTTTTTCGGCCCATGACCATGTCTATTTCGGGCGCTACGAAGACGGCACGCTCGAAAGCGAGTTCAGCGGCAACCTGATCGAAATATGCCCTACAGGGGTATTCACAGACAAGACTTTAAAGCACCATTACACCCGCAAGTGGGACCTTCAATCAGCGCCTTCGGTCTGCGTGCACTGCAGCCTCGGTTGCAACACCATGCCGGGCGAACGCTACGGATATTTGCGGCGGGTGCTCAACAGATTCAACTTCAATGTCAACGGCTACTTTCTGTGCGACAGAGGCCGCTTCGGCTATCTCTTCGTCAACAGTCCGGACAGGGTAAAGGTGCCGTTGCTGAAAAATAAGGCCGCAGAACCGGCAAAAGCTACGCCTGGCGATATCGGGGATTTTTTCAGCAGGTCATTTCATTTCGGCATGCGCGCAATCGGTATCGGATCGCCGCGAGCATCTCTCGAGTCAAATTTTGCGCTTAGGACCCTTGTAGGCCCTGAATCCTTTTATCTCGGCATGTCTGCGGTTGACTACAGACTGGTCTCGCTTATAACTGACATTATGAAGCAAATGCCCGCAGCTATCGCCTCACTGGAAGATATCAGGAATTGCGACGCGGTGTTTGTGCTCGGCGAAGATATTACCAATACGGCTCCACTGGCGGACCTGGCCGTTAGATGCGCTTCTCGTCAGGGGCCGCTGAAAAAACTTGACGCAGAAGGCATAGCGCGCTGGAACGATCTCGCACTGGGATACATTGCGCAGGGGGAACTGGGGCCCGTATTCATCGCTACCCCCGCACGTACAAAGCTCGACGACATAGCCGCAGGCTCATTTCGCGGCGCGCCTCAGGACCTCGCTGCCTTTGGTTTTGCGGTAGCTCATGCGCTTGATGCCGAATCTCAACAGGCTGGCGCTTTTTCTGAGGCCGAACTCGATCTTATCAGTAACATAGCAGACGCCCTGCGCAAAGCGGAACGGCCGCTGGTCATATGCGGGACCGGATGCAAGAGTGAGGCAGTGATAACAGCTGCTGCAGATATTATAGAGACCCTGAACGCCGGCGGCGGCTCTGCCATGCTTAGTTGCATAGTGCCTGAATGCAATTCTCTGGGGCTTATACTTATTGGTGGAGGCAGCATGGAAGACGTGCTCTCGGCTGCCGGGGGTCACATTGATACAGCAGTAATACTTGAACAGGACCTTTACAGCCTCGCGGAAAGATCATCCGTTGACTCGTTTTTCTCTAAGGTTGAAAATGTGATAGTCTTTGATTATTTACCCTCGGAATCGACTTCGAGGGCCGATCTCCTGCTTCCGGCAGCCACCTTCGCCGAAAGCTCAGGAACGCTTGTCAATAATGAAGCGCGCGCACAACGCTTTTACAGCGCTTTTCCTCCAACCGAAGGGGTTCGCGACAGCTGGCGCTGGATTGCCGACATGCTGCAGGCGGCTGGAAATACCGAGGCAGCCTCCTGGAATACGATCGACGACATAACGGAATCACTCGCCGTTGCACTGCCTGCATTTCAGGGCGTGACGGGGATTGCGCCTCCGGCAGGGTTCAGAATCAGCGGCATGATGGTCCCGCGGCAGCACCACAGGCACAGCGGCAGGACGGCGATGCATGCCGATATCAGCATCCGTGAGCCGGAGGTGTATAACGATGCCGCGTCCGCCCTCGCCTTTTCGATGGAGGGATACGAAAATATCCCGCCGCCATCACTGATCGCCCGTTATTGGTCTTCAGGCTGGAATTCCGTCCAGGCCCTGTCGAAATTTCAAAGCGAGATCGGCGCTCATCTGCGCGGAGGAGATCCCGGCGTTCGTCTGATCACACAACGTGATTATCTCATTTTCGCCTTGCGGGAAAAAACCGCGCGGCGCACCGGCCACAAATCCGGAGAGTGGACGGTGGTGCCCCTCTATCACATCTTCGGATCTGAAAAAATGAGCATGTTTTCCGCGCCGATTGCAGGACTAGCCCCGAAGCCATATCTGGCGCTTAACGGAGAGGAGATCAGGCATCTGAAGATTGCCGAAGGCGATATGGTCGTTGTGACCGGAAAACATACTCATCTGGAATTGCCCTTAACGCGGAATGATTCATTGCCGAGAGGCGTAGCCGGACTGCCGTATGGACTGCCGGGCATTTATTGGTTTGACTTTTCAGCAAAATACCGCATAGGACGACCCGGGAGCGCCATATCATGAACTCTATTGCCGGCATAATAATTCCTATCGGCGTCCTTGTTGCCGTGCTGACCATTGCCGCAGGACTTATCTGGCTCGAACGGAGGCTGCTGGCGTTCTGGCAGGATCGCTTCGGCCCGAACCGTGTCGGCGCATACGGCCTCCTTCAGCCGCTTGCGGACGCGATCAAGCTCATGTTCAAGGAAGACTGGGTGCCGCCATTTGCCGATAAACCCGTTTTCATACTCGCTCCGGTAGTGATCGTTATAACGGTAATCATGGCCTTCGCTGTGATACCCTTTGCGCCGGGCATAGTGGTCACCGACCTGAACATCGGGCTGCTCTTTTTTCTCGGCATGTCTTCCCTCGGCGTATACAGCGTGGTGCTCGGAGGCTGGTCTTCAAACAGCAAATATTCGCTGCTTGGCGGGCTGAGGGCATCTGCCCAGATGCTCAGTTACGAAGTCTTCATGAGCATATCCGTCATGGGCGTGGTAATGATGGCCGGGTCCTTCAACCTTGTAGAAATCGTCGAAACCCAGAGGGCAGGCTGGTTCTGGGCGCCGCAGTTTCTCGGTATGATCATATTCATCATCGCCGGACTTGCTGAAACCCGGCGGCTCCCGTTCGACTTGCCGGAGGCCGAGAGCGAACTTGTGGCCGGCTTTCATTCCGAATATTCAGGAATGAAATTCGGACTCTTCTTTGTCGGCGAATACATAGGCATCACTCTCGTTTCCGCAATGATAGTCACGCTTTACTTCGGAGGCTGGCTCGGTCCGTTTCTGCCGCCGCTCGCATGGTTTTCAATAAAGACCTTTTTATTCATATGCGGGTTCATACTGCTCAGGGCGGCTCTGCCCAGGCCGCGTTACGACCAGCTTATGTCATACGGCTGGAAAATACTGCTGCCTATTGCAATGGCGAACCTGCTGATCACCGGCGCGCTGCTGTTATCGGGAGGATAGGAAGGATATGCTCGGAACATTAAAAAGCATATGGAACGTCTTTCTCCATCTCTGGCACAGAAAGGAGACCGTCCAGTATCCTGAAGAAAAACCCTATCTGCCGCCGCGGTGGCGCGGGCGAATCATCCTCTCCCGGGATCCCGACGGTGGAGAACGCTGCGTTGCCTGCTATCTCTGCGCCGTAGCCTGTCCCGTGGATTGTATCGCGCTTCAGGCTGCCGAGGACGAGCACGGCAGAAGATATCCCGAATTCTTCCGGATTAATTTTTCGCGCTGCATCTTTTGCGGTTTCTGCGAAGATGCCTGCCCGACGTATGCTATACAGCTGACGCCGGATTTCGAGATGGCTGAATACAGGCGTGAAAACCTCGTCTACGAAAAAGACGACCTTCTTATAAGCGGCCCCGGCAAGTACAGCGGCTATAATTATTACAGGGTGGCCGGTCTGTCCATATCGGGTAAAAGCAAGGGGGACGCCGACAACGAAAGACCGCCCGTCGACACAAGGAGTCTGATGCCATGATGACCCTTTTCTACATATCGGCGGCAGTTGCGCTCGTATCTTCCGTTCTCGCGATAAGCCGCTCCAATGCGGTCCATGCACTGCTTTACGCAATAGTATCCCTGCTTGCGGTTGCAATGACATTTTTCATCCTCGGCGCACCCTTTGCAGCCGCTCTGGAAGTCGTCATATACGCCGGTGCGATAATGGTCCTCTTTGTATTCGTAGTTATGATGATCAGCTCCGGACCCGGAGCTGTGCAGCAGGAGCGGAAGTGGATGGACGGACGCTTATGGATCGGCCCGTCGGTCCTTACGATTATTCTTGTTGCCGAGTTGCTGTCGGTCATGTCGGCATCGGATGTGCAGATGCGTTCCGGTCCTGTAGTTGAATCCAAACAGGTGGGGATAACGCTTTTGGGGCCGTACATGCTTGGAGTCGAACTTGCCTCTCTGCTGCTGACTGCTGGACTTGTAGGCGCATATCATATCGGCAAGCACACTGAAAAGAATCCCCAGACGAAGGATGCGAATCATGACTAATATTCCGGCAGAATATGGGCTGGTGCTTGCCGCGCTCCTGTTCGCTACAGGGCTCGTCGGAGTGCTGGCCCGCCGCAATATCATATTCATACTGCTCTCGATCGAGATCATGCTCAATGCCGCAGGTCTGGCATTCATTTCGGCTGGTTCAAGATGGGGACAGGCCGACGGTCAGGTTATGTTCATCTTCATCCTGGTGATGGCTGCCGCCGAAGTATCCGTCGGTCTTGCGATAGTGCTGCAGTTGTTTCATCGCCTGAAGACCGTGAACAGCGATGAAGCCAATACAATGAGAGGTTAGAATGGAACTGCTCTGGCTGATACCCGCCCTGCCCCTAGCAGGATTCGTTATCCTGGCGCTTGCCGGCGCGAGGATGCCGAGGCCGCTTGCTGCCTCGATCGGTGCGGGATCGGTCGGCCTGTCTGCTCTGATAGCTGTGGTGACAGCTGCCGCCTTCTTCCCTGATCAGCGCGCCCATACTCAAAATCTGTGGAAATGGATCGATGCCGGTGGGTTCAGTTCCGATATTTCGCTCACGCTTGATGCATTGTCCGTCGTTATGGTGCTTGTGATAACCTTTGTCGGATTCATGATCCATCTTTATGCAACCGAGTCTATGTCCGGAGAAAAGGATGGGTACAGCAGGTTCTTCGCATACATGAATCTCTTCGTGGGTTCGATGCTGCTACTTGTGCTGGCCGATAACCTGCTGCTGTTATATCTGGGATGGGAAGGCGTCGGCCTGTGCAGTTACCTGCTGATAAGTTTCTGGTATAGTGATCCTGCAAACAGCCGCGCTGCGATGAAGGCCTTTATCGTTACAAGAGTAGGCGATGCGGCCATGGCGGTCGGCCTGTTTATTCTATATAAGGAATTCGGCACGCTCAGGATTACCGAAGTCATGAATATGGCGGCGGCACAGTGGTCTTCGGGTTCGACAATCGCGGTTGCCGCGGCTGCCCTGCTCCTTGGAGGCGCTGTGGGCAAATCGGCGCAGGTCCCGCTTCATACATGGCTGCCCGACGCAATGGCCGGGCCTACGCCGGTCAGCGCATTGATTCATGCGGCCACTATGGTCACGGCAGGCGTCTATCTTATTGCGCGCATGCATATTCTCTTTACCCTGGCGCCCCAGGTCCGGATTGCAGTTGCAGTTGTCGGAGCGACTACGCTTCTGCTCGCCGGCATCAGCGCCCTTGCCCAGTCAGATATCAAGCGCGCCCTGGCATATTCAACAATGAGCCAGATAGGATACATGTTCGTAGCGCTCGGAGTCGGGGCTTGGACGGCAGCCATATTTCATTTCATGGTCCACGCATTTTTTAAGGCGCTGCTTTTCTTGAGCGCAGGAATCGTAATCGACGCGCTTCACCACGAACGCGACATGCTCAGGATGGGAGGGCTCCGCCATCAGCTTCCGCTCGCCTTCTGGTGCTTCCTGATCGGAGCTGCATCGCTTTCGGCGCTGCCGCTTATCAGCGCGGGATTCTACAGCAAGGATCTTATCCTGTGGGAGTCCCTGGCATCGGCCAACGGCAGTGCATGGCTTTGGGCTGCAGGTATGGCGGGAGCGCTCTGCACGTCAGCATATGCGTTCCGCATGGTATTCCTGATTTTTTACGGAAAGGCGCAGTCCGAGGCCTCGTACAGGATAGCAGTCCATTCGGGTCTGCGGACGAAGGCGCCACTGATAATCCTTGCGCTGCTTGCCCTTCTTGCAGGGTTCCTGCAGACACCTGAATCACTCGGCGGTATTTCATTTTTTTCGGCATTCATTTCTACAGCTCTGCCTTCGACGCCAACCATTGGGACCGCAATGTCTGAAGGCACAATGCAGTATCTTTCCGGCTTCCTTTCGCTGCTGGGAATATTTCTGGCATACATCTTCTTTCTTTACAACCCCGATTATATCAGGAACTTCATTCGCAAGCCTTTCGGCTTTGCGCTGCATTGCTTTCTCAGCAGCGGCTGGAACGTGGACAGACTTTACGATATCCTGTTCGTCAGGCCCTTCATTTATGCAGCGCAGACAAACTGTCGGGATATCATCAACCTGTTCTTCCTGCTTGTTGCGCTTCTGCATAAAGGAGCCAATCGCGTTCTGTGCGCCTCTCAAAGCGGCCTCGTCAGAAAATATGCCTTTGGCATAGCAGCAGGAGCGGCACTAATTCTTGGGGTGGTGGCGCTGAAATGATGCTCGTGCTGC
>Ga0187786_10000346_pt1 | contig 13982 bp, 16 predicted proteins | sample 0815_BV2_10_20_M_FD_132449 | JGI IMG/M metagenome (GOLD analysis project Ga0187786, IMG submission 132449) | Tropical peat soil microbial communities from peatlands in Department of Meta, Colombia - 0815_BV2_10_20_MG | ecosystem: Environmental > Terrestrial > Soil > Wetlands > Peat | place...
GCGCTCGATGATGTCCAGCGTGGCGCGGCCGATGTAGTCGCTGGCGGGATCCATCGATTCCACCGCCTCGAGGTAGGCGCGGCCAATCAGGCGGCCGAGCGGCTTCGGGTTGTAGAGCAGCTTCTTGATGACGAAGGGGTTGAGGGTCAGCGGGTTGTAGCCGGCCGGCAGGTAACCCTGGCCAATCAGCAGCTTTTCCACCGGCGTGTTCGGCTGCACGCCGATGAAGAAAATGAAGGGCAGCACGTTGTCGCGGCCGAACAGCGCATAGAGCTCCTTCACCTTCTCGATGGTCTTGCGCAGCGTGCAGACCGTTTCGCCCGGCGCATTCAGCGGCATGTAGAGCTTGATCTTCTGGTCGCTGTGGCCCATGGCCTTGAACATGCGGAAGGCGTCCATCTGCTGTTCCAGCGAGTAGCCGAGCGTCAGGCTGTCGATGATCTCCTGAGAACCGGTGAAGGACAGGTCTATGCTGGCGATGCCGGTATCCAGCATCTTGCGGGCAATTTCCGGCGTCAGGTGATTGAGGCGCAGATAGCCCGACCAGCCTATGTCCAGCTTTCTCGCCAGCAGTTCATCAAGAATGTGATCGACGTGCTGGACGCTGCGCTTGGTGGAACAGAACTGGGCGTCGGTAAACCAGATGCGCCGGATGCCGTAGCGCAGGTTGAGCGCCTCGATTTCGCGGGCGATCTCCACCGGCTCGCGGTAGCGCTGGTTGGCGCCCTCGATCTTGTTGTAAAGGCAGAAGTGGCACTGGAGCGGGCAGCCCCGCTTGGTGTGCACGCCGATGTCGTCGCCAAGATACTCGCGAAACGACGGGAAGATCGCTTCAACATAGGGGAAATCGACCGCGGTCAGGTCACGCAGGTCGAATGTTTCATTGCGCTGGCGATGGCTCACCCCGCCACTGCCATCCTTGTAATAAAACTCGCCGACCGGCTCCGTGAAGCCGTCGACGATGCTGAGCATGGTGTCCTCGCCTTCACCGATCACCACGACGGTATCGGGGGGGCATTTCTCGGCGACGTACTTGCCGAAGATCGACACCGCCGTGCCGCCGACGACGATGCGACTGGCCGGCAACAGACGGCGCACCAGTCGCATGTAGCCGAAATTACGCAGCCGGCTGGCGACATAGTCCCAGATGATGCGCACGGCGTCCTTCGCCGCCTTGATCCTGCGGCCCCAGAACGGCGAATGGTCGAAATTCATGACCACGTCGAGTGCGTCGTCCTCCGGATGCGGACCGAAGGACTGCATGTTGCGCCAGGAGAAAGCGACGATATCCGGTCGCAGCGACTCCAGGTGCTCGGTCAGCACCCGGCGGCGCTCAGCCGGCGCTACCAGTGCCAGATCGAGCAACTGCTGGCGGATGTCCGGCCGCTGCTTGTGGATGTAATCCGCGACGTAAATGACGCCGCCCGGATAGATTTTCCAGCAGGGCAGGCGGACGTAGAGAACGGATCGGGTGGCTGTTGGAAGGTGGTTGCTTTTGTCCATGCGCGCATTGCCTGGGGGCGCCAGGTTGAATGTCAGCGTTTTATAATGTTCTCATCTTACTCCCAAAATGGAAATTCCCATGTTCACCGGCATCGTCGCCGCCACCGGCAGGATCACCCATTTGCAGACACTGGAAAAAGGCCTGCGCCTGACGGTCGAGGCGCCCGACCTCGACCTTTCCGACGTTGCTGTCGGCGATTCCATCGCTCATGGCGGTGTCTGCCTGACGGTGATCGAGAAATCGGGCAACAGCTACAAGATCGATGTGTCGCGCGAGACTCTCGACTGCACCATCGGCCTCGATGTCCCGGGCGAGGTCAATCTGGAGAAGGCTATGCTTCTCACCGACCGCCTCGGTGGCCACCTGGTCTCGGGCCATGTGGACGGCGTCGGCGAGATCGTCAGATTCGACCGGATCGGCGAGTCGCATGAACTGGTCATCCGCGCACCGAAGGAATTGGCGAAATACATCGCCCGCAAAGGCTCGATCACGGTCAATGGTGTTTCCCTGACCACCAATCGCGTAGACGGGGCCGAATTCTCCATCAACCTGATTCCGCACACTGTGGAAGTCACCACCCTCAAGCATTGCCGGGCCGGCGGCAGGGTCAATCTCGAAGTCGATCTGATCGCGCGATACGTGGAACGGATGCTGAATCCGGATGCCCAGGCGTAGAATCGCCGACCCCAACCGAACAAGCATTCCACCATGAGCATCAGCCCCGTCCAGGACATCGTCGCCGACATGCGTGCCGGCAAAATGGTCATCCTCGTCGATGAGGAGGACCGCGAGAACGAGGGCGACCTGGTCCTGGCCGCCGAACACGTAACGCCGGAAGCGATCAACTTCATGGCCAAGCATGGCCGCGGCCTGATCTGCCTGACTCTGACCGAGGCTCGCTGTCGACAACTTGATCTGCCGCTGATGGTGCGCGACAACAGGACTCCCCACGGCACCGCCTTCACAATGTCCATCGAAGCCGCCGAAGGGGTCACTACCGGCATTTCGGCCCACGACCGGGCGCGTACCGTACAAGCGGCGGTGGCGAAGAATGCCCGACCGGCCGACATCGTCCAGCCCGGCCACATCTTTCCGCTGATGGCCCAGAAGGGCGGCGTGCTGGTACGCGCTGGCCATACCGAGGCCGGTTGCGACCTGGCCCAGATGGCGGGCCAGGAGCCGGCCGCCGTGATCTGCGAAATCCTCAAGGACGACGGCACCATGGCCCGGTTGCCCGACCTGTTGGAATTCGCCAAGGAACACGGCCTGAGGATCGGCACCATCCGCGACCTGATCCATTACCGCTCGGAAAACGAGAAGCTGGTCGAATGCGTCGCCGATCGCGAGGTAACCTGCGGTCACGGCACTTTCCGTCTGCGCGCCTTCGCCGACCGGACCAGCGGCGAAGTGCATCTTTCCCTTTCGCTGGGCCAGATCGCCGCTAACCAGGAAACGCTGGTGCGCGTGCATGAGCCGATTTCGGTACTGGACTTTCTCGACTGCGCCAGCCGGCGCCATTCGTTCAGCGTCGATCAGGCGCTGCGAACCATTGCCAGGCACGGCCAGGGCGTCGTGGTGCTGCTGCACCGCAAGGAATCTGGCGACGATCTGCTGGCGGCGCTCAGGGAAGATGCCCAACAGCCAGCGGCCAAGTGGGACCCGCGCATTTATGGCATCGGCGCCCAGATCCTGCGCGAGCTTGGCGTCGGCAAGATGCGCCTGCTCGCTTCGCCCCGCAAGATGCCGAGCATGGCCGGTTTCGGTCTCGAAGTCTGCGGCTACCTTACGGCCGAGGAGGCACTCGCATGAGCTTCACGCCCAACACATCCGTAGCGACTCCGACGGGCCGCTGCGCTGATATCCGCGAGATCGAACCGGACCTCGCGGGCGCTGAACTTTCTGTCGGCGTCGTCATGGCACGCTTCAATCGCGACATCGGCGAGGGCCTGCTTTCCGGCTGCTGCCAGGAGTTGCGCCGCCTGGGGGTCGCGCCCGGCAACGTCACGCTGGTCACGGTGCCCGGCGCGCTGGAGATTCCATTGGCGCTGCAAACGATGGCGCAGAGCGGCAGATTCAATGCGCTGGTCGCTCTCGGTTGCGTGATTCGCGGCGAAACCTACCATTTCGAGATCGTCGCCAATGAATCCGCGCGCGGCATTACCGACGTGCAACTCTCGACCGGCGTCCCTATCGCCAATGCCGTCCTGACCACCGAAAACGACGATCAGGCCGCAGTGCGCATGCACCAGAAGGGCATGGAGGCGGCACAATGCACCATCGAAATGGCCAACCTGCTCAAGGCGGTGAAGTGAGCAAGTCGCCGCGCCACCGGGCACGCGAGTTCGTCATCCAGGGCCTCTACCAGCACCTTGTCGGCGGCCAGGACGAGGCGGCCATCCGTGTCCAGGCCGAGTCTGTGGCCGGCTTCGACAAGACGGATACAACCCTCTACGGCGTCCTGCTGTCCGAGACTCTCGCTGACATCCCGGCTTTGCGTGACGCCATCAGCCCCCATGTGGACCGGGCTTGGGAGGAAGTGTCACCGATCGAACGCGGCATCCTTCTGCTCGGTGCCTGCGAACTCAGGCATCATCCCGAAACGCCTTACCGCGTGGTGATCAACGAGGCCATTGAACTGGCCAAGACGTACGGCGGCACTGACGGCCACAAGTTCGTCAACGGCGTACTCGACAAGCTCGCACCATCGTTGCGCCCCGGCGAAGCCAGGGGAAAATAGTCCGGCCGGCCATGCCGTCGGAATTCACGCTCATCGACCGCTATTTCCGCCGACCGACGCACCATACGGTGCTCGGTGTCGGCGACGATGGTGCCATCGTACGACCATCGGCGGGCATGGAACTGGTGATCTCGACCGACATGCTGGTTGCCGGCACGCATTTCCTCGCCGACACCAACCCGGAAGACCTTGGCTGGAAGACGCTGGCGGTCAACGTCTCGGATATGGCCGCCATGGGTGCGACACCGCGCTGGGCGCTGCTGGCCGCGGCACTGCCCGCCGCGACGGAGTCCTGGATCGAACGCTTTGCCAAAGGTTTCTTCGCCTGCGCTGATCAATTCGATATCGATGTCATCGGCGGCGATACGACCAAGGGTCCGCGCAACTTCTGCGTCACCATTCTCGGCGAAGTCCCCGACGGCAGCGCGCTGCTGCGCTCGGGCGCCAAGGCCGGCGACGAGATATGGGTTTCCGGCCGACCGGGCCGGGCGGCACTTGGGCTGGCGCATATGCAAGGGCGCCATGTTCTGAGTGAGCCGGCGCTCGCCGACTGCCTGGCCGCCCTGCACCGCCCCCAGCCGCGCGTCGCACTCGGCCTCGCCCTGCGCGGACTGGCGACAGCCGCCATCGACGTTTCCGACGGCCTGCTGGCCGACCTCGGCCACATCCTCGACGAATCGAAAGTCGGCGCCACGCTGCGCATCCCCGATCTGCCACCGCCGGGCATCGAACGCGAATGCCTGCTGGCAGGCGGCGACGACTACGAGCTGGTCTTCACGGCCCCGACCGGCCGCCATGCCGATGTGGCAAGGCTAGCCGATCGGTTCGGGTTGGCGCTCACGCCCATCGGGGCCGTCGAGACCGGCGTGTCGCCACGGCTGACTTTGCTGGACGACGAAGGCCGGCCGGTCGAGATCGGCCGTCGCGGCTACGACCATTTCGCGTAATCTGCGACCATGGCAAACGCGCCGGCGCCTCCCGTCAGCTTCCTCCTGCGCCACCCGGCGCACCTGATCGCCTGCGGCTTGGGCAGTGGCCTCTCGCCCATCGCGCCGGGCACGGCCGGCACGCTGTTCGCCTGGTTGAGCTACCCGCTGCTGCGCAATTATTTCCCCGATGATGCCTGGTTCGCCGGCTTTCTCGTCCTGATGTTCGCACTTGGCGTGCCAGCCTGCCACCTGACCGGGCAAAAGCTCGGTGTGGTCGATCACGGCTCCATCGTCTGGGACGAAATCGTGCCCTTCTGGGCCGTTCTGCTGGTAACGCCAGCCACCGGCATATGGCAGCTGGCGGCCTTTCTCTGGTTCCGCTTCTACGACATCGTCAAGCCGCCACCGGCCAGCTACTTCGACCGGGAAGTGAAGAATGGCTTCGGGGTGATGATGGACGACGTCGTCGCCGCCGGCTACACGGTCCTGACCCTGGCGCTGCTGAAAGTCATTGTCGAGCGCCTGTTCTGATGGATGCCGAACTGGAAAGACTTTCCGCGCAAGTGGGTGCCGCCTTGCTCGAGCGGTCGCTGATGCTGGCCACCGCTGAATCCTGCACCGGCGGCTGGGTTGCGCAGGTCATCACGCACACGGCGGGCAGTTCCGCCTGGTTCGACCGAGGCTTCGTTACTTACGCCAACGAAGCCAAGATCGGCATGCTGGGAGTTCGCCCGGAAACCCTGACCGCTCACGGCGCCGTGAGCCCGGAAACGGCGGCGGAAATGGCAGCCGGCGCCCTTGCAAACTCCAATGCATTGATTTCATTGTCCATTACCGGAGTCGCCGGCCCAACGGGTGGCTCACCGGGTAAGCCAGTCGGTACCGTATGCTTTGCCTGGTGTAAGCGAGGTCAGGCGCCATTCGCCGAACGTTGTCAGTTCATTGGCAACAGGGAATCGATCCGACGACAGGCGGTCATTCACGCGCTAGAAGACCTGCTGGCACGCATGGAGTAGGTGCGGCAAAAACTGTGCCATCCGTGCCATAATCACTTTCAGCTTTCGGAGAAACATTTATGGACGACAACAAGGCCAAGGCGCTGCAAGCGGCGTTGGCACAGATCGAAAAGCAGTTCGGCAAGGGCTCCATCATGAAGATGGGTGAGGGCCAGATCGAGAACGACCTGCAGGTGGTATCGACCGGCTCGCTGGGCCTGGACATCGCACTCGGTGTCGGCGGCCTGCCTCGCGGCCGGGTGGTGGAGGTGTACGGCCCGGAATCCTCCGGCAAGACGACGCTCTGCCTGCAGGTGGTTGCCGAGGTGCAGAAGCTGGGTGGCGTTGCCGCCTACATCGACGCAGAAAACGCGCTCGACCCTGTCTATGCGGCCAAGCTGGGCGTCAATGTACCCGATCTGCTGATCTCCCAACCCGATACGGGTGAGCAGGGGCTGGAAATCACCGACATGCTGGTGCGCTCGGGCGGGATCGATCTGATCGTCATCGACTCGGTGGCCGCGCTGACGCCCAAGGCCGAAATCGAGGGCGAGATGGGCGACCAGTTGCCGGGCCTGCAGGCGCGCCTGATGTCGCAAGCTCTGCGCAAGCTCACCGGCAACATCAAGCGCACGAACACACTGGTGATTTTCATCAATCAGATCCGCATGAAGATCGGCGTCATGTTCGGCAATCCGGAAACCACGACTGGCGGTAACGCGCTCAAGTTCTACGCTTCGGTGCGCATGGATATCCGCCGCACCGGCGCGATCAAGAAGGGCGACGAGGTGATCGGTAACGAAACCAAGGTAAAGGTCGTCAAGAACAAGGTGGCGCCGCCGTTCCGCGAGGCCCATTTCGACATCCTGTACGGCGAAGGCATTTCCCGCGAAGGCGAGGTCATCGAACTCGGCGTCGAGCACAAGATCGTCGAGAAATCCGGCGCTTGGTACGCCTACAAGGGCGAAAAAATCGGCCAGGGCAAGGACAACGCCCGCGAGTTCCTCAAGGAACATCCCGACGTGGCCGTCGAAATCGAAAACAAGGTGCGGACTGCCGTTGGCGTTGTCGCCGTCGGCACCACACCGACCGAGTGAATGAACTAAGGCAGCGAGCAATTCGACTGTTGGCGCGGCGCGAACACAGCCGTGCCGAACTGACCCGCAAGCTCGCCGCCCACGGCACCGAAGAAAGTATCGCCAACGTGCTTGCCCAGCTGGAGACCGAAGGTCTGCTCTCCGACGCCCGCGCCGCGGCCGCCTACGTGCGGTCGCACGGCGGCCGCTTCGGCGCTGCCCGGCTGCGGCAGGACTTGCGCGCCAGGGGGATCGACCCGGAATTGGCCACCGCCGAAGTTGGTGATCTGGCTGACGAAATGGAGCGCGCGCGCGATGTTTGGGCGAAGAAATTCGCCGCTGCCCCCGCCGACACTCTTGAATGGGCCCGCCAGGCGCGTTTCCTGCAGGGTCGCGGCTTCGCCGCCGAAGTCATTCGCCGCCTGCTGAAGAAAGTCGCCGAGTGAGTACGCTGGCTGTTTACAACCTGCACAAGAAGTACAAGTCGCGCACCGTCGTCAAGGATGTTTCGTTCGATGTCCAGGGTGGCGAAGTGGTGGGTCTGCTCGGACCCAATGGCGCCGGCAAGACCACCTGTTTCTACATGATCGTCGGTCTGGTGGCTTCCGATGGCGGGGAAATACGGCTCAAGAACGGCGAGGATGGCGACGGCGCCAACCTGACCCACATGCCTATCCACAAGCGCGCGCGCCTTGGCGTCTCCTACCTGCCCCAGGAAACCTCGGTTTTCCGCAAGCTGACGGTGGCCGAGAACGTACGCGCCGTGCTGGAGCTGCAGAACGAACTGAACGACGACGCGATTGAAAACCGCCTCGACGAGCTCCTGCAGGAGCTGCACATCTCGCATTTGAGAGACAACAAGGCCATTTCCCTGTCCGGTGGCGAGCGCCGGCGGGTAGAGATCGCCCGCGCGCTGGCAACCGATCCGCGCTTCATTCTGCTCGACGAGCCCTTCGCCGGCGTCGATCCGATTGCGGTCATCGACATCCAGAAGATCATCCGCTTTCTCAAGGAGCGGGGCATCGGTGTACTGATCACGGACCACAACGTACGCGAGACTCTCGGCATCTGCGACCGGGCAACCATCATCAACGCCGGCGAAGTGCTGGCTGCGGGTCACCCTGACGAGATTGTCTATAATGAAAATGTACGGAAGGTTTACTTGGGTGAGCATTTCCGCATGTAGAGCGGCTATAGCCGTCATATGAAACAGGGTCTCCAACTCAAGCTCTCCCAGCATCTTGCGCTGACGCCGCAGTTGCAGCAGGCGATCCGCTTGCTGCAATTATCGACGCTTGAACTCAATCAGGAAATCGATCAGGCGCTGCAGGACAACCCCTTGCTGGAGCGGGAAGATAGCGGCGAAATTGCGGCGTTCAGTCCGTCCAGCGACGCTATGTCGGCGGTACAACCAGCAGGTCCTGAATCGACGCGGGAGTTCGATGACGCTCCCGAGTTGGGCTGGGGCAGCGACATGCCCTCCGGCCAGGGGCCACGTGATCCCGACGACGATGTGGATGCCGGCGAGATCCAGGCGGCGGCAGTTGGGCTGCGCGAACACCTGAATGAACAGTTGGCGCTGACTCAGCTGTCCGAGCGCGAACGGCGCATCGTCGCCTTTCTGGTCGAAGCGCTCGACGACGACGGCTATCTGACGCAAACGCTCGACGAACTCGCCGAGTCGATCATCGGCGATGCCGAAGTCGATGAAGAAGAACTGCTCGAGGAACTGGCCATCGGCCTACGTCACCTGCAACACCTTGACCCGCCGGGCATAGGCGCCAGGAGCCCGCAGGAGTGCCTGGACCTTCAGTTACAGGGGATGCCGGCATGCCTCTGCCGCGACTTGGCCCGCGCAATTGTCCGCGACCACCTCGACCAGTTCGCCGCCCGCGATTTCGCCAAGATCAAGAAGACTCTCGGTTGCGACGACGAGGCCTTGCGGGCCGCACTAGGGCTGATCAAGTCGCTGAATCCGAGGCCGGGCGCGCCCTTTGCGCCACTGGATACCCGCTACATCATTCCCGACGTGGTCGTCCGCAAGCTTCGCGGCGTCTGGAAGGTCAACCTGAACGGCGAAGCCATGCCGCGCCTGCGCATCAATCGTCTGTACGCGGATATCCTGCAGAGTCAGCGCAGCGGGCGCGGCAGCTCGGGCGCGAGTTTGGCTGGCCAGTTGCAGGAAGCCAAGTGGCTGATCAAGAACGTGCAACAGCGTTTCGATACCATCCAGCGTGTTGCCCAGGCCATTGTCGATCGCCAGCGTGCTTTTCTGGACCACGGCGAAGTGGCCATGCGGCCCCTGACGCTGCGGGAAATCGCCGACGCGGTCAGCCTGCACGAATCGACCATTTCGCGAGTGACGACCCAGAAATACCTGGCCAGCCCGCGCGGAATTTTCGAACTGAAATACTTTTTCGGCAGCCACGTCGCCACCGACAGCGGCGGAGCTGCTTCTTCCACCGCGATCCGCGCGCTGATCAAGCAGCTGGTCGGCGCCGAAGACGGCCACAAGCCGCTCTCTGACGCGAGGATCGCGGAAATTCTCGGCGAACAGGGTATTGTGGTGGCGCGGCGAACGGTCGCCAAGTACCGCGATACCCTGAACATCCCGCCGGTCAACCTCAGAAAAGCGCTCTAAGGAGACACCATGAATCTCAATATCACCGGTCACCACGTTGAAGTCACCCCTGCGTTGCACGATTACGTTACCGGCAAGGTCGAGCGGGTCATCCGACATTTCGACCATGTCACCAGCGTGCATGTGGTGCTGTCGGTGCAAAAGCTGAGGCAGAAAGCGGAAATCACCCTGCATGTCAAAGGCAAGGACATTTACGCCGATGCCGACGATACCGATCTCTACGCCGCGATTGATGCATTGACCGACAAGCTCGACCGACAGGTTCTGAAGTACAAGGAGAAGGTCAGCGACCATGCCCGTGACAAGCGGCCTGTTGCCGAATCCGAATAGACGTTTCCTCCTGCCGAGGGTAGGGGTATACTCCGCGACGCTTCAGCCGCGGGCCAACCCCCGGTCGAAGTTCTTCACGGGTTGCCGATGAACCAGATCGCCAAACTTCTGCCTCCGGAAAACGTAGTTGTCGGCCTCGAAGCCAGCAGCAAGAAGCGTGTCTTCGAACAGGCCGGAATTCTCTTCGAGAACCGGAACGGTATTGCCCGCGCCTTGGTCTACGATGCCCTGTTCGCTCGGGAGAAGTTGGGGTCCACCGGCCTCGGCCAGGGCATCGCCATTCCCCACGGCCGCATCAAGGGCCTCAAGGAGGCACAGGGTGCTTTTCTGCGCCTGGCCACCCCTGTCCAGTTCGATGCTCCGGATGGCAAGCCCGTGAGTTCCATCTTTGTGTTACTGGTGCCGGAAGCGGCTACCGAACATCATCTGCAGCTACTCTCGGAGCTGGCGCAGATGTTCTCGGACAAGGCCTTCCGGGAGCGTCTGACCGCGGCACCCGACGCCACCGCTACTCACGAATTGTTTGCCGCCTGGCCGCCGTGCGCAGGCTGATCGTCGCCCAGCTGTTCGAGCGCAATCGCACACGACTCCAGCTGAACTGGATCTGCGGCACCCTGAACCGCGCCATCACCATCACCCGCGACGATATCTCTCCGGCCGACCTGGTCGGCCATCTGAACCTGATCCATCCGGATCGCGTCCAGGTTCTCGGGGCACCGGAAATTTCCTGGGCTTTGAAGCAACCGCCGGTTCGAGTCGCCCGCCATATCCGCGAGATCGTTGCCGCCAAGCCCCCGGCACTGATTATCGCCGACGGCGCTGAAATCCCGCCAGTAATCGAGTCCGAATGTGAAGCCTCGGACACACCCCTATTCACTACGCCGCAACAGTCGGCGGCGGTCATCGATTCGTTGCGGCTCTACGTTTCCCGCCAACTGGCCGAGACCATTACTCTGCATGGCGTGTTCATGGACGTGCTGGGAATGGGCGTCATGATCACTGGTGATTCCGGTGTCGGCAAGAGCGAACTGGCATTGGAACTGATCTCGCGTGGCCATGGTCTCGTTGCGGACGACGTCGTCGAGGTTTCCCGCGTCACGCTCGATACGCTCGAGGGGCGCTGCCCTGAACTGCTCAAGGACTTCATCGAAGTGCGCGGACTGGGCCTGCTCAACATACGCGCAGTTTTTGGCGAAACGGCCTGCCGACGCAAGATGCGCATGAAGCTGATTGTGCACCTGCAACGACCGCAGGCCAGTTTGGAAACGCACCGGCTGCCACTCGATGCTCAGACTGAAACCATACTCGGCGTGCCGATCCGCAAGGTCATTCTGCCCGTGGCCGCCGGTCGCAACCTCGCTGTTCTGCTCGAGGCCGCCGTGCGCTCGACCATCCTCTCCCTGCGCGGCATCGACAGCATGCAAGAGTTCCTTGATCGCCAGCAGCGCGCGCTGGAAAGCGATGACGGCGTCAACTAAGATTGCCAAGAGCCGTTACATTCTCGAGAGTATGTCCTTCTCTCATAAGAATTTTCGCAGTAACCGCGAAAAACATAGCCGGTCGATGCAATGCCGGTATTCTTGCCGATAAGGCTGTTTTCACAGGAGGTTCGCATGAATCGAATGACCGCTCTCGTTGCCGCTTCATTGTTCGCCCTCGTTGCCGCGCCCGCGGCCATGGCCACCCCCCAGCAGGACAAGATGAAGGCCTGCAACATCGATGCCAAGGACAAGAAGGGCGACGAACGCAAGGCCTTCATGAAGTCGTGCCTGTCAGCTGGCAAGTCTGCCGAGAAGAGTCCGGCTGCAAGCGCCTGCGCAGCCAAGGCGGTAAGCAAGGATGGGAAGCCCCTCGCCGGCGCCGCCAAGTCCTCGTTCATGAAGAAATGCGAGAAAGAAGCCGCCGCCCACTAAAGCAGACTCCACGGAAACAACGATGCCGGCCACAATTGTAGGCCGGCATCTTTTTCCGACATGGGCCGATAACGGTACGAACAGGCAGGTCTAGCCGAGAATTTCGAACTCCAGCATTTCCCCGCCATCGCCGCCAGCAGCGGCATGGCCAAAGTAAATATGTCCACGGCCGCGCAGGATAGTTTCCTCGCGCTTGAGCACGAACTCCGATTCGCCGGAAATGCTCACGTAGGTACCGTTGGTACTCTGGTCCACAAGTACATACTGGTCGCACCGGTACTCGATTCGGCCATGACTGCGGGACGCGCGGGAATCGTGGATGACGATATCCGAGTTGACGTCGCGCCCCAACCAAGCGGTTGGCCGATCCGGTCCCAGAATGACGTCCTGACCGCCATGGCGCAGCCACAGGCGAGTCTCGACTGGCGTGGCCGCTACCGGCCTTGTCACCTTCATGGTCACCTCGTCGTCACTTTGGCTCCACGTCGCCTCGAAGGCACGAACCGTCACGTTCTTGCCCTCGACCGCAAGTGCGCCGAGCGAGTGCGTTCGGCTGCGTAAGTCAGCTGGCAAGCCATCGACCGTTTCGGCCGTCGTCAGCGTCTGTCCTGCCTTGGCCAGCGAGGCCAAGTGTGACGCGGTATTCACCGCGTCGCCAACCAGGTCACCGTTCTGATCCAGCACCGGACCTTGATGAAAGCCCACGCGGATTGCCAACACCATGCCCGAAACAGGTGGCAGGGCGTGGATACGCTGTTGCATCTCGTCGGCAGCGTGCATTGCTGCCTCGGCGGAATCGAACGCAACCATCAATTCGTCACCAAGCGTCTTGATCACCCTGCCCTTGCAGGCCACTGCGGCACGCTCCATCCGATTCAGGCAGCGCTCGACAGCGTGATGGGCTTCCGCGTCCCCGAGCCGTTCGTACAGTCGGGAACTGCCCACAATATCGGCGAACAGCACGCAGCGGTTGGACGGGCTCCCGCTCATGCTGGCGCTTGGCTCCGCGCATAAACTCGCTGCGCAGCCGTCAACGCCGCATCCTTGCCCACCGAGACGCCCATTCCGGCCATGACTTCAGCCAGCGCGCCGAGGCAAAGGATGACGTTGTCGCGACGGGCGGAATAGCCCATCAGGCCGAAGCGCCATACCTTGCCAGCCAGCGGACCGAGGCCGGCGCCGATTTCCAGATTGAATTGTTCCAACAATTGCTTGCGCACAGCCGCCTCATCAACACCGACCGGTACATGGACGGCATTGAGTTGCGGCAAGCGTGCCTCCTCGCGAACCACGAACTTGAGACCGAGCGAATCGAAGCCAGCCTTCAGCGCTTGATGGTGCAGGCGGTGACGCGCCCAGGCATTTTCCAGTCCTTCTTCCTTCAGCATCACCAGCGACTCATGCAGCGCGAACAGGCTGTTCACCGGTGCGGTATGGTGGTAGGTGCGCTTGCCCCCTGGCGCGCTCCAGTATTCGAGCACCAGGTTGAGGTCCATGAACCAGCTGGGCACCTTCTGTCGGCGTGCCTTGACCCGCTCGACGGCCCGTTCACTGAATGTGACCGGCGCCAGCCCTGGCACGCAGGACAGGCATTTCTGGCTGCCCGAGTAGATGGCATCGGCACCCCAGGTATCGGCCAGCACCGGCGTGCCACCCAGGGATGTCACGGCATCGACGATTGTGAGGCAGCCCTTCTCGCGCGCCAGGCCGACCAGCGTCGCCGCGTCGGATTGTGCGCCGGTGGACGTTTCGGCATGAACGAAAGAGACTGCCTTGGCATCGGGATTGGCCTTCAGCGCATCGGCCAGCTTCTGCGGATCGACCGGTTCGCCCCAGGCGTCTTCCACCACCACCGCC
>Ga0187786_10000347_pt1 | contig 13977 bp, 10 predicted proteins | sample 0815_BV2_10_20_M_FD_132449 | JGI IMG/M metagenome (GOLD analysis project Ga0187786, IMG submission 132449) | Tropical peat soil microbial communities from peatlands in Department of Meta, Colombia - 0815_BV2_10_20_MG | ecosystem: Environmental > Terrestrial > Soil > Wetlands > Peat | place...
CATGGGGATGGACGTTTTCATCCCTCGGCGCAAGATCATGGAGGACGAGAGCCTTGCCACTTTCGTAACGCGCAGACTCGGCCGGGAGTGCCTCGAAAAAATCGCGGAGCCGCTGGTTGCCGGCATCCACACGTCGAATCCCGACAATATGAGCGTGCTCGCCACATTTCCCCGCTTTGTGCAGATGGAGCAGAAGAGCGGCAGCCTGATTTTGGGCATGCTCGAGGCCCTCAGGAACCGGCCTCATGCAACTCTAAGCGGCCCCCCGCCGAAACCGGGCCAGCCGAGGATGACCTACTTCATGAGCTTCAAAAACGGCATGCAGACCTTGACGCAGGCCTGTGTCGATCATATCGGCAGGGATGCGATCCGTACCAACGCGGCAGTCCGGGCAGTCGAACCCAAGGGCAAGGGATATTCCGTCATCCTCGACAGTGGAGAGATACTGGATGCCGATCACGTCATGATCGCTTCAGCAGCCTATGACGCAGCAGCCATGATCAAGGGTTTCGACGAACAGCTTTCGGCACAGATGAACAGGATCGCATGGTCTTCATCAGCCACGGTCTCGGTCGCGTTCCGGAGAGCCGATATCAACGTTCAACTCAGAGGGTTCGGCTTCATTGTGCCCCGGATCGAAGGCCGGCGCGTGAATGCGGCGACCTACAGTTCGATCAAGTGGTCCTCCCGCGCTCCTGACGACATGGTCCTGATCCGCATCTTCGTGGGCGGCGGCCACCATGAAGAGCTCGTACATGAACTCGATGACGCGGGAATGGTCAAGATGGCTTTGGAGGAACTGGATTCGATCGTAGGTGTCAAAGCGGAGGCGCAGTTCTCGAAGGTCTACCGCTGGTACAAGGGCATGCCGAAATACACGGTCGGCCATCTCGACCGCATGGCGCTCATCGACCGCATTGTTTCAACCCATCCCGGGCTGCATCTCGTCGGCTGTTCGTACAAGGGAATCGGCATCGGCGACTGCATCCACGAAGCCCAGATCGCGGCGGAGAAAATACTGAAGAGCTGAAGAAGCACCCCGTGCTAATCCATTTCGCTCTTCCCGTCCGTATGCTTGTACATGATCCGCTCGAACATCCGCACCAGCCCGGTCCCGAGGTTAAAGAGCGACTCCACACTCAGATTCTCTTCCGCCTTGTCGTCGAAAAAGAACAGCAGCTTTGATTCAATATCGTCTTCCTGCTTCCAGTAGCAGATCAGGACCGGCACCTTGGGAAAGGGATGAAGTATCACGGAGACATCGGAATTGTACGTTGTCTGAGCTGATTCAGCGTTGAACAGGGTCACGAGATCTGCAAAGAGATCGCTGTACGCGTCGGCGATCTTCTTGAGCGGCTTCTCGCAGCGCTGTTCGAAAAGAGGCGCCCACTTCTTCCCCTTCTGCATCTCCCGCATCGGCGCCCACCTGCCGCTGGCCTCTTTTCCCTTGCTGTGCAGGATGTAATCAAAGAGCGGCAGCAGGAACCATGCATGCGTGTGACACTGCGATGCGACATTTCCCTGCCGGTCGATCTCGAAATCCTTGCCCAGGCACTGCACGACGATCGACTCATCCTTTCGTCGCGCGCCGAGCAGATCACACCGCACGAGAATATCGGCGTTGCCGAACTCCTTCTTGAGCTCCTTGAGCTGTTCTTCCCTGATGTCTTCCATGCCCGATGGCCTGTTGATCGATTTCTCGCACTGATCAACGACGTCTTTGGCGAGGTTCGGGCAGTCACCAAGACGCGCTTCCTGCTTCATCACGGCTGCGGCGAATGCAAGGCAGGTGGAAATGCGGCACCCGCCGCAGTTGGTCTTGGGCAACAGCTTGTAGATTTGAAGGGGAGTGGTGATCTTGGTCATGCGGAATTATACCACTTGATGAGGAGACCCGGAAAAGCTTGTTCGGACGCGGACGAACACAGATAAACGCGGATTGAAGGCAACCATGAGAATCTCCAAATGTTAATCCTTTTTTGCGATTTCGTTTTTTTCCGTGTACATCCGCGAAAATCCGCGTCCCGAAAAAGCATTCGGTTTTTGCCCCGGGGCATCTGTGTTCTTCTGCGATAAAAACGAATTACTTCTGCCGCATCGTGCGGATACGCGCGATCTCCTCCTGATACCCGTAAATATGCGCGCCTGCGCTGTACACATACATGGGGCCGTTCTTGAGACCTGCTTCAGACGCTACTAATTTTTTCAGAAGCTCCAGTCCGCCGAGATTGGTCGGAAATCCTGCCCACAGGTCCCAGGACCGGAAATAGCAGCTGAGAGAAAGCACGTGTTCATCGCCGTCCGGTACGGCCTTGAAATCAAGAAGTCTGAGGCAGGGCGGATCGAGCTTGCCGTCGTTGCCGATGCAGACGTCATGGTCGTCGGGTGAACCGATCTCGACGATCGCCTGGTTCGTGAGCGGCGTGTGCTTCAGCATCTCGATAACCCGGTCGAGCTGCGTGCCCCCTTTCGGCATCGGGTGGTGAATGCGGCTCGCATACTTGTATGTTTCGTTCTCTGCCAGGTTCGGGTCCATCAGGTAGTTGGCGAAATAATCTTCAACATACTCCATGGTCGTGGGTGCAGGGATTCCGAGCGCAGGCGGAATCTGCGGGATGATGTCCTCTGACGGATGCTCGATGAATACGGCAAGCCCGGGATACTGCAGGCGGTACTGCTCCTGTTCGAATGAACCTTTCTGGATTTTCTGTTTGTAGGAGTGGTCGAAAATATTGTAAATCAGCTGAAACCACGCATCAGATATACTTTTGGCGTGCAGAAAAAAAGGGATCATCAGGTTCTCCTGTTCCGGCTGTCTCAGGGGAGTGTGAAAAGGAAAGCGATCAGGCGTAATTATAACCCAATCCGCTTCAACAGGAAATAAAAATCTGTTCCCGTCGGGTGATAACTGCGTCTGATCGCATTACGCCGTACGAGCCGCGTGTATCAGGCGGCTTTCAGTTCGCGGCTGTGTACACCCTCGCTGCCGGTCAGGATCATTTCTGATTCCGCAATGTAGCGCCAGCTGCACTCCGGATCGCTGTCGCAGTTGTATTTTTCGAGAATGCGGTCTACGACGGAAGCCGCATCTTTTGTCGCTTTGTTCACAAACAGCCGCTTGATCCTCCCGAGCATATCCTGAGGAATCTCACTCATCCCGTGGACTTCCCGGAGATGAATGGACACTTCTTCGGCCAGCCGATCCTCCGTCGGCGCCATTATTTTTGCTTCACACGTACCCCCCATATCGCTACAAGAGAATACTTTCATGGTAGCCTACCTCCTTCCGTGATTTGCTTCACCACGGTTCTCTTGTTTAAGTATATCTCCCGCAGCGTCATCAGGTCGTGAACGTCCTCGGTCCGGCAACTGCCTGGCCGTACGCGTTTTGCGCCAGGATTCTCCAGTGATACGTTGTTCCAGAACTGAGCGTACTCGCGGGAACGCTATAACTCGACGTCGGTGCGTTTAAGGCGACGTTGATGACGAACGGCCCCGTAAATGCGCCGGTTGTATCCACCTGCACAGAATATACGGTTGCATCAGAAGACGCCGTCCATGCAAACGTCGGTGTCGTTCCTACGGAAGTTGCTGTGTCCGCCGGGCTCGGCGCTATCAGACTGAATGCTCCTGGTGCTGCGATACTATTACCGCCGCCGCCTCCGCCATAGCCACCGCCGCCTCCGCCGCAGGAGAACATTGCTAAACTAGCCACGAGAAGCCCCACTATCATGAACAGAGGAATGCTCCTCTTACTTGTTTTTATTATTTTCATACTGGTTACCTCTCAACAATACGACTTATAATAAGTGTGATATGAAACGCACCTGTTGTCAAGGGCGTGGCGAGAAACTACCGAAGAGAGGTTTTTGAGAATGATAATAAGGATAGTAACACCTCATGGCATTCTGCTGCGGACAGGATGCCATGAGGTGCGTGCCTTACCGGCCATAATAGGAGATGAGAGATGCTTTCGCCAGTGCATGCTGGTTCAGCATGAAACCGGCAAGGGCGGGATTGACCTTTTCGTCCAGATCGAGTTTCGGGATATCAAGAGCAAAAACAGTGAATATATAGCGATGCGGCTTGTCGCCCGGAGGCGGGCAGGCGCCTCCGAAACCGGGTTTGCCGTAGTCGGTTACACTCTGCACACTGCCCTTCGGAGCCAGATTCTTTTGGGCATTACCGGCATCGGTTGCGAGCTCGGTCACATCGGCAGGAATGTTAAAGATCACCCAGTGCCACCAGCCGCTTCCCGTCGGGGCATCGGGATCGTACACCGTGACCGCATAGCTCTTTGCGGCCTTCGGCCCGTTCATCCATTTGAGTGCCGGAGATATGTTTTTCCCCGTGCAGCCGAATCCTGAATAAACCTGATCGACTGTAAGCTGCCCGCCGATCTGATCGCTCTTCAGGGTGAACACCTCAGCGCCATGCGCTTTTGAAACCATGAGCACAAACAAACTGACTGCCAGCAAAATTTTATTCATGCAATGCCTCCTTTCGCCGGCGAAACAGGTTCTGTTTCAGGGACTGTAAAACGATTATATCACAGGCAGGAATGAAAAGGACAAAACCCGCAGAAGGTTGTGAAGCCGGCGCAGATGGGCTTGCGGTTTAGACTACTTTCTTGAAGAGAGCAGAGAAAAGAAGAAATGTGAAGGAAGCGTCCGTGCAGAATGCACTTTGCTACCATAGGCTGCCGGTTCGGACGGGAACAAGACCTTCAATCGGCAGAACGCTCTGCTTTTCCTGCCTGATCGCTCGTCCACTGATCTGTGCCCCCCGCCGGTCTGTTCGCACAGTCCGAACCGGTCCTGCATGCTGTCTATTCCACCGTGACACTTTTTGCCAGATTCCTCGGCTGGTCCACATTACAGCCCTTCATTACAGCTACATGGTACGCAAGAAACTGAAGCGGGATCACGGAAACAAAAGGCTGCAGTGCCGGGTGTGTTGACGGGACCGTAATAATATCGTCAGCCCGTCCATGGAAGGCTGCCGGAGAATCGGTAATGACGATTGCCCTGCCGCCCCGCGCTTTCACTTCCTCCATGTTCGACAGGATTTTTTCATACAACTCGTCAACCGGCGCCAGCAGCACGACTGGCACGCCCTTTTCAATGAGCGCGATGGGGCCGTGCTTCATTTCGCCGGCAGGGTATCCTTCCGCAAAGAGGTAGGAAAGTTCCTTCATCTTCAGCGCGCCCTCGAGTGCCACCGGGTAATTCACGCCCCTGCCGAGATACAGGATAGTTCGCCTGTCAGCAAGGGACTGCGCCACGCTCTTGACGGCAAGATCGGACGTGAGCGCCTCTTCAATGATGTCGGGCAGGCCCAGCAGGAATTGCTTCAAGGTGTCGCTCTCCACCTTGTGGAGCTTGTTTTTCCGCTCCCCCAGAGCCATGCCGAGCATGCAGAGGGCAGCAAGCTGCGCGGTGAAGGCTTTGGTGGACGCCACGCCGATCTCAGGACCGCAGCGCGTATACATAACCGCTTCGGCTTCGCGCGTAGAGGTGCTGCCTACAACGTTGCAGATCGTGCATGCCAGAGCGCCTTTCTCGCGCGCTTCGCGCTGCGCAGCGAGCGTATCGGCTGTCTCGCCCGACTGCGTAATAGTGACGAAAAGGGTGCCCTTCGGTACGACCGGACTCATGTAACGGAATTCCGAGGCGATGTCCACAACCACGGGGATACGCGCGAATTTTTCAATGAGGTATCTTCCAACCAGCCCGGCATGATAGGATGTTCCGCAAGCAGCGATGTGAATTCTCCTGATGCTGTTCACTGTTTCCGCGATGTGGAGTTCCTCGAGCAGGCGTTGAGGATCGTCAATCCACTCCCGCAGGGTGTCTTTCACCCCCTGGGGCTGCTCATGGATTTCCTTCAGCATAAAATGTTCATAGCCCTGTTTTTCCGCCATGGCAGGCGACCAGGACGTGGAAACAATGCGGTGTTCGTAGGGCTCCCGTTCGAGCGATACAAGATTTTTCACTACGAGCGAGTCCGGCCGCAACACTGCCATGCGGTCATCGTCGAGATAGAGGAAGCGGTCCGCATTGCCGAGCAGTGCAGGGATGTCGGACGCAATATAGTGCGAGTCCGGGCCGATCCCGATCACGAGCGGACTGCCTCTCCGCACGGCGATCAGCGTATCAGGAGTCTGGTCATGCAGGATGCCGAGCGCGAAGGAACCGCGCAGCTGGGAGACGGTTTTCCTTATCGCTTCTTCGATGGACAAGCCCGTGCGCAAATATTTCACGATGAGCTGGGGAACGACCTCCGTATCAGTCTGCGATTCAAAGTGATACCCTTCCGCTTCCAGTTCGGCCCGCAGCTGGCGATAGTTTTCAATGATGCCGTTGTGAACGACCGACACGCCGTCGAGACTGTGCGGATGGGCATTTATCGTGGACGGCTCGCCGTGAGTGGCCCAGCGAGTATGCCCGAGCCCGACATGGATCTGCGGCGTGCGATCAGGCAATATCTGCTGCAGGTCATGAATTTTGCCTTTCGTTTTATATATTTCGAGCCCATGTCCGTTCTGGTAAGCAACTCCAGCCGAGTCATAGCCACGATATTCAAGCCTCTTTAAGCCTTCAATCAGAATGTTTACCGAACCTTGAGAACCCACAAATCCGACAATTCCGCACATGCCAGGCCTCCAACTCATGATTCACTGAAGTGAAAAGCAAAAAAAGACACCTTATATTGTCGCAATATTCATACCAAAGACTACGGCATATTCATGCAGAGCAATATAAACGACATTATATAACTATATGTTTTTTAATCGGTCGCAACCTGAAGATTGGAGAGAATACTGCAGAATGGGGACCGGTTCAATTAATTGTGAGCAGAATGCATCCACAGGCAACGCTATAAGAGTGCCCAAAAAGCTTGGTGTAGACCAAGGAAACAGTGTATCAGCTCGATAAGATTAAAGGATTTTAATATCTTCTGTTTTTGTTTCCTCCGGAAACATTCAACCAGATCAGAAAAATGCACTTCCCTTAGATAACTTCTTGATTCTCACATTTCTTCGTCGTCGCATTATCTGCTTCTCTGAAAAATCTTTCCCCACATCACATCGCCGCAAAAATTGCAAACCCTGTTTCTCTCTTTGGAAACTACCTACACCGACCGCAGCGAATGGTTCTTCACATAAGCAATGACTCGTTCAACTTCTTTTGTCATCTCTTCCTTTTTCCTGCCTGAAACCACAAAGGGATCATCATGCAGAGAACGTCCTCTGAAGCCTGCATCCCCATGGCGAAGAAGAAACGCATCGGGGACCTCCTGCGGAGCCTGCTCATCGTTCATGGCTGCCCAGGCAAGAGTCCAGGCCCGTGCTACATTGGCGATATCATAGCCGCCCCCCCCCAACGCAACCCATTTCGATGCTAGGGATTTGATCATTCGAATCATGCTGCAGAAGCCATGCGTCGTGAGATTCAAATGCGCAAGGGGATCCGTCCGAAACGTATCAACGCCAAGTTGGCTCACGATGATATCGGGTTTGAACGACTCCATGAGCGGGGGAACGATCTCGGTGAACGCGCGCGTAAATAACTCATCATCGCATTCCGGCGGCAGCGGTACGTTGACGCTGTACCCTTTGCCGGCACCAGAGCCGGTTTCCCCTTCAAATCCCGTGCCGGGGAAAAGCATGGCTCCCGTTTCATGCAATGAAACGGTCAATACCTTGTCCGTATCGTAAAAAGCGAACTGCACGCCGTCGCCGTGGTGTGCGTCGATATCGATATAGGCAACCCTTCTGCCCCTGTTGATGAGTGTTTTAATTGCGAGCACAGGATCATTGATATAGCAGAAGCCCGATGCGCGGTCACGCTGTGCATGGTGAAGCCCGCCGGCAATATTAAATGCGATATCCGCCTCACCGCTGTCCACGAGAGTTGCCGCATTGAGTGACGCTCCTGCTGCCAGCAGCGACCCCTCCAGGAGTCCGGGGAAAATCGGATTATCGCCCGGTCCCAGTCCGAAAAACTCAGCGTTGACAGTAGTGCGGCCGCTGGTAGCTGCTTTCAGCAGAGATATATATTCTGGTGAGTGGAATAGCAGGAGATCGTCAATGGTTGCTGAAACGGGTTCGACCAACCGGGGATCGGACGGCCCGAGCAGGCCGCAGACCTTGATCAGTTCATAGGTGAGCTTCAACCGGAAAAGTTTCAGGGGATGATCTGTCCCATAGTCGAAGCGTGCGAATTCATCCGAATAGAGAAAGGCGGTTTTCATAGGCCGGGCTCAAAAAATAGCTACTTCATCCTTCGGATCCGGACATCGATCCCCGCATCGTTTTTGAGCAACTTGACGATGAGCGAGGTATCAGTGTCACCGTAATGATAGGGATACAGTATATGCGGTTTGAATGTACGGGCTGCGTCGGCAACCATGTCCGGCGTCATCGTATAAGGCAGATTCATGGGGAGAAAGGCAATTTCGATGTTCTTAAGCGCCTTCATTTCAGGAATATTTTCCGTATCTCCCGCGATATACAGGCGTTTGCCGCCGACGGTCAGCACATAACCGTTGCCCCGCCCCTTCGGGTGATACGGCTCGCCGCTGTCACGCCTATGGACAAGGTTATAGGCCGGGACGGCTTCTATCCCGATTCCCGACACCGATTCGGTATCGCCGTTTTTCATGATTGTTCCCCCGGACAGCTTTTCTGCACATGCAGCCGACAGGTAAACTTTCGTATCCGCCGTGCGGATCTTATCTATGGCCCCGGGATCGAGATGATCCCGGTGTTCATGCGTTATCAGCAGCACATCAGCCTTGGGCAGCAGTGCATAATCAGCCAGAGCGCCATACGGGTCCACGTGAACGACGATGTTGTTCACCTTCATCATCAGGGATCCATGACCGATGAATGTAATCTCCAGGTCCCCTGAAGACGTGGCGATGATGTCCTTCTCAAAAGCGTATACCATCTTGCTTGAACAGGCTATAGCGCACAGCAGAAAGAGCGGCAAAACATAGTTCATATCGGCCTCCATCGGGCATGCGTGCATCCTCTTGTGTGTGCAGCACACCAGCATTCTATCACAAGTCGGCAGCCCTTTTCGATGGTATTCTGAAACAGCATAAACCTGGGAGGCTGTGAACAAAAAAACCGGCAGGGAGATGTCCCTGCCGGCTTACATGTGTTTGCCTGCCCCCGTACAAGAGGCGGATGTCTTAGTACATACCGCCCATGCCGCCCATGCCGCCCATGCCGCCGGGCATGCCGCCGGGCATTGCGGGACCCTTTTCCTCAGGCAGCTCCGTGATCATCACTTCCGTGGTGAGCATGAGGCTCGCGACGGACGATGCATTCTGAAGCGCGGAGCGCGTCACCTTGGTGGGATCGATGATGCCGGCCTGCAGCATGTCGACATACTCCTCCTTCTGCGCGTCAAAGCCGAAATTCGGCTTGTCCGAGGATTTCACCTTGTCGACGATGACCGAGGGCTCGAGTCCGGCATTGTTCACGATTTGACGGATCGGTTCTTCGAGCGCTTTCTTTACGATGTTCACGCCGATCTGCTCATCGCCGGAGAGCTTCATTTTTTCCAGGAGCGGGATGCAGCGAAGCAGCGCCACACCGCCGCCCGCCACGATGCCCTCTTCCATGGCCGCGCGTGTCGCATGCAGTGCATCCTCGACCCGGGCCTTCTTCTCCTTCATTTCGGTCTCGGTGGCTGCACCGACGTTGATCACAGCCACGCCGCCCACGATTTTAGCCAGCCGCTCCTGAAGCTTCTCGCGATCATAGTCCGACGTCGTCTCCGCAATCTGACCCTTGATCTGCTTCACCCTGCCCTGGATGGCCTCGCCCTTGCCGGCGCCCTCCACGATCGTCGTATTGTCCTTGTCTACCGTAATTTTCTTGGCCTTGCCGAGATCGCTGATCTTTACATTCTCGAGCTTGATGCCGAGGTCCTCGGAAATAACCTGGCCGCCGGTGAGTATCGCGATATCTTCAAGCATCGCCTTGCGGCGGTCGCCGAAGCCGGGCGCTTTAACAGCGCAGATCTGCAGCGTGCCGCGCAGCTTGTTCACCACGAGGGTTGCCAGCGCCTCTCCCTCAACGTCCTCCGCTATTATCACCATGGGAGCGCCCATCTTGGCGGTCTGCTCCAGGATCGGAAGAAGATCCTTCATGCTCGAAACCTTCTTTTCCGAAAGGAGAATAAAGGCGTTCTCGATAACTGCCTCCATCTTCTCCGCGTTGGTCACGAAATACGGGGAGATGTAGCCGCGGTCGAACTGCATGCCCTCCACAACGTCCAGACTGGTGTTCATACTTTTTGCTTCTTCCACAGTGATAACGCCGTCCTTACCGACCTTGTCGACTGCTTCGGCGATGAGATTGCCTATCGTGGCGTCGCTGTTCGCGGAGATGCTGCCGACCTGTGAGATTTCCTTCTTGTCATGAACCGGCTTGGAACTCTTTTTCAGATTCTCAACGACCGCCTCGACGGCCCTCTCGATGCCCCGCTTCAGATCCATGGGGTTTGCCCCTGCCGTCACATTCTTCATGCCTTCACGATAAATCGCCTGTGCAAGCACGGTTGCCGTCGTCGTTCCGTCACCCGCGACATCCGAAGTCTTGCTCGCGACTTCACGTACCAGCTGCGCACCCATGTTCTCATATGAGTCCTTGAGTTCCACTTCCTTCGCAACCGTTACGCCGTCTTTGGTGATTGTGGGCGCGCCAAATTTCTTGTCGATCATAACATTACGGCCTTTCGGCCCCAGTGTCGCCTTCACCGCATCGGTCAGGACGTTGACGCCCTTCAGGATGGCTGCACGCGCATCCTGGTCAAACATCAGTTGTTTTGCCATACTCATATCCTCCTCAGGATTTCTTTTATATTCGTTTACTTGCGTTCTCGATGAAACGGATGTTGCTGTTAACTCAGGACGCCGAGTACGTCCTCTTCCTTGACAATGAGATACTCGACATTATCTATATTGATTTTGGACCCGGAATAGCGGTCGAAAAGGATCTTGTCTCCAATCTTGAGAGACTTCACCTCATCGCCGACAGCTTCCACTTTGCCGCTCTGCGGCTTCTCCTTGGCTGTGTCCGGAATATAAAGACCACCAGCGGTCTTTTCCAGCTCTGCCGTGTAGCTTACAAACACCCTATCCTTCAATGGCTTGAATTTGACGCTCATACAGTCAACTCCTTTCAAAATGTGATGTCATTAAGTATATCAACATATTAGCACTCATTCAAGGCGAGTGCTAATATATTTCCCGATACGTAAAAAAGCAAACCTAATTATCGGCATTTTATGGCTGAAATAGGCTAAATTTTCCAGAATTTACCAGAATTATTAAAAATGCTGATAAATACAAAAAAAAGAAAAGCAGGATTTATCATCCTGCTTTTCCTGGGTTATTCACGGGACCAAGTTCGATCTGATTGGCAATAATATGCCCTATTTCTCTTCCCCTGTTTTCACCGGTTCTGTCTTCTTTTCCTCTTTCTTCGCTGTAACAGGCAGGTTCTTGAACACGTCACTCGCCACAACGGCCGGCTTCAATATCTCTATAGCTTTCTGGAGCTGTACGTCATCCTTGTCGTTTTTCGGCACCATTTCCATGGTGAAATCTTCTTCCGGTGCAGGCCGCTCCTTCTTCTTTTCCTCTTTGAGCGTTTCGTTCTTAAGATGACGGTCAAGATCACGCTCGCGAACCATTACATGCACCGAATCACCGTTAGCAGAATCCTTCACCGTGGGAAGCTTTACCTCGATGTCAGGCGTGATGCCGACGTTCTGAATCGATCGGCCGCTCGGCGTATAATACTTGGCCGTGGTTAAGCGGAGACCGCCGCCCCCTTCAAGAGGAAATACGGTCTGCACCGATCCCTTGCCGAAGGTCTGCGTTCCGACGATGAGCGCCCGCTTTGAATCCTGGAGCGCTCCTGATACGATCTCCGATGCGCTTGCGCTTCCCGTATTCACGAGTACCACAATGGGATACGTGCGCGGCGCCTCGGCGTTGCTGGTCAGAAAGTCCTTGCGGTCCTTCTGCTGCCTCCCCTGGAGATAGACGACGAGACTGTCCTTGGGAAGGAACTTTCCGCTCACGTCAACGGATGCATCCAGAAGGCCTCCCGGGTCATTCCGCAGATCGAGAACCATTTTTTTCATGCCCTTCGCCTCGAGGCTTTTCAGTGCATTTTCCAGTTCCTCGGAGGTCTGTCCCTGGAACTGGATGATCTTCACGTACCCAATAGCGTCATCGAGCATGCGCGATTTCACGCTCACGACTTTAATCACGTCGCGCATGATCTTGAACTCCTTCGGCTTGTCCCAGGATTCGCGCATGATCAGCAGTCGCACCTGTGTGCCTTTGGGGCCCCGCATCTTGTCCACTGCCTGTTCGATCGTCATGTCCCGGGTCCACTCGTCATTGATCTTGATGATCTTGTCGCCCGCGGCCAGCCCTGCCCGGAATCCGGGCGTATCCTCGATCGGTGCAATGATGGTGAGCTGTTGGTTCTTGATGCCGATCTGAATGCCCACGCCCATGAACTCACCCTTGATGTCCATGTTCATTTCCTTGAACTGCCGCTCGGACATGTAGGATGAGTGCGGATCGAGGCTTGCAATCATCCCCCGGAGCGCGCCCTGGATCAGTTCCTGGGCGTCGGGGTTTTCAACGTAATTACGCTTCACGATCTCAAGCGCCTGGGTAAACGTTTTTAAATCTTCATAATAGGTATCGGACTTGGCCTGCACAAGCTGCTGACCGATGAACACGCCGGCAAGCAGAATCACCAGTGCAGCGATCAGAAATTTCTTTTTGTTGATGCGAATCATGTTATCGTCCTCCGCGTCGAACAGCATACGTTATCTCCCTAAGAGAAAAGCTGAGATACAAATTAAAATAGCATGGCTTTATAAAAATAGCAAATGTCCCTTCTTTCGGCCGCGGCGGCGGGCTATCGCTTTGCGAGCCAGCGCAGCGGGTCCTGCGCTTCGCCGTTGCGCCGGATCTCGAAATAGAGCTTCGCACCTTTCACGCCGCCTGTTTCTCCGGCCAGACCGATGCTCTGCCCCTTCACAACGCGGTCTCCCTTGGTGCAGTCAAGGCGCGACATGTTGCCGTAGAGCGAGTAAAAGCCTCCGCCGTGATCAAGGATCATGAGTTTTCCGAACCCCGTGTACCAGTCGGCATAGGCAACCTGGCCCGCTTCCACGGCACGCACGGACTGGCCTTCCCGGGCTTCAATTTCGATGCCCCGGCGGAAGACCATGGTCCCGAACTGCGGGTGCCGCTGCATCCCGAAGTGCGTAAGAACAGCGCCTTCAAGAGGCCACGGCAGGCTTCCGGATTTTCCCGCACCTTCGCCCTGCCGGACAGGACTTCCCGTCCCTTGTGTGCCGCGCCGCTCATGCTCCTCCTGCCGGATCATGGCCCAGAGATTTGCCGACGCCTCCTCCAGTTCGTGCACCATCTGATTCGACAGGCTTTTTTCCCGGCGCACGCTCGCGAGGATGACGGCTTTGCGCTGGCGCTTCGCTTCGAGCTCCGCTTTCTTGGCCTCCACCGACTGCCGCCGGCTGAGAATATCGCTCTTGTTTCTGATGATGGTCTGCTGCTGCTCCTCGAGCCCGCGCAGCGTGTACTGATATTCGTCGATGATGCGGCTGTCCCGCGCCGCGATCAGGCTCAGGTACTTGATTTGCCGCGCCATTCCGTCGAGGCTGTCCGTATCGAACAACGGAGAACCGCTGGCGCGCATTTTATACAGAGCCCGCAACCGCAACGCGTACCGCTGTTTCACCTCTCCCAGCCGTCCGCCGAGCTCGGAACTTTTTGTCTCAACATCACGCTGCATATGCTCGGCGAGAGCGAGCCGCAGCTCCTGCTCCGACAGCTCTGCCGCCCCGCTCTGAATGTCACGATCGATTTTATCGAGTTCCGTCAGAACAGAGCGCTCCTTGCGGCTGA
>Ga0187786_10000348_pt1 | contig 13976 bp, 14 predicted proteins | sample 0815_BV2_10_20_M_FD_132449 | JGI IMG/M metagenome (GOLD analysis project Ga0187786, IMG submission 132449) | Tropical peat soil microbial communities from peatlands in Department of Meta, Colombia - 0815_BV2_10_20_MG | ecosystem: Environmental > Terrestrial > Soil > Wetlands > Peat | place...
CCACGCTCGCCTGCCCAACACCCACCTGGTGATGCATGGCTCCTCCAGCGTGCCGCAGGACTGGCTGAAGATCATCAACGAGAACGGCGGCGAGATGGGCGCCACCTACGGCGTGCCGGTCGAGGAGATCGTCGAGGGCATCCGGAACGGCGTGCGCAAGGTCAACATCGACACCGACCTGCGCATGGCCTCAACCGGCGCCATCCGCCAGTTCCTGAACAAGGATCGCAAGAACTTCGACCCGCGCAAGTATCTGGCCGAAGCCCGCAAGGCAATGAAGGAAATCTGCAAGGCCCGCTATCAGGCCTTCGGCTGCGCCGGCATGGCCAGCAAGATCAAGCCGATCGCCCTGGAAGCCATGGCCAACCGTTACAAGAAGGGCGAGCTGAACGCGGTCATCAAGTAAGCGGCAATTTGCGGTAAATTTACGGGGCTGCCGGAATCCGGCAGCCCCTTTTCTTTGTAGGCGCATGAACATCCAATCCCACACTTTCGACCGCATCCGCCGACTGTTCAGTGGCGGCCTTGACATCGTCGAATACCTTGGCCTGATGGTCATCGGCATTGCCACCACCGTGGCCATGTACCACGAGGTGATGACCATGTTCGGCGCGCAGAAGGTCCAGCTCGCCGACCTTCTGCTGATGTTCCTCTATCTGGAAGTGCTGGCGATGATCGGCCAGTACTTCAAGTCCGGCCAGCTGCCGGTGCGCTTCCCGATGTATATCGCCATGGTTGCGCTGGCCCGCTACCTGATCCTCGACATCAAGGAAATGACCGAGTGGCGCATGCTGGCCGTGGCGGCGGCGATTTTCCTGCTGACTCTCGGCGTGCTCGTCATCCGTTACGGGCATGTCCGTTTCCCCTACGGCGAAGATACCAGTGAAGGCGCTTCCGACAAAGCCTTCGTCCGCGAATAATCCACGGAGCCACCATGACGCAACCGCTTTACGAAGCCTCCATCAAGAGCCTGCCGCTGCTCGGCCGCGGCAAGGTGCGCGACAACTACGCCGTCGGCGACGACAAGATGCTGATCGTCACCAGCGACCGCCTCTCGGCCTTCGACGTGATCCTGCCCGACCCGATCCCGGGCAAGGGCGAGGTGCTTACCGCCGTTGCCAACTTCTGGTTCCAGAAGCTTGGCAACATCATTCCCAACCAGCTGACCGGCATCGATCCGGAGACCGTCGTCGCTGCGGACGAGCGCGACCAAGTGCGCGGCCGCGCCATCGTCGTCAAGCGCCTGAGACCGCTGCCAATCGAAGCCGTGGTGCGCGGCTACCTGATCGGCTCCGGCTGGAAGGATTACCAGGCAACCGGCAAGGTGTGCGGCATCCCGTTACCCGTCGGCCTGAAGATGGCCCAGCAACTGCCCGAGCCGCTGTTCACGCCCTCAACCAAGGCCGAGATCGGCACCCACGACGAGAACATCGACTACGCCACGGTCGAGAAGACCATCGGCCCCGCGCTCGCGGCGCAGGTGCGCGACGCCGCCATCCGCCTCTACAAGCAGGCCGCCGACTACGCGCGCACGCGCGGCATCATCATCGCCGACACCAAGTTCGAGTTCGGCCTCGATGCCGCCGACAAGCTGTACCTGATCGACGAGGTGCTGACGCCCGATTCCTCGCGCTTCTGGCCGGCCGATACCTACAAGGTCGGCGCAAGCCCCGCCAGCTTCGACAAGCAGTTCGTGCGCGACTACCTGGAGACACTGGACTGGAACAAGCAGGCACCCGGCCCAAGGCTGCCGCCGGAAATCCTTGAAAAGACCAGTGCCAAATACCGCGAAGCACTGACGCGCCTCACCGCCTGAAAAAGCCGCGTGGGGGCTTGCACCCCCGCCATTCGACCCCAACATGGAAGCCATGAACCCCCTGCTCGATTTCGCGGGTCTGCCGCGCTTTGACGCCATCCTGCCCGACCATGTCGCCCCCGCCATCCGCCAGCTGATCGAAGAGAACCGGGCACTGGTCGCACAGTTATCCGCACCCGAAAGTCAGCCGTCGTGGGACGCCTTCATGCAGCCGCTCACCGACGCCGGCGAACGGCTCGGCCGCGCTTGGGGCATCGTCGGCCACATGCATTCGGTGATGGACGTGCCGGAGTGGCGCGAGGCCTACAACGCGCTGCTGCCCGAGATCACCGGCTACTACGCCGAACTGGGTCAGAACGAGGCGATCTTCGCCAGGATGAAGGCGCTGCGGGAGAGTCCCGAGTACCCGACGCTGTCGCCGACGCGCCAGCGCATCATCGACAACGACCTGCGCGACTTCCGCCTGTCGGGCGCCGAGCTGGCCGAGGACCGCAAGCCACGCTTCAAGGAAATCCAGGAGGAGATGTCGTCGATCGCCGCGAAGTTCTCCGAGAACCTGCTCGATGCCACCAACGACTACGCCGAGGGGGTCGCCGACGAGGCCGGCGTGACGGGCCTGCCCGACGACGTCAAGGTGGCTGCCCGTGCGGCCGCGGAAAAGGACGGCAAGCCGGGCTGGAAATTCACCCTGCACGCGCCCTCCTACATTCCCGTCATGCAGTACGCCGACGATCGCGGCCTGCGCGCGCGCATGTATCGCGCCTACGCCACACGCGCCTCCGAGTTCGGCAAGCCGGCCTGGGACAACGGGCCGCTGATCGGCCGTCTCCTCAGACTGCGCACCGAGGAAGCGGCGATGCTCGGCTATGTCAATTACGCCGAGGTCTCGCTGGTGCCGAAGATGGCAGAGTCGACCGCGCAGGTCGCCGGCTTCCTGCACGAACTGGCGGCAAAGGCGAAACCCTTCGCCGAGAAGGACGTCGCCGAATTGCGCGAGTTTGCGCACGCCGAACTGGGCATGGACAAGCTGGAAAGCTGGGATCTCGCCTGGGCTTCGGAGAAGCTCAAGCACGCGCGCTATGACTTCTCCGACGAGGAGGTAAAGCAGTACTTCCCGGAGCCGAAAGTGATGACCGGCCTGTTCCGGGTCGTCGAATCGCTGTTCTCGGTGAAGATCCAGCCCGACAAGGCGGCGGGCTGGCACCCGGCCGTGCGCTTCTACCGCATCGCCCGCAACGGCGAGACGATCGGCCATTTCTTCGTCGACCTCTATGCGCGCGAGACCAAGCGCGGCGGCGCCTGGATGCAGGACGCGATCGGCCGCCGCCGCATCGATGTAGAAGGCACTGCCGGCATCCAGACCCCAGTCGCCTACCTCTGCTGCAACTTCCCGGCGCCGGTCGGCGGCAAGCCCGCCACCTTCAGCCACGACGACGTGCTGACGCTGTTCCACGAAACCGGCCACGGCCTGCACCACCTGCTGACGCAGGTCGAAGACCTGCCGGTGTCGGGCATCGATGGCGTCGAATGGGACGCGGTCGAACTACCCAGCCAGTTCATGGAGAACTTCTGCTGGGAATGGGACGTCCTGCAAGGCATGACCGCCCACGCCGAAACTGGCGCGTCGCTGCCGCGCGCCTTGTACGACAAGATGATCGCCGCCAAGAATTTCCAGAGCGGCATGCAGACACTGAGGCAGATCGAGTTCGCCCTCTTCGACCTGCTGCTGCATAGCGAATTCGACCCGGCCGGCACACGCACGGTGCAGCAACTGATTGCCGATGTGCGCCAGGAAGTTGCGGTGGTTTTTCCACCTGAATGGAACCGCTTTCCGCAGAGTTTTTCGCACATCTTCGGTGGCGGCTACGCGGCCGGCTACTACAGCTACAAGTGGGCGGAAGTGCTGTCGGCCGATGCCTACTCCGCCTTCGAGGAAGCCAGCCGTACCTGCGGCAGCACGCTCGACGCCGAAACCGGCGCACGCTTCTGGCGCGAGATTCTCGCCGTCGGCGGCTCGCGGCCGGCGATGGAATCCTTCAAGGCTTTCCGCGGCCGCGAGCCGCAGGTCGATGCCCTGCTGCGGCATAATGGCATGATCGATGCCTGAGCCGGAGGCCGCAAATGAAGCATGCCGTACTACTCGCGCTGTTGGCACTGACGTGCACCGTCCAAGCCCAAACCACCTATCGCTGGGTCGACAATGAAGGCAAGGTCCATTACACGGACCGGGCACCGTTACCGGGTGAAGCCCGCAATGTCGAGCAAAAGCGCTCTGCCTTGCTCGGCGCCGACCAGACGGCGTCCTACGCACTAAGGAAGGCCATGGCCGACTATCCCGTGACGCTGTACACCCAAACCACCTGCGGCGACGTCTGCAACGACGGTCGCGACCACCTCACCCGCCGGGGAATTCCCTTCAGCAGCAAGACCATCAGCAGCGAAGCCGATGCCGCCGCCCTCCGTACCCTGGTCGGCGAAGGTGCCTTGGTGGTGCCGGTATTGCAGGTCGGCAGCAAGGCGACCAAGGGCTATCTATCCTCCGACTGGGACAGCCTGCTCGACGCCGCCGGCTATCCCAAGGCGAGTGCCCAACCCGGCGCAGCCCGCTGATCAGGTCATCAGGAGCGCAGCAAGCTCGCGCTCCAGCATCCTGGCGTCACCGGCATTCAACTCGACCAGACGCCGCAGGTGGGTGATGCTGTCGAGGTCCATGCTCTCGCAGCGCAGCCCGATTCGTCGGCCCTCGACGTGCGCGACCACGGCGCGCATGATGATCACGGCGTCATCGGCCAGCCTCAGCTTGATTTGACACAGGTGGTCGATCTTTCCGGCCCATTCCGGCGGCACCTTGATCAAGGCGCCCTTCAGCGAGACATCGACAAGTTCGGCCAGCGTGCTTCCTGAAGCATCGACCAACTGCACGCCCGAGTGGAAAGCGGCGCGCCAGAACTGGCGGCGATCTGAACCCTTGCTCATGCTCGCAGGCTCCCGGGCACTGGCCCATAGACTTGCGGCCATTATAGGACCCCCGACGCTGGAGTATCATCGCCTCAAGACCATGAAGATCGCCACCTGGAACGTCAATTCCCTCAAGGTGCGCCTGCCGCATGTCCTCGACTGGCTGGCCGCACAGCGGCCGGACATTCTCTGTCTGCAGGAAACCAAGCTGGAAGACAAGGCGTTCCCGTTCGCCGACATCGAATCGGCCGGCTATCACGCGATCCACCATGGCCAGAAAACCTATAACGGCGTCGCCATTCTCGCCCGCACCGAAGGCGGCGATGTCGGGCGCGGCATCCCCGATTTCGATGATCCGCAGGCACGCATCATCGCTGCCACGGTAGGCGACATTCGCGTCGTCTGTGCCTACGTGCCCAACGGCCAGGCGGTCGGCGCGGACAAGTACGAGTACAAACTGAAATGGCTGCGCGCACTGAAGAACTGGCTCATGGACGAGATGTCGCGCTACCCACGGCTTACCGTGCTTGGCGACTACAACATCGCCCCGGAGGATCGCGATGTGCACGACCCGGTCGCCTGGCAGGGCCAGATACTTTGCTCGGAAGCGGAGCGCGACGCCTTTCGCGCCCTGACCGAACTCGGCTTGCGCGATGCCTTCCGTCTCTTCGAGCAACCGGAAAAGATATTCAGCTGGTGGGATTACCGGATGATGGCCTTCCGGCGCAACCTCGGCCTGCGCATCGATCACATCCTGCTGTCGCCGGCGCTCGCCGCCGACTGCACTTCGTGCAGCGTGGACAAGGCACCGCGCAAGCTGGAGCGGCCTTCCGACCATGCGCCGGTGATTGCGGAACTGCGCTCATGAACGCGCAACCGCTGAGCGAACTCTATCCGGTACTGGCGAAGTTGCCTGCCGCGCTGGGCGGCAAGGTTCTGGCCCAGGTGCAGACCGTCACCGTCCCCGCAGGAGCGGTTCTGTTCGACGAGCATCAGCCCTGCCAGGGCTTCCCGTTCGTGCTTGCCGGCGGCATCCGCGTCGTCAAGCCGGCCGCCAACGGCCGCGAACTGCCCCTCTACCGCGTACTGCCTGGCGAATCGTGCATCATCTCCTCGAGTTGCCTGCTTGGCCACGCCGACTACAACGCCCGTGGCGTCACCGAGTCTGAAACGACACTGGTGCTGCTGCCGCGTGGCCTGTTCGATGAACTGCTCGCCGAACCGGCCTTCCGCGACTTCGTCTTCCACCTGTTTTCCGAGCGCATCGCCGACCTGATGCAACTGATCGAGGAAGTCGCCTTCCGCAAGCTCGATCAGCGACTGGCCGGCTTGCTGCTGGGCAAAGGCAGGATCATCAAGGCCACCCACCAGCAACTCGCCGACGAACTGGGCAGCGTGCGCGAGATGGTGAGCCGCCTGCTCAAAGGATTCGCCGAGCAGGACCTGGTGCGCCTTTCCCGCGAACAGGTGGAGATACTCGATCCGGCGGGATTGCGAAAACTGGCGGCTGCGTGACTTTGGTTACAGACGCCAGCGCCGGGGCGTGATGAAATTCGTCCCGTCGTCCCTCAACCACCCTGGAGGTCAAGCATGAAATTTAACGTCGGCGGTATCGATCGCATCCTGCGCATTGTCGTCGGTCTGGCCCTGGTGGCCTGGGCCGTGCTCGGCGGCCCCGTCTGGGCCTGGATCGGCGTCGTGCCGCTGGGTACTGGTCTGATCGGCTTCTGCCCGTTGTACCCGATCCTGGGCATGAATACCTGTCCGGCGAAGAAGGCCTAGGCAGACTGCCCTTCCTGAAAGCGGCCCGCCCCGGCGGGCCGCTTTCATTTGGCCAGCGAATTCGCCAGCCGCACGTAATCCGTCACCGCCAGTTCCTCGGCACGCGCCGTGGGCGCTATGCCGGCCGCGATCAACCTCGGTTCGTCGACCAAATCACGCAGGTTGTTGCGCAGCATCTTGCGCCGCTGTCCGAAGGCGGCCAGCACAAGCTTCGCCAGCAATGCCTCGTCACGAGCTGCAAGCGCCGCCTTCGGCTTCGGCAGCAGCCGGACAATGGCGGAATCGACCTTGGGCGCCGGATTGAAAGCGCCGGGCGGCACGACGAACAGGCGCTCCATGTCGAAGCGGTATTGCAGCATCACAGACAGCCGGCCATAGTCGGCCGTGCCCGGTGCCGCCACCATGCGGTCCACCACTTCCTTCTGCAGCATGAAGTGCATGTCGCGCACCGAATCAGCGAAATTGGCGAGATGAAAGAGCAGCGGCGTCGAAATATTGTAGGGCAGATTGCCGACCACACGCAGGCTCCCACCCAGGCTACTGAAATCGAATTCCAGCGCGTCGCCCTCGTGTATCGTCAGCCGCTCGGGCGCAAAACGCTGGCGCAGACGGGCGATCAGGTCGCGATCGATCTCGACCACATGCAGGTGATCGATCTTTTCCAGCAGCGGTTCAGTGAGTGCGCCCAAACCGGGGCCAATTTCGACGATGACGTCGCCGGCGCGCGGCGCGATGGCCTCGACGATGTTGCGGATGACACCGGGCGAGACGAGGAAATTCTGTCCGAACCTCTTTCGAGGTGCGTGCCCCTTCATCGCCGGGCGACGATTTCTGCGGCGAGCCTCACTGCCGCGAACAGGCTGCGCGGATCGGCGCGACCGGTACCGGCCAGATCGAGCGCCGTGCCGTGATCAACGGAGGTGCGCAGGATGGGCAGGCCGAGGGTGATGTTGATGCCTTCTTCGAAGGCGGCATACTTCAATACCGGCAGGCCCTGGTCGTGGTACATCGCCAGTTGCGCGTCCGATCCCGCCAGCACCTTGCGCGTGAACAGCGTATCGGCGGGCAGCGGACCAATCAGGTTCATGCCCTCGGCCCGCAGCCGATCCAGCACGGGCTTGATGATCTCGATCTCCTCGCGGCCCAGATGGCCACCTTCACCGGCGTGCGGATTGAGGCCGGCCACCAGGATGCGCGGATGGGCGAAGCCGAACTTGCCAATCAGATCGCCGTGCAATATCCGGATCGTGGTCGTCAGGTCCTCTTGGGTGATCGCCGCCGGTACGTCCTTCAAGGGCAGGTGCGTCGTCGCCAGCGCCACCCGCAGGCCGGCCTGTTCGCCGGTGCCGGCCAGCATCATGACGACGCGCGGCGTACCGGTTTTCTCGGCGAGATACTCGGTATGGCCTGTGAAAGGAATGCCGGCGTCGTTGATGACGCCCTTGTGCACCGGCGCCGTGACCATGGCGGCGAATTCACCATTCTCGCAACCGTCGATCGCCGCGTCGAGAATATCGAGCACGTAGCGGGCATTGGCGGTATCGAGTCTGCCGGCGACGACCGGCGCGCGCAGCGGTACGTGGCGGATGTCCAGTCCGGCGATATCGACGCCCAGTTGCCGCGCGCGCTGTTGCAGCAGATCGCGGTCGCCGAACACGATGAGGCGTGCCGCCACGACTGACCCTTGCTGCCACTTCGCGAGCGCCAGGCAAATGTCCGGACCGATGCCGGCCGGCTCGCCCGACGTGATGGCAAGAGCCGGCAACATTACTTGTCTTCGAGGCGAGATTCCACGTACGCCCGATCGCGCATCTGGCGCAACCATTCCTGATAGGCCTCGTCCGACTTGCGCTCGCGCAGGGCCTGGCGCGCCATCAGACGCCGGCGCTCCTTGGAGGCATCTTCGGTGCGCCGTTCGAGCACCTGGATCAGATGCCAGCCGAACGGCGAGCGCACCGGTTCGCTGGTCTCGCCGATCTTGAGCGCATCCATGGCCTTCTCGAAGTCGGGCACGGTATCGCCCTGGTAGAGCCAGCCCAGGTCTCCGCCCTTGGCCGCCGAGAGGTCGTTGGAATGCAGTCGTGCCAGTTCGGCAAAATCACCGCCATTGTCCAGTCGTTCCTTCAGTGTCACCAGACGGTGCTTCGCCTCGGTGTCCGACACCAGTTCATTCACCTTGATCAGGATATGCCGCGCATGCGTCTGTTTCAGCGCCTGCACCTGCATCGCGCCGCCGCGCCGTTCCAGTAGCCGGACAATGTGGAAACCGGCCGGGCTTCTGAGTATGCCGCTGGTTTCACCGGGTTTGAGCGTCTGCACCGCCTCGGCATAAAGCGCCGGCAGCCGATCCGTTGGCCGTGGCTCCATGACGCCGCCGGAAAGGCCGTCGGGCGCATCGGAAAAGCTGGCGGCAACGCGGCCGAAGTCCTCGCCCTTTTGCAATTGCTGCGCAGCCTGCTCGGCACGCGCCCGGATGCCCGCCAGCTGCTGGGCATTGGCCTGTTCCGGTACCCGGACGATGATGTGCGCGAGCTGCACCACTTCCTCGCCACCACCCGGGCGAGCGGTATTGTCGAGGTAATTGTCGATCTCGCCTTCGGAAATCGTGACGCGGTTATCCACCTCGCGGTCGCGCAGGCGGGCAATGGTGATTTCCTGGCGGACCTCCTCGCGGAACTTGCCCCAGGCGACGCCGTCGCGCTCGAGCGCCTGCCTGAAGTCGGGTAGTGCCATGCGATTGCTTTCGGCAATACGGCGCAGGGCGGCGTCCACATCGCCATCGGTCACCTGCAGTCCCGTTTCCTTGGCGAACTGCATTTGCGCACGGTCGACGATCATGCGTTCGAGCAACTGCTTTTCAATGACTTCCCGCGGTGGCAGCTGCACGTTCTGGCCCCGCAACTGGCGTTCGACCATGGCCAGCCGGGAGCGCAGCTCGAACAGCGTAATCGCTTCGCTGTTGACGACGGCGACAATCCGGTCGGCCTCGACCGGTCGCGTACGAGCCGCCTGCGCGAGCGCGAGCGCCGGATGGATTGCGAGAAAAGAGAGAGCGATAAGAAAGTGACGTTTCATGGCGATGGGTCAGTAGGCACCAAATACGGGATCGGCCGTCGGCTGATTGATGATGCCGTAGCCAGGCACGTTGCGCTTGAGCATTTCCAGCGGGTTCGACCCGATACGGGCCAGACCGTTCAGTTCGAGTTGCACGAAGAAGGTGGTCGAGGTCTGCGCCGTGAGCGTTGCCAGCCGATGCAGGACGAAGCGTGCCACCCAGCAGCCAGCATCATACTCGAAGCCAGCCAGGCTCTCGATGACGCGGCGATCCTTGAGCGAATAGTTGTAGCGACCGACGCCGTACCAGCCGCCGCCCACGGGCCACTGGCCGGAGACATCAATCTGACGGAATTGGTCGCGCGTATAGCGATAGCCTGCATTCAGCACCTTGTCGCTTTCCGGCTGGTAACGCCCGCTAAGATTGAAACGCTCCGTGCGATCGAGATCCAGGCTGTGCTGCCAACCGGTATCGACGAATACCTTGGGCATCACCCGTCCGGAAAAAGCCGCCAGCAAATCGGATTTGCGGCTGGTGCGCGGCACCTCGCCAGGCAGGGTTACCTGCTGGTCTCCGAAATAAATCCGCTGGCCGACCGCACCGCGCATCAACTCGACGCCCGTGGCCGGATCGATCAGGCGAGACACCGCCGCCGCCGTCAGCTGGTTGGCGTCGCCGATGCGATCGCTGCCGCCGTAGCGGTTCTCGCTGAAAATCTGCGCAAAGTTGAAATCGGCGACGCCAGAATCGAACACCGGGATCTGATCCTGGTTCCGGTTCGGCACTTTGAGGTAGTAGAGCCTCGGTTCGAGGGTCTGGGTCAGGGAACGACCGAACCAGTCGACGCCACGCTCGAACACGACGCCCGAATCAACGCTGAAGATCGGCATCTGCCGGTTCTGCTGGTCCGGCACGCCGGCCGCCTGGCGCTCGAGGGTGTAACGCGTCATGTGCAGGCCGAGCTTGGGCGTGACATAGAAGGCCGCTGTCTGCACCGGCAGCGAGACTTGGGGGTAGAGCACCGTGCGCTGGCCGATCACCTGGGTCGGATGGCTGAAGTCAACATATTCGCCGGCGAAATTGAAGGCAAGGCCGGCAGGCAGATCGGGCCGGGCTGCCGCCACGGTCAACTGCGGCAAGCGATAGTAGGGTACCGCCACCGGCGCCGCCGGATCCTGCAGGGTCTGAAAGCGTTGCGCCATCAACGTCGCACTCCACCAGTCGGCGCCATAGGTCAGGCTGCCCTGCCGCAACAGGTTGGCCTGGGAAACCATGGCGACGCGCGACGACAGATCGGCAAAATAGGCATAGTCGGAAGCGCCGTTCACGTTGATGTTGCCGGTCAGGCCGGGAGCCAGCACATGGTTGTGCATGAGCGAATATGCACTCCGGTCGCGATGGGCCAGTTGATCGCCAGGCAGATACTCAAGATGTGCCTCGCCGTTGTAGGCGTAATCGAGATAGCGAAGCTCGGAATTCAACTGGAGGCCGCGCTTGGTCATGATGCGCGGCGCGATGGTGGCGTCCATGTTGGGCGCGATATTCCAGTACCAGGGCAGGGTCAGTTCCAGGCCGCTGGTGGTGCTGGAGCCGAAGGTTGGCGCCAGCAGGCCGGACCGGCGCTTGTGGTTGAGCGAAAAGCTCAGCCACGGCGAGTAAAGAATCGGCGTGTCCTTGAAATAGATCTTGCTGCTCGATGCCTCGCCGGCCTCGCGGTTGTAATCGAGATCGATTTCGTCCGCTTCGACGTACCAGTCGCGCTTCGCCGGCGAACAGGTGCTGTAGGTCGCCGACTTGAGCCGATAGAGGCCCTCGCCTACGAAGTCGATCCGGCTGGCATGGCCGCTGCCCGTCTCCGGCGCGCGCGGCAGGGCCAGTGGCGATGTGCTCTTGGGCACCCGCTTGAAGAGGTACTCGGGCTGTTCGAAGAACCCCACGTTCTCCTTCGACTTCAAACGCAGGTACGGGCCGGACATCACGTCATCGTCGCGCACGAGGCGCACGTTGCCGACCGCCTCGGTCTCGTCCTCGGCATGTCGGTAGGTCACACGATCGGTGGTCATGATGCTGTCGTCGCGCCGCACCTCGACCTTGCCTTCGGCGATGGTTTCGACATCGTTGCGACCGCGAATTTCGTCGGCCGTGATGAAGGTGGGTCCGGTGGTCGACTCGGCAGCCAGCGTGCCGCCCGCGATGACGCTCAGGAATGCCCAGCCGAGATATGCGCGCCAGCGAAACCGCATCTTGTCGTTCGTCGCGCCGGAGCGCACTGCAAGCCGATGATAGAATTCGAATTCTAGCATTTCAGTCGGATCACCCAGCGTGAACGCGCAGCAGCAGAGGCAACAGCAGATTCAGGAATGGCTTGGCCAACTCGCGCCCGGCCGCCGGTTCTCGCTAGCGCCCGCCTCGGCCGACGCCAGCTTCCGCCGCTATCTGCGGGCAAGTTACGACAATGGCGATACGCGCGTCATCATGGACGCGCCGCCGAGCCACGAGGACGTGCGGCCATGGCTGCACGTGCAGAACCTGTTTCACGGCGCCGGCGTGCACGTACCCGAAGTCATCGCGACAGACCTCGAACGCGGTTTCCTGCTGCTCTCCGATCTCGGCTCGACCACCTATCTGGCCGCACTCACTGCTGCCAATGCCGACGGTCATTACCGTGTCGCCATCGACGCGCTGGTCAGGATACAGCTGGCCAGCCGACCCGATGAACTGCCGCCCTACGACCGAGCCCTGCTGAAGCGCGAGCTCGATCTCTTTCCCGACTGGTATCTGGCCAGGCACGTCAAGCTCGAACTCTCGGAAAGTCAGTCGTCGCAGCTCGCCGGCGTGTTCGAGAAAATCCTGTCGGTCAATCTCGCCGAACCGGCGGTTTACGTCCATCGCGACTACCATTCGCGCAACCTGATGGTGACTGAGCCGAATCCCGGCATCGTCGATTTCCAGGATGCTGTCTACGGCCCCATCAGCTACGACCTGGTCTCGCTGTTCAAGGATGCCTACATCGAGTGGCCCGAGGAGCGCACGCTCGACTGGCTGATCGGATACTGGCAGCAGGCGCGCAAGGCTGGCCTGCCGGTACGAGCCGACTTCGGCGACTTCCATCGCGACTACGAATGGATGGGCGTGCAGCGCCATGTCAAAGTGCTCGGCATCTTCGCCCGCCTGTATCACCGCGACGGCAAGGACGGCTATCTCAAGGACATGCCGCTGGTGGCGAGATACCTGCGCGCCGCCTGCGAGCGCTACAAGGACCTGACGCCGCTCTTGCGCATCCTCGACCTCGCCGAGAACCGGCAGGCACAAGCAGGATATACATTTTGAAAGCGATGATCCTCGCCGCCGGCCGCGGCGAACGCATGCGGCCGCTGACCGACCGCACGCCGAAACCGCTGCTGCCCGTCGCCGGCAAACCGCTGATCGTCTGGCATCTGGAGCGGCTCGCCAAGGCCGGTATCCGCGACGTCGTCATCAACCACGCACACCTGGGCGACCAGATCGAGGCGCTGCTCGACGACGGCTCGGCCTGGGGCGTGTCGATACGCTACTCCGAGGAGCCACCCGGCGCGCTGGAAACTGCCGGCGGCATCGCCAATGCCTTGGCCTTGCTCGGCGACGAACCGTTCCTGGTCGTCAATGGCGACATCTGGTGCGATCTCGATTTCGCCACGCTGCCGCCGCTCGCCGCCGGCGACCTCGCCCACCTCGTGCTGGTGGCCAATCCGCCGCACCACCCGATTGGCGACTTCGACCTGCAACGCGACCGCGTGCTCGGCGTGCCGCCACGGCTGACTTTCGCCGGCATCGGCATCTACCGGCCTGAACTGTTCGCCGCACTGGAACGCGGCAAACCGGCCAAACTGGCGCCGCTGCTGCGCGCGGCCATGGCGGCCGACAAGGTTTCCGGCCAACTGTATGCGGGCCTCTGGATAGATGTCGGCACGCCCGAACGTCTGGCGGAACTTGACCGGCATTTGCGATCTCTTACCTGAACCATGAACATCCAGCCCTTCATCGACCGCCGCCGCTGCCTGCTCGACCGCATGGATAGCGATGGCGGAGGCGTCGCCGTCCTGCCGACGGCCACGGAAAAGCTGCGCAACCGCGACACGCACTATCCCTACCGTGCCGACAGCTATTTCCACTACCTGACCGGCTTCACCGAACCCGAGGCCGTGCTGGTACTGGTCGCCGGCGATGCGCCGAGGTCCATCCTGTTCTGCCGCGACCGCGATCCGGATAAGGAGATATGGGACGGCTACCGATACGGTCCCGATGGCGCAAGGGAGGCCTTCGGCTTCGACGAAGCACATTCGATCAAGGAACTCGACGCGAAGCTGCCCGACCTGATCGCCAACC
>Ga0187786_10000349_pt1 | contig 13938 bp, 9 predicted proteins | sample 0815_BV2_10_20_M_FD_132449 | JGI IMG/M metagenome (GOLD analysis project Ga0187786, IMG submission 132449) | Tropical peat soil microbial communities from peatlands in Department of Meta, Colombia - 0815_BV2_10_20_MG | ecosystem: Environmental > Terrestrial > Soil > Wetlands > Peat | place...
CGCAGCCCGGTACAATGCGACCACGATCCACTGGCACACGACTGCAGGACCGGGCGGGAAGACCGAGTACTGGCTGAACCTTGACTGGCAGGCTGACCATCCCGGCGGACCAATCTTTGCCGATAACGGGAGTTACCATGCATCCTCGCTTTCGGGGCTGGGAACTTATTATGCTGACAACGGGACGCCCCTTCCGGGAAATACCGGCTGAACGACACCAGTGGAGTGTTTTCTTATTCTTTAGAGGGACGGATAATCCGTATACCCTTTCTCCTCACCTGAATAATACGTGGACGTGTCAGCGGCGGTAAGGGGCGAATTTCGTGCAAACCGGAAGGGAAGGTCCGGGTTGGCAATGAATGGCGCCCCGAACGATATCATGTCGGCCAGCCCTTCTTCAATGGCGCGATCTGCAGATGTGGCATCATATCCTCCGTTCAGAATAACCGTCCCGTCAAATCGCTCCCTTATGAGGGGAGCAATCCGGTCCCCCGGGGGCACGGAACCGAGCCGTCCGCCGATGGCTTCCACCAGGTGAATATAGCCAATGCCGAGATGGCTGAGCTCCCTGGCAAGATAGGAGAACGTGGAGCGTGGATCCGAATCCGCCATGCCATGGAGGGAGAAATGGGGGGAAATCCGGTAACCGACTTGTCCGGCCCCCCACACTTCGGAAACGGCAACGGCAATTTCGAAGGGGAGGCGGGCCCGGTTTTCGAGACTTCCTCCATACGAATCCGTACGCCGGTTGGAACTGTCGCGAAGAAACTGATCGAGGAGGTACCCGTTTGCCCCATGAATCTCGACACCATCGAATCCGGCATTCCTGGCATGGATCGCACCCGTCCTGAATTGTTCGATGACATCCCCGATTTCCTGAAGGGTGAGTTCGTGAGGGACCGGGATCTCCTGTTTCCCTGAAGGAGTGTGAAGTTCTTCATTCACCGGGAGTGCGGAAGGTGCGATGGGAAGTGCACCGCCAAGGAAATCCGGGTGAGATACTCTACCGACGTGCCAGAGCTGAAGAAAAATCTTCCCCCCCATCCTGTGGACTGCGCCGGTTACCTGCCGCCAGGCAGCCACCTGTTCTTCAGAATAAATTCCTGGCGTGCGGATGAAACCAACTCCCCGGGGGCTTACCTGGGATCCCTCAGTAATGATCAGGCCTGCTGCAGCCCTCTGCTGGTAGTAGGTCACGGTAAGCGGCCCGGGGATGTGGTTGCCTATGGCCCTGCACCGTGTCATCGGGGCCATGACGACACGGTTTGAGAGGCGGAGATCCCCAAAATGGTAGGGAGTCAGCAGGCTCATCTCCCTGAGGGGAGATGTATTGGACGGCATGACCATGATTTGCAACGTCTGAGCCGATAAATTTTGGTAAAGAACCGGGAACAAAAAAAAGAAGAATACGTCCTGAAAGAAAGCAACATTCCGGTTATACCGGCGTTGCATGGATCTCCTGTGGCAGTAGCTGCCTGATGAGCAGATCGGGCACCTGTTTTGACGTATGTACGGCCATATCGAAGTATGCCAGGTTATCCCGGTCTCCCTTGTATTGAAGGTTAATCTGGAAATTGGTGTCCATGAGGGTGACGACTCCGAGAGTAGTTATCACGGCACGCCGTTCGGTGATGACCCGGTCCTCCCCGACAACCAGTTTCTGGCGATCCCCGTCAATATCTGATATCAGTTCGTTCTGGTACGTCAGAACCGTGATATGTGATGTCCCGATGGTAACTGACTGTCCCTCAGGAAAGGTAACTGCATACGTCGTAGTAAAAGGCAGGGAATCGCCGGGCAAAACACTGGTCACACTGACAGACAGCGTGAGAAAGCCGATGATCCCTATCAGGATGACGATAATGAAGAGATAGAGGATGATCCTGACACCCCATCCCCGGCTGGTTTTTTTCTTCTGGTCCGCCTGTTTTGCCCGCTCCTCGTCGCGCCCCTGCTTTCTTCCCTGTTCCAGCGCCATCTCGCGCTCACGCTGCGCCTGTTGTTCTTCCTGTCTTCCTTTTTCCCGTTCACGTTCCCGGCGCTGAACTTCATCATCAGGGTTTGTAGTGTCCATGGCAGTCAATTCTCCTGGCATCCTTGTTCTTTTTCCTGCCGGAATTTTTTCCGGCGAAGGCATGGTGAACCTGCAGGAAACCAACTCGGTATGGCTTCCCATTTCAATACAATGAATATAAATCCTTGCCGTTGTTACAAAATTTGGTTTAAGGCGATTTCCCCGGGCAGTTAACCGGGAAGATCCGGAGAAACGACATTCTTTTGGGGAAGAGTCCTTTCGGCGTATTGTGTATCCTCTCAGAATAAACCAGGAGGTTTGTAGTCCTTTTTTCATATTCACCTGGAAAAAGATTACCCGGGATCATTTTGTCACAAAAAGCGTTCGAAAATATAAGACCGAAAAACGCTGTCGGTACTGGGGGATTTCACACGCTCCAGGTGTTTTGCCTGTCGTCGTGGCGCCCTTGGTGACTGGATTCAGGCATCCTGGTACCACAAAAGAATCGCATACGCCCCATCCCTCCGGAAGATGGGCCGGGGCAAGGAGGGGGATCGATCAGAATCAGGGTTTAATCGTCGAAAATATGACGATACCCATCCGGACGATATTCATATCCGGGAGGGATTTCCGAAAAGGAATGTAACCTGGACAAGCCATAAACAAGACAACTTCGCCTGATAATTTTTCGGACTGGAAGATCCAATAACCAATCTTGAAGATATCCACTTAACCGTATTTCATGTCAGGGAAACGGTACACGCCGGTTGGTAGTACCAGCTCGAACCGTGCACCTTTACCTAGTGTACCGGATTCCCTGATCGTGATGCCCGTGATGCTCAAAATTTCCCGGACAAGGAACAATTCCATGCCCTTCTGTGTCCCGTACCCCCGCTCAAATATCTTCTCCTTGAGGTGAACGGGAATACCGTTACCATTATCTTCGATGAACATGACGAGACTTGTCCCTGCGTACGTATAGCCGATGGTAACGGTTGTCGCAGTGGGAGCATGGGTGAGAATATTGTCTGCGAGCGTGAAGAACACCCTCTCCAGGAGAGAGTCCGCATAGATCTCAAGGTTATCCAGGTGTACACTCCTCCTGATTGACGAGAAATCCAGATGGGAAATGCCAAGGACAAATGTCCGGTCAACATTCTGCCATTGCGGAGGTCTGACGCCGAGATCCTGGTAATTTTTCGCAAAAACAAGGGCCCTGTCAATCTTCTTGACAGATTCTTCCTCACGGTCGAGATATTTTTTTGAGAGACCCGGACTTCGTTCGAGAGTAAGAAAACCACTCAGTGCGAGAACCGAGTTCTGGATATCATTGAATGTCACATTATTCAACAGCGTAAGTTTCTTCGTAACCTGCTGCAGTGCCTGTTCGATCTTCTTTCTTTCGGTGATATCCCGGTCGATCGCCAGGATATATTTTTTTGATTCGTTCTCGATAAGGGCGGCATTGATCTCCATAGGGAAGATGCCCCCGTCTTTTCGCCGGTGCATAACTTCAACGGTAACCTGTTCGCCGTTGATGATGCGGCGAAGCCGATCCGGTTCAGATACTGCAGATTCGGGCGCATCGAGGTCGACAATATTCTTATCGAGCATCTCTTCTGCAGAGTACCCATGCATCGCTGCCGCAGCGGCATTGGCGGCTATGATTTTGCCGCGGTTTTCCTCCCCCGCATCGAGAAGAAGGATGCTGTCCCGGGCCCTCTCAAAAAGGAGACGGTATCTTCTCTCGCTCTCGCTGAGTCTCTCTTCATCGAGTGACCTGCGACGTTCAACGATGACGATGCCGACAGCAATAGCTATCAGGGCGACTATCCCGATAAGATAAAGAATCAAGTTGAGCCTGTTGAGCTCTGCCGCAACGACCGTACTGTCCATATCAACGCCGACAAGGCCGACAACCTTTCCGGTACTGTCCCGAATGGGATAATACCCTGAGAGAACGGTCCCCCACTGGTCGGTAGTAAACTCGTTATCTGCGGAAGGTCCGGAGAACCCGGCGATAAGAGTAGATTCTGCTGGTGCGTACACCTCGCCGATAGATGCCGCGTCACTGCTGAATCCATAGTCGCCATCGACAACAAATTCAACGATGTCCCTTTCTTTTTTCATCGTATAGATATAATGGACATCCGGTGCAGCCTTCTCGATCTGGCGGAGGTGATCCCTGATTTGGATAAAGGCCGGAGTATTCTCATCGCCGGGCCTCAGCCTGGCAAAAGAGTCACCGTCAATTCCGGAGGCTGCGATGCTTGCGATGGATATCAGTTTGTCCTGCGTGGATCCTTTCAGTGCTGCCCGTGTCTCCAGGGATACCGAAGAGACCGTGATGATCGTAACGATGAGGATAATTACGATGAGCAGGATGGATACCTTGCGGGAAGTCCGAAAACCCATGAAAAATTTCTCCCAAAACGAAGATCAGACCTGACGGATTTGATCTTAATCCTGACTTATATAATTAGATCCCGAAGGTTATAAAAAAAAGGGAACAGGCATTCGCTCCTGCCAATCGATCGAAAGATTATTTCCCGCTCGACACCGTCCTGGATCCCCGAAGGATACCGATTGTGCCGGTCCTTACAAATTCCTTGACACCATACTGCCTGAGCAGCGTTTCAAGAGCTTCGATCTTTTCCGTATCGCCGATGACCTGCAGGACAAGGGACTTAGGGCTCACATCGACAATCGATGCCCTGAATATCTCCGCGATCTGCATGATCTCGGCCCGGGATGCACCGAGTTCTGCAGTCACCTTGATGAGCGCGAGTTCCCGTTCCACCCGGGGGTTATCGGTCAGGTCCGAGACTTTGATGATGTCGATGAGCTTGTTGAGCTGCTTCATCACCTGTTCGACCTTGGCATCGTCGCCAATGACCACGATCGTGATCCGGCTCATACCGGGTTCTTCACACGGCCCCACGGCAAGGCTCTCGATATTGAAGCCACGGCGTGAGAAGAGACCAGTGACCCGTGAGAGGACCCCTGCCTTGTTCTCGACGAGGATAGAAAGGGTATGGGGCTTCATGGCTGGTGACCCCCAATCATTTCATTGATCGCCGCCCCTGCAGGCACCATGGGAAAGACATTCTCCTCACGTTCGATCCGGAAGTCCATGACAAACGGGCCGTCGCAGTCAAGAGATGCCTGGAAGGCCGGCAGGACGTCCTCCGAACTTTCCACCCGCATCCCATCGATGCCGTACGCATTGGCGATCTTGACGAAGTCAACGGGAGGCAGTTCCGTGTAGGAATAGCGGTGATCGAAGAACAGCTCCTGCCATTGCCGGACCATCCCGAGGTACATGTTGTTCAGGATCGCGATCTTCACGGGGATCTTATTGGCGGCAACCGTCCCCATCTCCTGAATATTCATCTGGATACTCCCGTCGCCGGCGATCACGAAGACCGGCACATCCGGCCTGGCGAAATGCGCCCCGATTCCCGCCGGGAAGCCAAACCCCATGGTACCGAGACCGCCGGAGGTGATCCAGGTCCGGGGGTTGTGGAAGCAGAAATGCTGGGCAGTCCACATCTGGTTCTGTCCGACCTCTGAAACGATGACAGCCTTTTCCTTCACCAGATCGCTCAGGGTCCTGATAACAAACTGCGGGTGGAGGCCACCGGTCGATGGACATTTGAGCGGGTGATGCTGCTTCCAGTGCCTGATCTTCTTCAGCCATCCCTCATGGGCGTCCCGTTTCTTCATGAGCGTGAGGGCGTCTTTTAAAACTGCCCTGATATCGCCCACAATCGGCACGTCCACCCGCTTGTTCTTGCCGATTTCAGCGGGGTCAATATCGATATGGATGATCCTGGCCCGTGGAGCGAACGTATCGATCCTTCCGGTTACCCGGTCATCGAAACGGGCGCCGATCGCGATCATGAGATCGCATTCCGTAACGGCAAAGTTAGCGTACTCTGTCCCGTGCATCCCCAGCATCCCGAGGTTGAGAGGATGATGACAGGGAATGCACCCGATCCCCATCAGCGTTGTCGTGACCGGGATCGAGGCAAGGGTGGCAAACTCAACAAGTTCCGGAGAGGCGTTTGACGAGATGACACCTCCGCCAGCGTAGATGAGCGGCCGCTCAGCCTGTCCCAGGAGTTCAAGCGCCTTTTCAATCTGGCGCTTGTGACCCTTGTACGTTGGGTTGTACCCGCGGAGCGTGATCTTCTCAGGAAGCTTGACATCCTCGGCGAGACCGGTGCTTACATCCTTGGGAATATCGATGAGGACCGGTCCCTGTCTTCCGGTTCCCGCAATGTAGAATGCTTCCCGGACAACCCTGCTTACGTCGCCCGCATTCTTTACGAGATAATTATGCTTGGTAACCGGCATCGTGATCCCGGTGATATCTGATTCCTGGAAAGCATCATTGCCGAGCAGGTTTGTCGGTACCTGGCCGGTAATGGCAACTACCGGTGTCGAGTCCATATACGAAGTGGCGATGCCGGTGACAAGGTTGCAGGCACCGGGGCCTGATGTTGCAAGGCATACCCCTACACGACCGCTTGCCCGTGCATACCCGTCTGCGGCATGCGCTGCAGCCTGTTCGTGCCGTACAAGAAGGTGCCGTAATGACGAGTCGTAGAGTTCATCATAGATCGGCAGCACCACTCCGCCAGGATACCCGAAGATGATCTCGGTCCCTTCTCGCTGGAGTGATTCGACGAGGATTTTTGCCCCGGTTTTCATGTCCTATCCCTCAGAAGTCTGTTCATGCCGGCGATCATCGCTTCGACACTTGCCATGATGATGTCGGTGCGGGCGCCGCGTGAAGTAATTATCTTCCCGTCTTTACTTAATCTTACTGTCACGTCGACCAGAGCGTCGGTGCCACCGCGGATTGCATCGACATGGTACTCTTCAAGGCGGATATCAGCGACATCCGCCACGCATTTGCGGAGTACCTCCATAGCCGCATCGACAGGTCCGTCTCCGGTCGCCGCGCCGGTCATCTCTACCCCGTTCACGAGGAGGGTGACCGAGGCGGTCGGGATCATGTTGCTCCCCGAGACAGCAGTGAACTGCCGCATACGGATGATCGGCTTGCACTCGATTGCCAGAACAGCATCCGCAACCGCCATGAGATCAGCATCGGTCACGCGTTTCCCGTCATCACCCAGCTGTTTTATCCGCTTGACAATCTCTTTTACCTGGTTCTCATCAGCAGTATAGTTCATCTCGTGCAGAGCGGCTTCGACCGATGCGGAACCGGAGTGTTTGCCGAGCACGATTCTTCGCTTTCTGCCGACCTGTTCCGGCCGTACCGATTCATAGGTCGATGGTTCACGGATCACACCATGGGCGTGGATGCCGCTTTCATGCGTGAAAGCCATCTCCCCGACAACTGCCTTGTTCACGGCAAGAGGCACTCCCGTTAATCGCGAGACAAGACTCGAGAGCTGGTAAATCTGTTCGGTCCGGATCCGGGTTTTATACCCGTAGAGCAGTTCCAGTGCCATCACGATCTCTTCGAACGGGGTGTTTCCTGCCCGTTCCCCGAGACCATTGACCGTGACGTGGGCACAGGAAGCACCGTGTTTCAGGGCAGCCATCGTATTGGTTACCGCGAAACCCAGATCGTCGTGGCAGTGGATCGAGAGGGGGGCGATTTGCGCAAGAGGCGGGATATACCCGGCTGCTTTCTCAGGTGTCAGGAGACCCACGGTATCGCAGAAACACAACCGGTCGGCACCGTGCCCGACACCCTCGGAGAAGATCCGGTGGAGAAATGCGGGATCGGCCCGGGAGGCATCTTCTCCGGAGAGTTCTACCAGGAGGCCCCGTTCTTTGGCATGGTCAACGGCTGCACAGGCCATAACAGCCACCTCCTCACGGGTCTTGCGCATCTTCTTCGCGATATGCAGATCGCTGACCGGGATCACCAGATGGATCGAATCGGCCCCACAGTCGGCGGCAAAATCAATGTCTGTCGCAAGGGCGCGGGCAAACGTACAGATCTCGGCCCCCAGCCCCGCATCAGCAATAAGGCGGATTGCTTCCCGTTCTCCTTCTGATGCAGCAGCCGAACCGGCCTCGATAACATCAATACCGATATCTGCCAGCTTTGTCGCAATCTCAAGTTTCTGGTCGGGATTTAATGATACACCGGGGGTCTGTTCCCCGTCACGTAAGGTGGTGTCTAAAAAACGCAGGTTATTGACAAATAAAACACTCACTCATGGCGAATCACCATGGGTAATCATTAGTGTGGTGCATATAAAAAATCTTGCCGCACCAGTCCCGGAGAACACTACGATCTCTGCTGTTTTGGGTATTTTTACCAGACGATCAAAAATCTCAACCTTAGTGTACCTGAAACAGTTCTTTTTTTTTAAGAATGGTTCTGCATTGTTGCACCAGAATTGGATCAAGACAGAGAGTACTGGTTATTTCCGTGATACACAAACCAGGGATCGGTTTGCCCGTTTCCCCAGAACTTTTTATTGCACAACCAACATGATGTAGGGAGTGTTGAGTCTCTGATGAACCTTTTTTCGTTCAGGCCCGGCAATCCGGAAGAGGGGGCAGTACCATACAAACCGATAGCAGATGAATGCGAGGATCTCCGGCATGCTGCTACCCGTGGTGATCTCGGGAGGAAGATTGCCCTCCTGGTACTGCGGTATCCCCCCTCAGCAGTATTGCAGATGAAACGGAACTTTGGCAGGAAAACTGAAGACCTCCCTGCCGATTATCGCAACCGTCTGACAAAAAAGATCAACGAACACCTGCTCGGCACGTACCAGACCATTCGCCTCCGGCAGCAGCAGGGGTCATTTGATTCGATGAAAGAACCCGTTACCCCTCTTCAGCAGTCGTACTGGGAAATGGTCGAGGCCCAGTGTCAGCCCGGAGAAGGGGATCCCGGAATCCGGTTCCTCAATTACCTGCTCGCCGCATTCTGTATGTTTGTTCTTGGGGAAGCCGGGCATCCCGCAGGAACGCCGTTTCCCGGAGGGGACCAGGTGCAACAGATTGAGGGGGTCTGGTACTGCCCGGTACGCGAACGGGCCGGTGACGTGGATGCTGCTCTCTGCCCGTTCTGCCCTGCACATCAGACTCCGGATGTCGGATATCTCAATCCGCCTGTTGACGGCAGCCATCACCGGAAACAGGAATTCATCGATAACTGTTATCGCTATCATAATTTCAACGGCTGATCCCGTATTCCCGCATCTCAATATCCCTATAGAGATGCATTTAGAGCCGAAATCAAGCGAAAAACGGGAAAAGAAGAGAGAGTTTATTTTATACCATTGCCATGAATAGTACTGGATAGCCCGGGAATCCCGTTGCTCTGGGGATTTCCGCCGGGGTGGGATTTTGGATTCCATGCAGATGATCACCGAAAATTCATCGCTCTATATCAACAGGGAACTGAGCTGGATACGGTTTAACCGGCATGTTCTTGATGAAGCAAAAGACGAGACCCACCCCCTGCTCGAAAGGGTAAAATTTCTTGCCATTTTTGCCAACAATCTCGATGAATACTTCATGATCCGCGTATCCGGTCTCCAGAGGCAGCTGACAAAGGGGGTCCTGAAATCCCCCCCTGACGGCATGACTCCGGCGATGCAGATCGAAGCAATACGACAGATGCTCATCCCGGAACTGGAAGAACAATACGCCACATGGCACAACGAGATCCTCCCCCGGCTGGAGAACGCCGGCATTCACATCCGCATGTACGCTAACCTGACGGAAGAACAAAAAGCAGCAATGCATACCTTCTTCGTCAACGAAGTCTTCCCGGTCCTTACTCCGCTTGCTTTTGACAGTTCCCACCCGTTTCCCTTCATCTCAAACCTTTCCCTCAACCTGGCAATCATTGTCAGGGATCCTGCAGACAAAGAATATTTTGCACGTGTCAAGGTCCCGACGAACCTTTTCCAGCGTCTGGTACGGGTACCCGGACCGGATGGTGGGGTCTCGACCGGAGACCATGAGGTGCACCTGATCTATCTTGAGGACATTATTGCGGCCCATCTCGACATGCTTTTTCCGGGCCTTGAGGTTGTAGCCTCGTTCCCGTTTCGCATCACCCGCGACGCCGACCTTGAGATTGAAGTGGACGAAGCTTCAGACCTCCTGACTACGGTCGAGGAGATCATGGAACAACGTGCACGGGGAAAACCGGTCCGTATCGAGATGGAATGTTCGACCCGGGAAAATATCTGTCACATGCTCGAGAGAAAACTCGGGGTCACTTCCGACATGATTTACCGGGTGGGGCACCCGGTGGGCATGGCGGACCTGATGCAGCTCATGTCACTTGACCGCCCTGATCTGAAGGATGTTCCCTTTGCCCCTTCGGTCCCTGATGATCTTGGGGAAGGAAAGGATATCTTTGCGGCGGTCCGGCGTCATGATATCCTGCTCTACCACCCGTACGACAGTTTTACTCCCGTTGTCAACCTGATACGCCAGGCAGCCCGTGACCCGGACGTCCTGGCAATCAAGATAACGCTGTACAGGGTGGGGTCAAATTCCCCCATTGTCAGGGCCCTTCTGGAAGCACGGGAGAACGGCAAAGATGTGGCAGCCCTGATTGAACTCAAGGCCCGTTTTGACGAGGAGAATAATATCGGATGGGCGAGGGCGCTCGAACACGAGGGGGTTCATGTCGTCTATGGAGTCGTGGGCCTGAAGGTCCACGCCAAACTCTGCATGGTCGTCCGGCGTGAGAAAGAGGGGATCCGCAGATATGTCCACCTGGGGACCGGCAATTATAATGCAACAACGAGCCGGATTTACACGGACTTCGGTTTCCTCACCACGAACAAAGCCATTGGCGAGGATGTTGCCAACCTGTTCAATTTTCTGACAGGATATGCACGGATCGAGCGTTACGGCAAGCTCCTGGTTGCGCCGGTCACTCTGCGGAACGGGATCATCGACCGTATCGATCGGGAGATAGAGCATCACACCAGGGACGGCAATGGCCACCTTATCTTCAAGATGAACGCCCTGGTCGATCCGCTCTGCATCGCGGCTCTCTACCGTGCCTCGCAGGCCGGGGTAAAGGTGGAGTTGCAGGTCCGGGGGATCTGCTGTCTTCGCCCAGGTGTCGCCGGGATCAGTGATCATATCACGGTGAGCGCCATTGTCGGCCGCTTTCTCGAACATGCACGGATCTACTATTTTCACAATGGGGGGAAGCCGGAACTGTATCTCGGCAGTGCCGACCTGATGCCACGCAACCTTGATCGCCGGGTTGAGGTACTCTTCCCGGTCGAGAGCTCCATCCTCCGTAATGCAATCATCAACACGATCCTGCCGGCTCAACTGCTGGACAGGGTCAAGCTCCGTTACCTTCTCCAGGACGGGACATACTGCCGGGCAGAGCCTTCGCCCGGGTCGGAGCCGATGAACGTGCAGTCCTGGCTGGTGGCAAACCGGGGATCCTGGTATGATCACGACCGGTGATACCACGACACAGAATACCGGGCTTTGCTGGTTCGGTATCCAGAAACTGCCCTCTCTTCTCGAAGCCCTTACCGGTGAGATCAGCGGGGTTGAGGAAGGAATTGACATAGAGTATATCCACCGTATGCGGGTCGCATCCCGCAGACTGCGGGCAGCGCTCCCGCTCTTCTCCCCTTGTTTTCCCGCAAAGAAGTACTCGAAATGGATGCAGGAGATCACCAAGATTACCCGGGCGCTGGGAGCTGCCCGGGACGCCGATGTCCAGATCGCATTTCTCCAGAAAACGCTCAAAAAGCAGGGCAAGACAGTGGGATCAAAAAAGTCCGGATCTCCCGATGTGAAAATGTCGACAGAACCTGCTGCGAAGTACCTGCTTCTTTCGCTTCAGAAACGGCGGGGAGTTCTCCAGAAGAGAGTTCTTCTGGCCCTTCACGAATTTGAAAGGAGTCATGTTGCTGAAGATATGCGCCGTTCGTTTGCCGCCCTGCAGTCCGGGTTCGCACCCCGAAAAAAACCGCTCCTCTCCGGAATTCCACCGGTCGCCGCAATCCGTATCGCGAAACGTCTCGCCGACCTCCGCTCGTTCGATCCCTGGGTTCTCCACCCGGAAGCGGTTGCTGAACACCACGCAACCCGTATTGCTGCCAAGAAACTCCGGTACACCATGGAGATCTATGGGCCGGTCTACCGGAACGGTCTTGGAAAACCCCTCGCACGGGTAAAAAAAATCCAGGAGATTCTTGGCGATATTCATGACTGCGATGTCTGGATCGATCATATCACCCTCCTTCTTCTCCGGGAACGGACCCTGCTGAGATCGTCCCGGGCAAAACGACCGGACACGGCCACCCTTTCAAGCCTGAAGGCACTCCTCCGGGACCGCGAGGCTGAACGGCGGCGCCGGTACCGCCAGTTTGTCCATCTCTGGCAGGCACTTTCACGGCAGAAACTCTGGGAGGAACTGCAAAAGACCCTGGATAGCGGGAGGAGATCCCGGTTCCTTCCACCACGTGGATACGAAGATCGGGACCTGGTAGCAGCAGCACGCCGGCTCATGAGCGAATACCCGGAAGCAGAACCCCACAGCAGGCACGTCACGATGCTTGCGCTGATGCTCTTCGATGGGACAACGGTACTCCACGGCCTCGGGCCGCACGACCGGGTTCTCCTCGAATGTGCCGGCCTCGTCCATGATATCGGATGGAAGTATGGCCAGGCAGGTCATAATAAACATGGTGCGATGATGGTCTTTGCTGATGAAAACCTCCCCCTTGACCTGACCGAACGGGGAATTATTGGCATTACGGTCTTTGCACACCGGAGCAGGGCCCGTATCAGTACCCATCCTTTTTTTCCTCTTCTTTCTCCGGAAGACCAGAAGAAGACCCGGGTTTTTTCATCATTGCTCCGGGTTGCGGACGGGCTTGACTACCTTCATTCCGGTTCTGTCCGGGAGGTCCACTGTATAATCGGGTCGGAGACGGTTGTCTGCGATCCTGCAGGCAGCGGCGACATTTTGGCGGAGAAAGAACGGGCACGGATGAAAGGGGAGTTGTTCGATGAGACCTTCGGGCGTGCGCTGGTGATCCGGTGAAGTCGGGTACTATTGGTCCCGGCGGGAGGGTTGTCTCGTTCATCGATATCGGTACCAACTCGGTCCGCCTGCTCGTGGTGCGACTCAACCCGAACCACTCGTACACGATTCTGAGCCGCCAGAAGCAGCAGGTGCGCCTTGGGGAGGGTGAATTCGAAGATGAGGAGATCCAGCCTGAAGCAATGGAACGTCTCACGGTTGTCTGCCATCGCTTTACGGATCTGGCCCGGTCATTTTCTACAGAAGAGTTCGTGGCCGTCGCCACGTCTGCCATGCGGGAAGCGACCAACCAGGCTACCATCCTTCATCTTCTCCGCCAGGAAGCACAGCTTGACGTCAGGGTGATCTCCGGGCAGGAAGAGGCCAGGCTCATCTACCTTGGTGTCGTGAGCGGCGTCAGGATCGAAGACCGCCAGGGCTTCTTTATCGATATTGGCGGGGGGAGCACGGAAATTGCCATCGGGGGTGAAAGGAATTACCATTACCTCGAGAGCTTCCGCCTTGGCGCAATACGGCTCTCAAACCTGTACTTCCCCCGCGATATGACAGGGCCGGTCTCTCCTGATCAGTATAAGCGGATCCAGCATCACATCAGGGACACCATCATTCATTCGGTCAGGAAACTCCGTGGCATGGAACCTGCGCTTGCCGTCGGCAGCTCCGGCACAATTATGGACCTCGCCGAAATTGCCCAGAAAGCCCTGCACCCGAACAGCGGAACAGGTGAGACGGCCCTCTCGTTCCGCGATCTCCAGACGGTTATCAGCCTCCTCTGCTCGCTCCCGCTCGACCAGCGCAGAAAGGTCCCCGGCATGAACCCGGAACGGGCAGATATTATCATTGCCGGGGCTGCCATTCTCGAAATCTTCATGAAAGA
>Ga0187786_10000350_pt1 | contig 13931 bp, 13 predicted proteins | sample 0815_BV2_10_20_M_FD_132449 | JGI IMG/M metagenome (GOLD analysis project Ga0187786, IMG submission 132449) | Tropical peat soil microbial communities from peatlands in Department of Meta, Colombia - 0815_BV2_10_20_MG | ecosystem: Environmental > Terrestrial > Soil > Wetlands > Peat | place...
AGCCATTGCCGGTATACTGGCGGCAATTGGTACGGGGGTTGATGATCAGATCATTATCACCGATGAAGTTCTTAGAAAAAGTGGACAAAAAACCAGAAGAGGAGGATTCCAACTCCGGATCAAAAGTGCCTTTTTTATCATCTTCGCTGCTGCTGGAACCCTTATAGCTGCCATGTTGCCTTTAATCTACGTTGGATTCAGCCGGGGAACCACTGGTATTGGAATTTTATCCGGATTTGCTGTCACAACTATTCTGGGAGTTCTGATCGGTATATTCATTACCCGACCAGTGTATGCTAAGTTCATCGAACTTTTACTGGGCGATAAAAAAGTAGAACCCGCCCCAGTTAAAGAACCAACTCCTAAAAAATCCAAGAAGGGATCCAAGAAGAAAAAGAAAGGTAAGAAGAAATAAACTTACCTCTTTTATTTTATTTTTTTTAAGATTTTATTTAAGAAGTTTTCAACTCATGTTTGTCCAAAATTATATTAACCTTCGAACCCAATCTTTAAATTAGTATGTGAGGGGTTAGATAGCTATGAAGACTCCCAGGGAACTTAAAGTTAAACCTATAAAAAATGGAACGGTCATTGACCATATCACTGCCAATAAGGCCCTTCATGTTTTGAAGATTCTGCATCTGCCTAGTCAGAAAGCAGCCGTGACCATTGCCATGAATGTTAAGTCCTCTCAGATGGGGGCCAAGGACATTGTAAAGATCGAGGGTCGGGAATTAGAGCCGGGAGAAGTGGATAAAATAGCTTTAATCGCTCCTCACGCCACTATAAACATCATTAGGGATTATGAAATCGTTACCAAGGGGAAGGTGAAACTCTTAGATGAAACCTCGGACATTATTCACTGTGCCAATCCTAACTGCATCACTAACACTGAAGAACCAGTGGAGTCCAGATTTTATATAACTTCAAAAGAGCCGGTAATTGTACGTTGTTACTACTGTGAACGGGTCATGGACCAGAAAGAGATTGAAGTGCAGTTTGGATCATTTTAAAAATTTTCTATAAGAATGGGGTTTCTATAGAAATTTATAAAGTTTTTAATAGGGGGTATCTATTTTTGACAATTTTCAGACAAATAATGGATGTTAGTACCAGCCAGAGGATGGAGCTATTGGACATCACTCGACAGGTAGAAGAAATTGTTAATAGGAGTGGGTTTAAAGTGGGTCTAGTCAACGTTTACAGCCGCCATTCTACCTCTGCAGTGGTAGTTAATGAAAATGAGGCCGGACTGGTGGAGGACTTTCGAGTGGCCCTGGAAAAACTCATACCTACTGGCGCAGGATATCGTCATGATCAAATAGACAACAACGCCGATAGCCATATCAGGAGCTTCCTGGTTGGGGGGTCTGAAACCATACCCATTGAAGACGCAAGGATGATGTTGGGTACCTGGCAGAGCATATTTTTTGTGGAATTAGATGGTCCTCGCAACCGGAAAGTTACAGTGACCGTGATGGGAGAGTAACTTTGTATTTAAAAAAAATTCAATTTAAATAATTTATATAATTAGGCAAAAATTAGACAAATTCCACCTCAAAGGCTATCATTGGATATTCCAATCCAAATCCAGTAATAACTACAGGGTCTATTTCTCCAAAAACCCCTTCCAGGACAGTTTTTCCATCTTTTAAACCTTTCACTCTTGCACACCTTCCTTTAACAAAAGAGGGATGGATCAGGGGTTCCACATTCATATCTAATCCCAGGTTGGTTAGAAGGGCAGCTGTTAATGATTTTATTTCGGTGAAGTTGGCATGGGAATGTGTAATGGCACTGGCTAGCTTACGGGCCCCAATGGTCCGAGTTTCAGCTTTATCATCCAGATAAACGACTTCTCCAACTTCAAATATCTTTTGTGGCAGATCTTCATGCTTGTTATGGTCCAAAAACTCCAGAAGCCCATTTAATAGACTCTGACGAATCATGGTCCGATCCTGGCTAATGGGTTGGGCCACCTCAATACGATCCTCTTCAGGTAGCTGCATTTTCTGATAATGATTCTCTTCACTGGTTAGCATGAGGCTCATGACTTCCACCAGCCCTAAACCCACCATGATCTCTCTGATGAGCTTTTCAAACTCTTTACGAGGATCTTCACGTGCAACGGTAGCCACTTGAGGTAGTTCCGGCTTTAACTTGGGAAATGAATAACCAATGGCCACGTTCTCTGTCAGGTCCAACTCGTGAAGAATATCCACTCGGAAGGGAGGAATTAACACTTCAACTTCTTCTTCAGTAACTTTCAAAGCACCCATACGCACCCTTTTTAGGGCATCCACTGCTTCATCAGCAGTTAAACTGATTCCAATGGTTTTTTCAGATTTTTCTACGTTCAACATCTTTTTTTGCGGAGTCAAATCTGGTAGTACCCGTACCTGGTTGGGATATACAATTTCCATGGTTTTGATCTGGGCACCAGCCTCAGCAAAACTGGTGGCTAAAATTATCAGAGTACGCTCCACAGCTCTTTGATCAGTTCCAGTAACGTCCACTAAAAAGTTTTTTGTATCTACAGTGAGTTTGGTTAACTCTCCATTAATAATAGGGGGCATGGAAAGAACGTTATTATCAGCGTCGACAATGAGGGGATAATAATCAAAATTTTTTATTAAATGAGCGTAAGAACGGCCTTTCTTGTGTTTATCTAATATTTCCCGCAAAGTTAACTCTTCTTCACATTCCAGAGGCACAAAGGACATACCATCTGGTTCAGCTGCCAGATAACGGAATGGTGGTTTTAAAACGTCCAGGTTGTGGATACCAATGGCTACCTTTTTACGATCTCGTCCCAGAACCCAGTGCAGATCCTCCTGGAAGTCCATGAGCTGTTTTAATTTGTTTTCGTTGAGTTCTATTCCTTCAATGATACAACAAGCCACATAAGGTCGGATACTTTCCAGTTTAGGGTCGCAACTAAGAGTTACTCCCGCGGGTTCTAAATTATATTTGGGAAGACCTTTTTCTATATCTAAAAATCCTTTAAGAGTCCGGGCTACTCCTTCCACCGAAAGGTAGTCTGGACGATTGGGAAAAAACTCTACTTTGACATTTTCGTCGTCGTAACCTTCCACGTCGCTGCCAATCATTGGCAAAAGATCCAGGAGTTCTTTTTTGTCAATCTCAGTCCCCAGGAGTTCTTCCAGGTCTTGGTAGGTGAAATTTATAACGGGCATATAAATCCTCTTTTTTAGATTATCTTAGATTTAATTATGGGTTTTACAGGCAAATGAGGTTGTTAAGGGGTTTAGTCTTTAACTAATGGGTTTAGTCTTTAATGGATCAGTACTAGTTCATATGTTATTTACTGTTAGTCTTGATGTGATTTACAACTGTTAGTTTTTAGCAGGTTTTATAGTTTTAACTCTAATTAACTGGTAAATTTTTCATCAAGGTAAATTTATAGTCTAATTTTTTTCGAATATCTAATTTTTTCTCTATAATTTTCAATCAAGTAATGGGAGTATTTATAGAAAATACCAGGATGAAAAAACATGATTCTATCACAAAATGCAGTGCACGGTGTTCCAAAGGGGGTAGTTCCATACCGACGGCTTCGTGGAACAAGTCCACGAATAGATGAATTCCTGCTGCTAAAAATCCGATCTGAGGGGACAAAAACAGGATGGATATGACCACGAAGTTGAATATAGATTCCAAGGCCTCGTGCACAATCCACATACGAATGTTAGAGCCAACTATTCTCTGGATCAGTCCTGCTAAAAGGATGTAGAAATCAAAAAACAAACTCCAGAAGAGTTTGGTGTGCAACTCATCACTGATAGCCAGGGCCACTGCAATGTAGAACCATAATATTTCCATCTTCTGTTCACCGTAAATTTATAGGTACTAGTTACAACTAACTATATGCACTATTAATAAAAAGCATATATGTTTAACTAAAGCTTATTCTAATAAATATTGTACACTAACTTAAGTATATTGTACCTAAGGAGAGTCAAGATGACCACTGGCAAGGTTCCCAAGGATTATGATCATAATAAAGAAATAGAATGGCAAGACAAATGGCAGAAGGACCAAATCTACCGGTTCAACCCCCAGGAGACCCGTCCCCGCTACATCATTGACACCCCACCCCCTTACCCTACTGGCTCCATACACATGGGCCATGTTTTAAACTGGCTTTACATGGATTTAATAGCTCGTTACCAACGGATGAAAGGATGTGAGGTATTATTTCCACAGGGCTGGGATTGTCATGGTCTACCTACTGAAGTTAAGGTAGAAGAAATTCACAAAATCAAGAAAAACGACGTCCCTCGGGAGGATTTCCGGCAGATGTGTATTGACCTCACTGGAGAGAACATTGCTGGCATGAAGGCCCAGATGATGCGTTTAGGATTTAGTCAGGACTGGACCCGGGAGTATGTCACCATGACTCCTGAGTACAAGACGAAAACCCAACTGTCTTTTTTGAAAATGTACCACCAGGGATTAATCTACCGGGCTGTACATCCTGTAAACTGGTGTCCCCGCTGTGAAACAGCCATTGCCTTTGCAGAAGTAGAGTACCAGGAGAATCAGACTTATCTTAATTACCTCACTTTCTCAGATGCTGGGGGAGAAAATGAAGTTCCCATTGCCACTACCCGGCCAGAACTATTGGCGGCCTGTGTGGCAGTAGTGGTGCACCCTGATGATGAACGATACCAGCAACTGGCTGGAAAAACAGTGAGAGTTCCCTTATTTGATCGGGATGTTAAGATCATAAAAGATCCAGATGTGGATCCTGAATTTGGTACTGGTGCGGTTATGATCTGTACCTTTGGAGATAAAACTGACGTTTCGTGGGTTAATCGCTACGATCTGGAAATTGTGGAGGCCATTGATGAGAAAGGCCTCATGACCGAAGTCTGCGGAGACTATGCTGGCCTGGAACTTAAAGAATGTAAGGACCAGATCATAACTGATCTTAAAAAAGAGGGTTACCTCACCAAACAGGAACAAGTGGAACAGAACGTGGGTCAGTGCTGGAGATGCAAGACCCCCATTGAAATATTGGTCAAAAAGCAGTGGTTTGTGGCGGCCAATCAACTATCTGATACTATCACCCAGGCTGCAGAACAAATGGTCTGGACACCAGAACATATGCGAACCCGGCTTTTAAACTGGACTGGTAGTATGGACTGGGACTGGTGTATCTCCCGACAAAGGATATTTGCTACACCCATACCAGTATGGTACTGTTCTCAATGTGGAAAGGTTAAATTACCCTCTGAAGATGATTTACCAGTTGATCCAACTCATAATCATCCAGAAGATCCATGTGAATGTGGGGCATCCAATTTTATCCCGGAAGAGGACGTCCTGGATACCTGGATGGACAGCAGTTTAACTCCTCTGGTAATTGCCGGTTGGCCTAATGAAAACTATCAGGAATTATATCCATCTAACATCCGTCAGCAGGGACATGATATCATCCGTACCTGGGCATTTTATACCATAATGAGATGTCAGGCCCTCACTGGAGAATCCCCCTTTGAAGAAGCAGTGATTAATGGAATGGTATCAGGGGATGATGGTCATAAAATGAGCAAATCCAGGGGCAATGTCATAGCTCCTGAAGAAGTTATTAAAGAATATGGGGCTGATGCACTTAGATTATGGGCTTCCAACAGTGTTCCTGGCTCAGACGTTCCCTTCGCCTGGAAGGACGTGCAGCATGGATACAAATTTTTACGTAAATTCTGGAATGCTTACCGATTTGCCAACATGAACCTGGAAGGATACATCCCTACCACTACAGTCCCTCCACTGGGGCCGTTGGATCAGTGGATGCTCTCCCAGTTAAACCGACTGGTGGGTGAGGTTACCAGCAACCTGGAAACTTATAACTTTGCTCAGGCCCGCAACCAGATACAGAGCTTCATCTGGCACCAGTTCTGTGATGACTACATTGAGGCCGTGAAGTACCGTCTTTACAGTGACTTGGAATCTCGTGAAGCAGCACTTTACACTTTACATACAGTCCTCAGTACTTCACTCAAACTCTTAGCTCCTTTTACTCCTCACTTTGCCGAAGAGATACACCACTATTTAAATGGAAATGGAAGTATCCACCAGGAGAGGTGGCCGGATATTAGGGTAGAATTAATAGACCTAGAAGCTGAAAAACAGGGAGAAATAGCAGTAAATGTTATTGGGGAGTTAAGACGGTTTAAATCGTCTAAAGGAATGCCCCTCAACACTCCACTCAAGTCAGTTACCCTCTACACTAACCATGAAGAAGTAAAAAATCGATTGATGGTATTGAAAGCAGATATTGAGGGTACCATGCGTATCAAAGACTTCCAAATAGAACTGGGCCGACCAGAGATACAGGAAGTGGTAGTGGAAGTTACTCCCCATATGGATAAGGTAGGACCTCATTTTAAGGGGGATGCACCTAAGATTGTGACCTATCTATCATCCCAGGAGCCTCAATTTTTAGGAGAAACTCTTAAAAAAGAAGGAGAATTGGAAGTTAATGGGCTGGTTTTAACTCCTGAATTCCTCCAAATCCGTAGAGAAGTAGTGGGAAAGACTGGTGAAAAGGTAGAAATCATCCAAATAGAAGAATTAGAATTGGTAGTGGAAATCATTATTAAATAAGTTGTTTAAGGGTGGTTATTATGCAGTTCAAAATAGAGAAGACAGATCGAATAGATGGTACAGTGAAGGCCCCACCTTCCAAAAGCTACACCCACCGCGCCTTCTTTTTAGCAGCACTGGCCAATGGAAAATCCAAACTACAAAGTCCACTCTACTCTGAAGATACCCTGGCATCACTGGTAACTTGCCACACTTTTGGCAGTGAATTTGACGTGTCTGATGAAGAATGCACCATAGAAGGAACTGGTGGAGAACTTAAAACACCTCTGGATGTTTTGGATCTTAAAAATTCTGGCACTACTTTAAGAATTGCCACCACCATGGCTGGTTTAGCTTCAGGATGTACAGTACTAACTGGGGATGATTCACTCCGCACTAGGCCCATGCAACCCCTGCTGGATTCTTTGAAAAAATTAAAAGTAACAGCTTATTCCACCCGTAACAATGGAAACGCACCATTGGTAATTAAAAACGGGTTTCAAGGAGGTTCTACTTCCATCAGAGGTGACGTTAGCTCCCAGTACATATCTTCCATCCTTATTTCAGCACCTTACGCTGTAAATCCAGTGGAAGTGACAGTTACTGGAGACTTCATCTCTCGTCCCTATGTGGAAATGACCCGGGATATCATGGAGAAATTTGGGGTTAAGGCACAATTAGAGGATAATACTTTCCATATAGAACAGCAGACCTATAAATCTCGTGAATACACTATAGAAGGAGACTACTCCTCTGCATCATATTTGATAGCTGCTGCTGCAATTTTAGACTCGGATATCACTATTGAAAACCTTTTTAAAGATTCCCAACAGGGAGATAAAATTATCCTGGATATTGTCCAAGAGATGGGTGCTCAGGTAAAAAGTAAAAAAAATATGGTCACGATAACTGGTGGTGGTGATCTTCAGGGAGTAACAGTGAATCTGGAAGATTCTCCAGACCTAGTCCCAACTGTTGCTGTTTTAGGGGCTCTGTCTCGTGGTGAAACCATTATAACTGGAGTGGAACACGCTCGCTTCAAAGAAACGGATCGTTTGTCCACTACGGCCCAGGAACTGAAAAAAATGGGGGTGGATATTGTGGAAAAAGTAGATGGCCTGATAATTAATGGAAATAAGGATATTCAAGGAGCTATGGTGGAAAGCCACAATGATCATCGTCTGGCAATGGCATTATCTCTTGTTGGACTTAAAACTGGTAACGTGTATGTAAAAAATGCCCAGGTCCACCAAATATCCTTCCCCGGATTCGTGGGGGTCATGGAAAAATTAGGGTGTAAAATAGAAGCCCTTAAATAGTTGGTATCCATTATTCATAACTAACTCATCTTAAATTAATCATTGATGGTGCGATGAATCATGAGACGTGAGAAGGAAACTAAAATAGTTATTTTGGGTTCTTACAATTCAGGTAAGACCACCACCCTGGAAAATCTCTGTCAGAAAAAGACTAAAATTGAGTACAACGGTACCACCATAGCCCTGGACTATGGTAACACCCAGGTTGACGGCGAGAAAATTCATCTTTTTGCCTCTCCTGGTCAGGAACGCTTCCGGTTCATGAGGGAAATATTATCTAAGGGATTAGACGGAGCTATCGTGGTGGTAGATAACAGTCTGGGAGTTACTGCCCTGGACATGGAAATCATGGAAACATTAACCAGGGGTAAGGTTCCCTACATAGTTTTTGCCAACAAACAGGACTTAAACACGGAAGAATTAAAACTAGAAGGATTAAATCCTACCATAATTCCCACTATAGCTCAACAGGGACAGGGAGTTACGGAAGGACTTAAAACATTACTGCAAATGGTCAAAGAGGGGAGGTAACCATTACACCTCCGGACAATAAGGCCCAGAGCAATTCTCTTAAAATAGTCAAGATAATAAATAGTTTAAGGCCTCACTATCATCTTCGGGTTTTTGAAAATAAGGATCCTTATCGGGTTCTAATTCGCACCATACTCTCTCAAAGAACTCGAGATGACAACACTGATCGAGCTTCAGCCCGCCTATTTGCAGAATATTCAACCATGGAAGATATTGCCTCTGCTGATCCGGAAAAATTAGAGTCCCTTATACGTCCTGCTGGTTTTTATCATGTCAAGGCTCGGCGCATTATTGAAGTTTCCCAACTACTTTTGGATGAGTTTCAGGGAATAGTACCAGACCAGATGGATGAACTATTACTTTTACCAGGAGTGGGTAGAAAGACTGCCAATTGTGTTCTGGTTTATGCATTTGAAAAACCAGCCATACCTGTGGATGTCCATGTGCACCGCATCAGCAATCGGTTAGGACTGGTTCATACGAAAAATCCGGAAGAAACTGAAATGGAGCTTGAAAAAATAGTGCCCCGCGATTACTGGATTGAATTAAATGATCTGATGGTGCAGTTTGGTCAGACCATCTGCCGGCCCGTGCATCCTCTTCACGAAATTTGTCCAGTGGCAGATTACTGTTCTTATTATAATGATATTGTAAACGACTAAGCTTCGATTATAAAGATAGTATAACAGCTAAAATCTGATTATTTAAACAGCTAAAAAATAAAATTTTTTATTTCTAGAACTCATCAATATTGATGACGGTTATCATTAGTTTTAAATAGTCATACTTTAATAATTTATAGTGGTGATTTTAATATGAACACTAAGATTGTATTAGGATTGTTAGTAGTTATTGTTTTGATAGGAGGAGTATCTGCTTTTAGTGTTTTCCAATCAACTGATAAGAATACACAGCAAAGTATTCAAACACCAGCTCAGAGTACACAACCTGCAGTACAGGATTCTAAGAACACTCAGAATTCAGTGAATGCCCAGGACCAGATATGTGCTAAATGTAATGGTAAAGGGTACCTTAAATGCAGCAAGTGCAGTGGTACGGGAGTTATTAATCTCAAATGCAGTACCTGTGGTGGAGATGGTAAAGTATACTTTGATGCAGACAATAACCAACACCCCAACGTAATACAGTTATTACAAGTACTGGCCTGTCACGAAGCAACCTGCCCTACCTGTGGAGGCACGGGTGGATCAGGAGGAACTGCCTGCCCTGCTTGTGGTGGAGATGGTAAAATAACCTGCCCTGCTTGTGGTGGTGACGGACAAGTTTAAAACCTTTTTTTCTTTTTACTACCTTTTTTAAAATAAACATGAATCTCAATTATCTGCCCGATGAATTTCTGGTAGAATACGGACCTATTCTACACCCCAACGAGGGTTTTACTGTTGGTTTAAAAGGCCAAACATTAATCTATCTTCCCGGGACTTATGAAGCTAAAGAGAAAATGATAAATCCTATCAAATCCAAGTGGAAGAATTTCTGGGATGAAGTGGAAGATCTGGGACTCTGGGATTGGGAACAGGAATACCATCTTTGCTGCCTGGATGGTACAGGATGGAAGATAAAAATAGAGTACAATGGAAAAGAAGTGGATTCCGTGGGACAAAACCACTACCCTGCTAATTTTCTTAACTTTTTCGATGCTCTGGAAGAACTGATCTCCCTGGAACTTAAACTAGACTTTTAACAAAATTAATTATGTAAACTCCTTCTCCCTGAATTTAATGCGGAAAGTGGTTCCAGGACTTCTCTCCAGCTCCACCTTTGCATCTATCTGGGAGCTTAAACTGTTTATAAGTTTCATACCCAGGCTATCACTCTGTTCCAGGTCCAAATCTGAGGGGAAGCCCACTCCATCATCAATAACCTCTAAAACATAGTTTTCATTTAGCTGATGAAAATTTATACTAATCTGGCCCCTTTTACCTTCAGGAAAAGCATATTTCATACAGTTAGTAACCAGTTCATTCAAGATAAGTCCCAGGGGTATGGTGGTATTAATATCCAGCATGTGATCCTCCAGATCCAGCTTTAGGTCTATCTCTTGCTCACTACCAACATAAGTGTGATAAAGGTCCTTTGATAGAGTACGAATGTAATCTCCAAAATCTATCCGTTTAAGATCACCAGATCGATATAAGCGTTCATGAATGAGGGCCATGGTACGGGCACGGTCCTGACTTTCTTTGAAGATTTCTTTAGCTTCCTCATCTTTTATGTAGCGAGACTGTAAACTCAATAAACTGGACATGATAGTGAGGTTATTTTTAACCCGGTGGTGTATTTCCTTTATCAGCATGTCTTTATCTTCCAAAAGCTGATTAACCTGCAAAGAAAGCTGTCGGTTTTGAATTAGTATTTTTAAACGGGCCTCTAAAACAACCTTGCTAATGGGAATAGTTATCACTTCATCGAAGTTTTCCCAAACTTCCTGGGCAGAAAATTTCAACTCCTGGGGAGTCACAACCAACAGGTAAGGCAACAAAAGAGGGTGTTCTTTTTTTTTCCTTTCCTGAAGGGTCTTTTTTCTTTTAACCCACGATGGTAAGTCTGTAATTAAAAGATCAAATTCATCATCTAAGTTTTCATCATCCAGTTTTAAAATCTCCCGATTAGACCCTAAAAGTTCTCCCAACTTGGTAACATTCTGATGATTAACCATAGATATGAGTATTTTTTCCATTATATCCTCTCATTTTTCCATATATCCTCTTGGTTATTCTTCAATCAGCCCTTTAATTAAAAGCAACAATTCTTTAACTACCAGTGGTTTAACCAGGACACCTTGGGCTCCGTGCCTCTTGCTGTGCTTCTCCACAGCGCTTTGCTGATGAGGGGACAGTACTAAAAAAGGTATTTCCCTTTGACGCAAAAGTTCACAGGATTCCCAAACTTTGCTATTAAAACCGGAGATATCCATTAGAACCAGTGATATATTATCCTTTTTTCGGACGGTCTCGTCCAGTGCTGCCGGGTTCAGCACACCCAATGTAGAATATCCTTCTTGTTCTAAAAACTTGGATAAAATTTCAAGATTGCGTTGGTTTCGGTTTAAGGCTACAATGAAAGGTTTTGATGACATAAAACCCCTCAACTATTCATTCTCTTTTTTAACACGTTCCGGAGTACCGTTTAGTATGCCTCGTATGTCTTTGAGAGGTTTGCCAACTTTGATTCCGTATTTAGTTATGGTAAGTTCACGGAGTGTTTTTTCAAAGTCGCTTAAACGTTTTTTAAGCACCCCTATTGATTTGCGCATTTCTCCTTCTATCTCAAAGTAACGGAGGAATATGATGTTGTCGGCCAAGTAACTAATGCCGATTTCAGTGACCTTCAACTCACCACTGATGTTCTCTACCTCGTTGATTAAAATAACTGTTACTCCCAACCTGGTGAGATATTTGGATAGGGAGTGCAGATGACTTACCGGATCTTCGCCCCTTAGGGATAGACTATAACCAGAGGTGCTGTCAATCATCACGATCTTGGCTTTTTTAGCGTCCACTTCACTGCGCACCAGTTGAGCGAATTCTTCAGGAGAATATCGCAGCGGCTCTACTTGGACAACCGAGAGCATTCCAGTATTTATCATGCTCTGAACAGGTATATTTATGGATTCGCAGCGGTTTACCAGATTACTAACGCTTTCTTCGAAGGTGTAAACCACAGAACGCTCCCCACGACCAGCAGCTTCTTTCATGAACTGGATGCCGATGGTGGTCTTACCCACCCCACTGGGTCCGCTTATGATTGTTGCTGTTCCTCGTTCTATACCTCCATGTAATAGTTCGTCAATTTCTGGAACACCCGAAGAAATGGTCTCTTGTTCGAATTCCACTTCCTTTAACAGGGGTCGGAGACGAGGGTAAATTTTAATTCCATCTTTAGTTATTCGCATGGAATGAGTTCCAAAACGGAATCCTGATCCCCTAAACTTGCTTACTGATATGCTGCGGCCGTTTGAAAAAAATTCCAGATTAATGATACCATCGCCCATGAATTGCAGATCATCATCAGGGGAGTCGGAACTGAATTCTGAGGTGAACAAAACTGTAGCCCCATTATCAATTAAAAATCTTAAAAATGATAAAGCCTGCTTTCTAAACTGGAATTCGTCGGTTGAAAGATATCTGAACTGAGTTATGGGATCTAAAAATACACGGGTAGGTTTTAAAGATTTGACTTTTTCGACTATCTGTGAGGTGATGGAGTCTCGCTCAACTTCTGCCGGTGAAAAGATATCATAAGCCTCTTTATTGGAGAAAAATTCCTGGTCGGGGCTTAAATCCAGAAATTCTATGCCCTGAGTGTCAAATCCCATCCCTTCGGCATTTTTTATTATCTGTTTGGTAGGCTCGCCCATGTTGATAAATAGTACATTTTCCTGGTTTTTCACTCCTTCAGTTAAAAAGTGCATGCCAATGGCAGTTTTACCTGTCCCCGGCAGTCCCCGGAGAAGATAACCTCTTTGGGGTACTAATCCTCCCATTAATATCTCGTCAAATCCTTTTATACCGCTGGATAACTTTTGGTTTTCGCTGTCCATTGTTTAGCTCCTAACATAATAATCATTGTCAAAATATCTAGAGGAAAATATCTAGAAATATTATTGGGGTTTGTTCTTGTTTCACTTCGATATAACTTTTCATGTGAAAAGTAAGAACTGATGTGAAGTTAAGTTCTATAAAAAAAACGATGTAGGGAGCTTAAATAAAAAAATAAGATTAATACAAAGGAATTTATATTTACCTTAAGTTGTGCTGGTTGTCACTTATTGGAGTCCTGCTACTTTTTGGGCAAAATCACCCAAAACCTTTTTGGACAAACCTTCCACAAACTTTAAAGAACCTGCACATTCGTGTCCTCCACCATCAATGCCGGCTTCAGGTATTTCATCGGCCAGTTTTAATATGATGGTGTTGAGATTAAAACCAAATTTCTCATTAACAGCATCCGTCGCCCGAATGACTCCAAAGTCAGGTCCATAGGCCAAAGTCAGGATAGGGGTTTCTTCACCGTGCTTTTGTACCATCTGGTCGTGCACATAACCACAGGTCTTACCAGGGGCAGGATAAGTGAACTTATGGGCGTACTTCTCCACATCCAGAACACTGAAAATAATTCCATTGGGCAGGTTCTGGGTTTTAAGGTTCGGCATGGCTGCAGCCAGTTGCCACTTTACTCGACGCTGGGACTCCTGATAAAGGGCATCCACCAGTTTGGTGTGTTTTTCTCGGTTACCCAATCCTAGGATGGTATCAATAATTCCTCGGCCGTTCATGAACCTCAAATAAAATGCTTCAAAGTCTATGGTAGTGGCGATCTTCTCTAGATCATCACGGTCATAACCTTTAGCATCGGCAATTTTAATGTAGTTTTCTGCTTCGACAGAGCGGGCATGGTCACCAACGGCAGCAATACCCGGCAGGTGGTTTATGCGTTCTATAACCT
>Ga0187786_10000351_pt1 | contig 13914 bp, 13 predicted proteins | sample 0815_BV2_10_20_M_FD_132449 | JGI IMG/M metagenome (GOLD analysis project Ga0187786, IMG submission 132449) | Tropical peat soil microbial communities from peatlands in Department of Meta, Colombia - 0815_BV2_10_20_MG | ecosystem: Environmental > Terrestrial > Soil > Wetlands > Peat | place...
AGCCGGCACCGGGGGATCTTCCACAGCCGGGGAATGCTATTGTTGGTATCGATCCTTTTCATCGTCATGGCGGCGGGCGCGGCGATCTCCCTCCCGGCGGGAAAAACAGCTCCCGCGTACCCCGCCTCCTGCTTCCTGCTCGGGTACCTCACCCATCTTCTGGCAGACGCAACAACGCCGGCCGGGCTGCCGCGGTGAAAAACATTCAACGTTTTTTCCTGGTTCTGCCAAGACCCGGGCGTTATAACAAATGCTGCGCCGGGGATATGAGGCCGGATCCGACAGGTCGGACAGGCCGGGAAATTTGTCCGGGACCCGGCAGGATGGACGGACTTCTCAGCAAAAGGATGGAAGAATATCCTTATATTGAATATATTCAACTCTTTTCATGAATGGTACTGGTCCGGCCGCAAAAAACGAAAACAACGAATTTCCGCCGGTGTCCTCCGATGAATGAAAGGGGAGGCACAATCTCCGGAAACGTTCCCAGCCTTTCGCCGGTGAACCTGCCGCACACCCACGGTTGTTCCCGGGCCGGATGCGGCAATACCCGCTTTCGAAAGAAAACCCGGATCAGAAGGCACTCCAGTCCGCAGACAGCAGGAACCCCTCCATGACACTCAAACACGCGACCATTGACGGTATCCGGCTCCACCTGGATACCCGGGAGAACCGTCTGTTGATCAATGGCTTATACCAGGTTCAGCTGAACAACACGGCAAAGACCGAACTCGGATTTTTCATCGATTCCTGCCATGCCGAACCAAAAGACCGGATCATCCCGGCAACGCTCGATAAGATCCAGGGCCGGTACAGGAACCTGTCCCGGGACCAGGCGGGCCGCGACGTCAGGAAACTGATCGAAGCGATCAACGGTTTCGGGCGGGGGCAGGTTCCTTCCCACCTGGTCGGTCTTGCAAAGTCTCCTGGCAGGAACGTCCCGATGCGGATGGATCTCGCGCTCACCTACCGCTGCGATAACCAGTGCCCGCACTGTTACCTCTGGAAGAACGAGAGCGGGAAGGAACTCTCAACGAAAGAATGGAAACGCGTCATCGATACCCTTTGGAAGATCGGGGTCCCGCAGATTGCATTTACCGGCGGCGAATGCACCCTGCGCCCCGACCTGCCGGAACTGGTGAAGTATGCAGAACAGATGATCACGGGTGTGATCACCAACGGGACGCTGCTCACCGAAGATTGTGCCCGTGAACTAAAGCAGGCCAACCTCGACTGGATCCAAGTCACTCTCGAATCGTCAAAGAAAGAAACGCATGACGAAATGCAGGGCGTTACCGGTGCATTTGAGAAGACCGTGCAGGGGATCCGCAATGCGGTATCAGCCGGCCTGTCGGTTAGCGCCGATGCAACGATCACCCGGAAAAATTCCGGCGATCTGCCGGATCTGATCCCTTTTGCGAAGTCGCTGGGGGTACATTTCGTCGGGGCGAATGCCCTGATCAACTCGGGGCGGGGGACGACGGTGAAGCCGGCGGACGGGATACCGGAATCAGAACTTGCGGAAATCCTCGCCCGTGCCAGGGAAACTGCGGATTGTGAAGGCATTGAGTTCAACTGGTTTCTGCCGACCTGTTATCACCGGTTCGATCCGGTGCAAAACGGGTTCGGCCAGCGATGCTGCTCGGCGTGCGACATCAACATGCTCGTTGAACCGGACGGCACGGTGATCCCCTGTCAAAGCTGGACGGATATCAAACTGGGCAGCATCCTCACAACGCCATGGAAGAAGATCTGGGACAATGAGATCGCAAAAAAGATACGGGATCACCGGTTCGCCCCCGGTGAGTGCACAACGTGCGACAAACAGGAAGTCTGCGGCGGGGCCTGCCCGCTCTCCCACCTGAACGGGAACGGCGGTGAAAAACCCGTATGACCCTCTGGGAGATTTTCCTGCTGGTGATCGCGCTGGTGCTGCTCGGTTCTTCTGCCTGTGCAGAGAACACCGGTTCCATGATTATCCTGCAGCAGAATGTCGACCTCTTCCCCCAAAACAACGGGGACGTCCTTATCCATTACGATGATATCATCCAAGTGACCGGCGGAGACTGCCCGTGGATCACCATGGGGTTGCCCACCAGTGACTTCAGCGTGGTAAACTTCAGCGGGGCTGCATCGTCCGTTGTTCCGCAAAACTCTGCAGGCTGGTCGGGGGTGTATGTAACCCTTGACCGGGACTATCAACCCGGCCAGACGTTCGAATTCCAGTTCACGGCCGATCAGCACGGGTTTGTTACCGATCACGATGGGCAGGCCAGTGTCGAGATCACGCCGGTCTGGTTCGACGATACGCCGATCACCGCGATGACGGTTACCTTCCATATGCCGCCGGGCGTCCGCCAGGTGACGACCAGTGACCATGCAGCGAAATTCGGCAACGGGATTGTCTACTGGACGTTTGCCGGCCTTGCGGCAGGTCAGCGGGAGACCGTGGGGGTCCAGATGCCGTACGATGGCGTCTTTGCTGCCCCGGCCCGTTCTACGGCTACCGGCGGGATGCCGGTATTTGACCTGCCCGGAACGTGGCAGAACATTCTCTCTGTTCTCCTCCTGATCTTTGTTATCGGTTCCCTGATCGTACGCCGTCGCAACGATTACGAGGATCCTGCGATGACCCTTGACTCCGCACTGTCCGGGAAGACGGTTCACCGGAACCTGCATTTGAGATGTCCGAACGACGACACGATGATGGACGACAAGTCCGCCGGTGATCCGGACGATGACGAGGCTGCGAGATACGCGATCTGTCCGGCCTGCGGTGCCCTGTTCTTTGACCGCGGCGAGATCGAACATGCGCTCAAGGGCGGGATCCCCCCGTCAGATCTGACGAAGGGGTTCGCGAAATTGCCGGTAGCTGAAGGTGCGCCCCCCGGCCCGGTCATGACCTGCGAACGGTGCGGGGGAACCATGGAAGAGGTCAGGAGAACCTTCTCCGGGACAACGGCAGCGCTTTCCTTCTGCAGGGATTGCGGCGGACTGCACCTTCAGGCGGGAGAGTACGATAGCCTTCTCAGGATCCACGAGGGCCAGATGAAGGAGCTCGGAGACAAGGGGATACCGGTGATGAGCGTCCCGAACGACCACTGGCTCTTCTACCCGTATATCTACTATCCGCGCATCACCGGTCACGCCCGGGACAGAGTCAGCGTTGCATCGGGATCCTACCTTCACCCTGCCGCTCTCCCGAACACGTACGCATGTGCCTGTGTATCGTGCGCCTGCGTTGCATGCGCATGCGCCTGTGCCTGTGCGGGAGGCGGCCATGCCGGGTGTTCGCCGAAAGACAAGTTCAGCGGCATCAGCCTGTATGATATCCCGGATTTGGAACATCCGCAGGGATGAACGGGATCCCCGGACAAATTCCCGGGTGCAGATACCTGCTGATGCAGGGTACCGGGACATTTTCGTGATCCCGGAGGAGATATTCCGATCCGCCGGGAAGAACCCCTGAACCGCGTCCCGCTGCCGGGCCCGGATCACCCGGGGTTCGAACCTGTTTTCCGGATGGGCCTGTCATGGGGCCGGCAGGAAAGGATTTTCGTGCGTCGGAAAAACGTGGCGCGCTGCCGGAGACCTGGCAGACTTCTTCGGATACCGGAACCGGTTCCGGGAACCGGCAGCGCGCCCAGGGGGGCATTGCCGGTTGCAGGACACTCCTGCAGCCGGTGCCGGTACGTCCGTGCAGGGGAAGACCCGCCGGTACCCGTGCTGCGGATCAGGCCCACCGGGCAGCAGGTGCTGCCAGCGCCCCGTGCCCGGGATCGTGCCTTCAGATGACGGCCTCGATCCGCTCGGTGATCTTCGGGAGCGTGCGTGCCAGGCTGGCCAGACCGCGGTTGGTCGAGGTCAGGACCACGAGGAATTCGTCCCAGGTAACCGGGATCATCAGCAGGGTCCCGTTCTCGTATTCCTGCACGATCTGCCGTGGCAGGCCCATGCGCAGTTCCCTCCCGTGCCGCTCGAAGTATTTCATCTGGCCGGTGCACATCACGCCCAGCGCATCCCGGTCCAGCGGATCGATGCTGACCAGTTCGATGACGAACCCGTCGCGCCCGATCAGGGCCGCGGCGGATACGCCCTCGATAGAAAGAAATTCATTGAGAATCTGTTTCAACATTCACGGCTGCCTCGCGAAAGGGTATTCGTTCTTTGCTCTGCAGCGATCCCGTGTGCATCATCCCACATAACCTACGGCGGTATAAATATAAAAATATGTTTCATGGCAATGCAGCCGCCGGAGCCGGGATCCCGGGCTCACCGGCATTCCCTGTACCGCGGAAGAGTAGGATATTCCGGGATGAATGCCTGTATTCGGGGAAGGGAGAAGGTTGCCTAAATCTGCCGGGATAATAATTAAAAAGGGTTCCTGCTGTATATTGATCAACGTGAACCTGTACAATGAATCCAATCATCCGGAGCAGGAAAAAACAGATCGAAGCCTTTTGTAAGGAGTGGGATGTAAGAGAACTCCAGGTTTTCGGATCGATCACAACAGGGAATTTCGGTCCCGACAGCGATATTGACATCCTCGTGGATTTCCCGAAGGGATCCCGCCATACCCTCCTGCAGCTCGCCCGGATGGAGCAGGATCTCGAACGGATCTTTGGCAGACGCATCGACCTCCTCACACGGCAGGCCGTCGAGCAAAGCCGGAACTACATCCGGAGAAAAAGCATTCTGGCATCCCTGGAGAAGGTCTATGGGACGTGATGATGCGTACCTGCTCGACATTCTCCTCATGGCAAAGGATGCACGGGAATTTACCCGGAACCATTCCCGGGAATCCTTTTCCGCTGATCGTGAGTGCCAGTATGCATTATACGCTGTCTCGAAGTGATTGGAGAAGTCTCCAAACGGCTTTCACCAGAAACACTCCACCGGTTTGCTGCTGTAGAATGGACGGCGATGGCACGGATGCGGGACATGCTCATTCATTCCTATGGTAAAGTTGATCTGGATGAGATCTGGGATACGGTGACGACAGATATTCCCCATCTCATAACCATACTCGAACCGGAGATCCGGACTGAAGAGCCGGATTAGGTGCCTGATCATCTCGCGCCGGATCTGTGATCTTGGAACGTCTTATCTGAAATATTTTCGGAAATGCAAACCACAAAGCTCCGTTATCGACTGACCGCCCGGCCTCCTCTCCTCCGGCTCTCACCCGGGTACCGTTCTCCCTCTGACCGGCCGACGCGACAATGCCGGCGGGGTTGCGGCGAGGAGAGGGGCCTGCCCCTGCTTCTGCCGGCCGCTTCCCCATTCCCCCGGGCCGGTTCACCCGATCGCGGCAAGGATCTCGCGGGTTGATCGGACCCTGCCCATCCGCCTGAAGATATATTCGACCGCGCCATGGTGGGCTTCGGCCGATGACGAGGACATGGCGTCTTCTGCAAAAACCTGCGAAAATCCCATCTCGTAGGCAAAGCGGGCCGTGCTCTCGACGCCGTATTCCGTGGAGATCCCGCAGAGCACGATCGTCTTCATCCCCCGCCGCCGGAGCTGGAGCTCGAGCTCCGTGCCGTAGAAGGCCCCCCACTGCTTCTTTGCGATCACAATGTCGGAGGGCGTTGGCGTGAGCTCCGGCACAAACGCTGACCAGTCCGGCGGCAGGACGGCCGGGCGGCCGAAGCTCGTGTCGCTCTCAATGTTCAGCGTCGTTGCCGGGGTATTCACGACATGCACGAGGAAGACCGGCAGGCCCTTCTTCCGGAAGGCCTGCACGAGCAGGGCGGCGTTCTTCACAACTTCCTGCGCGGTGTGCGGCTGCAGGGGCCTGCCTGCGATGCCCTTCTGGAGGTCGATGACCACCAGGGCTGTGGTGGATGCGTCCAGGGAAAGTTCCGTCATGGGTTCTCAGGCAGGGATTAGGCTGGCGCGGGTATGTATGCTTTGGGATGGTAGCAGGGGGGAGAGGCAATAGCAGCCGCATGGATTTACCATGAGAATCTGGTACGGAGAGGGAAAAAGAAATGCCGGGAAAAAATAATCCGTGGTCAACCAGGGGATAACCCAGGGGCGGCCGGGGAGTGAACGTGATTGCCGCTCTCTGCGGGAGAAGAGATGGCGGATGCCGGCCCGGGTGGGAAATGTTTAAATTATATTCTTTTCTCTATTATTGTAACGATGAAAACCCCGGCACCGCTCCTCGTAATGGGAATCCTGCTCCTGCTCGTATTCCTTCCCGGTTGTACCGGCCCGGATCAGGGTTCCCCCGGGAACACTACCCCCGGCGATCTCTCCTTCTCGGGACACGCATGGCAGGTGAAGACTTCCACGACACCGGTCGGCCCGGGGCCGAATCTCTTCTCGGCCAACACTTCCAATGTCCGGGTCGACGACCAGGGATACCTCCATATGAGGATCACGAAGGAAGGAGATCACTGGGAATGTGCCGAGGTTATTTCACGGGAGAATTTCGGGTACGGGGAGTATGCGTTCACCCTCGGGTCTGACCCGGAATCCCTTGACCGGGAGTCGGTTCTTGGCCTTTTCACGTGGGCCGATCGCCCGGAGTACGCCCACCGCGAGATCGACATAGAACTGTCCCGCTGGGAGGACCCTGCGAACATGGATGCCCAGTACGTCCTGCAGCCATGGAACTCCCGCGATCATATCCACCGCTTCACCGCCAATGCTGCCGGCAATGTCACGACCCATTCGTTCCGGTGGGAGGAGGGCCATCTTGCATTCCAGAGTTATTTCGGCCCCTATACGGAAATGCCGGCCCCGGAAACGGTGATCGAGTCCTGGGAGTATGCCGGCTCCGACGTGCCCCGCCCGGGCCCCGAGAATGCCCGCATCAACTTCTGGCTGGACAACGGGAAACCGCTGTCGTACGGGAACGAGAGCGAGGTCGTGATCCGGCAGTTCCGGTTTGTGCCGGAACGATGATAGTGCCGGAACAATAAGGCGGCTGATGCCTGATCGGGTATTTTTCAGGCTTTTTGTCGAATAGGAAAAGGTCCGGAATTTTCTGGGTACAGATTAGGTTGTCGATTTGCCGGGATAAGGAATTATTTATTGGATAATTTCCCGGACGTGTGTCTGCCAGAGGATAGATTTCAATGCTGCTGCCGTCATCTGTCTTGAAATGCGAAGTATCGATCCTGACATAGCTGACTTTTTTTCCCGTCATGCTTTTTCATGGATTTTAACGATAGCCACCATCACGGTTAACAATTTTTTTAATCGCCGAGAACATTTCATCAACCGAACTGGTCCCGGAAAATTCCTGTCGCACTGCACGAAAATCCGGCTCTGTATCCCAGATGATTCCCCAGGCAATATCGATCCCGTCTTCGATGAGCGGCAGGGAATATTCGAGAGGTGCCCATGGGAATGGATATGGAATCTCTTTCTTTCGTTTCCGGGCGCGGCCTATACAGGTATTGTGAGGGAGCACAAGCCAGATAACCAGTACCGGAATTTTTGAGAGGAGAAGATTATCCCTGACTTCTTCCACGTGAGGGCCCATGCCGGAAAATTCCAGGATTTCCGGCACCGGCCTGCGGCATTCCACAAGGAAATGATCCCAGGCACGTTCCTCTCCCGCAACCGTACCGTCGCTATAACAGATGCGGCATTCATCGATCGATGTGTACGGAAAACCGGTATCCCGTGACAGGACTGTTGCGAGCGTTGTTTTCCCTGAGCCCGGCGTCCCGATGATGAGGATTTTCCGGGGAACCGGGGATGGGGTGGAGGGACCTGCCGGAGGCATTTTATTTTCTCTCCTCCCGCTCCGACCATTCGATCAGTTTCTTTTTGAGTTCTTCTTTGGAGGGGAGATACAGCTGGTACTGTGATGCATAGATGTTTGCATTTTCGGGGAGAGTGAGCCGGACAAGAGCGTCGTTCTTCGTTTTGCACAGAATGATGCCAATGGTCGGGTTCTCAGTATCAAGTTTTACTTCACGGTTGTAATAATGGACATACATCTGCATCTGGCCGAGATTTTCGTGGGTAAGTTTCCCGATCTTGAGATCGATCAGGACATAGCACCGGAGGATTCGGTTGAAGAAGACAAGGTCCACATAGAAATTATCTGCATCGACGGTGAATCGTTTCTGCCGGGCTTCAAAAAGAAATCCTTTGCCGAGTTCGAGCAGGAATGTCTCCAGTTTGTCGATAATGGCGGATTCGAGATCGCTCTCGGAGTAACGCGTCTTCTCATCAAGCCCGAGGAACTCGAGGACAACCGGGTTTTTAAGCATATCTTCAGGAGTCTTGACGATATTTCCTTTCTGCGCGAGATCGATGACACCTTTTTTATCCCGGCTGATTGCGAGCCGTTCGTAAATCCCGGAATCATACTGCCGTCTTAGCTCAGACAATGACCACTGGTTCCCTCCTGATTCGATCTCGTAAAATTTGCGTTCGTCCCGGTTTTCGATACTCATCAGGAAGACGTAGTGCGACCAGCTGAGGGTGAACCGGTTTATCAATTTAGCAGACACTGTCTGCTGAATTGGTGCTTCCGGTAGGACAAGGGTCATGGATTTCGCAGACATTGTCTGTCGGATTTGGGGAAGTGAATCATTGTATTCGAGGTAGAAACGGCGCATGTATCTGAGATTTGTTGATGAAAATCCACGTCCGAATTCTTCCGCCAGACTGTGTGATATTTCGTCCAGAATCTGTTCCCCATATCCTGCCCGACGGCTCCCTCTCTGTTCATATTCCACGATCCGCCGCCCGATCTCATAGTTCGTGACAACCTGCAATGTGTTGACATTCTGCGCGGCAGTCCTTCGTGCACGCTGTACCAGGTCCCGGATTTCCTGTACGAGCGGGAGGAGAGGTTCGGAAACGGGGATGTTTTTCATGGTCCGGCCTTTCTCATCTGGAACTACAATGTACCGGATTTATGCGCGTTTTATACTGTCAGAGCGGGGGGTGAAAATGCGTAAAAAAAATCACGTTTCAGCGGGTCACCGGAAGAGATCAGGCCAGGAAAATGTGACCAGCTCAATTGTCCCGGCGGTGCCGGGACTCTTGTCTCATTTACGGGGTTTCAAAGATTTTTGCTTGTAGTACTCCTGAATACCGTCCCTGACTTTGTAATCGGGCACCATGATCTCCTCTTCCGCAACCGTGAACGGAAACCGGTCGTCCGAAAGAAATTCCCTGGATCACGCGATGGCGGATCACCCTGCCGGTGTCAGTGCTGCGGCGGCCCGGCTGCCGGGGGGTCCGGTCCTTTTTCCCCGATCTCCCGGATCCGTTCCCCGATCATGGCACGGGGCCCGTCATCATGGAACAACTTCCCGAGCGCTTCGCCGATGAGACCGACGAGGCGCAGGGCCTCTCCGGATATGAAGGGATATGAACAGCTCCAGGCAACATAGCGCCGGGCAAGGTTGGGATACTGTTTCACCAGGTCCTCCAGATATTTGCTGTAGTCCATCCGGCAGATCCTGTTCATCCCGCCGGGAGAACCGCAGTCCAGGAAGTGGTTGTGGAATTCCGCCAGGTGCACGTCAAAGGCAGTGCCGGCGATTATATCGTGGGGGGAGCCCGGGGGTTTCAGCGGATCGGCATACCGTTTCGCCGTGCATAGACCGGGAATAACCCTCCGCGGCCAGGGTTTGATGCGGGCCAGGCCGGCATTCGAGTCACGGGAATGCTGCAGGTACGTGAGGGAAGGGTCCTGCCGCAGGCACCGGCCATAACATGCTGCGGCTTCATCGTACCGCTGGGCCGTGTTATACGCCCGTGCCTTGTTCTCCAGAGCCGGAACGGAAGACGGGTCGATGGCAAGCGCCCGGTCGAACCAGGCATGGGCCTCCGCAAAATCCATCATCTGACTGTAGAACGTTCCCAGCTCGATCATGGCATCCATGTACCGGGGGTCGATGGCAAGGGCCCGTTCATAGCACCAGATCGCGCCGTAGAGGTCCCGGCCCGCGTTCTTTTTTACCGCGATCCCCCGTTCCACCCAGTACGAGGCCGGGTGCGTGTCCGTGGCGACCAGCCCGTCGAGACACCGGAGCGCTTCCTCCCTCCTGCCGGCCAACGCCAGCAGCCGTCCTTTCCTGAACGGGTCCGTGCAGGCATCCGGCCCGGATGCCGGAGCGCCGGGAACCTTGACCGGCAGAGCCGGCGGGATAAACGGGTGGGTGGACCGGTGCATTTCCCACCCCCCCAGGGACACCCAGTGGTCCTCCACACGGCTGGCCTGGTTATAGCAGGCCTGTGCCTCATCCTTCCGGCCAAGGGAATCGAGGGCCCGTCCCTTCCGGATGATGGCGACAATGTCCCTGTTGTTCCTGCCGATGCGGCGGTCAAAATAGCCGGCGATCCGCAGGAACGAGGCCTCCATTTCCCGGGCCCCCGTGGCAGGGAGGTCCTTCATTTTTGTCGCATCCAGCAACCTGATTACCTGGGAAAACTGGAAGGCAAGGATGCAGGAAAAACCCCGGAAAAGCACCCGGTCCCCGATCTCCTCCTCCGCATCTGTGCGGGCGGGACCGGCGGGATTTCGGGTAATGTCGCTCTGGTACCGACAGAACTCTTCCAGGTCGGAAAGGGGCGTCAGGGAGCTGTACGAGCCGGGGTCCTGGATGAACGGGTTCTGTGCAACCCTGCCGGCTGCGGCCCTGCAGTACCGGATCGCCTCGTCATACCGTTCCTGCCGGACCAGGGCGAGGATGCAGGCGATCCGGAGGCCGATAGCGGAGGGGCTGGCGTTGATCTGGTCGTCGTAGTACCGGATCGCCTCCTCCCGGCGGCCGCCGGCTTCGAGGACAAGGGCGTGCTGCTCCATGGCAGAGAGGCCGGCGGGGTTCTCCGGCTCCAGGGAATACCGGGTATCCTCATCATCGGCCTTCGGGATAGTGCGGGGGACCGGGGTTTTGGGTGAACCGGCCTGATGAGGACCCCGGGTTTTCCCGGGAGCGGCTGCGGGAGGTGAAACCTGCACCGGTGGGGCCGGCCTGCGGTTCGCGGCTTCCCTCAGGCGTACTGCCTCGGGATGCAGGGACTGGTTTCTCATGATTTCCCCGATGCGGCCCATCGCATCCACTTCCGCGCCATCCCGGGAGAACGACCTGCCGGGTCCAAAAAAATACCCGGTATGGTCCGGGAACTGCCGGATAAACTCCTGGTAGCACGCCCAGGCCTTGTCCAGCTGGCAGGCTTCCAGGTATGCCCGTGTTTTTCCCCGCTGTGCACCCCGCGATGCCGGATCGGTGGCAAGCGCCCGGTCAAACCAGGAATGGGCCCCGGCAAAGTCCCGGCGCTCACTTTTCAGCCCGGCCATCTCGACCATGGCATCGGTGTTCCGGGGGTTCAGCCCGAGGGCCCGCAGAAAACACTCCTCCGCTTCCGCCAGATCCTCAAAAAGCCTCTTCCGGACAAGCCCCCTCACGACCCAGAGGTCATCGTTCTCCGGGTACTGTACGGTCAGGTTCTCAAACCACCGGCGGGTTGCTTTTGCATCGCCGGTGATATCCAGCCAGTGGGCGGACAGGGCAAGCCACCGGCCCATATGGATGATGTCGGTGAGATCTGAAGGTCCGCCGGCCGAAAAACGGGAACCGGCGCCGGGGATGCTCATCCAGGTATCCGGGTGGAAGATCACCGACTTTTCCTTCAGTGCAGGGTAGGACCAGGGGTCGATTTCCAGGGCTTTGTTGTAGCAGGCCAGCGCCTCATCGATCCGGCCCAGCGGCATGAGTGCGAGCCCCTGCCTGATATGGGCACAGATGTCCCGTGGGTTCTTTTCCAGGACCCGGGAATAATAGTCATGGACCCGCACGAATGACGCTGCCATATCCCGGGCTCCCAGGGCCGGGAGGTCCTTGTGCCGGGTCTCCCTGAGGATACTGCCGGCCTCTTCAAGCCCGCGGAAAAGGATGTTCTCCATGCCCCGTGCGAACGCCCGTTCATCCTCGTCCTTCTCCGCACCTTCGAGGCCGGGTCCCGGCGGGTCTCCTTCCTTCCTCGCGCTGATGCTGCAGAAGTCTTTCAGGTCATGGAAGACGCTCCCCCTCCCGGGCTCCGGCCGGGGAGTGCGGTGCAGGAGCGGGGAGGCATCGCAGTGCCTGATTGCTTCGTCATACCGTTCCAGCCGGATAAGGGCAAGGACAAGCGTGAGCCGGCGGTCGTCCCGGGAGGGGTCCAGGGCAGCCAGTTTCCCGTACCACGCGATCGCCTCCGGGCCCCGCCCGGCAGCCTCGAGACAGAGGGCCGCACACCGCATCGGTTCGGGGTTTTTCGGGGTGATCCGGGCCGCCTCGGCAAAACAGGGGACCGCGTCGCTGAACTGCTGCAGCCGTTTACGGACCTGTCCCAGCTCGTCCCATGCATCGGCAGCAAACGGGTACCGGGCCACCTCGCGTTCCAGGGCCTCCAGCGCTTCCGCATCGCGCCGGGCATGACAAAGAGCAGAGTTCATGAAGCGCCGTGCGCCGTAATGGTCGGGGCTGGTTTTAAGGAACTCCCCAAAACTCTCTATCGCGGAGGGGTAATCATCACCCGCACAGGCAGCCAGGCCTGCGGTGAAAAGGTATGACATCGTTCCGGGGTACATCTCCCAGAGTTCCCGGTACAGGTGCGCTGCCGACGCATAGTGCCGGACCGTTTCCAGCTCAGCGGCCCGGTCGAGCAGTCGCTCCGTTATTTTCGTTCTGTCCGGTCCCTGCATGGCAGTCCTGATCTCTCCTTTCTCTCCCGGGGAATATATCACCTGCGGGTGGGCGTGGGCCGGTCCGCGACGACAGCGCAGCGGGGAAGTCTCTGGCAGACATGCTCTTCCTGGCCGGGAAACGATGGGCCACAAAGTATATCTTCTGAAATATCTTTCTACTCCCAATCACCATGCTCAATGAATCCTGCACGCCGGTGATATCGGGGCTCGTGGCGGAGGGCCGCATGCTTCCGGACAGGGAGCGGATGGCCTTCTTCCTCGCCCTGCCGGTCGTGCTGCTCCTGGCCATGATGGGCTATGCCGCACCGGCGGACCTGTACCGGGTCCTGCCGGAACCTGGCGATGCGGAGCCCTGCTCACAGCCGGGCAGCGGGATCGTCTGCATGCGTGGGATTCTCCCGGCAGGTGCCGGGACTGCGGGGAGATGGACCCGCACGGTTTTCCAGGATTAACCAGCCTGCCGCCGGCAGAGCGTACGGTACCGTGATCCGGATACGGACGGCTGCCGTTCTGCAGGCGGATGTACGATTCCCCGGCTTTTTCATTGATGACCGGGTGCTGTACAGTACCTGACGGACAACCAGAATGAGAACGAGGGGTGAAACCTATGGAAAGCGAGACTCAGGGCCGGGATGGAACATGCCCGGCAGGGAACGGCACGGTCGCGGGACGGATTGCCCGGGCCGGGGCCTGTGTGATCGATAACGGAGCCCGTGCCGGCCAGCGGGGCCGGGAGACGGTGAAGAAGATCCTGGAGCAGATCCCGCGTGTGCATGCGGGCAAATTCCTCCTGACCGGCGTACGGCCGGGCCTGCCGGTCCGGCTGGTGAAGAAGATCGACCGTCTTGCACTCCGGATCCTCCGGGCCGGCCGGGGGAGGTTCTGCCTGTGACCGGGACCGGCGATGCGGACAAGCCGCCGGATCCGGCAGGGCCGACAGACGATCGTGCGGGCGGATCGCCGGTTGCGGATGCGGGTGCGGGTACCGGACGGGAAAAGGTGTGTCCGGCTGCCAACCCGCAACCGGCTGAACCGGAGGAGATCACCGAGCTGGCGTGGATGCGGAGGCAGATACGCACCGCAAAGAGCGGCAGGCGTTCAGGGAAGGTGTTCCGGAAGACCGCGCTGCACGACCGGCCGTCATCCGTCTTCCACCTTCCGGGATCCGAAACCATGCCGGCCCCGGGGAAAGAATTCCTGGTGCCGGAGGAGATGCAGGAGTTTGCCGAATCGGTGATGGG
>Ga0187786_10000352_pt1 | contig 13892 bp, 13 predicted proteins | sample 0815_BV2_10_20_M_FD_132449 | JGI IMG/M metagenome (GOLD analysis project Ga0187786, IMG submission 132449) | Tropical peat soil microbial communities from peatlands in Department of Meta, Colombia - 0815_BV2_10_20_MG | ecosystem: Environmental > Terrestrial > Soil > Wetlands > Peat | place...
CCGTGCAGTAGTACGGATAGACGCCTTCCTTGTCGGCCTTGAACTTGAGCGACACCGTCTTGCCCGGTTCGACCGAGGCATGAACGTTGTAGGTCGAGACCGTGAAGCCATGGGTCTCATCCTGGGCCCGCTCCAGGTTGGTCAGGTTGATGGTGACCTCGTCGCCCACGTCCACCTCGATGGTTTCAGGCGTGATGTGCGAGCGGATCAGGGTACCGAACACCTCGACCTTATTGCCCTTCCTGACCGTCTTTTCCTCACCGGCCCGGACGGCGCCCGGATGCGGCTTGTCGGTGCGGCTGTTGGTGCCGACCTTGTAGCGCACGGCCGGCTTCAGCTTGTTGGCGTCGATGGCGACGACATAGTGCGGCTCGCCCAGAGGCAGCGGCATGTCGTACAGCAGCTGCATCTTGTCGTTGCTGATGTCGATCAGCTGGTGGTTCTGCGGATGCAGCGGCCCAACCGGATTGAAGCGGTCGATCGACAGCTTGTTCAGCGCGACCAGATAATGTCCCTTGGGATCGACGGAATCGCCTTCCATGGTCATCAGGTGGCCGATGTTGTAGTGCACGCTGAGCTTGTCGAGTACCTTGCCTTCACAGTAGTCCCACTTGGCGACCTGGCTATCCACGTACAGGGAGGTGTAGGCGACGCACTTCTTGGAGTCGTACTGGGTATGCAGGGGGCCAAGGCCAAGTTGCACCTGCTTGTCCAGCGCGTCCTTCATGCCGATCACCGGGATGCCGTACGGATCCTTCGACTCGAACTTGCCGGCCTTGATGGCAGCCATGATCTTCTCGAAGGAATAGACGGACACGTGGGTGTCGAGCTTGCCGGCGACGATCATGAACTTGCCGTCCGGGGTGACGTCGACGCCGTGCGGCGACTTGGGTTCCGGCACCAGGAAGAGGATGCCTTCCTTGATGGCGGTTTCCATCATCAGCACGTTGTGGCCGTTGATCTTCTTGGCCTTGCCCTGGGCGACCAGTTCGGCGGCCTTCTTCCAGTTGATCACGTGCATGTAGTCGGTGTCCTTGGCGGAGCAACCGGCTTCATACGGGGGGCGACCCTTCTCGATGCCGCCGACGTAACGCTCGGAGCAGAAGGAGTTGGTGAACGACCAGCCGTCGGACGGGCCCTTGCCGGCATCCGACAAGTCCTGCGAGTAGGGCGGCAGTTCAAGCGAGAAGGATTGTTCCGGCTTGATCAGGCCTTCCTTGCGGTCGAATTTCCAGTAGGTGACGGCGCCGCGATAGGTCTCATTGAACTGCTCGAGGGGCTGGAATTTCCTGTTCTCCATCGGAGAAGGGTATTGCGCGGCTTCGATGATGTATTCGGTGTTCTGGGTGACGAAGGCGCCGCCGTGCTCCGACTTCATGATCGGGTTGACCACGATCTGCTTGGTTTCGAAATCGCGCAGGTCGACCACGGCGATGCGCGGATTGGCCTTGTCGTTGATGAACAGGAACTGGCCGTCGTACTTGCCATCGGTCTCGGAGATCGCCGGGTGGTGGGTGTCGCCCCAGGTGATGTCCTTGCCGTCGATGCGGCCGCCGGCCAGTACTTTCTTCGACTCTTCGTCGAAACCATAGCCCTGCCAGGGTTCCGGCGTGAATACGGCCAGGTACTTGAGGATGCGCATCGAGGGGATGCCATAGACGATGATCTGGCCCGACTGGCCGCCCGAACTGAAGGCGACGAATTCGTCACGCTTGCCGGTCGGCACGTAGGTCTTCGACGCCGCCAGCAAGTCCTGCTGGCTCAGGCCCCGCCGCTTCATCACGTCCTGCAGCGATTCGGCACTCCAGCCCGCCGTTGCGCCCAATCCCAACCCCGCCGCCAATAACAGCGTGGTCGTCCGCTTGGTGAAAAATTTCATGGTTTGGCTCCCGTTAGGTCACTAACCCGGGGTCGGAAAGCGATAATCCCGGTCCTCCCATCGCCGCGTACGGCTGCGGCAATTTGTCGCAGCACTATCCGCTTGCAAACCGCGGATATCCTTGATGGCAGTCAATTTTGGCACCGCCGGCCGGCAGAACCAGGTCTAGTGGGAAGTTCCGGCCGAGCGGGTGATCTTGTTGTACAGGTTGTATTTGCCCACCGGCTTGTCCATCGGAATGCGCTTAACTTCCTTGAACGTGGCGGCGTCGAAGACCACCAAGGCGCCGCCGTCGTCCTTGCGCTCCCACAGACTGGCCAAGGCGTATTTGCCATCGCGGGTGAATTCGATGTGGGCCAGCGTCTTGCCAGGACTGACTTTCACCTCGGCCACCTTCTCCAGGCTGCGCTTGTCGATAACCTGGAGCGTGTCCTTGGCCTTGCTCATCATCGAGTCGGTCCAGGCGTAGGGCGAGTTCTCGTGGCTGCGCATGAAGAAACCGGGGCCGAGGGTGGCAATGGCCTTGATCGGCGTCCAGTCCTTCATATCGATGACGCTGATAACGCCTTCCTTCAAGTTGGGCGAGGCCATGACCGGCCGACCATGCCATTCCCAGGTGATGCCGGAACCGAGGTGGGGCATGCCGGGCAGGCTGAGGTCAGCGATCTTTTTGCGCGCATCCAGATTGACCACCTGCCCCTTGCCGGCTTCCCGGCTGGCACCCATGAGCTCGGTGTAATCCTGGGTGAAGAAGAAATCGTCCAGCGGTTCGGAGAGAAAGGTCCGGCGCGGGTTGAGATAGCCGGGGATGAAAGCGCCTTCCTTGTACTGGAAGTCATGGATCATGCCTGTCGGGACGTCCTCCGCCTTGGGGTCGTAACTAATTTCCCAGACCTCGGGCACGTCCTTCAATGCGGCGACGAAGCTCTTGCGCGGCGCGGCGTCGTAGACCGCCGAGACGCGCGAACTTTCCTTGCCGTCCTTGTCCTTGACTGGATGAACCTTGAGCAGGTTGAGGTCGCCGTCGAGCAGCACCAACGTGTGGGGCAAGTAGTTGGCCACGGCGACGTGCTTGCCATCCTCGGAAACGGCGACATTGCGGGTGTTGATGCCGGCCCGGACTTCGGCGACCACGGCCAGGTTCCAGATGTCGTACTTGGTGATCCAGCCGTCGCGCGAGGCGAAGAAGACGTAGCGGCCATCCGATGTGAACTTCGGCCCGCCGTGCAGCGCATAGCGGCTCGGGAAGCGGTGGATCGGTTCCAGCTTGTCGCCGTCAAGTACGGTGACGTGATGGTCGCCAACCTCGACGACGATGAACAGGTTCATCATGTCCACACCCTCGAATACCGCGGCGGGCCTTGCCGGCAGACTGCCAGGGGTGTGCGTGACGATGCGCGAAGCACGGATATCGGCCTCGGTCCAGTTCGGTGCCGGCGTGACCGGCGTGTAGATCCAGTCGGCGAGGGCGGCGATTTCCTCCTTCGACATCTTGTCGGCGAAGGGTTGCATCTGCGTCGCGGCGCGGCCTTCCGTGATCGTCTTGATCGCCTCCGGCTTCCTCAGGCGCTCCAGGCTTTGCGGCAGCAGGGCCGGGCCGGTGATGCCCAGCCGGTCCGGGCCGTGGCAGACAGCGCAATGTTCCTGAAACAGTTTGGCCGGCTCGGCGGCGACGGCATTCTGGCCGAGGAACGCCAGGCCGATGGCAAGCACGACTCTCATGAGATTTCTTCGTCGGTGAGGTAACAGCCCGGATCCTCTGCCCAGGGGTCGTCGGTCAGCTGGTGGGCGCGCACGCGGGTGTTGCCGCCACAGATGGCAAAGTGCCGGCAGGTGGCACAACGGCCGCCAACGACGCGCGGCGAGCGCTTGAGGCCGGCCATCAAAGGATCGGAGATGTCGTTCCAGATCGCGGAGAACGGCCTCTGGCGGATATTGCCGAGCGTGTGGTGCCACCACATGGTGTCCGGATGGACATTGCCGAGATTGTCGATGTTGGCGACATTCACGCCGCTGGAATTGCCGCCCCATTGTTCGAGCTTGGCCCGCATGTGCCCTTCCAGCGCCGGAAAATTGCGCCGCACCCAGAACAGCAGCCAGGCGCCGTCGGCATCGTTGTTGCCGGTGGTGTAGTCGCGCGCCAGCCCCTGCCGCTGGTGGCCCCAGCAGGTGTCGAACAGCAGGTCCATGGCCAGTCGCGTCATCCGGTGATGGGCATCGTTCCTGCGATTCGTGTTGCCGCGGCCGGCGTAGTTGAGATGGGACAGGTAGAAGCGCGGAATCTTCTCGCTTTCGATCAGGCGCAGCAGTCCGGGCAAATCGTGGAAGTTGTCGCGCGTGAGCGTGAAGCGCACACCCACCTTCAGGCCGGCATCGCGGCAGAGCCGGAGCGCGTTCATCGAGGCGGCGAAGGCGCCCTCCTTGCGACGGAAACGGTCATGGGTATCTTCGAGGCCGTCGATGCTGATGCCGACGTAGTGAAAGTCAGTCGCGGCGATACGCCGCGCCATGGCCTCGTCGATCAGCGTGCCGTTGGTGGATAGCGCGGTGAAGAAGCCCAGCGCCTTCGCCCGGTTGGCGATGTCGAAAATGTCCGGACGCAGCAGGGGCTCGCCGCCGGAGAGGATCAGTCCCGGCACATGGAAGCGCTTGAGGTCGTCCATGACCCGGAAGACTTCTTCCGTGCTCAACTCGCCGGCGAAATCCTTGTCGGCCGAAATCGAATAGCAGTGCTTGCAGGTGAGATTGCAGCGGCGCACCAGGTTCCAGATTACGACCGGGCCAGGAGGATTGCGTTTCGGTTCGAGCGGCGTCGGGGCCGCGATCTCGCGCATGAACTGACTGATGCGAAACATGTTCAGGCTCCGATGCGCAGACCAGTTTTCTTGAGAATCCGGCTGCTGTAAAGCACGTCGCCGGCGCGACAGGCATCGCCGAGAAGTTCCCGGATGACGGCGCAGTTGATTTCCACCTCGATGCGGCTGTGACCGTGCACCATGGCGAATAGATTGTACGGCCAGTCGGGCTGGCGGCGCGGCCGCCGGTAGCAGTGGGTGACGAACGACAGCTGGCCAATCGTCTCGCCGAGCGCATCGACGCGTTCGTCGGCAACATCCCAGACGCTCATGCCGTTGGCAGTGTAGCCGAGCGCGTAGTGGTTGGGCACCGCGCCGATGCGGCGAATGACGCCCGAATCGAGCATCGCCTGCAGCCGTGCCTTCACTTCGTCGGCGTCGGTGCCGAGTTGCTCGGCCAGGACGTCGTAGGGCCGCGGTACCAGCGGCAGGCCGGCCTGGGTAGCGACGATCAGCTCCCTGTCGATGGCATCAGGCATGCAGCTTCATCTCCACGAAGTATTCGCGCTCCTTGGGAAAGGCTGCAACATTCAGCCCGGTGGCCGTCTCGATGCGGGCGATGGCGTCGGCGATGCCCTCCGGCCGTTCGGTGGCGAGCACGAACCACATGTTCCACGCGTGTTCACGCCTGTAGTTATGCGCCACTTCGGGCAGGGCATTGACGATGCCGGCAATGCGGTCGAAGTCGGCATCGGGGACCTGTATCGCCGCCAGCACGAAGCGTCCGCCCATGCGCTCGATCTGGAACATCGGACCGAAGCGCGTCAGCGTCCGCACGTCGAGCAGGTGCTGAAGGCGTGCCAGCAGGTCAGCTTCGGTGAGGCCGAGCGTTGCCGCGACCTCGCGGTAGGGCTCATCGCTCAGGGGGAAATCGCCCTGCAGGGCATTGATGATGCGCCGGTCGCAATCGTCAAGTGCGTCGAGGACCGGCGCGGAATCAGCGACCGGCGACATAGCGGGCGCCCTGTTGCTTGAAACGGCGGGTGCTGAACAGGACTTCGCAGGGATGACCGGCGACGCGGCAGAGCCGCTCGATGGCCGGCATCACTTCCTCGCGGGAACGGCCATGCACCATGCAGTAGAGGTTGTACGGCCATTCCGGCAAATGGCGCTGGCGTCGATAGCAGAGCGTAACCCCCTGCTCGTGTGCCAGGCGGGCGCCGACTTCGGATACCGCGTTGTCGGGCACATCGAATACCACCATGGCGTTGGCCTTGTAGCCGAGTTCGTGGTGGCGCACGATGACACCGAGGCGTTTCACCACGCCTGACTCCTGCCAGTCGGCGAGCGTCGTCAGTACCTCGGCTTCGCGCATGCCGGCCTGCGCGCCGATGGCGGCAAATGGCCGCGCCACCAGCGGCAGGCCAGGCTGCAGCGCGGCCACCAGGCGCCGCTCGCCGGTACTCAGCGGCTTGCGCTCGAAGGTGCCGGCGGCGGGACGATCCTTGATGCCGTTGCAGAGGTCGAAACCGAGATCGATGTGGTACTGCTCGACCAGCGGTAGTGACAGCACGCGGCTGCCGGCATCGGCTGCAACGCCATCGAGCACGCTGGCGAGAGCGGCCTCGTCGGCCGCCGTGGCGACGAACCAGAGGTTGTAGAAATGCTCGCGCTGGTAGTTGTGGTTCACCTCCGGCCTGGCCGATACCAGCGCTGCCACGGCATCCAGTCGCTCGGGTGGGACGGCGATGGCGGCCAGGGTGCTGACGCCGATGCGCCAGGGCGCAAATACGGCGCCAACCCGGCTGATCGCGCCACGGCGTTGCAGACGCTCGATGGTCGCGAGCACGGTGGCCGGTTCGCTGTCCAGTCGACGCGCCAGTTCGGCGAACGGTTCGGCGATCAGCGGAAAATCACGCTGGAAATCGTTGAGCAGGCCGAATTCGAGCGGCGAGTAGGGGGCGTCCATGTCAGAAGCCTGTCCGGTGCGCACGGGAGGTGAAGAAGATGCCGGACGGGCTTTCGGCAGCGAGCCTCGCCTTGCGCGCGAAGCTGGCGGTGTCGTAGACGCTGACGGCATTGTCGTCGCGGGCGGAGAGCCAGACTTCCTCGCCGCGCGGCGTGAATTCCATGTGCAGGATGGCCTTGCCGGGTTGCAGTGTCTGCTCGATCTGGTCGCTCAGGGTATCGATTACCTGTACCCAGCCGTTGTCCGGAAAAGCGAAGTTCACCCACACTTGGCGACCGTCCGGCCGCGCCATGACGAACACCGGCTGGCCCTTGACGGCGATGCGGCCAACTTCGCGCCACGTGGTGGTGTCAACAACCAGCACCTCGTGGCGGCCGATGGCCGGCAGGTAGGCGCGGCTGCCTGCCACAGCCCAGCCGCGCAGGTGAGGCATCTTGAACACCGGCAGTTTTTCCTCGCCGCGGCCGTAGTGGTCGAGGATGCGGCGCGAACCCTGCTCGAGGTGCCACGTGTCGATCAAGCTGATGCCATCCTCGCCGAACAGGCCAGCCAGATAGTGACGGCCATCGGGCGTGGCCAGGCCGTCGTAAGGCTGGCGCCCGGCGGGGAACTTCTGCGTGCGCGGCTGGCGCGGATCGGACAGATCGGTGATCCAGATTTCGCCGGCGTCGAACAGGGCATAGCCGAAGCGCTGACCGGGCAGGTCGGCGAGGCCGACGACTTTCGAGCCGGTCGGAACTTCGGATAGGAGCTCGAGCGTCGTTGCGTCGAATACCTTGATGCCGCCGGGCTGGTAGTTCTGGGCGACGACCAGGCGACCATCTTGCGAGATCGCGCCGCCGATGCTGTTGCCGGCCTGCATGACGCGCTTGTCGATGCGCGCCAGCAGCAGGTCGACCTTGGTCAGGCCACCATCGCGACCGAAAACGTAGGCGTAGCGACCGTCGCGGGAAAACACGGCCGAGGCGTGCGAGAGGTCGCCGAGGCCATCGACGCGGGCGAGAATAGTGTGGGCGGTGGTATCGACGATGGCGATGCGGCTGCTCGCTCGCTCGATGACGATGCCGAGGTCGCCCGTGCCGCGCAGCGCAGGAGTCTGGGCGCAGCCGGCCAGGAAGATCAGCAGGAGGGAGAGGAGTGTTCTCATTCGCGGGGAAATCCGGTCATCAACTTCTGTACGATCCATTGAATCTCGCTGTCGTTCAGGATCGACTTCCAAGGTGGCATGGCGGTGCCGGGACGGCCGCCGTGGACCGTCGCCTCCAGCCCTTCGATCGGTTTGTCGTGCAGGGCCTCGGCGGTGAGCGGCAGGCCGAGACCGCCGGTGAGTGCCATGCCGTGGCAGGAGCCGCAGTCCTGGCGCACCAGACGGGTCAACTCGCGCTGGCGTGCCGGATCCGGCTCAGCCGCCTGGGCGGTGGCCAAGGCCAGATTACAACCGAGGATAGCGAGAAGGGCGAGTCTCATGGCGCCTAGCATGGCGGTGAGCGTCCATGCTTGCCTTGACTCGCATCAAACGCCTATTCCGTGACCTCGATGCGGCCGGTCATTTCTTCGTGCGGGCCGCAGCGGTAAGGGTAGCTGCCGGGCTTATCGAAAGTGCGCGAAAAGGACTCACCGGAAAAGAGCCGGTCCGACTCATACCCGCCAGGGCCGAGAAACATCACCGAATGGCTGGTGCGCTTGGCAGTGTTGGTCCAGGTGACCGTGGTACCAACTCTGACTTTCAGTTCGGCGGGGGAGAACTGGTAGTCAACGATATCAACCGCTACGGTATCGGCAGCGTGGGAAGGGGGGGCGGCCAGAAGAATCCCGACCACCCCCACCAGGAGAACAAGCCGTCCGATCACTGCTTGGCGGCGGTGATGTCCGCCTTGGCGTCGATGCCCAGGGAGTAGCCCATGGAAACCTGATGGAAGCGTCCCTGGGTGTAATCGTCATGAATCGCCATGCCGAAGTTGACCACCTTGCCCGGCGCCAACGCGATGTCGCCCTGGCCGCCAGTGAACTTGCGGGCAAAGGTGACCGTCCAGGTATCGCCCTTCTTTTCGCCCTTGGCTTCGATCAGTGCGGTGCCGCCTTCCATGACCCGCTTGTCGGCAACGTAACCGTCCGTGCCCTTGTTGGACTTGCTTTGCCATTGCAGCAGGTCGTAGAAGACGCCGCCGGCGAGGTTGGCACCAGTGACATACTTGGTTTTCTTGTCGTCCTTGCCATCCGGCATGGTGCGCACATCCTGATGGCAGGTGGCCCAGCAGCCACCCTTGTTGGACATGTCGACTTCCTTCTTGCCCGACTTGACCATGATGCCGTCGTTGGCCAGCATGAAAGCCAGCTTGACCTGATTGTCTGCATCCATCTTTTCGGCGCCACCGGCCGGCTGTTTCCAGGTGAAGCGCATGTACAGGTTGGCGCCGTCATGCGCCGCCTGCACGTTGACGGGAATCGAGGCCGCCTTGCCCTTGATGACATGGGGTTCGAGCTTCTGGCCGGTGACCATCTTCTTGCCCATGTCGGCCAGTTCCTTTTCGTGGCAGGCCGCGCAGCTGTCACCTTCCCTGAGACCGCGGGCGCCGCTGTGCTCGGTACCGGTGACGATCCACTCGACGGGCGAAACGCCGGGATAGAGAACGGTGACGGTGCGGCCGGGCACCTTGCTCCAGTCGGCCGGCGCACCGGCGATGGCGGCGCCGCCCCAGGCGGCGAGGCTGATGGCGATGGCAGCGGTCTTGAGGTACTGCTTGGTCATAATTTCTCCTTGAGTCTTGTCGGTTGGCAAACGGGCGGCTCGGTGCTTATTCCTCTTCATCCTCGTCCTTCATGCCCTTGGGCTTCTGGTGGGCGATGCCCTTGTGGCAATCGATGCAGGTCTGCTTGCGCTCGGTGGCCATCTTGTGCGGGCGCTGCGCGCGCGGCTGCTGCTTGTCCGGATTCATGCCGTCGAAGCTGTGGCAGTTGCGGCATTCGCGCGAATCGCTGGCCTTCATGCGTTCCCACTCGTGCTGTGCCAGCGTCAGGCGCTTGGCCTCGAACTTCTCCTGCGTGTCGATGGTGCCGGTGATCTTGCCCCAGACTTCACCCGATGCCTGGATCTTACGCTGCATCTTGTGAATCCAGTCCCTGGGCACGTGGCAGTCGGAGCAGATGGCGCGCACGCCGGTACGGTTCTGATAGTGGACGGTCTTCTTGTATTCCTGATAGACCGTGCTCTGCATCTCGTGGCAAGAGATGCAGAATTCCAGCTGGTTGGTAGCTTCCATGGCGGTGTTGAAGCCACCCCAAAAAACGATGCCGGCGACAAAGCCACCGGCAAGAAGTGTCAGCAGAGCATATTTGGCGCTTGGTCGGCGCAGTGTGGCCCAAAATCCGGTATTCATGCCCGGTTCCTTGTCGGCAAAATTTGATTCGGCACTGAGGGGGGGAATGGCGAGGCGGACTGGCCGCCCCGCCATGCGTCATCAATAGATGTCGTGCTGCGTGTTATAGACGTTGAACTTGCCGGTCGGCGTGATCATCTTGGGATCGGTGATCACCTTCTTCAGGGCCAGTGTCGCGTCGTCATACACTACGATGGCGGACTGATCGGTCTTGCCACCCCACAGGGAAATCCAGACTTCCTTGCCGTCGGCGCTGTATTCCGGATGCACGGCACGACGGATGGCCTTGGTTTCCGGCAGACCGGAATCCTTGGCGACGTTGATGATCTTCGTCGGCTTCGACAGGTCGGCCATGTCCCACACTGCAACGGAGCTGGCTACTTCACGGTCCGGGTTCTGCGGTGCGTCGGCCCAGAAGTGCTTCGACTTCGGATGGGTCTTGACGAACAGGTTGCCTGGCACGTGCTTCATCTCCTGCACAACCTTCCAGTTGTTCGCCTTGTACTTGGCGAATTTCGCATCGTCGGACGGCGTGCTGATCAGCGTCACGACATCGGCGCCGAGGTGGCCGGTGGCCCAGACGGGACCGTACTGCGGATGCACGAAGTTGGCGCCGCGGCCAGGGTGCGGGAGCTTCTTGACGTCGATCAAGGCTGCCAGCTTGCCCAGCTTGGTATCGACCGCGGCAATCTTGTTGGAAGCGTTGGCGGCCACCAGGAAGTAGCGCTTGGTGGCATCCCAGCCGCCATCATGCAGGAACTTGGCGGAGGAGATGGTCGTGGTCTTGAGGTTCTCGATGTCGCTGTAGTCGACCAGCAGGATCTGGCCGGTTTCCTTGATGTTGATGACCCACTCGGGCTTGATTTCGGAAGAAACGATGGAGGCGACGCGCGGCTCGGGGTGATATTCGCCATCGACGGTCATGCCACGGGTGCTGACGACCTTGCGCGGCTTCAGCGTGTCGCCGTCCATGATTACGTACTGGGGCGGCCAGTAGGAACCGGCGACCGCATACTTGTCCTCGAAGCCCTTGAACTTGGAAGTATCGACAGAACGCGCGTCGAAGCCGATCTTGACTTCGGCAACCACGGCAGGCTGCTCCATCCACAGGTCGATCAGCGAGAGGCGGCCGTCGCGGCCGATCACATATACATAGCGGCCGGACTTCGACAGGCGGGAGATATGCACCGCGTAGCCGGTCTTGACGATACTGCGGATGTCCTTGGTGTCGCCATCGATCAGCGCCACTTCGCCGGTGTCGCGCAGCGTCACCGAGAACATGTTCTTCAGGTTGAAGTTGTTCATCTGCTTGGTCGGGCGCTTGTCGACCGGCACGATGAGCTTCCAGGAATCCATCGTGTCCTTGAGGCTGTACTCAGGTGGTACGTCCGGCGCGTTCTGGATGTACTTGGCCATCAGGCCGATCTCGTCCTTGGACAGGATGTCGTCGAAGTTCACCATGCCGCCTTCGGTGCCGTAGGAGATGATTTTCTCCAGACGGCTGGAGCCGAGCTTCAACGTGCCGCCTTCCTGCATGCTGCCGTCCGGCAACTTCTTGGTCCAGTGGGGTTCGAGGTTTTTGCCCGTGGCACCCTTGCGCAGCACGCCGTGGCAACCGGCGCAGCGTTCGAAGTAGATCTTCTTGGCCTGGGCTTTTTCGTCCGCAGTCAAGGTCGGAGCCGCCTCGGCCGGCGCCGCTTGGGCAAAGGCCTGTGCGATGGACAAGGGCAACGCCGCCACCGCGACGACACCAGCGATCCAGTGCGATTTCTTCATAACATCCCCCTTTATAGGATTGGCCGAAAGCAACGCGAATGCGCGCTTGGCCGCTAGCTTCCTCGCCTGGGAAGCCAAAATCCTTGACGACTATCAACCTTTTCAGAGGGGATATTCAGAATCGCCAGCGTATCCGGCGGTTCGGGCGGTGGTGGTGACGGTTCGCTGAGCCGCACCAGATGGGGGCGTACGACGGAAAAAAATTGTGACGCCACTTGCAAAAAGGCTTGATGCCCGTGCAATAGGCAGTACAATCGCCGCTGGCTGTATGCCTAGGAAGTATTATTTCTACCGATCAACCACAAGGAGGTACCCGCGTGAACAAGTCCGAACTGATCGAAGTTGCCGCCAAGGAAGCCGGTATCAGCAAAGCCGCTGCCGAGAAGGCGCTCTCCTCCATGATTGGCGCCGTCGTCAAGGCGGTCTCCAAGAATGATTCCGTTACCCTGGTCGGCTTCGGCACGTTCAAGGCTGCCAAGCGCGCCGCTCGTACCGGCGTCAATCCGAAGACCGGCGAGAAGCTGAAGATTGCGGCCACCACCGTGCCGCGCTTCACCGCCGGCGCTGCTTTCAAGGCCGCCGTTGCCGGCAAGAAGGCTGCCAAGAAGAAGTAATCCGGGTTTCGCCCAGATCCCCAAGGCCCGCTGCTAGCGGGCCTTTTTCGTTGACGCTTGATTCGCGTTGTTCGCGTTCGCTATTCCGCTTCGCCGTCGAGGGCCGCTGCCAAGTCCGCCATGAGCTGTGCCAGTTCGCCGCTCATCAGCGCGAAATCGGCTTCGAAGAGATCGTCGCCCGCTTCCGCCTGGCGCTCGGCGTCCTCCTTGAGGACATCGAGAAAGGCGAGTCGCTTCACCTGCAATTGCTCGGTGAGGACAAAGGAAATACGGTCGCGCCAAGTCATCGCCAGGCGCGTGACCGCCTTGCCGGCAGCAATGTGGCGGCCGATTTCCTCGCCATCGAGCGCATGACGGACGTAGCGCACGACGGCCTTCTCTTCACCGGCGGCGCGCAATTCGCAATCCCGGTCGATCGTGAATCCGGCGGGCGCCTCGTTGCCGGCCAGCCAGCCCGTCATTGCCGTGCCCGGTGCATTACGGGTGCGGAGAAGCTTCAGCGGCAGATCGTCGAGCGTGAGCTTCAGTTGTTCGAGCACATCCTCGGCCTTGGCAGGGCTGGCGGCATCGATGACCAGCCATCGGTTCACGGGATCGATCCAGGCATAGACCAGCCGGCGCTTGACGAAGGCACGCGGCAGCAATTCGGCGGTCACCTGCTCACGCAGGTCGCGTGCCTGAGCGCGGCCGGCCTTGAAGCCCTGCTGAGCTTCAAGCTCGGCGACGCGTGCCTGGGTATATTGGCGGATCACGGTCGCCGGGAGCAGCTTCTGTTCGACGCCAAGGGCGATCAACCACTGACGATTGACGGTGACGACCAGTTCGCCTTCCTCGCCGCGTGGCGGCACCCAACCGCGGGATTGCATATCGAAGGCGCCGCAGCCCCGAAAGGCGGCATGCGCCAGCTTTTCGGTCAAGCGCGTGGCATCCCATTTCCATTCGACGCCGAGGCGGTAAATCTGCAGGTTGCGGAACCACATGTGGCGAATTCCCCGGAAGTGAAAATGGAAAAGGCCACCGGAGTCGATGGCCTTGTGAATCCTGGTGGGCGGTACTGGGATCGAACCAGTGACCCCTGCCGTGTGAAGGCAGTGCTCTACCGCTGAGCTAACCGCCCATCCTGCGGAGGCGCGCATTAGAGCATAGACGTCATTGTCGGGTCAATTCTCCAGCCTGTTCCGGGTACCACCCTGACGCGCTGGCGCTCGGCTGGCTATCGTCTATAAATGAAGGCACAGGACGGCATTCCGTCCTGGCGGAAGACCATTGCACTTATACAGATAATCGTTGCCGAGTGATGATGGTTCATTGATAGCTCCGAAGTTCTCCCCAATGGAGGTTCCCATGGCAAGAAAATATATCGATTGCCGCGAATATCCGAGCGACATCAAGTGCTCCGTCGCCATCTCCGCGGATTCGGACCAGGAGTTGCTTGAGGCCGCTGTTCAGCACGCCTGCGCCGTGCACGGCCACAAGGACACC
>Ga0187786_10000353_pt1 | contig 13882 bp, 7 predicted proteins | sample 0815_BV2_10_20_M_FD_132449 | JGI IMG/M metagenome (GOLD analysis project Ga0187786, IMG submission 132449) | Tropical peat soil microbial communities from peatlands in Department of Meta, Colombia - 0815_BV2_10_20_MG | ecosystem: Environmental > Terrestrial > Soil > Wetlands > Peat | place...
GAATGGCTGGAGGCGAACATGGAGCGTCTGATGGCACGCGATGCCGAGGCCCTGTCCTGTGCCATCGAGCGCTCTTGCGCAAACAAGGCCGAGGTCGTGGCCGGAGATGAAAGGGAAACGGCGAAGGATGGCGGTCGGGCGCTGTTGAATCTCGGCCACACCTTCGGCCATGCCATCGAGGCAGGTGTCGGCTACGGCGAATGGCTGCACGGAGAAGCGGTGGCTGTCGGCATGCTCATGGCTGCGGAGTTGTCGCGCCGATTGGGCTGGCTGGCAGCCGCTGACGTGGATCGGATCAGGCGCCTGCTGGTTCGCGCCTGCCTGCCCGTGGTTGGCCCGAAACTGGGCGCCGACCGGTACAGCGACCTGATGGGACATGACAAGAAAGTCATTGCCGGCCGGCTGCGCCTCGTTCTCTTGAAGCGACTGGGAGAGGCGGTTACCTTCGCCGATGCCTTGGCCACCGACATCAAGGCCGCCATTGAAGTCTGCTCAGCCTGATCGGGCGTCTTACGCGGCCAGCGAGCGCAACTCGCGGGGCCGTACGCACGCCGAAGCACGGCCGCGGGTGCGCAGCGAATTCGAGCGTGACCGCGATCGCATTGTCCATTCCACTGCCTTCCGACGTCTCGAGTACAAGACCCAGGTCTTCGTTAACCACGAAGGCGATTTGTTCCGCACTCGGCTGACACACTCGATCGAAGTGGCTCAGGTCGCGCGCTCAATCGCGCGGGCGCTGCGCGTGAACGACGATCTTGCCGAAGCGATTGCCCTGGCCCACGATCTTGGCCACACGCCGTTTGGCCACGCCGGCCAGGATGCCCTCGATGAATGCATGCGCGATTACGGCGGCTTCGAGCATAACCTGCAGAGCCTGCGCATAGTCGATCACCTCGAACTGCGCTATGGCGCCTTCGATGGCCTGAATCTCATGTACGAAACCCGTGAGGGCATACTCAAACACTGTCCGGCGGAGAAGGCGAGCAGTTTCGGTGACTTGGGGCAACGATTTCTCGACCGGCTGCGCCCCTCGCTGGAGGCGCAGATATGCAATCTGGCCGACGAGATTGCCTACAACAACCATGATGTGGACGACGGGTTGCGATCCGGCCTGCTGACTCTTGAGCAATTGGCATCCGTCAGCCTCTTTGGTCGCTACGCCCATGAGGCCCGATGCGAGTTTCCTGCCCTCGGCGAGCGCCGTCTGGTGCATGAGACCGTGCGACGCATGATCGGAGCCCTGGTGACCGATCTGCTCGAAGAGTCTGCCCGCCGCATTGCCGACGCAGGGGTGGAAACACTGAACGACGTGCGGCAGGCGTCGGCCCTGATTGGCTTCACGCCGGCCATGCGGGACGATAATGCTGCTCTAAAGCGCTTCCTGCTTGACAATCTCTATCGACACCCGCGCGTCGTTGCCATGACCGAGCGGGCGCGCGGCATCGTCCGGGACTTGTTTGGTTCGTTCATGGCCGATTTTTCCGCCTTGCCGCCGCAGTACCGCGAATCTGCGGCGGTCGATCGGCCCCGTACCGTTGCCGACTACATTGCCGGCATGACCGATCGCTACGCGATCAGGGAACACCGCCGCCTGTTTGGCAGTCTTGCCGATGCGGGAGATATGGCTACTCTATAGGGGCATGCCTGACGGGCGTCTTGAGTCCCGAGCGGGTTCTGCGGTATATTTCCCGTTCGCCCACAAAGATCAGCGAAGCCGGGGAGGCCACGCATCCCGCGGCTTTTTTTGACGGCCGCATTTCAGGAATAACGAGATGGACACACCCGCTCGGCAGGGACTCTACGATCCCGCCCATGAACACGACGCCTGCGGCGTCGGCTTTGTCGCCCATATCAAGAACCGCAAGAGCCACACGATAGTCAAGCAGGGCTTGCAGATTCTCGAGAATCTCACCCATCGCGGCGCGACGGGCTACGATCCCCTGCTCGGCGACGGCGCCGGCATCCTGATTCAGCTTCCCGACGCCTTTCTCCGCGCGGAAACCGCCAAGCTGGGCATCAAGTTGCCCGCAGAAGGCGGCTATGGCTGCGGCAACATCTTCCTCCCGCAGTCGGCCAATGGGCGCGCCGCCTGCGAATCGGCGCTGGCTCGGATCGTCCATGAGGAAGGGCAAACCTTCCTTGGCTGGCGCGATGTGCCACGCGATAACAGCGGATTGGCCCAGGCGGCCAGGGATCGCGAGCCGGTAGTACGCCAGGTGTTCATCGCCAGCCAGTGCGCTGATCAGGATGCCTTCGAGCGCAAATTGTTCGTGATCCGCAAGCGCGTCGAGCATGAGGTTCGCCACCTCAATCTCGTCGACGGCAAGCAGTTCTATATCCCGACTTTGTCGTCGCGTACGCTCAACTACAAGGGCATGCTGCTTGCCCATCAGGTCGGCGAGTACTTCCTCGATCTGCAGGACCAACGCATGGTGTCGGCGCTGGCGCTGGTGCATCAGCGCTTCTCGACCAATACCTTCCCGACCTGGGATCTGGCGCACCCGTTCCGCATGATCGCCCACAACGGCGAGATCAACACCCTGCGCGGCAACATCAACTGGATGGCAGCGCGGCAGAAGGCCATGGCCTCCAAGTGGCTGGGCGAGGACCTTGACAAGCTGTGGCCGTTGATTGTCGAGGGACAATCGGACTCGGCCAGCTTCGACAATGCGCTCGAACTGCTGGTCATGGGTGGTTATTCCATGCCGCACGCCATGATGATGCTGATTCCGGAAGCTTGGGCCGGCAACCCGCTGATGGACGAGGAGCGGCGCGCCTTCTACGAATTCCATGCTCCGGTGATGGAGCCGTGGGACGGTCCAGCGGCCGTGGCGTTCACTGACGGTCGCATGATCGGCGCCACGCTGGACCGCAATGGCCTGCGGCCGGCCCGCTATCTCGTCACCGAGGACGACATCGTCCTGATGGCTTCCGAAATGGGCGTGCTGACCTTCCCTGAAGAGAAGATCGCCAAAAAGTGGCGCCTGCAGCCGGGCCGCATGTTCCTGATCGACCTGCAGCAGGGCCGCATCATCGACGACGAGGAACTCAAAAAGACCCTCGCCACCGAAGAGCCATATCGCCAGTGGATCGAGGAGTCGCGCGTCTTCCTGTCGCAATTGTCGGAGGCCCGGGCGGTGGCGAAGATCGAGCCAACGCTGCTCGACGCGCAGCAGGCATTCGGCTTTTCGCAGGAAGACGTCAAGTTCATTATCGAACCGATGGTGCGCACCGGCGAGGAGCCGACCGGCTCCATGGGCGCCGACACCGCGCTGCCGGTGCTGTCGGACAAGAACAAGTCGCTTTACCTCTATTTCAAGCAGCTCTTCGCCCAGGTGACGAACCCGCCGATCGATCCGATCCGCGAGGAAATCGTCATGTCGCTCACGAGCTTCATCGGTCCCAAGCCGAACCTGCTCGGCATCGCCGACGAGGAAGAGGTGCTAACGCCGCGCCTGGAAGTACATCAGCCGGTGTTGAGCGACGAGGACTGCGCCCGTCTGCGCGACATCGACAAGCTCACCAGGGGCCGTTTCAAGTCGCTGGTGCTCGACATTACCTATCCGGTCGCCGAGGGCGCCGCCGGCTGCGAAGCCGCCATGGATCGCCTGGCCGCTGCCGCCGAGCAGTCGGTCGCCGACGGCTACAACATCGTCATCCTGTCCGACCGCAGCGTCTCGGCCGAGCGCGTTGCCGTGCCGGCCCTGCTGGCCTGCTCGGGCGTGCATCACCATCTGGTCAGGAAGGGACTGCGCACCAGCACCGGCCTTGTGGTGGACTCCGGCTCGGTGCGCGAAGTTCATCAATTCGCCCTGCTGGCCGGTTACGGCGCGGAAGGCGTGTGCCCATGGCTGACTTTCGCCACCATCAAGGAGATGGCGGGCGAGAAATACAAGGACGGCTTCAAGAACTACATCAAGGCGATCGGCAAGGGCTTGAACAAGGTGATGTCCAAGATGGGCATCTCCACCTACCAGTCCTACTGCGGCGCGCAGATATTCGAGGCCATCGGCCTCAATAGCGCCTTTGTCGCCCGTTACTTCACGGGCACCGCCACCCAGGTCGAAGGCATCGGTCTCGCCGAGGTCGCCGAGGAGGCCGTGCGTACCCACGTGGCCGCGTTCTCCCATGACCCGGTGCTCGCCAGCATGCTCGACGTCGGCGGCGAATACGCGTTCCGCGTTCGTGGCGAAGAGCACATGTGGACGCCGGATGCGATCGCCAAGCTCCAGCACGCGACGCGTTCTGGCAAGTTCGACTCCTACAAGGAATATGCGGCACTCATCAACGACCAGAGCAAGCGCCACATGACGCTGCGCGGCCTGTTCGAGATCAAGCCGGCCGGCCCGCCCGTGCCGCTCGACGAGGTCGAATCCGCCAAGGAAATCGTCAAGCGTTTCGCTACCGGCGCGATCTCGCTTGGGGCCATTTCGACGGAATCGCATACCACGCTGGCCATTGCCATGAACCGAATTGGCGGCAAGTCCAATACCGGCGAAGGTGGCGAGGATCCGCGTCGCTTTCGCAAGGTTGGTGCTGGCGCGACGGTGGCGAGCGTCATTGGTGCTGCGCAGGTCGAACGCGACATTCCGCTCCAGGAAGGCGATTCGCTGCGCTCTGCGATCAAGCAGGTCGCCTCGGGTCGATTCGGCGTGACTACCGAGTACCTGACCAACGCCGACCAGATTCAGATCAAGATGGCCCAAGGTGCCAAGCCTGGCGAGGGTGGTCAGTTGCCCGGCCACAAGGTCTCCGAGTACATCGGCTTCTTGCGCCACTCGGTGCCGGGCGTGCAGCTCATTTCGCCGCCACCGCACCACGACATCTACTCGATCGAGGACCTGGCGCAGCTGATTCACGACCTCAAGAACGCCAACCCCAAGGCCGAGGTTTCGGTCAAGCTGGTTTCCGAGGTCGGTGTTGGCACTGTGGCCGCAGGTGTTGCCAAGGCCAAGGCGGATCATGTGCTGATTTCGGGTTTCGACGGCGGTACCGGCGCTTCGCCGATTTCGTCGATCAAGCATGCCGGCACCGTCTGGGAACTCGGCCTCGCCGAGACTCAACAGACCCTCGTGCTCAATCGTCTGCGCGGCCGCATCCGGGTGCAGGTCGATGGCCAGATGAAGACCGGCCGTGACGTCATCGTCGGCGCGCTGCTCGGTGCAGACGAGTTCGGCTTCGCCACCGCGCCGCTGGTGGTCGAGGGCTGCATCATGATGCGCAAGTGCCACCTCAACACCTGTCCGGTCGGCGTCGCCACCCAGGATCCGGTGCTGCGCAAGCGCTTCACCGGCCAGCCGGAACACGTGGTCAATTACTTCTTCTTCGTCGCCGAGGAAGCCCGCCAACTCATGGCGCAGATGGGCATCCGCAAGCTCGACGAGCTGATCGGCCGCACTGATCTGCTCGACATGCAGCAGGGCGTCGAGCACTGGAAGGCCAAGGGCCTCGACTTCTCGAAGATCTTTCACATGCCGGCTGTCGGCAACGACGTGGCGCGCTTCCATTGCGAAGCGCAGGATCACAATCTCGGCCCCGCGCTCGACCACCAGTTGATCGTGAAGGCCAAGCCGGCCTTGGAGCGTGGCGAAAAAATCGCGTTCGACATGCCGGTCAAGAATGCCAACCGTACCGTCGGCACCATGCTGTCGAATCAGGTGGCGAGCCGCTATGGCCATGCCGGCCTGCCGGACGACACCATCCACATCCGCATGACCGGCACGGCAGGCCAGAGCTTCGGCGCCTTCCTTGCCCGCGGCATCACGCTCGAACTGAGCGGCGAGGCCAACGACTATGTCGGCAAGGGTTTGTGCGGCGGCAAGATCGTCGTCAAGCCGACCAGTTCGTTCAAGGGCAAACCCTGCGAGAACATCATTGTCGGCAATACGGTGCTCTATGGGGCCATCGAGGGCGACGTGTTCTTCCGCGGTGTCGCCGGCGAGCGCTTCTGCGTGCGCAACTCCGGCGCCACTGCCGTGATCGAGGGCACCGGCGATCACTGCTGCGAGTACATGACCGGCGGCACGGTGGCTGTGCTCGGCCGTACCGGTCGCAACTTCGCCGCGGGCATGTCGGGCGGCATCGCCTACGTGCTTGATGAAGACGGCAGCTTCGAGAAGCGCTGCAATCTGGCCATGGTGACGCTGGAGAAAGTCCTGCCCGCCGCCGAGCAGACCGACGACGGCACCCGCCACAATGGCATCGCCGATGAGACGTTGCTCAAGTCGCTGATCGAGAAGCATCTGGCCGAGACCGGCAGCGAACTGGCCAGGCGCATTCTTGCCGACTGGACAGCATTCCGCGCCAGGTTCGTCAAGGTGTTCCCCAACGAATATCGCCGCGCCCTGAAGGAGATGGCGGCTTCGCAACAGAAGGAGGCCGCATAATGGGCAAGCCCACGGGATTCTTGGAATTCCAGCGTCAGTCCGAGGGTTACGAGCCGGTCGAGCAGCGCCTGAAGAACTACCAGGAATTTGTCGCCCGCCTGACAGACGACAAGGCCAAGGTGCAGGGCGCCCGCTGTATGGATTGCGGCATTCCCTTCTGCAACAACGGCTGCCCGGTGAACAACAACATCCCGGACTTCAACGACGCGGTCTACAAGGGCAATTGGCGCGAGGCGATCGAGATTCTGCACTCGACCAACAACTTCCCCGAAATGACCGGCCGCATCTGCCCGGCGCCCTGCGAGGCTGCCTGCACGCTTGGCATCAATGCCGAGCCGGTGGGCATCAAGTCGCTCGAACACGCCATCATCGACAAGGCCGGTGAGAACGGCTGGGTGGTGCCTCAGCCTGCCGAGCAGAAGACCGGCAAGACGGTTGCCGTGGTCGGTTCCGGTCCGGCGGGCCTGGCCTGCGCACAGCAGTTGGCACGGGTTGGCCACGACGTCACCGTCTACGAGAAGAACGAAGACATCGGCGGCCTGCTGCGCTTCGGCATTCCCGACTTCAAGCTCGACAAGCGACTGATCGACTGGCGCGCCGCCCAGATGGCGGCCGAGGGCGTCAAGTTTGTCACCAAGACAATGGTCGGCAAGGATATGCCGAACGGCGTCGCTAACGATGCCGTCAAAGTGGTTGCTGCATCGAAGCTGATGAAGGACTTCGACGCGGTGGTGCTGGCGGGCGGTTCTGAGACGCCGCGCGATTTGCCCATTCCCGGCCGCGAGCTGGCAGGCGTCCATTACGCGCTCGAATTCCTGATCCCGCAGAACAAGCAGAACGGCGGTGGCAGGAAGAATCCGATCAACGCGGCCGGCAAGCACGTGGTCGTGATCGGTGGTGGCGATACCGGCTCCGACTGTGTCGGCACCTCGAACCGTCACGGCGCCGCCTCGGTGACCCAGTTCGAGCTGCTGCCCAAGCCGCCCGAGGCCGAGAACAAGCCCCTGGTCTGGCCCTACTGGCCGACCAAGCTGCGTACCTCCTCCTCCCACAACGAGGGCTGCGTCCGCGACTGGTCGATCGCGACCAAGGAGTTTGTCGGCGAGAATGGAAAGCTCAAGGCGCTCAAGTGCGTGCGTCTGGATTGGAAGGATGGCAAGCCGGTCGAGATTCCGGGCAGCGAGTTCACCGTTCCCTGCGATCTGGCTTTCCTGGCCATGGGATTCACCAACCCGGTCGCCTCCATGCTCGACGCCTTCGGCGTGGCCAAGGATACGCGCGGCAACGCCGCGGCCACCACCGACGGCGACGGCTGCTATGCGACCAGCGTGGGCAAGGTGTTTGCCGCCGGCGATGTGCGCCGCGGCCAGTCCCTCGTGGTTTGGGCAATCCGTGAAGGCCGCCAGTGCGCCCGCGCGGTGGATGAATTCCTGATGGGCAGTTCACTGCTGCCGCGGTAAGGGCATTAGTCCGAATGACTACGACGCCGGTGCTTGCGCCGGCGTTTCCATTTGGAATGTACAGGTAAAATCGGCTTTTCGATTCGACATAAGGTTGCCATGAACGTTGTCATTCTCGCTGCCGGCAAGGGCAAGCGCATGCGTTCCGACCTGCCCAAGGTGCTGCATCCGCTCGCCGGCAAACCGATGCTGGCCCACGTGCTCCATACCGCCAGGCGGCTTGGCGCCGGTCGCATCTGCGTCGTCTATGGCCACGGCGGCGAGCAGGTGCGCGAGGCGCTGGCGGCCGACGACCTGATCTGGGTGAAGCAGGAGCCGCAGCTTGGCACAGGCCACGCGGTGTTGCAGGCACTGCCCCATCTCGATCCGGCCGTGCCGACTCTCGTGCTCTATGGCGACGTGCCCATGATCCGCACCGAAACGCTGGACCGGTTGATGAAAGTCAGTGATGGCGAGACGCTGGCATTGCTGACCGTTCAGCTCGACAACCCTCACGGCTATGGCCGCATCGTGCGCGCCGACGGCCGTATCGTGCGCATCGTCGAAGAGAAGGATGCCGACGATGCCGAACGGGCCATCGATGAAGTCAACACCGGCATTCTCGTCGCCCCCACGACCGCGCTGGCCGCCTGGCTGCCGACGCTGGGCAATCGCAATGCCCAGGGCGAGTATTACCTGACCGATATCGTGGCGCTGGCCGTCGCCGGCAACATGGCGGTGGATGCCTGCCAGCCTGATCACACCTGGGAAGTCGAGGGCGTGAACAGCAAGGTGCAACTGGCGGTGCTGGAGCGCATCCACCAGCGCAATATCGCCGGCGTCTTGATGGACCACGGTGTTGGCCTGGCCGATCCCGGTCGCATCGACGTGCGCGGCGAACTCACCTGCGGCCGCGATGTTTTCATTGACGTCAATTGCGTATTCGAAGGTCCGGTGACGCTGGCGGACGGTGTCAGCATCGGTCCGAACTGCGTGCTCAAGAACGTGGTCGTCAAGGCCGGCGCCCGCCTGCACGCCTTCTGCCACCTGGAGGGTGCCGAGGTCGGTCCGCAAAGTATCGTCGGGCCTTATGCCCGCCTGCGGCCCGGCGCCCAGCTCGGCACCGACGTGCATGTCGGCAACTTCGTCGAAGTGAAGAACAGCACCATCGCCGATCACTCGAAGGCCAATCATCTTTCCTACATCGGCGATGCGACCGTGGGCAGCCGGGTCAATGTCGGCGCCGGCACCATCACCTGCAACTACGACGGCGCCAACAAGTTTCGTACCATCATCGAGGACGACGTCTTTATCGGTTCCGACACCCAACTGGTGGCGCCGGTCACCGTCGGCCGCGGCGCCACCCTCGGCGCGGGTACGACGTTGACCATGAATGCGCCGCCCGACCAGCTGACGCTGTCGCGGGCAAGACAAGTGACATTGCCTGGCTGGACACGGCCGGTGAAACAGAAGAAGGACTGACAACCATGTGTGGCATCGTCGCAGCCATCGCCGGCAACAACATCGTTCCCGTTCTCATCGAGGGGCTCAACCGTCTGGAATACCGCGGCTACGATTCCGCCGGCCTCGCGGTACTGAACCCGGATCTTACGCGCCTGCGCAGCGTCGGCCGCGTCGCGGAACTGGCGAAAGAGGCCGATGGCCTCGCCGCCAACTGTGGCATCGCTCATACCCGCTGGGCCACCCATGGTGTGCCGTCCGAGCGCAACGCCCACCCACATGTCTCGGGCGGCCTGGCGGTGGTGCATAACGGCATCATCGAGAATTTCGCCGAAATCAAGCAGGAGCTTTCCGCGCGCGGCTACGTCTTCACGTCCGATACCGACACCGAGGTGATCGCCCACCTCATGCAGGAAACGCTGAAAACCACGCCTGATGTGTTCGAAGCCGTGCGTTTGACCACCAACCGCCTCGCCGGCGCCTATGCCATCGCCGTGCTCAAGGAAGGCGAAGAGCGCGTCATCGTCGCCCGCAACGGCGCGCCGCTGCTGCTGGGACTTGGAGAGCACGGCAATTACGCTGCCTCGGATGCCGCTGCCCTGTTGCAGGTGACGCGCACGATGGTCTACCTGGAGGATGGCGACATCGCCGATATCCGTCGCGACGGAGTGCGCGTCATCCGCCAGGATGGCAGCGTGCCCGAGCGGCCCAGCTTCGAGTCCAGCCTGTCCGCCGATGCGGTGGAACTCGGCCAGTACCGACACTACATGCAGAAGGAAATCTTCGAGCAGCCGCAGGCGCTGGCCAACACGCTGGAGATGATTGCCGGCGGCGCCGGCCTGTCGCCCAACCTGTTCGGCACGGCAGCCCCGGAGATATTCAAGGATGCTCGGGGGGTGTTGATCATTGCCTGCGGCACCAGCTATCACGCCGGCCTGGTGGCGCGCTACTGGATCGAACAGCTGGCCGGCCTGCCCTGCCAGGTGGAAATCGCCAGTGAATACCGTTATCGCGACTCGGTGGCCGATCCTGCCACGCTGGTCGTGACCATCTCTCAGTCGGGCGAAACGGCCGATACTCTGGCCGCCGTCAAGCATGCCAAGACTCTGGGCATGACGAAGACTCTGGCTGTCTGTAACGTCGCGGAGTCGGCTCTGATCCGTGAATCGGCGCTGAAGTTCCTCACCCGCGCCGGTCCCGAAATCGGTGTTGCCTCAACCAAGGCTTTTACCACCCAGCTTGCCGCCCTGGCGCTGCTGGCACTGGTGCTGGCCAAGCAGCACGGACGCTTGAGCGCCGAGCAGGAGTCGAAGCATCTCACCGCCTTGCGCCACCTGCCGGTGGCGGTAGCCAAGACGCTGCTGCTGGAACCGGAAATAGAGCGCTGGGCCGGTCGCTTCGCCGGCAAGCAGCACGCGCTCTTCCTCGGCCGTGGCCACCACTATCCCATCGCCCTCGAAGGCGCCCTCAAGCTCAAGGAAATTTCCTACATCCACGCCGAGGCCTATCCGGCAGGAGAGCTCAAGCACGGCCCACTGGCTCTGGTCGACCGTGAAATGCCGGTTATCTCCATTGCACCCAACGACACCCTGCTGGAGAAGCTGAAGTCGAACCTGCAGGAAGTGAAGGCGCGCGGCGGCGAGCTTTACGTTTTCGCCGACGCCGATTCGGAAGTGGCGGAGTCGGAAGGTGTGCACATCCTGCGCCTGCCGGAACACTATGGCCTGCTTTCGCCGATCCTGCATGTCGTGCCGCTGCAACTGCTCGCCTACCATGCCGCGCTGGTCAAGGGCACCGATGTCGATAAGCCGCGCAACCTGGCGAAGTCGGTGACGGTGGAGTAAAAGCCTTCCCTGTTAGGCGTAAAATCGCCGCAACATTCAACAAAAGACAGGGAGTTGCATCATGGCGACTTACGCCACCGAAGCTATCCGCGCCGTCGCGCTTGTTGGCCACGGCGGTTCCGGCAAGACCACGCTCGCGGAAGCCCTGCTGTACAGGGCTGGCGCCATTGCCGCCAAGGGTGCAGTCGAAAAGGGCAACACGGTCTGTGACTTCGACGCCCAGGAAAAAACCGCCGGCCACTCCCTGAATTCCGCCCTGGTCAATTTCGCCGCCGAGGGCATGCATGTGCATCTCGTCGATACCCCGGGCTACCCCGACTTCGCCGGCCAGTCGATCGCCGCGCTCGCTGGCGTGGATACGGCGCTGGTGGTGGTGAATGCGCAGACCGGCGTCGAGCTGATGACCGAGCGCATGATGCGTGCCGCCAAGCAGCGCGGCCTGGCGCGCATGATCGTCATCAACAAGATCGACGCCGACAACGTCGACCTGCCCGGCCTGGTGGCTGACATTCGTGAGCGCTTCGGCAGCGAGTGCAAGCTGCTCGACCTGCCGGCGCATGACCGTGCCGACGTGGTGGAATTGCTGGAGCACGAGTCCGGCGATGCGGATTTCGACACCGTCGCCCACGCCCACCGCGAGCTGATCGACCAACTGGTCGAAGAAGATGAATCGCTGCTCGCCCGTTACCTCGAAGAGGGTACCGATCCGACTGCCGGCGAACTGCACGCGCCGTTCGAGAAGGCGCTGCGCGAAGGCCACTTGGTGCCCATCCTGTTCGTCTCGGCCCGCACCGGTGCCGGTATCGACCAGATGATGCACGTGCTGGCGAGCCTGGCGCCCAATCCCGCCGAGGGCAACGCGCCGCCTTTCCACAAGGGCGAGCCTGGCGACAAGGATATTGAGGCCTTCCGCGCCGAGCCGGACGCCGGCAAGCACGTGCTGGCGCATGTGTTCAAGGTCATCGCCGACCCATATATGGGCAAGGTCGGCGTCTTCCGCGTGCACCAGGGCACCATGCGCAAGGATTCGCAGTTGTTCGTCGGCGACGGCAAGAAGCCGTTCAAGGCCGGCCATCTCTATCAACTCCAGGGCAAGGACTACGTCGAGGTCGATGAACTGGTGCCGGGCGATATCGGGGCCATCGCCAAGGTCGAGGAAATCGAGTTCGATGCCGTGCTGCACGATTCGCACGACGAAGACCACATTCACCTCAAGCCGCTGGAGTTCCCGCAGCCGATGCAGGGCCTGGCCGTGGAGACGAAGAAGAAAGGCGACGAGCAGCGCCTGTTCGAAATCCTGCACAAGCTGGAACTGGAAGATCCCTGCTTTCGCGTCGAGCGCCATCCGACCACCCACGAGACCGTCATCCAGGGCCTGGGCGAAATGCACCTGCGCTACAAGCTGGAGAAGATGGCGACGCAGTACAAGCTGGAGCTCGATACCAAGCCGCCGCGCATTCCCTACCGCGAGACGGTCACCAAGAATGCCGAAGGCCACTGCCGGCACAAGAAGCAGACCGGCGGTGCCGGCCAGTTCGGCGAGGTGTATCTGAAGATCGAGCCGATGGAACGCGGTGCCGGCTTCGAGTTCGTCGATCACGTCAAGGGTGGCGTCATCCCGGGCGTATTCATGGCCGCCGTGGAGAAAGGTGTGCGCCAGGCGCTGGCCGACGGCGTGGTCGCGGGTTATCCGGTCGATGACTTGCGCGTCATCGTCTATGATGGCAAGACCCATCCAGTCGATGGGAAGGAAGTCGCCTTCGTCACCGCTGGCCGCAAGGCCACTATCGCCGCCATCCAGGCCGCCAATCCGATCATGCTCGAGCCGATCGTGAACGTCGAGATCATCGTGCCGGAAAATGCCATGGGCGACATCGCCGGCGATCTGTCCTCGCGGCGCGGCCACGTCACGGGTACCACGCCGCGCGGCCACGGCTCTGTGGCCATCGCGGGCGAAGTGCCGCTGGCCGAGATCACCGATTACGCTTCGAAGCTGAAGTCTGTTACCGGCGGTCAGGGTGCCTACAGCATCGAGTTTTCGCGCCATGCTCCGGTGCCGCCACAGACGCAGCAGAAGCTGGCGGCTTCGTTCAAGCTGAAGGAAGAAGAGGAGTAGTATTGCCGCCATGCGCCACCGCTGGTTCCGCCTTCTGCCGCTTTTTGTCGCCGCCCTCTGGTTGCCCTTCCAGGCCATCGCGGCGACGGCCATGCCGTTCTGCCGGCATGGCGAGGCGCACAAGATGGTTGCCATGGAGGAAATGGTCGCCGGGCACTGTCCCATGCATGACCAGCAGGCCCCGGCCGATCATGGCCTGAACTGTGACGATTGCGGTTTCTGCCATCTGGCCGCCGCCGGCTTCATGCCGGCGGTCGAGCAGCTTGTGACCGCAATTCCTGCCGGCCGGGACTTCCAGTCCCACGTCGAGCTCGCACCGGCGAGCTACATTCCCGAACCCCCGCAGCAGCCTCCCAAACGCGTGGCCTGACAGCAACCGCGGCTTACCACCGCGGCGAGTGCGGTCGTCACTGACCGCGATGTCGGTTGCATTTCGTTCGGAGGTTTGTCATGAAGTTGCGCGTATTCGCCATTGCCCTGTCCTGTCTGTTCTCGTTCGCCACGTTAGCGGCTGATCAGCTGCCCTGGGCGCAGGGCACCATCAAGAAGATTGCCGGCAACAAGGCCACCATCGCCCACGGCCCCATCGACAGCATCGGCATGGGCGCGATGACCATGCAGTTCAAGGTCAAGGAC
>Ga0187786_10000354_pt1 | contig 13861 bp, 15 predicted proteins | sample 0815_BV2_10_20_M_FD_132449 | JGI IMG/M metagenome (GOLD analysis project Ga0187786, IMG submission 132449) | Tropical peat soil microbial communities from peatlands in Department of Meta, Colombia - 0815_BV2_10_20_MG | ecosystem: Environmental > Terrestrial > Soil > Wetlands > Peat | place...
GCATCCGGCTTGCCGCCCCGCGCCTTGTCGACGACAAGCAGATTCGGGATTTCACGATTATAGTAAAAGCCCCGCACGGCTTCGGTCTTGATGAACTCCCGATACACAAGATCGATCTTCTTCAGCTTGTAAGCGTCAATCAGCTGCTCAAGGGTATGGTCGTCGGAGCCGTCGTTCAGGACGATAACATCGAAGAAAGGATAATCCATCTCCATGGCCGAACGGACGGTCCGGATTACGATATCGCCTTCATTGAATGCGGGAATGAGGATAGAGACGGGTGGCATTTCAGAGGAGTACAACAGTTCGCGAAGGGGGGCATATCGTATTCTTCTGATATGGCGGAGAACAACAACCAGGGCTATGCAGAGCAGGCCGGTGTAAATAAGGTTGACGAACCCGTAATAAAACCAGACAAAGTAATTGAACAGAAGTATTGCGGTAATGAATAGCGATATCATTGCGACGGCTCCTCTCGAAGAAGCGCTGCAATCTCCTTCTTCAGCGGCTCATCATGCAGCGTCTCAAGCATCTCTCGAAGAACCGACGAGAATCGCAGAGATATCATCGTGCGCAATATCTCCGTCGCCTTTTCCTTCAAGGCAAGCTGCGGGCTGGTCAGATGCCAGATAAGCATCATGATGAAATCGGTCTTCTGAATCTCTTCACAAACGGTTTCACGCGCATAGCGATCCGATGAACGAAGCAGGGTGAGCAGCGTCTCCACGGCCTTGTCGCCAAGGCGGGTCAAGGCAACAGCAGCGGCCCTGCGGACCTGCCAGCGCTCATCCAACACCATGTGACCAATCTGTCCGGCCAACGACGAACATTCCATGAAGCCGAGCGCCCGCACTGCCTGCAGCCGTACGAACCAGACCGGATCCGCAAGCAGCGGAGCTATCCCCGGTTCGACGCAGACGCGCATAGCGCGAGGCGAAGCGGCAATCACCTTGAGCGCCTTTGCCCTGACTTCGGGATCCGTATGTCGAAGAACGCTCATCGCAAAATCCAGGCTCGGCTCATCAATGGGAAACGTATGTCGGGCTTCGAGGATAATCGCGAGGATTCCCGGATCCTGACACTTCTTAGCTTCCTCTATAAGGATATCCTTTGCCTTGATGCCGAACAGGAGCAAGGCATTTTCGACGGTTTTTGCGGATATGAGTTCCTGCCGGAACAGATCGGGGAGCACAGAAAAGATATGCGGAAGGGTTACAGAATCTCCGATATTCCCAAGGGCCCACACCGACGATGCAATGATCTCCGGCTCCTTACAGTCAAGCATGCTGAGCAGCAGATCGGCCGATGAGCCACTCCGCATCCTTCCGAGTTTATTGATTGCCAGAGCCTTTTTGAGAACGCTTCCGGATTTTACGGATCGCTCGTAATACTGCACATACCCGAGCGACTGAAAGGCCTGGGCAGCAGCAGCACGAAGCGAAGGCTTGTCGATGAGCCTGAACAAAACATCTTCAACAGCCTGCCATGGCAGTGAAAGAAGCGGGGCCTCGAATGTCGAACGTTTGTCCGAAAACGTGCCGTCCGCAAGCGCCTTTTCAAGGCGCGGCTGATAATCGGCGCGATATTTGTCGAGCGATCGGAAACGGGCTCCATTATAGAGACGACGGGAAATCGCAAGAAGGAGAAAGAAGAGAATCATTCCGAGGACAACATTGATGAGCAATATCAGAATTTCTGTCGCTTTAAATTCAAGCAAGCGGTTACGCCTCCGTTTTCAACTCATTTCGTGCACGATTCGACTACACCTTACGCTACTTCTATTATATTCAATAATGTACTCTTATACCATATTCAAAGAAAAAAAACTACCAGCCCGCGAGATCGCGGAACCTCTGCAGGCCGCGCAAATGCTCATTGTCGAGTTCATAGTCGATTTTCTTCCAGTACGCGAGCAGTTCATCATGCGACAATTTTCCCGCGAGCGGCGATGCGACGGCAACCTCAGGCAGCATGAGCAGCGATTCCTTTTTCGCCCGCAGCACATCGTCGGCGAACTGGCGAAATATTTCGCCGAGATGGGGGTCTTCAGGTAAATTGCGACGATATATCCAGAGAGCGAACACAAACGGAAGACCGGTCCGTCGGTCCCATATATCACCGAGGTCGTATACGAAATAGCTGCCGTCGATGCGTGTCGCATGAAGCAGGGCATCATCACCGATGAGAAGAAACGCGTCGGATGATTCCAGCGTCTCCCGGTCCGACGGCACCATCGTGACGCCGATGTTCCCAGCCAGACGAAGCAAAACTTCCAGCAGGACAACGGAGGTTGCAGACTGCTTCGTAACGGCAATAGATTTTCCGCTCATTCGATCAATCGGAATCCGTGAAAAAAGAAAGACGCTTCCGACCGCCCCTCGCGAGCTGATCGAAACGCCCGGCATGAAGCTGTATTGATCGGGATTGCGAAGATATTCGACTGACGATGAAGGGCTGATATCGACTTCTCCGCATTGCAGCATTCGGTTTAGCTCCGACGGCACTGCTTCGACGAACTCATATCGGGAACAATCGAACTTTCTCTCGATCAGATAAAATATCGGGAAAATGTTCGCATACGAAATTTTTCCTATCCGCAGTTTCCTCATTCTACCCCTTTATGACGCAAAGCGGTCGAAGCCGGGCCACTTTGCGCGATATGCCCGCGTTCTGAACAACGTCGACCACATCCGCAATATTTTTGTAGGCATCGGACATCTCCTCGGAAAGCGTTTCCCGTCCGGCCGCGCGGACCAGAATTCCGCGGTCCTCCAATTCACGCCATATCGCGCGGCCCTTTGCCTGCCGTATCGCCTGATGGCGTGAAAGCAACCGACCCGCTCCGTGGCACGTCGAACCGAATGTTTCATCCATGGCCCGCTTCGTACCTAACAAGACAAAAGACGCCCGCCCCATGTCGCCCGGAATCAGCACCGGCTGACCGATTGAGCGATAAGCATCAGGGAGTTCGGGGTGTCCGGCAGCGAATGCCCGCGTACTCCCCTTGCGATGCACGACAAGTCTTCGCTTCACGCCGTCGACAATATGATCTTCGACCTTCGCGATATTATGGGCGACGTCATAAACCAGGCGCATGCCGGCATCCCGCGGAGACATCCTGAACAGATCGAAAAAAACCTCGCGCGTCCAGTGAGTCAGGCATTGACGATTAGCCCACGCGTAATTCGCCGCCGCCTTCATGGCCGCAAGGTAATCCTGTGCCTCACGGCTCGCAAACGGCGCGCAGGCAAGCTCCCGATCCGGCAGCACAATGCCGTATTTAACGGCAGCCTGTCCCATCACTTCAAGAAAATCGGTACAGACCTGATGACCGAACCCGCGTGAACCGGTATGAATCATTACGGTCGCCTGTCCGGCAAAAAGCCCGAGGGCATTTGCAGCGGATTCATCATATATCTCATCGACAAACTGCACCTCGAGAAAATGGTTTCCTGCTCCGAGTGTTCCCTGCTGCGCCTTGCCCCGATCGTATGCCTTGACGCTGATTGCGGACGGATCGGCACCCGACAGGCATCCATTCGATTCCGCATACGCGAGATCCGATGCCTCGCCGTATCCCTGCTCAACCGCCCAGCCGGCGCCTTTCAGCAGTACCTGTTCACGATCGCGTTCTCCCAGTCGAACACGTCCCTTGGAACCGACGCCGGACGGAATAGTGTTATACAGCATATCCGCAAGTTGCTGCATCTTGGCGGAAACGGCATCCTTCGTAAAATTGCTTCTGAGGAGCCGAACGCCGCAATTGATATCATAGCCGACGCCGCCGGGTGAAATAACGCCTTCCTTCAAATCAAATGCGGCGACACCGCCGATAGAAAAGCCGTACCCTGAATGCACATCGGGCATTGCCAGGGAACAGCCGACAATGCCCGGCAGCGAAGCGACATTTGCGACCTGTTCGATTGAACTGTCTTCAAGATATTCTTCAAGACGTTCGTCAACATAAATCAAGCCGTCGGTCCGCATGCCCGGCTTGAACGATCGAGGGATCAGGAGACGATTCTGATCAATTCGCTGCAGTTTGTCTCTCATCGAAGCCATCCTCTCGGGTTCAAATGTCGAATATGACCTCTACCCGCCACAGATTACCACAAGGTGCGAAGACGAGGTTATGATAGGTGGCAGCCTTTACTAACAATCGTCGCTCGTGCCGGTCGGATGAGAAGCGTTCTCCCCAAATGCGTCCGCTCGCATGGAATACGCCGTCCTGTTTCGTACAAGCTCCGGCATCATCCATTTCAATTCTAGAAGCAACAATATCTTCGGTATCAAACAAGAATATCAACTCATTGAGGACTCGCACGAGCAGGACGTCTCGCGATTCAGCATCAACATGAAAAGCTATCGATTCTTCTTCGCGCACCCGGCCCGGGTCCGTAATCAGACTGAAGAGAGCCATCCCGGCATTTTGGAGTGCTTCGCCGCAGCTGGCCCCTTCGGCGGAAATGCCGGCATCTCCCGCCGCATCGAGAACCTGATAAGGCATACGCAGTGATGACTGCCTCATTCTTTTATTTTCCCCTAATGGAAGTTTTTCGGCAAGCGCCTGACATCCGGCAAGAGATGCCCGAAACCAGAACACGTTCCCGATTTGAGGAATACTCCCGGCGGATCCGACTGCGGACGCGAATCCCGCCCTTCTGAAAAACAACCGGTTACGCTGACGGAGCTTTTTGGCATGCGAGTTGCTAATACCGATGAACATGAGGAAACTCCTCATAAATAATTATCAACAAGAAAAACGGAGGGTACGTACGTGAAAAAGATCTTTGTTTCGATGCTCACAACCGGAGTGGCATGTATGCTCGCGGCTGCACCGGTCCTGGCCGCCTCAGCGACTGATGACCCGGGCATTCAGAAGCGCATGGACATCCAGCAGAAGCGCATTGATCAAGGCGGTCAGAGCGGACAGATAACGCCGAAGGAAGAGAAGAAGCTCGACAAGCAGCAGCAGCGCATCAAGAAGAAAGAAGCCCGCATGAAGTCCGACGGCAAGCTTACGAAGAAGGAACGCGCAAAGCTGACCAAGGAGCAGAATAAAGCCAGCCAGAAGATATATAAAGAAAAGCACGACAATCAGGTCGTGCCGCCGGCAACTCCATCAAGCGTCAAGTAACCTCAAGGGGGGGATGGGGTGAACAGGGTCGGGGAATCCCGGCCCTGTTTTGTTTCTCAAAGGTTCATACTCATAGTGCACTGCAGTGTCCGGTATAATAAAATAAGGTAGTTGCATTTTCACAAGCTGGGAGAAGCCCTTTGCACATTCCCTTGTTTGCCGTGAGTGATGAGAAAAACCGCCAGCTCCTCGCAGATATGCAAAGCCTCGGCATCAGCGAAGCCGATATCGAGGAAATTTTTATTCGCTCATCGGGCAAAGGCGGACAGCACGTCAACAAGACATCAAGCTGTGTCTACCTGATTCACAAGCCCACCGGTATTGAGATCAAATGCATGCGGGACCGCAGCCAGTCAATCAACCGCTTTCTGGCCCGAAGGGAACTGATCGAAAAAATAAAGGAGCTGAAAGGCATGCCGACTGCGGAAGAAAAACAGCGGCAGCGCATTCGCAAGCAGAAGCAGCGAAGAAAAAGCAGGCACCTCCGCAAAGAGAAGCCGGAAATACTGTCGGATCCGACCTCCCCTGACATCAGTACGACATGATATCCATTCACTCATCAACCAGGATATGAGCATGCTGATCCTTGCGCTTGCTGCTATAAGGCCGCTATCATAAATCCATGGCGCACCTCTACAAGACACGAATTTATTATGACGACACCGATGCGGGCGGAGTCGTCTATTATGGCCGCTATCTCAGCCTACTGGAGAGGGCACGGACAGAGTTTCTCGAAGCGAGCGGCATCAGCGTTGCAGCATTTCATATGTCGGGCCTCTTTTTTGTCATCACGCACGTTGATATTCATTACCGTCGGCCCGCCCGGCTGGGCGAGATCGTTTCAATCACATCGGAAGTCACTTCGATGAGAAGTGCAAGCCTGATTGTCAAAAACCGCATTGAGCGTGACGGCGCCCTTCTTGTTGAAGCCGATGTTACTATTGCATGCGTTGATGGAAATGGTCGTCCGCAGCGGCTTCCCGCAGGCTTTCGCGCGCTTGCGCCCGGAGAAAATCCAGAAAGTCCGGCATAGCGCTTCCGGAGGAGGATTCCTTGAACATTGAAGAAAAACTGACCGCGCTCGGTATTTACCTGACGGAAACGCCGAAACCACTCGGCTCATACGTTCCCTGCGTGCAGAGCGGCGCTCTGCTTTTTCTCAGCGGGGTGCTGCCCCTGTGCGACGGAAAACTCATATGGGCGGGTAAAGTCGGAGATGCACTCACGCTCGAAGATGGCCGACAGGCTGCCCGCCAGTCGGCCATCAATGCCTTATCGGTGCTGAAATCCCATCTGGGCAGCCTCGACAGAATAAAGCAGTGCGTGAAGGTAAACGGTTACATTGCCTCAGCGCCGTCCTTCTCCGACCACCCGAAAGTTCTGAACGGCTGTTCCGACCTGTTGTTCGAGGTATTCGGCGAGGCGGGTCGTCACGCGCGTGCGGCGCTTGGCGTCGCATCTTTGCCGCTCGACGCGCCGGTCGAGATCGACTTTATTTTCGAGATCGCGCCGGAGTAGTCTTACCTGGCCCGCATGGGATTATCGTAGACCGACTCTTCACGTACCCGCTTGTCATCGGGCCGCTGCTTCAGCATCCGGAACTCTGCTACCGCCCTGTCATACTGCAGGAAACTCGCCTTGCGGTTTATCAGGATCTCTTCGATGGCATTCGTAACCTCATCAAGACGTGCCATCATCTTTGCGCGCTGAGACTGATCAGCATTCGGCGCCTCTAGGGCAGCCATTATTCCGCGGCTTTCACCGGCAAGTTTTTGCCCCTGACCATCCGCCTCTGCAATGCGGTTGTACAAATCATTACATTTTTCACAACCTGCCGGGGGGGTGCCCACCTGCGGACGCTCGTTCCATGCAGCGAGGACCGATTTTGCGCGCGGGATGTCCGTGTGCGAGGCAAAAGACAAGGAAATCATAAAGCATACGAGAAACATGATTACAAAAGATTGCACAGCGCTTTTCAATCTGCAATTCATAATGAATCCTCCCTTTTCTCTATATCATCAACATATTATCAATCAGAACCCTTTAGCCATTATCTCCGCTTGACGCTTTGCTTCCGCGATGATACGCGCCTTCTCATTGACTTCGGCCATTAGCATCGGCTCGACCAAGATTTGACGAATGTCGGTAAAACCGATAAACCCGAGGATAAGGTTCATATATGCGGTCTGCAGATCATAGCCCTGAGCGCCCGTTTCAGCGCCGTATGCCCCGCCTCTCGCATAAATGGCCATGAGCGGCTTTCCGGTCACAAGGCCTTTGTATCCTTCAATCGGAGTATAACTGAACGTGTAGCCCGGCTGCACCAGGAGGTCGATATAATGTTTCAGCTTATAGGGGATGCTGAAGTTCCACATCGGCGTCGATATGAGATATTTGTCGGCAGCCTTGAAGCCGGCGATGATGTCTTCCACGGGCTTCCACGCCAGTTTTTGCTGATCCGTATGCATTTTGCTCATCAATATGGCATATTTCGCATTGATGACGTCGCCGTCAAATGCCGGCAACACAGTGCTCCAGAGATCGATAACCTCGACCTCGTCAGCCGGATGAGATGCGCGATACGACTCCAGAAACGCCTCCGCAACCTCTATGGATGTCGAGCGGTCCTTGCGCGGAGAAGCTTCGATATAAAGAAGACGTGCCATGATATCCTCCTCTGATTTTTGATGGTCTATTCAAATAATACGCCATTTCAGGCAGGAAGAGAAGCGGTGCGAAACAGCCGGACGTTTCACGACATATTACGCCGTGTCATTCAGCAAGGAGTGCATGCCGGTACTCATTCCACAGCCATTCTTTCGGCACGCCCGCATCAATAAAGTCCCACGGAAGAACTTCATCATGCTCACGCTCCCGAAAGAGAAACCAAGGCGTGTCGATGTCCGCCTTTTCCGACGCCGCGATGTGGTCGAGGCCGTCCGCCATCCCGCGCAGCACATCCGCCAATCGCCTGTCTCCGCGTGCAAAAAAACCCTGCAGATATGCGTATTTCGGCACATCATGAACAACGCGCACATTCGGTACCGCGCGAAACGCGGATTTTATCCTGCGCAGTTTTTCCTTCACCGATTGCATGGTGTCCATCGCGCACCATTGAAACGGCGTAAACGGTTTCGGAACGAAAGTACCGACTCCGGCAGTAACCATGCCGCGCGGCGACTGGCTGCGTATCGCCCGGACAAGTGCAACGAGGCCATCGATATCATCATCCTGCTCGCTAGGCAAGCCGATCATGAAATAAAGCCGGAGGTTGCGCACGCCGTGCTCAAGGACAAGCCGGGCCGTTTCAATGATTCCGCGCTCGGTGATTCTTTTGTTGATAACCTTTCGCAGCCGCTCGGTACCCGCCTCAGGGGCAATCGATATGCTCCTCGCCCCTGCAAGCCGTTTCAGCAAATGCGCGCTCCGCTCGTCGGCCCGAAGTGATGTCAGCGAAAACTCCACACCGGCAACGGCCAGCACATCGTCAATGAAGCGATAGTCGGTCAATGACGGCCCGACGAGACCGACCCGGCACCCGAGCCGTCTCGCCTCAGCGATTTCAGAAGCCACGGCATCAACGGATTTATGGCGAACCGGGCGGTAAAGATTCCCGACCATGCAGAACCTGCAGCCCCATGGACAGCCACGCATCGCCTCCACCAGATACATATCCGAAAATTCGCTCTCCGCAGAAACAACCGCCGTTCTGATAGGGGAATCATCAGAAAATTCGCAGACTTGCCTACTAATCCTCGTGGGGGCTCCGGCCTTCGCTGCACGTGATGATAGGGAGTGCTCCACACCATACCTGACTTCGTAATTCGCCGGAATATAGATGCCCGGAATGCCCGAAGCAGCACCGACTGCCGCTTTTCCTTCGGCAGCATAAATATTGAGAAACGCCGGAAGCGACTCTTCTGCATCGCCGACGAAGAGCAGATCGAAAAAAGGGGCAAACGGCTCAGGATTTATTGTAGCGCAGACACCTCCGCCCATAACGACCGGGTGACGTACGGTTCGTTCTGCGGACAGAAGTGGAATGCGCGACTGCCGCAGAATGCGGGCGATATTGGGATAGTCGTTTTCGAAGGCGACTGAAAAGGCTATGATGTCGAATTCGGCAAGCGGACGTTTCGACTCTAGAGAAAAGATCGGTGTTCCTGAGCGGACATACTCCTCAAATACACTGTCTCCGGGGAAAAAAGCGCGCTCGCAGATTATGTCGGCCCGGCTGTTGAGATAGCGGTAAATACCTTGAAACCCCAGACTCGCCATCCCCACACCGTACTGATTCGGATAGACGAGGCAGACAGTTCTTTGCCCGCCCCGAGCCGTTCTGATAGTGCCGCGCTCGGCGGCCAGCAAGCGATCCGCTTCCGCAATCAGGCGTCGGTTAATAGCTTCTCACCGGATCTCTGTCAAGTCTCAAAACTCCGGGCGTGACGCAAAGCCGCAGTAGCCACGCCGGTGTTCCCCCGCCGGCTCCGCCCATCGCCAGCCGGTCATGCACGAAGAACCGATGCACTTGCAGCCGTCCCATACGCTGCGCTTCATGCGTCCGCCGGCATCCACGAGCGTGTGGTTGGAAAGCGCAGACTGAAAGAGCAGAATGCATTTCTTGGAATGTGCTTCATCGTCTGTCATCAACATGGCTCAGCTCCTAAATCCTTTTGCGCAGAAAGGCCGGAATATCATATTCGTCATCCACATCAAAGAGCGACTCTTTCGGCTTGCTCGGTTCCGGTTTCTTTTCCGTCGGTTCAGCGCCCGCATGTGCAACAATCGCCCTCTCCGGCTGTAATGTCTGAACAGGCGCCGCTTCTGCCGCCGGCGCAGGTGCAACCGCAACAGAGGGCGACGCGACAGCATGGATCTGAACCACCGGCCTGACGGACGACGCTGGAAGCACGGCAGGCCGCGGTGTTTCGCGCGCGACAGGAACCGTCTTTGCGAGGATCCGATCGGTCGCGCCCAGCGCAAGAGGTTCTTTCGTCGGCGTCCACTGCCTCACATTCGGCAGGACCGCCTTATCCGTCCGCTCCTCGAATCCGGTTGCGATGACCGTCACCCGGACCTCGTCTTCCATATCCGGATTGATGACGGCGCCGAGTATGATATTTGCATCCTCTGCCGATGCGTCATGAATAAGCGATGCAGCTTCCTGCACCGCATCGAGCGGCATGTTGATGCCTCCGGTGATGTTAATCAGAATGCCGCGGGAACCGTCGATTGAAGAGTCTTCGAGCAGCTGGTTCGAAATGGCGCGCTTGGCCGCCTCGAAAGCACCGCCCTCGCCCTTGCCGCTGCCGACGCCGATAACAGCGCGGCCGCCGTTCTGCATCACCGATTTCACATCCGCGAAATCAAGGTTAATGAGCCCCGGGATGAGGATAAGGTCGGATATGCCCTGTATCGCCTGGCGCAGGACATCGTTCGCGATGGAAAACGATTTCAGCAGCGGCGCGCCTTTGCCGGCAACGGCAATAATACGGTCGTTCGGGATGACGATCAGCGTGTCGACATTCGGCCTGAGTTCGCGTATTCCTTCGTCGGCCCGCATAGCGCGCTTCTTCCCTTCATAAAAGAAGGGCCGCGTGACTACACCGACCGCTATAATGCCGAGCGCCCTGGCTATGCCTGCAATAATCGGCGATGCGCCCGTGCCGGTCCCGCCGCCCATGCCGGCGGTGATGAAAACCATATCGGCGCCTTCCAGAGCGGCTGCTATGGCATCTTTGTCTTCGGCTGCGGCCTGCCGTCCGAGTTCGGGGTCAGCCCCGGCGCCGAGGCCGCGTGTTACCTGACCGCCGATCTGTATCTTGACCGGCGCAAGCGAGGCATCAAGATGCTGCCGGTCGGTATTGACGGCAATGAATTCCACGCCGTATATATTCGCCGCAATCATGCTGTTGATGGCATTGCCGCCCCCGCCGCCGACCCCAACGACCTTCAGCTTGGCAACGGGTCTGTCCACTTCCTGCAATTCAAACATGGTGATGCCTCCTACCTTTTCCCCAGGAAATTCTTGAACCATCCGCTCATCGTCGCCGCAATGCGTTGAAACATCTGCGACGGATCGCCGAGCTCAGCCGTCTGCTCCTGTGATTCAGCCGTGTACAAGACCAGGCCGATGCCGGTCGCATACATGGGATGACTCAACTCAGGCGCCTGCGAGCGGACACGCCGGCGTTCCGATGACCTCGCAACAACCGACGGATCCGGAACCGAGACCTCCGGATATCCGATGCGTACCGGCATGCGGAGCACTGCGGCTGCATAAGGCTCCAGTCCTGAAAGCAGCGAACTGCCGCCGGTCAGAACCGTCTGTGAAATATCGGCTCCGGAAAAGCGCACCTCATCTATCTCTTTCATGACGAGTTCGAGCGTCTCTTCCGCACGCGGCTGAATAATGGAGGAGATATCTTTGGCAGAGATCGTTTTGACATGGCCATTGGCAAGGGCAACCTTGATCGGACGTTTTTCCTGCCGCTCATCGCACGACACCGAGCCGAACATCTTCTTGATGCGCTCGGCCTCTGGGAAGGAAACTTCGAGCCCGACAGAAAGGTCGTTCGTAAAGTGATTGCCACCGATGCCAAGCACCGCAGTCTTCACAAGCCAGCCGTCACGGTAGACCGCGATATCGGTCGTGCCCCCGCCGATATCGACAAGCGCAACGCCTTGGGAGCGCTCCCGGGCAGTAAGCGTTGCTTCCGCGGAGGCAATCGGCTGCAAAACAATATCTGAAATCGTTATCCCCGCATTCGAGCATGCCTTCAGCAAATTCTGCACTGCGGCCACGGCGCCGGTTACAACGGTAACCTTGACATCGAGTCGCATCCCCGCGAGGCCAACCGGGTCCTTGATGCCGCCCTGGCCGTCGAGGATAAAGTCCGTCGGCAAGACATGCAGGATCTCCCGATCCTGCGGCACATATGCAGCGCTGGCCGCATCAAGCGCCATGGCAATATCCTGAGACGTGACCTTCTTTCCCTTAAGATTCGTTCCTCCCTCGCTGCTGATGCTCTTGATATGACTGCCGGCAATCCCGACACAGACCGAAAGCGAGCGATCTCCGGATTGCACCGTCTCCGATATTGCACGACGAATGGCGTCGGCAGCTGCATCGGCATCAATCACAACACCTTTGCGCAGACCGGTCGAAGGGAATGTCCTGGCAGATGTGACCGAAACTCCATCATTGCTTGTCTGCCCGGTAACGACGCATATCTTCGTCGTGCCGACATCGAGGCCGATGACGCCTCCGTTAGTGTTTCTTTGCCTGCCCATGCGCTCCCAGCTTCCCATCGGTTCCTACGGTCGCAACATCCTGATTCACAGGTTTTACCACAATACGGTTTGCAAAACGCAGGTCGATATACTCCACCTTGATATTCCGCTTCGCAATCTCTTCCCTGACGAACTGGAGGTCGTTCAATTTCCGCTCGAAATCCCCTGCCCCTATCTTGATGGATACGTCATCAAGATGCAGCGTAATATCCTCGGGTCTCGTGCCGGTTACGACGACGGAACCGTTTCCTGCAAATCCTCCGCGCTTCGCATGCACCGTCTCGATAAACCCGAGGGCTTCCGAATAGGCGTCCTTCATATGCACCGGATCGATAGTACGAATGACCGGAAGAAAGTGCGTTGGGACGCTTTTCAGGTCCTCCAGCAGAACGCCATCGCGATCGATGAGGTACGTATGCCCCTGAAATTCAAGCAACGCACGAGGCACGGCTTCAACTACCCGCACCGACACGCGGCCGGCGAGATCCTTCCTGATTGCGGCATCCTTGACCCACGGCGACTTCAGCACGCGAGCCTTCAATTCAGCGCTCGACACGGAAAACAATTCGTCTCCCCGCCTGAGATGCAGAAGGCTCACGATATCCTCAGCCTTCAAATGATGACTTCCGGAAATGGCAATATCGTGCACCACGACGATTTTTTTTGCCAGCAGAAAAGATCCGACGAAACAGGCAAGACAGATGCATCCGAGAACTGCGCTGTAAAAAAGAGTTCTCCGCTCTTTCAGGGTTTCAAGAGGGCGCTGATTCCGCATCATGCCGTTGTCTTCTCCAGAGCCAGCCGCAACATTTCCTCAACGAGATCGCCGAACGACAAACCCGCAAGCCCAGCAATCTTCGGAAGAAGGCTCGTTTCGGTCAATCCGGGAACAGTATTGACTTCGAGCACGAACGGCGTGCCGTCTTCCGCAACGATGAGATCCACCCTCGTCGCGCCGCAACAGCCAAGTGCCTGATGCGCCTTGAGCCCGGTCTCACATGCCCGTTCATACACAACCGCAACGAGTTCCGGAGGGAGGATATAGTTCGTCTTCTCTGATTTATACTTGGCCTCGTAATCATAGAATTCGCGGGATGGCCGAACCTCCACCCCTCCGAGCATGCGCGAGCCGAGAATGCCGATTTGTATCTCTTTGCCTCGAATATATTGTTCGATAATAATTGTAGTGCCGTAACGGAATGCCTCCCTCATAGCGGCTTGCACGCCACCCGCGTCTTTGACTATCGTAACGCCGATGCTCGATCCCTGTGCAACCGGCTTTACCACCCACGGTAGAGCAAACGGAACAGCAGGCATGTCCGACGTCTTCTGTTTCACGAGTACATATTGCGCAACAGGAAGGTGGTGTTCGCGAAAAAGCACTTTGGATGCTTCCTTGTCCATCGCCAGGGCTGAAGCCAGTATGCCGGA
>Ga0187786_10000356_pt1 | contig 13777 bp, 15 predicted proteins | sample 0815_BV2_10_20_M_FD_132449 | JGI IMG/M metagenome (GOLD analysis project Ga0187786, IMG submission 132449) | Tropical peat soil microbial communities from peatlands in Department of Meta, Colombia - 0815_BV2_10_20_MG | ecosystem: Environmental > Terrestrial > Soil > Wetlands > Peat | place...
CTCGAACCACCGACCTGCAGCGACCACACCAACAATACGACCAGTAGTGTTGGTGCCAGCAAGCGGGCAAACCTTACCGGATAGGCTGGCGTCAGTTGAAACATCGGCACCACGTAGTAGGACACCCCTGCCAGCAACAACAGGGCCCAGCCACCCAGGCCCCAGGCAGCGTGGACGTTGGCAAACTCGACCAGCGGCCACGGCTTGCGGACGGCGATGGCCTCGACAAGCGTGGCGCCCAGCAGCACCGTCACCGCCAGGCCGACCAGCGCGAGACGCAAGGACATAATGGTGGCGCCACGAGCCGGCGTGCGCAGCAAGGCCGTGCCGACCACTGCCACGAATAAGCCAACTACCAGCAGGAACAAAGTACCGGCGAAGCGGAACAAGATAGCGTTCGAACTCAGAAAGCCCGCCACCAGTAGCAACGCGGCGAGAACCAGGCCCGGATGGACCACATTCGCCACCAAAGTCGGCCGCGACACGTTGCCGCCGGCCGCCACCGGCACGAACTGCAGGACGGCACCGGTCATGGCCTGCAGCATGAAACCAACGGCCAGCAGATGGGTGAGGGCGAGAGTTGCGCTTGTCCAACGGGACATGACGGCGACTTCTCCGAACCAGACCAGCAGAAGACCCGCTGCGACGCCGAACCACGGCGCAGTCAAGAAAAAGCGATAGGGCACCGAGATCGGTGGTGCCTGTTCGAAGGACAGATCGGGATGCATGGCAGGCGGGCGCTTGCCGACGGTCAGGCTTTGCGGATACGGATCTCGTGCGTGCCGTCGTCCTGCACGGCCTCGGTCCAGACGTAACCGTTCCGCCGCAAGATATCGAACAACGGATTCGGATGGCAGTAGAGCAGCATGACCAGCTCCTCGTCTTCCGGCAGTGTATCCAGCGCCATGAGCGCCAGTTCCAGCGGCTCCGGCGGTTGCAACTCGCGGCCGTCGATCACACGGGGCACGCGGCCTCCACCCTTTGCTGCAATCCTTCACCCACCGAGAGACCCTGACCCGACAGCGTCCGCTCGCACATCGGATAGAGAATGTTCTCTTCCTTCATGTTGTGCTGCTGCATCAGGACCAACAGGGTTTCAGCGGAGCCGGAGAAGGAACGGGCATCCTGCCCGGCCACCGCCTGCTCCATCTGCCCCAGCAGATCCCGCATCTGTGCATGTTCGAAACGCATGACCTGGGACGGTCCCGCCACAATGCCGGAGGCCGCCTCGAAGGCCGGGAATAGCATCTGCTCCTCGGTGGCGAAGTGGGCCTCGAGTTCGCCGCGAAAACGCTGGAAGGCTTGCAGGCACTCCGGCCAGCGCCGATTGTGGGCAGCTTCTTCGGCATCGGCAAAAAGGTCGTCGCAATGCTTGTGATGGTCGTGCAAAGGCTGCGTCAGGCTGATCATGGTGCAGGTAGTGCTCTTCGAATGGCTCAGGTACTGATTGTCCGGCGCCCGACTGATGACAAGCCTTGACGGCTATCAAGATTTGACGGCGCCGACCTCCAGTTGAGCGAACCAGTCGATGAAGCGGCGGACATCTTCGCCGCGGTAGATTGCGCCGTGCTGCGGGCAAAGCATGTCGATATCCATGTCGCCGACCCGGGCACACCAGTCGCGCTTGGCCCGTTCGGAACCCATCCAGCGACGGTGAAAACCTTCCGCATGGGCAATATGGCGGTCGAAGTTCTCTACGAACAGCCCGTCTTCTCCCGATGGCAGCAAGGCGGCACCGACATCGCCCGAAAACAGTATCTTCGCCTTGGGATCGTAAAGATGAAAGTTGCCGGACGAATGCAGATAGTGGGCGGGAACTGCCCGTAACCGCTCCCGGCCGACAGGAATATCCATGCCCGGATCGGGAATCGGTATAAAGGTGTCCCCGGCACCACCGAAGTGGGGCACAAATCCGGCCCATAGCCAGCTGATGTAGCACTTCAGATCCGGGCTGAATTCCAGCCACATGGACAGCGAGGACGCGATATCCGGATCCTGGTGCGAGGCGAATATCTTGCTGATGCGACGCGGATCGAATTCGGCGCAGAGGGCCGAGAATACAGCGGGGAAAATCTCGCTGCCGCCAGGATCGAGCAGAATGGCATCATCGCCGACGCTCACCACATACTCGTTGGTGTCTATCAGATATTCAGGGCGGTCCGGGTCGCGCACGATGGCCAGCCAGCGGTGGTCCCCATTTTCGTAGATCACTTGGGCCGTTTTCATCTCTGAATAACTCCTAGTCGCGATGCCGAGATAACAGTTCCAGCGAGCGATGGATTTCGGCGATGGTGTGCTCGAAGTCGCTCGACACCTGCATCAATGCCGCCGAAAAGCTGCCACCATAGGCAGCCTCGATCTTTGCCGAACGAGCCAGCACGCTACCCAGCTCGACGAGTTGGGCCGTATCGGCAATCGTCTGACCGAGGCGACGGTTCTGTGTGGCGATCGCCTCTTGATGCAGGACAAAGGCAGTGGTCTGCCGGGTACGCAGATACCGCTCGATGATGGCGCGGGCTTGACCGCTCACCTCCGCGCGCAGTCGATCGACGACCCGATTCAACCGCTCGCTCTTGACCAGCGCAGTCACCGAGGCAACGCTGCCGTGCGTCATCTGCCGCAGCACTTCCATCTGCTGCTGCAGATCAGTGGCGAAGCGGCGCAATTCATTTGAGAGCACACTGAAACCCAGAGCAGCCTGACCGGCGCGCTTGGCGAGAAAAATTGCGTTCATCGCCATCAGGTTGATCTTGAATGCTGTGGCGACAACGCTCTTGATCTCTTCGTTGATTCGCACGATACGCCGCAATTCACCACCGGTGTCCCAAGCCTGACTCACACATTGGTCCCCGCTATCGACGGCAGCGCGATCGTGCCACCCTTGCTGAACTGGTAGTCGCGGAAGATGTGCTCGGCAGACAGGACTTCATAACTGCCATCGGCTCGCCGACGCGTCGTATCCTTTAGCCGGTAAGTGTAGTGGCCGCAAGTCCAGCATTCGAAGTTGCGCATATGGGTGCACAAGCAAGTCTTGTCCATCACGACAAGCTTTTTCGCCTCCGGATGCTGCGCGACCTCGCGATTGTAGGCATCTATGTAAGCACAGCGGCCGGCGGCATCCAGCAGGTAGCCGAAAGCCTCGCAGTTAGGCCGAATGCCGTCGCCGATCGCCGGGCTGTTTCTTAGCATGCGCATTGGATAACCGGTGGGCGAAATGCCATTGACCTCGATGTCCTCCTCGCTGGCCTTGAAGTATTCCTGCTGCACGTCTTCCGGCAGACCGCACTCGCGGGCGACGGTAAAGCGCGTGGCAACCTGGACCGCCGCCGCGCCCTGATCAAGGAAGGCCGTGGCATCGCTACCGGTGAAGATGCCACCGGCGGGGATCAACGGAATGTTCAGGTTTTCGGTCTTCAGCCAGTCACGAATCTCGGCGACGATGGTCGCCAGATCGTACTGTGCCCAGTCCATGCCAAAGCCCAGATGGCCGCCTGCCAGCGGACCTTCGATCACGACAAAGTCCGGCAGCCGATTCAGGCGGGCGTTCTTGCGCAGGAAAAGTTGCAGTGCTCGCAGCGAGGAAACGATGATGCCCAATTGCGCGTGCCGGAAACGCGGGTGATCCTCGATCAGGGCAAATGAGCCAAGGTGCAGGCCAGCCGCCAGCGTGATGCCGTCGATACCTGCATCGAGGGCCGCCAATAGGCGAACGCGCAGGGTTTCCTTCGGCGCGTTCATGGTCAGCTTTTCCATGCAGTTGATGAAGATCATGCCATCGCCGCGCTTTTCCTCCATGGTGCGACCAACGTGTAGGCGAGTCGCCTCCTCCAGATGTCCAAGGTCGAAACGAACATCCGACTTGTCTGGGTTGGCGACGTTGTACTTGTAGAGTTTGAGCTTGTCCTTGACGAAACGTGTCTTGAAGCGCCGATCCGAAACGGTGGGCACCATCGCGTCGGAGATGTGGCCGATACCACCGAGGCGGGCTGCCTCGAGCGCCAGTTCGGCCGTCGAGATATCCACCCCCATGCCGCCAATCACGATGGGGACCAGTTCACGGCCGCCCAATTGCAGGCGGAAGTCATCGACGCAATTCATTGATGTTGTCCTGACCCCTCGCGACCGGCTCTTCCGGCGACCCCGGGGTCAAAGGTTCCAATGATATCCGATCCGCGCCCTGCGGCCGCGCATAACCGGCTGTTCACGGTTCCAAGACATAGGGTCCCGGCGCATCGGCCAGAGCCGGGTATTGACCCGTCGTTACGGCAGGCGGTTTGCCCAGCTTGCCCGACATGGGCTTGAGCCAGGCAACCCAGTCGTCCCACCAGCTGCCAGTCCGGTGTTCGGCCCTTTCGCGCCATGCTTGGCTGGAATCGTGACGCGCGGCAGCGCCGACCCGATATTCCCGCTTGGGCGGGTTCACGGGTGGATTCACGATACCCAGGATGTGGCCCGAGCTGGACAACACATTGCGTTTCGAGCCGGACACGTAGTTGTTAATGTAGAAGGCCTGGCGCCACGGTGCGATATGGTCGTCTTCGGCCTGCACGGCGTATATCGGCTGCACGATACGCTCGAGGTCGATCTTCTCCCCCGCGACCGTCAAGGCGTCCTTCTTGACCAGCCCATTGTTCAGGTAAAACTCTCGTAGATACCACTTGTGCATGGTTGCCGGCATGCGCGTCGTGTCCATGTTCCAGTACAGGACATCGAATGGCGGTGGCGTTTCGCCATAGAGATAGCCATGGACCACATAGTGCCAGATCAGGCTGTTCGAGCGCAGCAGACGAAAGGCCGCCGCCATTTCCTTGCCGTCCAGGTAGCCCTTCCTGTCCATCGACCGGGACAGAAAGTTAATGCTCCCCTCGTCGAGAAAGACTTCGATGTCGCCTGGCTTGTGGAAATCGACCAGTGTCGTCAAGAAAGTCGCCGATGCGACTGGTACCTGGTCAGCCGGATAGCGGCGATTGGCCCAAGCCATGTAGGTTGCCAAAGCCGAACCACCGATGCAGTAACCGACGGCATTGACCTGGGTCGAACCGGAAATCGCTCGTGCAACATCGACCAAACAGCCGATTCCGTCAGTCAGGTACTCGTCAAAACCGACATCCCGCATATCCGCGCCGGGATTTTTCCAACTGGTGATATAGAGATCGAACCCCTGATCGACGAGATACCGGACCAGGCTCATTTTGGCGTTGAGATCGAGAATGTAGAACTTGTTGATCCAGGGCGTAACGATGACCAGCGGCACTGAATGGACTTCTTTCTGGGTAGGCGCGTAATGAATGACTTCCAGAAGACGGTTCCTGAACACTACCTTGCCAGGTGTGGTCGCCAGATTTCTGCCGACATGAAAATCGTCCGGATCGGTCATCCGGACTGTGCCGGCCTGCATGTCGGCGAGGAAGTTGCGGATGCCGCGCGCCAGGCTCTCGCCGTTGCTTTCCGCCGCCTTGCGCATCGCCACCGGATTGGTCAGCAGAAAATTGGTCGGTGCCATGGCATTTAGTCCCTTCCGCCACCAGAATGCGGCGCGACGCCGTTCCTGACTTGAGAGACCCGGTGTGTCGTAGAGCATATCCTGGATGTGGTGGGTACTCATCAGGTACCACTCCTTGGCGATATCCCAGCTGGCCGATTCGCTCCAGACCGGATCGGCGAACCTGGTATCGTCGGGATTGGGCTTTTCCACGTCCTCGCTGGGCAGGCCCAAGGCCCGTTGCCAGGAATGCCATTGCAGCGCCAGCAACTTGTTCGAGAACCCCGCCATTGCCTCGGCGAGTTCCTGCGGGTGCATCAGCCACGCCAGTTGCGCGTGCATGATGGGCATGGCCATGCCCATCGGGTCGACGTTGGCTTCGACGGCTTGATGCACGGCATCCCACGCGGCCCGTGGCGATGTCGACCAGTCAGTTCTTTTCATGGTCCATTCTCCTCATCCAGTACTTGGACCTCGCCAAATTCTGGCACGACGACGTCCGGCCATCCGAGTTCACGCACGGCGGCGGCGAACAACAACGCCGTTTGCGCTTCGCCATGGACGATGAAACAACGGGCCGGCGGCCGCTTGAAGTGGCGGAGCCAACCTAGCAAGGCATCACGGTCGGCATGCGCCGACAAGCCACCGATAGTGTAGATATCTGCGCGTACCGGCAATTCCTCGCCAAAGATCCTGACCCAGCGTGCGCCATCGACCAGCCGGCGACCCAGAGTCCCGGCCGCCTGGAAGCCGGTGATCACCACCGAACATTCTCGACGGGAGAGGTTGTAGCGTAGATGGTGCTTGACTCTGCCGGCATCACACATACCACTGGCAGCAATGATGACGGCTCCCGACCTGATCTCATTGAGAGCCATGGACTCCTCCACCTCTTGCACGAACCGAATGCTGGGGCGATCCGGATGCCGCTGTTGCCAGACGATCAGCTCGCGGGTTTCGGCATCCAGCAAGTCCTGGTGCCGCAATGTCAGGCCGGTCGCCGATTCCGCCATCGGCGAATCGACATGGATGGCCATCGGTGGCAGGCGGCCGTGGCGTACCAGGTCGGTAAGGATGAACAGCACCTCCTGCGTACGGCCGACGGCAAAGGCCGGCATGATGATGTTGCCCCCCTTGTGGCGTAGGGTGTCCTCGAATGCCCAGACCAGTTCATCCTCGGTTTCGGTCAGCGTTTTGTGCCGACGGTTGCCGTAGGTGGACTCGACAATCAGAACATCGGCCTCGGTGATGAACGTCGGATCCCGCAGCACTGGCCGCGCCGGCTGGCCAAGATCACCGGAGAATACTATCTTCCTGGTCTTGGCATCCTCGGTCAGCCAGAGCTCGACAATCGCAGACCCAAGAATGTGGCCGGCATCGCGCAGCACGAAACGAATACCGGAGTGTGGCTGCCATTCCGTATCGTAAGGGCACGGCCGCAACTGGCGCAGGCATTCACGGGCCTGGTTCACCGTATAGAGCGGTGCCCGTTCCCAGCCCCGACGAGCGTGCCGTGCCTGCTCGTGGCGATTCTCCCATTCAGCTTCCTTTTCCTGGATATGGGCGGAATCGAGCAACAGTACTTCAGCCAGATCGCAGGTTGCCGGCGTCGCATAGACTGGGCCACGGAAGCCAAAAGCGGTAAGTCTCGGCAGCAGCCCGGAATGGTCTATATGCGCATGGGTCAAAATGACAAAATCCAGCGCCTTGGCGGGAAAGCCTAAGGCCAGCGCGGAGAGATTGCGTCGATATGCTTCGCGACCGCCTTGAAACATGCCGCAATCAACCAGGAAACGCGCGCCCCCTCCTTCAACCAGGAAACAGGAGCCGGTAACTTCGCGTGCAGCGCCGAGGAAGCTGATGCGCATAATCGGTTATGATTTTGCGCACCGACGGGCTGGCGGTGTTGACTTGCATCAACGGCCCGCCGGCTACCACTCTGATAATGAAATTCCGACGGTGTCCGTCAGGAGGCGCGTATGTTCAAGCATATTCTCGTTCCCACCGACGGCTCGCAGCTCTCGTCCGAAACGGCGAAGCGGGCCGTGGCCTTCGCTCAGGAAGTGGGCGCGAAGATCACTTTCTTTTTTGCCAAGCCCGATTACCCTGTTGCATTCTATGGCGAGGGTGCCTTGATCGACCCGACAACGCCGGAGAAATTCGCCGAAATGGCCGATCGGCAGGCACAGGAGATTCTCACTCGGGCCCAAGCGCTGGCACGGGATGCGGGAGTAACGAGTTCAGGGGTTGCCAGCGTCAGCGACGTTCCCTATCAGGCGATCATTGACGCCGCCAGCGACGCCGGCTGCGATCTCATTTTCATGGCTTCCCACGGCCGACGCGGCATCACCGGGCTATTGCTCGGCTCGGAAACACAAAAGGTGCTGACCCACTCGATGATCCCGGTGCTCGTGTATCGCTAAGGCCTTGCCGTGCAGAACGAAGCTATTGCCATTATCCTTGACGAACATCGGTCTCTGGCGGCCGTACTGCATGGACTGCGCCATCTGGTGCGAGAAATGAGGGATCGCGGCAAGGCGCCCGATTTCCGGCTGCTGGGGGCAATGCTTTATTACCTCGATGCTTTTTCGGAAAAACTTCACAACCCCAAGGAGAGTGCCTACCTGTTCGCCAAGTTGCGCCAGAGAACGGACGAAGCTGACAAGGTGATCGACCAGCTGGAGGAACAGCATGCCGACAGCGCTCGACTCGGCCGGGATCTCGAACATGCTTTGGCGCGGCTGGAGGCAGGGATGTCGGACGGATTACACCTGTTTTCGTCCGCAGTCGACAGACTAATGGAAGAGGCTTGGCCGCACATGGCGATCGAGGAGAAGGTACTCATGCCTCTGGCCAGGAAGTACCTGACGGCGGACGATTGGGCAGAGATTGCCAAGGCGTTTGGCGAAAACGGCGACCCACGCTTCGGCAGCAAACCCGATCACGAGTTCCGTGACCTTTTTTCCCGGATCGTCAATCTGGCGCCACCACCGATCGGCGTCGGACCAGACCGCTGAGTCAGAGAATTTCCCCGGGGCGCAAGCGCCCCGGTTGGCGCACTACCTGCTATTACTTGGCGTTGCGGGCATCGTCATCCATGTGTTTCCTGGCGTAGCCATAAAGATATACCGCCATCACAACGACAAACCCGATAGTGAAGACGCTCAACAGGCCGATGTCGCTCCCGAACAGTAACTTGATTGCATCCATAGTTGCTCTCCCCTTACGTGAAAGAAAACGTCAGCTATCCTTGCCGGCGGATATCTCACCGCCAATCACCGTTTCGCCCAACGCTGGCAGCATGACATTGCCCATCAGGCGCCACGTCTTGGCTTCGTCCTCCACCAAGACAAGCCAGTGACCCGACACTGGCAATCTCAGTTTGCCAGCGTAACGGCCATTCGCCCCATTCAACGCAACTGCCTGATCGAGGCCAGCGCGGGTTGGATGGGAAACAGTCAGTATCAGCGTCTTGGGTGGGACGAACTTGCCGTTGGTTACCGAACGCAGGTTGAGATCGACACCTTCGGCAGAAAAGTGCGCCCTGACTTCCAGCCCGAGATTGCTTGCTTCCCGGCTACGGGACAGTGTCTGATTTACGGCCAACCCTTGCTTGTAGTAGTCATCGGCAACCAGGCCGTCACTGGACGAATAGGCGATCCAGGCGGTCGTCAGCGCCGCAATGACGACCACGAAAGGCCCAGCCATCAAATACCATGGCCAAGGCTCGCGGTACCAGGGTTTCGCAATGCTTATCGCCGAATTTTTGCTCATGGCATCAGGAAGATAGCTTTTTCGTGGACCGCGGTCTTCTCATCAGAGAGCGCCTTCACGTCAAAATAGATCGTGTGTGAGCCCTTGCCTGCAGATTCTGGCGGCACGCGAACCTGGAAGGTTACGTTCTTGTTGCTAGCCGCAGGCAATTCGATAACTGGCTCGCCCATAAGTTCGATCTTGTCCAGCCCGGCAACGCTCACACTGTAGCGTTGCCGCGTCTCCGACACGTTCATCACCTGGAGACGGAATACGTTCTCGATCACGCCGCCCTCGACCTCTCTGGCCAAGGTCATTCGATCCCGAATGACGTCGACGCGCAGAGACGGCTTGGTGGCCAGGCCCCATACCCAAGCAAGCGAAATGGCAGTGAGAATTGTCGTATAGACGATGATGCGCGGCCGAACCACATGGCCAATGATGTCTTTCATCCCCCAGTGCTTGGCGAGAGCATTTTCCGTCGAGTAGCGAATCAGCCCCTTCGGATAATCCATTTTCGCCATGACCTGGTCGCAAACATCGATACAGGCAGCGCAACCAATACACTCGTATTGCATACCCTTGCGGATATCGATGCCGGTTGGACAGACTGCTACGCAAAGGTCGCAATCCACACAATGGCCTAGGCCGGCGGCCTTGTAGTCAGCGCTCTTCTTGCGTGTACCACGCGGCTCGCCGCGCTCCTCGTCATAGGTAATGACGAGGGTGTCCGGATCGAACATGACGCCCTGAAAGCGGGCATAGGGGCACATGTACTTGCAGACCTGCTCGCGGAGATGGCCGGCAAATCCGAAAGTTAGTCCGGAATAAAGAATGATCCATGTCCATTCCCAAGGACCGAAGGACAAGGTCATGGCCTCGTGAGCAAGATCCTTGATGGGAGTGAAATAGCCGACCAGCGTAAAACCGGTCCAGATCGAAAGCAGAATCCAGAGGCCATACTTAAGTACGCGCTTGGATAGTTTGGCACCATCCATCGGCGCCGCGTCGAGTTTGATCCGCGCATTACGGTCACCTTCGATCTTCTGCTCTATCCAGAGAAAGATTTCCGTATAGACCGTTTGCGGACAGGCATAGCCACACCAGAGCCGGCCAGCGACAGCCGTGAACAGGAACAACGCATAGGCGGAGATGATGAGCAATACCGCCAGAAAGAACACATCCTGAGGCCAGAACACTAGGCCAAAGAGGTAGAACTTGCGTTCGACAAGATTGAACAAGACGGCTTGGCGCCCATTCCAGGGCAGCCAGCACAAGCCGTAATAGAGCGCCTGAGTAAACCAAACGAGAATCCAGCGCCAAGTGGCGAAAGTGCCAGTTACTGCCTTGGGGTAGATCTTCTTGTGCGCTTCGTAGAGAGAGCCGGAAGCATCGGTATCGAGGGCTGCGGAGTTGGGGGAGTCAGATTTCATTTTTTCGTGTAGTCAGAAGAGTGGAGACGCAACAATGTCGAAGTCTACTCCGACGCCCCCCCCGCGCGTCATCGTAGTCAAAACCTCGAACAACGTCTCTGCCCGGCCCGCTTTGCCTGCCGGCGGGATACACCAGCAGCCATTTCCCCCGATGCGTGCCATTCAGAGGCTCCCCGGCCCGAAGGCCAGGGAGATATTTCCGCTATTACTATTTGGTCGAGTTACTTAGATCGGCGTAACCTCAACCCGACGCGCTTCCGCCGGGCCGCCGGTTCCGGTTGTCGAAGCCGGCTTATTCAGCATCAACCGGCCTTCCGCCACTCCACCAGCCATCATCGCGTCACGCACAGTCAAGGCACGGTTCTTGGCCAGCTCTGCGTTCACGGCAGCGTCACCGCTGGGATCATGGAAACCGGAAATCGCGAACTTCTTGTCCGGATTGGCCTTGGCAAACTCGACGATCGGGCCGAGCGCAGCTAGCGCATCCGGGCTCAACTCAGCCTTACCCGTATCGAAGAATAGCTTGGCAAGGTCTGCCGTACCAACCGACTTCGGCGTACCATCGCCCTTGACGCCACCACCAAGACCCCAGACATAGGCAGTCAGCAAATGCACCTTGGCTTCGCCGAGGAAGTCACCGAAAGCCGGCATCCGGTTGGTACGGCCCTTGGTCACCGTCTCGATCATGTCGGCTTCCTGGCTGCTGTAGAGCCAGACCTTGTCGGTCAGGTTCGGGTAGCCGGCATCGGGATTACCCTTGGCCTCCGGACCATGACAGGCAGCACAGGCTTGCGGGTACAGCTCCTTGCCGCGCTGAGCACGGATGGAATCGCTCGACAGGCCAGACAGGGAGCGCACATAGTGCACCACATCCTTGACCTGCTCGGCATCCATGTCCGGCTTGGTGCCCTTCGGCGTCATTACGGCATCATGGCCCTTGGAGATAGTTTCCTTGATCTTGTCAGGCGTACCACCCCACAGCCAGTCGCTGTCCGTCAGGTTCGGGAAGCTCTTGGCACCCTTGGCATCTGAACCATGGCACTGCGCGCAGTAAGTCAAGAACAGGCGCTGGCCCATTTCCTTGGCTTCACTGTTGGCCGCAACGGTCATGACGTCCTGCTTCAGGAACTTGTTGAAGATCGGCGCGTATTGCTCGTCCGCCTTCTTCATCTCCGCGTCGTACTGACTGCGCATGGTCCAGTCAAACTTGCCGCCGAAACTGCCCAGACCAGGATACACGGCCAAATATGCCAGCGCGAAAACCACCGTGATGTAGAACATCCAGCGCCACCAGTTCGGTAGCGGGTTGCTGTACTCGGCGAGGGTCTCATCCCAGACGTGGCCGGTAGTCTGGCCGGGGTTATGTTTCACACTACCCTGCATCCAAAGGAACACCCCGCAGCCAACGACGCTGACAAGCGTGATCACGATGACGTACAGGCTCCAGAAGTTACTCACGAAATCGTTTGTGTACTTGAAATCCATTTTCGGTTTCCCCTATTTGTCCAGATGACCTGCACCGCGCTGCTTGCCGGGAACGAGATCGGAATCGTCGTCCAACGGCAGTTGTGCCGCCTCCTCGAAAGCCTTCTTGTACCGGCTCGAGTAAGCCCACCAGACGATGCCGGCAAATACCACCACCATGACAACCGTCGTAATGGAGCGCAGGTCGTTGATGTCCATGAGGCTCAGCGCGTCTGCTTGAGGGCGGTACCAAGGCCCTGCAAGTACGCGATCAGTGCTTCGACCTCTGTCTTGCCCTCGATCGCCTTCGGCGCCTCGGCAATTTCCTGGTCGGAATAGGGAACGCCAACCTTGCGCAGTGCCGCCATCTTGGCGCCGATCACCGGGTCCTTCAGCGGACGATCGAGCCAGTAGTAGGCAGGCATGTTGGATTCCGGCACTACATCGCGCGGGTTTAGCAGGTGAATGCGCTGCCATTGATCCGAGTAACGACCACCGACGCGCTGCAGGTCGGGGCCGGTGCGCTTCGAGCCCCATTGGAACGGATGATCGTACACAAACTCGCCCGCCACCGAATAGTGGCCATAGCGCTCGGTTTCGGCGCGGAAGGGACGAATCATCTGCGAGTGGCAGTTGTAACAGCCTTCGCGGATGTAGATGTCCCGACCAGCCAGACGGAGGGCGTCGTAAGGCTTGACGAGCTCGTTCAACGGTTGCGTCGTTGATTTCTGGAAGAACAGCGGCACGATCTCGACCAGGCCACCCCAGATGACGGCCAGGAGGGTCAGAACGATCATCAAGGTGTTGCTTTTTTCAATTTGTGCGTGAGTCAGCATGATTATGAAACTCCTCCCATTAGTGAGCGTGGGCCGGTTCGACAACCGGCGCATCGACGGCCTTGCCGCCCGCCATGGTCATGAACATGTTGTACGCCATGATCAGCATGCCTGTCAGGAACAGCAGACCGCCGACAACCCGGATCGTCCAGAACGGATAGGAAGCCTTGACCGATTCGACGAAGGAGTACGTCAGGGTGCCGTCCACGTTGGTAGCACGCCACATCAGACCCTGCATCACGCCGGAAATCCACAGCGCGGCGATGTAGAGCACCGTACCGAGAGTGGCCAGCCAGAAGTGCACGTTGATGAGCCGGGTCGAGTACATTTCCGTCTTGCCGAAGACACGCGGCAGGAGGTAGTACAAGGCACCGACAGAAACCATGGCCACCCAGCCGAGTGCGCCGGAATGTACGTGACCAACAGTCCAGTCCGTGTAGTGGGACAGAGCATTCACCGTCTTGACCGACATCATCGGGCCTTCGAAGGTGGACATGCCGTAGAAAGACAGCGACGTGATGAGAAACTTCAGGATCGGGTCGTCACGCAGCTTATGCCAGGCACCCGAGAGAGTCATGATGCCGTTGATCATGCCGCCCCAGGAGGGAGCCAGCAAAATCAGTGAAAAGATCATGCCAATCGATTGGGCCCAGTCGGGTAGCGCCGTGTAGTGCAGGTGGTGGGGGCCTGCCCACATGTAGGTGAAGATCAGGGCCCAGAAGTGCACCACGGAGAGCCGATACGAGTACACCGGACGGCCGGCCTGCTTCGGCACGAAGTAGTACATGATGCCTAGGAAGCCGGCGGTC
>Ga0187786_10000357_pt1 | contig 13729 bp, 13 predicted proteins | sample 0815_BV2_10_20_M_FD_132449 | JGI IMG/M metagenome (GOLD analysis project Ga0187786, IMG submission 132449) | Tropical peat soil microbial communities from peatlands in Department of Meta, Colombia - 0815_BV2_10_20_MG | ecosystem: Environmental > Terrestrial > Soil > Wetlands > Peat | place...
ACAAGCGATTTAATGCTTGTTTTTGATTATAAGTGGATTAACTGGGCAGATACAATGAAGAATTTCAAAATGACTTTTACTGCTGATTCAAATCAGGCAAGTCCTCTGGCTTCAGGTTTTGGTCTTGGCGGCCAATCATTGGATGCTGTTCTTTTCCAGAACTGGAAGGATCAAAATGTTTTCATGCTCGGTGCAGGGTATAAAGTTACACCAGCATGGACAATTCGGGGTGGTTTGAATATCGCCAATAATCCAATACCAGACAAATATTTAAACCCGCTTTTCCCAGCAATAGAAAAGAACCATATTACGCTCGGTACGGGATATATGATGACAACGGCGTCAAGCGTGGATTTCTCGTTTACCTATGCGCCGGAAGTAAAGCAAACGACTACTGTCCAGACACCAACGGGAAATGTGCCTGTTACCGTAAAACATTACCAGACCAACGCACAGGTCATGTACACATATCGGTTTTAGCATTTAGAACGGATGAACCAGGGAAAAGGGCAGGCTCGAATGGGCCTGCCCTTTTTATTTCCGGGGAGTCAGCGCGGGATTAAAGTTCACAAACAGGGGGCAGTATGTTATAGTTCTCAGGATGCCGGGGAACGCTGCATTCCGTTCTTATGCCTATGGCGAGTAAATCGTGTGATAAATATGTCTTGGCAGTTTTCTGTGTCTTAATCGCCATCGCCGGATCCGCTTGCCGGAAAACGGAGCCCGCAAGGCAGCCTATCCAGGCCCCCCGGTACGATGAGATCGTAATAGCCGCGGTCGGGGACATCATGATGCCCTCGTCGATCCAGGATGCCGTGATCAGGAATGATTATGACTACGGCATCGTCTTTGCTGAAATCAAGCGCGATCTGTCAGCTGACCTTGTGTTCGGGAACCTCGAAACGCCGGTGAACGACGCGGAGCCGGTTTCAGGGTACCCGCGGTTCAATGCACGGCCCGAGCTGCTGGCTGCGATCAAACAGGCTGGCTTCACCATCGTATCGGTCGCGAACAACCATATCCTTGACAGCGGCCCTGAAGGCCTCGTGCGTACGCTCGACAATCTTGATGCCGCGGACCTGCATTACGTGGGTGCTGGCAGGACCCCGGACGAGGCGGAACAAATCCTGAGCGTTCGGGTCCGCAACATTACCACGGCATTCCTTGCATATACCTTCATCACGAACAGGGACGCGGGGCCCGCGGGAAGCCTCCGGCCGGTTGTCAACATCCTGCGGCCCGGCGACGAGCAGGAGATTGCGCGGGCCGCACGGAGCATCCAGCGGGTGCGAGACTCGGTCGATCTTATCGTCGTGTCCCTCCACTGGGGCGTTGAATACGAACCCGAACCGTCGGAGAAGCAGCGCCGTACTGCCGAGGCGCTTATTGAGGCGGGGGCGGATGTCATTCTCGGGCACCATCCGCATGTGCTGCAGCCCGTCGAAACGTACACGGCAAAAAACGGAAGGCAGGGGCTGATCGCCTTCAGCCTCGGCAATTTTACGTCCAGCCAGAACTACAGCATCGGCTACGAGAACCGCGACGACCTGCGCGCGCCCCGGGGGGACGAAATCATCCTCGCGTTGACGGTCCGCAAGTCGGGGGAGAAGGTGAGCATCAGCAACGCCGGAGTCCTTCCCGTCTGGAATGCAGTCAGAGCAGCCGGTCCCACCACGGTCTACCGGCCGGTCAACATCCCGCGCGAAATCATGCGGCTCTCGTCACTGTCGCCGCGGTCCACGGATGATCAAAACATGCTTTCCCTCCTTGACTACCGTCAGCGCGTGATTATGGAGCATCTTTCCCAAAAGCTGCCGGAGCAAGGACAGGCGTCTCAAAGCAGGCAGAGGGAAGAGATGCCATCCCCGAGTCGGTAATCGGGACGAGGGCGATACATTTACCCGGGAGTGCTATCCGGGGACGACAGAGAAAAAACAATATTCCATGAACATCCTTATCGTCAAACTGTCCGCCATCGGCGATGTGGTGCAGACGCTGCCCGCGCTCGAGGCGCTGAAGCGAACCTATCCGGAGAGCCGTGTTACGTGGGTCGTCGAAGAGGCCGCAGCCGGGATTCTCGAAGGGCATCCCCTGATCAGTTCCCTCCTCGTATCGCGCAGGAAGACCTGGTTCCGGATGCTGAAAAATCCACTGACCGCTGCTGCGGGTCTGCGGTCGCTTATCCGTTTCATCCGGGAGCTTCGCCGGACGCGATATGACATCGCAATCGATTTTCAGGGGCTGCTCAAGAGCGGCGTCATCATCGGACTGGCTCGGGCAGGGCGCAAGATCGGTTTCGACGGCACGCGCGAGCTTTCCTACCTGTTCCTGAATGAACGGCTGCCCCCCTATGACATCGAGCGGCATGCCTTGCAGCGCTATCTCGATATAGCGCGTTACCTGGGCGCGCGCGACCCTTCCCCCGACTGCGCGCTCCCTATTGAGCGCGAAGTGGAAACAGTGAAAAAAAAGCTGCAGGCAGTTGTCGGGCCGGGGCGGCAGCTCGTGGTCATGAATCCCATGGCGAGATGGAGCACAAAGCTCTGGCCGGAAGGCAGTTTCGCGCACCTGGCGGACCGGTTGATCAGAGAGAAAAAAGCGGCGGTTATATTTACCGGAAGCCCTGATGACCGCAAGGTGATTGAATGTATCACCGCGCTCATGCACGAGAAGGCGCTCAGCTGGGCGGGGGACACGTCGCTCAAGGAGCTTGCGGCGCTGGCAACGGTCAGCGATCTGTTCATCACCACGGACACGGGGCCCATGCACCTTGCAGCGGCCGCGGGCGCCCGCGTCATAGCCTTGTTCGGCCCGACAGCGCCGTGGCGCACAGGCCCTTACGGGAAAAAGCACATCGTTGTGCGCACCGGTGTCGATTGTTCGCCATGCTTCAGCAGAAAGTGCGAGAAGGATGTGCGGTGCATGAAAGGGATCACCGTCGAGGAAGTGATGCGGCAGATTGGGGAACAGTCAAGCCGGGAACAACAGGAAAACAGATGAGCCACGGATGACCACGGAAAAAAATAAATCCCTCTTCGTTTTTTTCAATCCGCGTCGATCCGCGGCAGAATGTCTGTGGTATTTCCCCCACGTCGGGGGAACATTATTCGTGATTGACTAAGCCGTTTTTTCGATATACTTCACGATGTGGGCGAAGGGCAGACGCCGGTCGTCGAGAGCCCAGGAAAAAAATTCTTCGAGCGACTTGAAGGGCCCGTACGCGGCGCGGCGTGATGCCAGGACGTCGACTGCCCGCTTGTCCGTGACGACCTGCGCGCCGGCCACAAGGCGGTCAAGTATCTTCGGGAATTCGGTATACCATGAGGAATAGCTTTTCCCCTTTGCGGTGCGGATGCGCTCTTTGATCAGTTCCAGAGCGAAATGATACAGACTGGACTGCACGCCGATCGTGTTCTGCGGATCGATCAGTATGGAATGCATGCCGATGGCCTGGCTCATTTCTGTGTACTGCCCGCGCTTGAACAGGTCCGCCAGATAGGTCTTGAGCCGTTCCTTGTCTTCGATGCCTGAAACAGTTACCAGTTCCGTCATTCTTTTGCCTCCCCTGTGATTTCGGCGCTCGTCCGTCCTGCAAAGCAATATTATCGCAATAGACCGGATGTGGCAAGCAAAAAAGGAAATGTCAGCTTGAAAAACCTCCGGGAATCGGGTACATTCAGCACAGACGACATGAGCGAACAGAAATCACCCGCGACCGGCTGGCGCGGAGGCCTGACCAGAAACGTTGTAATCCTCGGATTTGTGAGCCTGTTGAACGACGGGGCATCGGAGATGATCTATCCGCTGCTGCCCGCGTTCCTCACCGTGGCGCTCGGCGCCGGCCCTGCCGCGCTCGGCGTCATAGAAGGCATCGCGGAATCCACGGCATCCCTGCTCAAACTCTATTCCGGTTATCTTTCGGACCGCGTGAAGAAGCGCAAGGGCTGGATCATGGCCGGCTACGGCCTCTCGAATGTCATCAGGCCGCTGATCGCGTTTTCCACGTCGTGGATCCAGGTGCTCGTGCTGCGATTCGCCGACCGGGTGGGCAAGGGCCTGCGGACATCGCCGCGCGATGCGATCATAGCCGATTCGACCCCCCTTGCATACCGAGGCACGGCCTACGGCTTCCACCGCGCCATGGACCACACCGGTGCGATTATAGGCCCTCTTGCCGCAACGACACTGCTGCTCCTGCTGCACGACGATATCAAGACCATCTTCCTGCTGTCGTTCATTCCCGGCGCATGCGCAGTTGCCATGCTGCTCTTCGGTCTGCGCGAAAAGGAAGGCAGCGCCCCGCAAAGCTCAGGGTCAGCCTTCAGTTTCCGCTCCGCCTGGACCGAAATGCCGGGAGGCTTCAGAAAGTACCTCCTCGTCATTCTGCTGTTTACCCTCGGCAATTCGACCGATGCCTTTTTGCTGCTGCGTGCGCAGCAGCTCGGGGTGCCGGTGGCGCTGCTGCCGTCCATCTGGGTCGTGCTTCACATCGTTAAAATGGCGTTTTCCGTGCCGGGCGGCATTCTGTCCGACCGTATCGGCAGGAAAACGGTGATCGTGGCGGGGTGGATCGTGTATGCACTCGTGTATGCGGGCTTCGGCGCGGCATCGGTGCAGTGGCATGCATGGGCCCTGTTCGCCGTGTACGGCGTCTACTTCGGCCTGACCGAGGGTGTCGAGAAGGCGCTGGTTGCCGACTTCGCGCCGGCGCATTTGCGCGGCTCCGCCTTCGGGCTGTATCACGTCGTCGTCGGAGCGGGCGCATTTCCCGCCTCGATTCTGTTCGGCGTGATTTGGCAGAAATTCGGTTCTGCTGCAGCCTTCGGGATGGGCGCAGGATGTGCGTTGCTGGCAAGCATGCTCCTGGCGCTTCTGACCGTTGTCAAGCCTGTCCGGGAAGCCGGGAATGGTTGAGCAGCCGTGCGTCAGCGGAGCAGTTCAACGTTTTCTTAAGCGAGGGGCCGCGTGATCGATACGTGGATCAAATTCCTGATATTTGTTGTTGTCACGGCTGAAATTCTTCATCTGTCCTGGCCGTCGCTCGCCAATCTGCGGTCCCACGGCTTCTACCGTTTTTTTGCATGGGAATCCGTGCTCCTGATGTGCCTGCGGAACGTCCCGTATTTTTTCCGGAGACCGACAAGCGTGCACCAGATTCTGGCCCTTTCCTGTGTGGGCATTTCGTCGACGCTGGCGGTGTACGGGTTCGGTTTGCTGCACCGCGTCGGAAGGCCGGCTGCCAGCAGGAGTGGCCCTGCACTGCTCTGGATGGAGCGCACAACGGTTCTCGTTACGGTGGGCGCGTATCGCTTTGTCCGGCACCCCCTGTATTGCTCATTCTTATTTCTCATCTGGGGAGTTTTTCTTGTGTTGCCTTCATGGCAGGCGGCGGTGCCCGCTTCGATCGCGAGCATCAGTATCGTAGCAGCGGCAAAAGTCGAAGAGCAGGAAAACCTGGACTACTTCGGCACGGTATATGAGCAGTACATGAAACGGACAAAAATGTTCGTTCCTTACATCCTGTAGCTCAAAAAAGCAGTGAACAGAAAGAGGTACTCCATGGCAATTTACACCGTCGCACTCACCGGTGCATCCGGCGCTCCCTACGCCCACCGGCTGCTTCAGGTCCTGCTCAAAGCGGGACACTCGGTCTATCTCACGATTACGGGCGATGGGCTGTCGATTTTGAACGACGAGGCAGGACTCCTGCTCAAGGGATCGGACGTCGACATGCAGAATGAGCTGCAGAGGCATTTCAGCGCCCGGGAGGGACAGATCAATTATTTCGGCGAAGAAAACATGTATGCACCCATCGCGAGCGGTTCGGTCAAGGTCGACGCCATGGTGGTGATCCCGTGCTCCATGAAGGCGCTTGCCGCGATCGCGAACGGGTTTGCGTCCAATCTGATAGAACGGGCTGCCGATGTCATGATCAAGGAGAAACGGAGGCTGATTCTCGTGCCGCGTGAAACTCCTCTGTCGTCCATCCATCTCAGGAACATGCTGACGCTTTCGGAGCTTGGCTGCCATATCATCCCCGCAATGCCGGGATTTTATCATCGCCCGCAGAAGATCGCGGACATGGTGGATTTCATTGTGGGCAGGGTGCTGGACAGCATGGGTGTTCAGAACGATTTGTCTCCGCGGTGGGCGATGTAATATACGGAATGAAGCGTGCGCGATGCATTATTCTGCACGCTCTGGAGAAGGGTTGTATCTTGCTGCGCGGGATTTTGCACTCAGGCGTTGAATTCGGTTCCGCCGCTCCCGCTCCCGCTTCCCGATTCCCCGAGATTTTTCATCCACATATCGATCATCGAGGCGTCCTGCTTCGATATTACATCTTCCTCGACGAATACGGGTGCATTGAGCCGGATGGCGACCGCAACAGCATCGCTTGGCCGGGAATCGATGTGGAACTCCTTGCCGTTCTGGAGCAGGTAGAGAGAGGCGTAAAAGGTGTTGTCAATGAGGTCGCTGATGACCACGCGGGCCACCTCGACTTCAAGACGGTCGAAAATACTTACCATCAGATCGTGGGTGAGGGGACGGGCGGCTTTGGTGTTGCTCATGGCCATGGCGATGGAATTGCCTTCTGCGGCGCCTATCCAGATAGGAAGAATCTTCTTGCCCGATTCGTCTTTCAAGACAATTATATAACTGCTGTTGCGGCTGTCGAAGAGAACCGTATTAACGTTCATTTGAATCCACATGGTATTCGTCCTGTCTACAAACACGATACCACACCCCCCCGGGTAAGTAAAGGATTATTCTTGTTGACTTTTTAGGCAGATAGTCTATACTTTCAGACTTGTAAAAAGGGAAGGAATTTGTCACTCATTCATGAAACAGACGCTTACGGATATCCTGCTTCAAGCCCTTGAGGAGGCGAAGACAAAAGGTGAACTGAAGCTCGAAACGAAACCTGCCGTCTCTCTTGAAACGCCGCGGGAAAAGAACCGCGGCGACCTTGCCACGACACTCGCTTTGACCCTGGCAAAATCAGAATCAAAACCCCCGAGAAAGATCGCCGAAATCATCATCGGCAACATCCGGGACGGAGAAGGCATCATCGAGAAAACCGAGATTGCAGGACCGGGGTTCATTAATTTCTTTCTCACGCAGGACCGATGGAAGAAAACGCTCTTTGACATCAATGAAGCAGGGAGCGCCTACGGCCTCCGGGATGTCGGGAAAGGCGAGAATATCCTCGTCGAGTTCGTAAGCGCAAACCCGACAGGCCCGCTCCATGTGGGCCACGGCCGCGGGGCGGCGGTGGGAGACGCGCTCGCGAATCTGCTTGCCTCGGTCGGATTCAAGGTAACGCGGGAGTTTTATATCAACGATGCCGGCAGGCAGATCCGCCTGCTGGCCCAGTCCGTCTACAGCCGGTACCAGCAGTTGCTCGGAAACGATATCGCATTCCCGGAGGACGGTTACCACGGAGACTATATCCAGGAGATCGCCCAGGATTTCCGCACGACCCACGGCGACCGGTTCCTGAACATCCCGTTCGAGGCGTGCGAAAAAGAGTTCGCCGGCTTCAGCAAGGACGCCATGCTTGCGGACATCAGAACCGATCTCGAGGCATTTGGCGTGAAGTTCGACACCTGGTTCAGCGAGGCATCGCTTCTGGAGAGCGGCGCCGTCCAGCAATCGCTTGATGAGCTTCTGGAAAGCAGGAATCTGTATGAGCAGGACGGCGCCTTGTGGCTCCGGTCCACGCTCTTCGGCGACGACAAGGACCGGGTGGTCGTGAAGAAGGACAAGAGCTACACCTATCTCGCCACGGACATTGCCTATCACCGGAACAAGCTCGGCCGGGGGTTCAACACGCTCGTCAATATCTGGGGCGCGGATCACCACGGGTATATCCCGCGCGTCCGTGCCGTGATCCAGGCCTTCGGCCATGCAAAGGATTCGCTGCATGTCCTGCTGGTCCAGCTCGTTGCGATCCTGCGGCACGGACAGCCCGTGCCTATGTCCAAGCGGGCGGGGACGTTCGTGACGCTCCGTGACGTGGTGCAGGATGTCGGCGCCGACGCGGCGAGGTTCATATTCCTGACGCGGCGCTCCGACAGCCACCTTGACTTCGACCTCGACACGGCAAAGGAACAGTCGCGAGAGAACCCCGTGTACTACGTGCAGTACGCCCATGCGCGTCTGGCGAGCATCTTCCGTGAAGCGGAAACGAGAAACATCGCGATGCCCGGCCGAGGAGAGGCCGACCTGGCGCTGCTCGACCTTGAAGAGGAACGGGCTATCATCAAGCTGCTGGCAAAGTATCCCGAGGTGGTCGAGGAAGCGGCGCTGGCCTACGAGCCGCATCGCCTGACTTTCTATCTCCAGGAGCTTGCCGGGCTGCTGCACAACTACTATTTCAAGCACCGCGTGCTGACCGATGACGCAAAGCGCACGGGTGCGAAGCTGTTCCTGATGAAACAGGTCAAGACCGTGATCCAGTCCGCGCTCGGGATCCTCGGGGTGAACGCGCCGGAGAGAATGTGAAAAAATGCGTCACGGGGCACGGGGCTGGTAGGAGAGTCTTCCTGGACTCCGGACCCTGGACCCAGATATGTTCAATTTCCGGCTATTGAAAACAGATGCGGCTTCTGCGGCGCGGCGGGGGGTCATATCCACACCGAGGGGCGAGATACAGACGCCGGTATTCATGCCCGTGGGCACGCAGGCGACGGTAAAGACGCTCGCGCCTGAAGATCTCGTGAATATCGGTGCGGAGATCGTCCTGGCAAACACCTATCATCTGTTCCTGCGGCCGGGGCATGACATCGTGCGCGAGTTCGGCGGCGTGCAGGAGTTTATGAGCTGGCGCAGACCCATGCTTACGGACAGCGGCGGATTCCAGGTCTTCAGCCTCGCGGAGCTCAGAAGGGTCGCGGAAGAGGGCGTCACGTTTCAGTCTCCCATCGACGGCGGGGCAAAGCACCTGATCACGCCCGAGTACGCGATAGAAATTCAGGAAGCGCTCGGCGCGGACATTATCATGGCCTTTGACGAGTGCATTCCCTATCCTGCAACGCGGGACTATGCCCGGGAGGCTTCGGACCGGACCCTGCGGTGGGCAAAGCGGTGCCGCTCCGCGAAGAAGAACACGGGGCAGGCTCTTTTCGGTATCGTGCAGGGCGGAATGTACCCGGACCTGCGGAAGGAGTCGGCGGAGGCGCTCATTGACATGGGGTTCGACGGATACGCCCTGGGCGGGCTGTCTGTGGGCGAAACCAAGCCTGTCATGTACGACATGATTGAAACAGCGGCGCCGCTTCTTCCTGCAGACCGTCCCCGCTACGTCATGGGTGTGGGAACGCCCGAGGACCTCGTGGAGGGGGTGGCCCGTGGTATCGACATGTTCGACTGCGTGATGCCCACCCGGAACGCGCGCAACGGGACGTTCTTCACCTCCTTCGGCAAGGTCGTGATACGGAACGCGCGCTACGAACGGGACCACGAACCCATTGATCCCGGATGCGGCTGCTCGACATGCCGCAACTTCACCCGGGCCTACCTGCGCCACCTGTTCAATGCGGGTGAGGTTCTGGCGCTGCGGCTCGGCACGATACACAATCTGTTTTTCTACCTCAACTTGATGCGCAGCGTTCGCCAGAGCATCGAGCAGGGAACATTCGGGGCGTATAAAAGGGATTTTCTGGCGAAGCGGGAAATGAGTGTAATCTAAAAAAAATCCGACACAGAAGATGCGGATAAAGATATGATAAAGGCGATTATACATTTCATCGGCTTTTATCCGATTTGATCAGTGTCGAATATCTTCAGGTATTTTTAATAGGAGGAACCACAATGTTCATCGAAACAGCATATGCAATGGGGTCACAAGGCGCGCCTGGGGGACAGGGAGCGGCGGGAGGAATATCAAGCCTGGTCATGATGGCCGTGATTTTCGGCATTTTCTACTTCATCCTGATTCGTCCCCAGCAGAAGAAAATGAAGGAACACAAGAAAATGGTTGAAGAACTGAAGAAAGGCGATAAGATCATTACTGCCGGCGGCATTTACGGTACGGTCGTGGGCGTCGGCACGAATTCGCTGAAGGTCGAGATCGCAGACGGAGTGAAGGTGAAGATCGGCCGCCACACGGTCGGCACCGTGCTGACCGAGGAAGAGGCGGCAAAGGAATAAGACGACCGACCACGGGCGGCTTCGCCTCCCGTGATGAACAGCCACATTCTCACGGCGAATCCGCCTGTTCCGCAGAGCGGAACCGGTGGTTCCCGAGATGTGGTTTTCCCCGATTTTGCGTTTCAGGAGGCACGAAGGTATGAAAAAGAGCATTCAATGGAGACTGGCGGTCATCGCATTGTCCGTGCTGATCGCGCTGTTTTTATTCCTGCCATCCACCCCGGTGGGCGGCAGCCTGCCGGAGTGGTGGCTGAAGAGCGTGCCGAAGATATCCCTCGGCCTCGATCTGCGGGGCGGCAGCCACCTCGTGATGCAGGTGGAGACGGACAAGGCCGTGGAGTCGTCGGTGGACAACATCGTCGCCGACCTGCAGACAACGGCGACGCAGCAGCAGCTCAAGGCCACCTTCAGCAGGACGGGGCAGGATGTATCGGCCAGGTTCGATGATGCCGCCGGTGACAAGGTCGAGTCCATGGTCAAGAGCACGTATGCTATTCTCGATCTGAAGTCGCGCGACAAGGGGCAGCTCGTCTATGGTCTGAAGCCCGCCGAGGTCCGCCGACTGAAGGAAACGGCGGTGCAGCAGGCGCTCGAGCGCACGCGCCGCAGGATCGACAAGTACGGCGTGGCAGAGCCGCAGATCTACAAGCAGGAAAACGACCAGATCGCGCTCCAGCTGCCGGGAATCAAGAACCCGCAGGAGGCGATCTCGTTCATCAAAACCGCGGGCAGGCTCGAATTCAAGCTCGTCGATACGGATTCTGCGGACATTCAGAAGGCCGTGGCCGGCACCATACCGGAAGGGACGGAGCTGCTCTTCGAGGACCGCGAGGGCGACACCGGAAAGATATCGAAGATCCCGGTGCTCGTCTACAGCAAGACCCTTTTAACGGGCGACCGCCTCAAGGAGGCGAAGGTCGGCATCGATCAGTACAACAAACCGGACGTAAATATTTCCTTCGACTCCAAGGGAGCCGAGATCTTCGACCGAATCACGGCGGAAAACGTGGGCAAACAGCTCGCCATCATCCTCGACGGCACGGTGCACTCAGCGCCGCGCATCCAGGACCGCATCAGCGGCGGCAATGCCCAGATCACGGGCAATTTCACGCATGACGAGGCGGCGAAACTCGCCCTCGTGCTGCGCGAATCCCTGCCCGCTCCCGTCAAGATCATCCAGAACGTTACCGTGGGGCCGTCGCTCGGCCAGGATTCCATCACCATGGGCGTCCGGTCCGCGATCATCGGCGGCATGATCGTCATTCTCTTCATGATCGTCTACTATCGCATGTCCGGCCTCATCGCGGACTACGCCATCGTGCTGAACCTCGTGCTGCTCCTGGGCGCCATGGCGCTCCTGAACGCGACGCTGACCTTGCCGGGCATAGCGGGCATCATCCTCACCATCGGCATGGGCGTGGATTCCAACGTGCTTATGTTCGAGCGCATACGCGAGGAAATCCGCGCAGGCAAGCAGCCGCGGCCGGCCGTGGACGCCGGCTACGACAAGGCGTTCCTCACGATCCTCGACTCGCACGTGACCACGCTTATCACGGCGGCGGTGCTCTTCATGTTCGGCACGGGCCCCATCAAGGGCTTCGCCGTGTCGCTCAGCCTCGGCATCATCATCAACCTGTATTCGGCGCTCATCGGCACCAAGGTGATCTTCGACATCATCAACGCGAAGTGGAAGCTGGAGAAGCTGAGCATTTGATGTCCGGTATCTGAAATTTCGGAATTCTTTCGGAGGTAGTCATGCTGCAGATTCTTCATAAAACGAACATCGATTTCATGGGGTGGAAAAACGTCTCATTCTCCGTTTCCGCCCTGCTTATCGCACTGGGCATCGTGGGGCTCATCCAGGTCGGCCGCGGCAAGGCGAACCTGGGCATCGACTTCGTGGGCGGCACGACGGTGCAGCTGAGCTTCAAACAGCCTGTTGCCATCGACAAGGCCAGGGCGGCGCTTGAAAAGGCCGGGTTCCAGGGCTCCACGATCCAGCAGGTAGGCGAAGGCGGGAACAAGATCCTGATCCGGCTGCGCGAATCGGAAGGCACGTCGGACAAGGTGCAAAACCTTTTCCGCCAGGAGTTCTCGGGAAACGCCTTCGACGTGGACAGCATCATGGAAATCGGTCCTGTCATCGGCAAATCGCTCCAAAAACAGGCGCTCTGGGCCATAACGATCTCCATCATCGGCATCGTCATTTATGTCGCGTTCCGGTTCCAGTTGAAGTTCGGCGTTGCGGCCGCCATAGCGACCATCCATGACGTTTTTGCCGTGCTCGGAGTTTTCTATATCCTTCACTGGGAGATCAATCTGCTGATCATCACTGCGCTGCTGACGCTGGCCGGCTATTCCCTTACCGATACGGTGGTGGTCTTCGACCGCATCCGCGAGAACCTCAAGAAGAACCGGCGCGACCCCCTTCCTAAAGTGGTGAATGAGAGCATCAATGAAGTGCTTTCGCGCACCATCATCACGTCGCTCACGGTCGTGCTTGTGCTTGTCCCGCTTGTGTTCTTCGGCGGCGATGTACTGCACGATTTCTCCGTTGCGCTGCTCATGGGCGTTGTCGTAGGCACGTACTCATCCGTGTTCGTTGCAAGCCCCATACTTGTCGTATGGCACGTAAAGTCGGGCGGGCAGCTGATCAGAAAATAAGGTATGCGGCAGGATACAGCATTTAGGCGGGGAGAGGCGTGAAGCTTCTCCCCCTTTTTGGCTCCCGCGAGGAAACAGAGCAGGTTCTCTTCGCTTCTGCGGGTATTCCATGAAAGAACGCGACAAACAGAAAAGCATCAAACCAACCCTGACCATCGCCGGCGCCGGCGCGCGGATTATGGAAGAAGACGATCTCATCGATCTTTCCTGCGATGCCCGCGGATGCGCGTCGAACTGCTGCACGAAGAGTGCGCCCGTAGTCCTCAACCCGTATGAGATCGCCCTGATCTGCAGGGAGGCCTCGATGAGCTATGAGGATCTTCTCGACATCGTTGAAACGGACCGCGCGAAGAGCTTCCCGCTGGTGATGCTCCCGCGCGATCCGGTTTGCAGCTTCTGGACCGGAAAGGGATGCCGCATCTACGCGGCGCGGCCGCTTGCGTGCCGCCTCTATCCCCTGGGCAGGGTCTACGACGGCGGCAGGTCCCTCATCGTACAGCCTGAGCTCAACATCTGCCCGGGGCTGGCCCCGGATCCGCTGCATACCGTGGCCGACTATCTGCGCGTGCAGGACACCGACCTGCTTGTCCATATGGCTGATCAATGGATCGAATTTGTAAACGACATGGAGCGCATGCCGCTGCCGGACAGGGCGGTCACCTCCGTGGCGTTTCACCTGCTCGTGTACAGCCCCGACACGCCGCCCGCTCCGGCCGCATCCGCAGAGCTTTCCAGCATCGAGGACGTCTTCCTTCTCCGTCTCGATTCAGCGCGGAGCCAGATTCCCCGGTTCCTCAGGATTGGTCCGGACACCGCATAGCGCATCTGTTCTGATGTTTCCCGTCACTGTACGCTCCGTGAGAATGACAGATGCAACTTCTATTGACAGTAGTCCCTCTACCCTTTATTA
>Ga0187786_10000359_pt1 | contig 13671 bp, 11 predicted proteins | sample 0815_BV2_10_20_M_FD_132449 | JGI IMG/M metagenome (GOLD analysis project Ga0187786, IMG submission 132449) | Tropical peat soil microbial communities from peatlands in Department of Meta, Colombia - 0815_BV2_10_20_MG | ecosystem: Environmental > Terrestrial > Soil > Wetlands > Peat | place...
AGATGCACAGCGGGGAGAAACGGTTGTCATGAATGCCGTACCGCGGAAAACGGCATCCGTCGTCAACGCACCAGGAGTGTTCCCGGATCACTCTATCCGCCATATCGGATTGATCGATGCCGGTGACACCAGGCAGCGGTGCGTCTGCATACGCTGCTGTCGGCACGTGGGCCGACAAGCAAGTGCCGCACCCAGCCATTCTTATAATTTCCGCTGCATCCGGTTGATCCGCCCAGGTCAATTTCCTGTATTAAAAAAGATGATTCCCTCCAAACGTGACCTATGCTATACTAAATGGCTGACAGACGGAGGAGCACTATATTCATGAGCACGAATGAGACCCTCTTCGGCATACGGTTCGGATCAAATGAAGAGCTGTATCCGTCAAAGGCGGAATTGCGGGAGTTTCTCGAGAGTCCGAAACAGGATGGTGTTTCCCATGCGAAGGACATGGAGCCCTATCAAAAACTTCTCGCCGATTACGCCGATTTTGAAAGAAGAAAAAATGTAACCGCTGAAACGATCGATCACCGCGAACGTCTTTTCTACGCTGTCCTCGGTCATTCCGGCTTTCTGAACCAGGCCGTGATAACATCAGTGGAACTGTACAAATACAACGTCCGTTTCCTGAAACCGCTCGATTTCAAGAAGCCCTCGTCCTTCGTGAAAGCGGCAGAAGAGGAATTGCACACCCTTGATCCGAAGAAGGAGCATTCGGTCCGGGTTACGAGACTTCTCGACATGATGGAGGACCGAAAGGCGTCGATCGAGCGCATGACCAGAATCTGGATGACGATATCCGAGGAACTGGTCAGCATCATCGATTACCTCAGGGAAAATCTTGCAAAGATCAACCGCATCTGCCGCATGTCGCTCGATATTCTCGGAGACCGGAATCTCACCGAAAACGAGGAGGCGAGGCTGGCCGCAGAAATCAAGACGCAGTTCAAGGACCAGATGAAAGACGCCCTCCACCGCGGTGAGATCACGCGGCAGCAGCTCGAAACCGTTCAAAACGATGTTGCAACCCTGCTGAGTGAACTTTCCGCTTACGTGAAGAAGGATGTGGATGCTTTAAAGAGACTGTACCAGACCCTGGTTGACCACACAGGAAGCATCGTGGCTTCACTCGATGCGCTGATGAAAGAATACCGGGGCATGCCGTCCCGGGTCTTCGAAAAAGAACTGGAACTTTTTCTGCATGCGGAGAACGCCCTTGTCTCACTTGTTTCCGATATCCGTCTGGACTTGCATGCATCAGTGACGAAAAGCGGAACACCGTACCTCGGCATTCTTGCCGAGAAAAGAACGATCTTGTTCGACGATCTTTTCGAAAAGATACGGAGAGACCGACGCACGGTGAGCGATCGGCGCATCGCGTCCGAACGCAGAAAATTCCGGGATCCGGAGTACAGCGGTCCGGAGCGGAGATCGGGAAAAGACCGGCGAAGCGGAGCGGGACGCCGGAAGCAGCCGGATCAATGAAACAATGACATGATCGAGCAGGCAGGATGGAGATATGAGATCCTTCAAAGACATCAAACATGACTACCGGTTCACGGAAGAGGATGAAAAAAGGCTCGCGGGGCTGCGCCAGCTCATGGAAGAGCACGCCGATGAAATCATGGGAACCTTGAGCCTCTGGATCGTCGGAACCAAGGGCGCTGCCCAGTTCTTTAACGAGGAATCCCGCAAAACACACGTCTTCCAGTCGCAGCGGGAGTGGTTTCTCGGGCTGTTTGCCGGAAAATACGATAACCGCTATTATGAAAAACTGATCAGGATCGGCGCGACCCATGTCAAACACAACGTTGACACTCACTATATGAACCGCTCCATCAATCTCGTCAGAAACGCGTGCACCGGCATCCTGCAGCTGCAGGAAGAAGATAAGGCGGAAACCACGAGCAGGATCATATCGCTCGGCAAGATCCTCGACATCAGCCTGGACGTCATAACCAGTTCCTACATTGAAGAGGAGATGCGCGTTTATTCCCCGGTGTACAAGGTCCGAAGCGCTCTTATCTCGTTCTCGGAGCGGTTCTCCCATACGGCGAACCTCATGCTGGTGCTCGCCCTGATTGGACTGACGCTCGGCGTAGTATGGCTGTTCATCCAGGATGTCATGGGAATGTTTGCCAGCGGCATCGAGAGCGGTATTATTTCTTCACTCGGATCCATGCTCCTTCTCTGGCTCATGATCGAGCTGATCAACACGGAGATATCTCATCTCAAGGGGGGGAAGTTCCACATCAGCGTGTTCGTCGGCGTGGCGCTGGTAACCATGATCCGGGAGACCATGATCGCCACACTGAGGCATGAAAAGCCCGAGTCAGTCTATTATCTCATTGCGGCGATCCTGGTGATCGGATTCGTATACTGGATCGTGGCAAAGGCGGAGGACCGGGATGAAAGGTGAATCATCATGCAGCAGCAACGTTCGGCGAGCACGAGCCGCACTTCTATGCAGAATCGAGCAGCAAACGTATTTTTAAGAGGAGATCTGCCGGCGACAGGGGTTTGGAAATCATCTCCTGACCGTCGTACAGGAGACCCTTCGATTGGATGATATCGGCGGTGTAGCCGCTTACGAACAACGTCTTTACTCCGGGCAGCAGGGCCCTCGTTTCCTCGTATACTTCCTTCCCGTTTTTCTTCGGCATGATCATATCCAGCAGGAGCAGCCTGATTGAATCGCGGTGCTGCCTGATCTTGTCGATCGCATCCTGTCCGTCCGCGCATTCGATGATGGTATAGCCGGCTTCCTCGAGCACTGCCCGCGTCAGGCGCCGGATCACGGCATCATCTTCCGCCAGGAGGATGGTTTCCGTGCCTTTTTTCATCTCCTGCACCGGCGCAATCACGTCGTTCGCCACCGTCGCCCTGACCAAGGGGAGATACATGCGGAAGGTGGTGCCCCGTCCCGGTTCCGTGTAAACATTAATATAACCTTCATGCTGTTTTATGATCCCGTGCACGATGGAAAGACCAAGTCCCGTTCCTTTCCCCACATCCTTGGTCGTAAAGAAAGGCTCGAAAATCCGTGATGCCGTATCTTCGTCCATGCCGGAGCCAGTATCTGAAACCGTGACCACGGCGTAGGGACCGGGCTTCATATATTCGTGAGAAGCAATGAACTGGTCCGAGAGCTCGTGGCGCTCCGTTTCGATAGTCAGGCGGCCGCCGTCCGGCATTGCATCACGTGCATTGGTCGAAAGGTTCATGAGAACCTGTTCCAGCTGCCCGCTGTCCACAACAGCAATGAGCTGTTCGCCGAACAATTTGCGCTCCAGGACGACATCTTCTCCGATCAGGCGCTGCAGGAGCTTGCTGATACGCTCGATGACCAGGGTGATATCCACAGGTTTGGGGTTCATGACCTGTTTTCTGCTGAAGGCGAGCAGACTCTGGGTGAGATGCGCTGCACGGGAGGCAGAAGCGAGGATCTCATCAACATGATGACGCATGGGGTCATCGGCGCTCATTTTCATCTGCAGCAGACTGGCGTAGCCGATAATGGCGGTCAAGATATTGTTGAAATCATGTGCCACGCCGCCTGAGAGTCGTCCGACGGCCTCGAGCCGCTGGGAATGCCGCAGCTGGTCCTCCGTGCGTTTTCGCTGCTCGAGTTCCTTTTGCAGCCGGTCGTTCGCCATCGCGAGTTCGGCTGTACGCACCGCAACTTTTTCCTCAAGGTGCTCCTGCTGGGATTTCAGCTCTTCGTCGCGGAGCTGGATCTGCGTCAGCATTTCATTCAAACCGGTGGCCAGACTGCCCATTTCATCATCCCGGACCTCGGTGCTGCGAAGGGAGTAGTCCTTCCCCAGCGAGACAGCCCTGGTGAGGTTGACCAGCTCGAGCATAGGTGCCGTGATCATTTTCTGCAGACGTGAAAGAAGGAAGTACGCAAGCAACAGCGACAGGACGAAGGCAAGGACGGCAATGCCGGCAAGCCAGAACATGCGTGCATAAATATCCCGCAGATCGGAGCGGATGTAAATACTGCCAATCCGTTCGTGGTCAAGCAGGATCGGCCGGACAAGGATCACCTGATTCACACCAAACGAATGCCCTGCCGACGGCGCTGTCAGGGGTGCAGGCAGATCTATCGTTCCGCGCCGGTGATATACGGCAAACAGATTGCCGTCCTTCCGGTAGATGACGGCCTGGACAATGCTTGGCGCCGCGACCAGAGCATTCAGGATCTCTTCGGCATCCCGCCTGTTGTTGAAAGACAGGGCAACCGTGCTGTTGCTGCCGATCATGTCTGCCTGGACGGTGAGTTCATCCAGCCGGGAGGAATGAAACGACCAGGCTTCATGGAAAATAAATACGACGCAGGCGGACAGCAGGGCAATACCGCTTGTTACCAAACCGATGGAAAGCAGTTTTCTTTTGATGGAGGTTGATTTTGCGATCAGCATATCAATTGGCCGTATGATCCTGACTATCGTATACCATGACAGCCATTTTGAGCAGACGCGAATGGAGATTGATACCGGCCTTCACCATGGCAGCCCTGTTGATGACGAACCGGACATTGTTGTCTTTAACAATGAAATTAATCATGCCGCCTTGTGCGGCGAAATTGCTGATGTCGCTCACCAGGAGCGTCCGGGATGTCTGCATCACGCGCAGTATCTGTTCAATATGCTCCTCCTCGGACGAACTGATGAACAGTACATGGCATGCGCGGGCTTCGCGCACATCGCCCATGCGGCGGATCTTTACAGCACGGCTGTTGATCGTTTTCATGGTTAAGGCGTCCACATCATCCCCGAACGGGTCGTCGCCGAGGATTCCGAACACGAAGGGTGCAGTCTCACTGTGGAAGGAGTCCTCAGGCCAGTCGACGAATTTGGCGAAATTATACAAGAATGCCGCCTTGATCTGGTACTCCGTCGGCTTGGGCGGCTGCGCCGCGGCATGGCTGGCTGCGAACAGACACGAACACAGCCACGCCAAAACCAGGAGGAGTGAGCGGCCGCGAGGAAGTTTGCTGTCCCCGGCTTTCAATGGTATTCTAGAAGACATAGGTAAGCTTGATGCGGAAAAGCCGGCCGTCCTGTGGAATTACATCCTGGACGTGCTGCGGCGGACCTGCACCGGGATCTCCGTATTTTGTGTCAAACACGTTATAAACGCTGAATGCAATATCGAGATGCTTGAGCATATCGCGGCCGTAGAGCGTCACATTGACGATTGAAAATGCTCCCTCCCGGCTGTTGCCCACAGTTTTGCGACTGCTCATATACTGGTATTCCGGATCCAGAAAAACACGCTCCTTGATGAGCGGGACGATGATGTTAACCTTCCCCAGCTGTTCCGGTGAATTCGTGAGGACTTCGCCGGTGTTCATATCTTTTGCCTTCTGAACCGAATAGCTCGCGCGTCCCCGTATACCGTTCTGCCATTTACCCTCCAGCTCCATCTCGATGCCCCGGGTTTCGGTCCTGTTACTATTCTGGAATTGGGACATTCCGTCGCCAGGGTCCGTCACCGAGGTGATCAGATTCTCGATCCGGTAGGAAAAGCCGCTCACGGACGTGCGGATAGACGGTCCGAGATATTGTTCATAAACGAGTTCATACGTCTTGATTTTTTCGGGTTTGAGATTCGGGTTGGACTTCGCTGTGATCCCGTCATTGTAGTAAAGCTCGAAGACATTGGGGGCACGGAAGGCCGTGCCGTAGAGGAGTTTGAAAATGGTTGTCCTGGCCGGAGCATATATCAGTGCAAGACGCGGATTCGTGGTGTCGCCGAACGAGCTGTAGTGGTCATAGCGAAGGCCGACATTCGCGAGCAGACGGTCCGAAATGCGATATTCATCCTCAACGTAGAAGGCATGAAGCCTCGATCTTCGCCTGTCATCGAGGTAGGTGAAAGGGGGATCAATATCAAAGTTGCTTTGATCCTGCTGGATATTGTCCTTGTATTCAGCGCCTGCCGACACTTTATGCCGCTGGAAAAACAGTCCTGTGGCCTGCGCTTCGGCGGTCCACCACTTGCCGAACGCCGTGTCTCTGTTGCGGGTGGGAGGAGGATAATCCATCAGGTAATCCTCCCAGTAGTTCTTTTCGTCATAGGATAGTTTTGCAACCACGGAAATACCATCGGCGAACACATGGCGGTACGCTGCATCCAGATACATATTTTCATCGATGGTTCTGTTGTCCGGTGCATTGAAGACAGAACCGTAGGATGCCGTGGGCACGCCTTTTTCACGATATCCGTAGGCGCCTTCAAATGAGAAGTCGCGGTATGATATCTTGGAGAAGAAATTATGAGAGCGATCGTTGTCCCGGTGGTCGGCTCTGCCGTTGTTGATCCCTGCAAACTCAGGGTAGGAAAGGTGTGCGTTGCCTTTGCTGTCGTATCCGGAGCCGGACAGCAGCATGTTGAAACCACCGGGACCGCTTGTACCGTAGCTGATCCGGCCCGCATAGGTGTCGAGGCTCGCTGCGGAGGCAGCCAGTTCCGTTCCCTGAACGGCGCCACCGCTTTTCGTGATGATGTTGATCACGCCGAAGAATGCATTGCTGCCGTAGAGCGAGGATCCGGGGCCGCGAATGACCTCGATACGGTTGACCAGGTCCATGTCCAGCAGAAACTCCGTGCCGAGCGGGGCCTGATCGTACACATTGTCATTGATCCGGTGGCCGTCCACGAGAAGAAGAACGCGCGTATTGAAGTCGCCGGGACGGCTGAAACCGCGCACGCCATAGTAGGAATAGTTCCGGTCATAGGTCACATAGAAGCTTCTGACGCTTCGCAGCACGTCCGCCAGGGTGCGGTATCCGAATTTTCGTATGTCGTCAGACGTGATAATACTGATTGACGAGGGAGCTTCCGTCACTTTTTGTTCGTATTTTGAAGCCCCGGTCACGGTCGTTATCTGGATGGTGCTGAGCTCCTCGATGCTGAGATCCAGGAGATCCGAAGAGGAAGTCACGGCGGTATCCGTCGCAGCAAAGAGAGGGTGGCTGCATGCGACGGCCAGCAGGATACAGATGCGGAGAAGTGTGGACACCCATCGTGGGTTTTTTGGGCATGTTACGGTCATAGGCGGTTCCTCTTCAGACGTATTGCTTTCCGGACGTATAGAGGTGGACGAAAGTGCTGCACGCCTCCGAAATACCTGGTCGTGGTGTGCTACTCTTATCATGTTATCGGTAGAATCGGCGGATTTCTTTAACAAAAATAAGAATTTCGTAATATTGAAGGCGGCTTCTTCGAACCTCCCGGCCTGCCGCTCCTCGCAGGATCGTTCGAGGCGTCAGGCATTCTTATCTTCTATGCGAAAACGCTCGATTCACAGTGCGGATCAATCGCTTTGAGCGGTGTCAGAGGGGGGAATTCATAGTCTTGGTTAACTGCCTGCCTTTATCTCCGCAGGTGCGGGTGCAGTTGTCCTGTTTCTCATTGCTTTCATCGCCAACAACACGTTCACAAGAGACAATTTTCAGGGCATTGGTTATAATGAAATAATAAGTGAGGGAAACAGGAGATCTTCTGTCTGAAGGGTGCCGCAATTCTGCTCGAACACTCCTTGACTTGCCAATATTCTGTGCTATAAATATTTAAGTTGCTTTCCCAATCTACCATTTCGCACCAGAACAACCATACAGTCATTGACCATCATCGTTATGACGGGTGCACCTGCATCCGATAGCATATGCTTAAATGCATATAACAGTCAGCACGATTGTTTTTCTCCTGATAGATTGTGGCTGCAGGGGGAGCCTGATGTATGGGCCGCATATTGTATTGACGAAAAAGGCGGGGAAATATCATCCCCTCGGATATCCCGGACTCCAAAGGAGGTGCTGAGTGGAAATAGGGTAGTCGGAAGAAGAGTAAAACAAATGAAGAACAACTTGACGAGGGAGAATGTGCATGAAAAGAACGCTGCTGATACTATTCACCATGGTGATAGCTGGAATATTTGCCGCACCGGGTTTTGCTGAAATAACGCCCGGCCGTGTATCGGTGTCGCCGTTTTTCGGATGGTATGTTTTCGACCATGATATGAACCTGAAAGACAGGCCGGTTGCCGGATTCAGGGTCGGGTATGATCTAACCGACCGGTGGGGTGTTGAAGGCGCTTTTGACTACGTAAAAACGAAATTTGACCGCGGCAGCGGCGACGTAAAGGTGTACGGATACCGCCTGGATGCATTGTATCATTTCCGGCCAAAGGATAAGCTTGTGCCCTTTCTTGCAGCCGGAATCGGGGGAACAAACGCGGATTATCCGGATAACACCGGCCGCGACGGAAACGACTTCCTGTTGAACTACGGTGGCGGGGTCAAATATTTTCTCAGTGAGGCGCTGGCATTGAGAGCGGACATCCGGCATCTTCTCGTATTTGATGGTGGCCGTTCGGATTGGGAATACACGATCGGGGTCACCTTCTTTTTCGGAGGTGGAAGGCCCGCACCTGCTCCCGCTGCAGCTCCTGTGCAAATTGCTGATGCAGACGGAGATGGAGTGCCGGACGCCCTCGACCGCTGCCCTGATACGCCCAAAGGCGTGAAAGTCGACAAAGACGGATGCCCGGTGGACAGCGACGGCGACGGCGTTCCTGATTACCTTGACCGCTGTCCTGATACGCCCAAAGGCGCGAAGGTCGACAAGGACGGCTGTCCTATCGTGGCAAAAACAGTCGAAAAGGCGCCCGAGAAAGTCAGTATCGCCCTGCAAATCGAATTCGATACCAGCAAGGCAGTTATCAAACCTCAGTATGATGTGCAGATCAAAAAAGTAGCTGATTTCATGAAAACCTATCCGGAAACGTCCGCGGTGATCGAGGGTCACACGGACAATGTCGGCAAGGAAGAGTACAACCAGCAGCTGTCCCTGAAGCGCGCTGAGAGCGTGAAAGCCTATCTCGTGGAAAAATTCGGCATAGCTCCCGGCCGTCTGTCTGCGAAGGGTTTCGGTTCATCGCAGCCCGTGGCAAGCAATGCAACAGCCGAGGGCAGGGCGAAGAACCGTCGGATTAATGCTGTCTTCGAAACAATGACAAAACGCTAGCACCTGGTTCAAGGGCTGAGATCTAATCAACGATGATACTATTGTTTAATGGCAGATCTGAAAATCACATCAGGATTTTCATCAGTATCTGTCGGAAAGGCGGTTGCTATGGGTTTGCTGGATGAAATATCAGGCAGCATAAAAAATGCATTGGCCGGGAGTAATATGCAGGGAAATGTGCTGTCAAGCATTGAACATCTTTTGACCAGTGCTGACCACGGCGGGCTCCAGGGCATTGTACAGCAATTCAAGGACAAGGGGTTCGGTGATATCATCAACTCATGGATCGGTACCGGCGCGAACCTGCCGATCAGCCAGGATAAAATACAGCAGGTGCTGGGGAGCGGCATTCTTCAGCAGCTTGCCCAGAAGGCGGGGATATCTACGGATGAAATTTCTAAAAAAATGACGGTGCTGCTTCCCGAAGTCATCGATAAACTGACGCCGAACGGGAAACTTCCGGAAAGCGGCGCACTTGCAGAAACACTGAACATGCTGAAAAACCAGTTCCTCGGGAAATGAAGCGCAACCAAAGAGAGAGTGACGAAAAACCGGCCACTGATGGACCCGTGGCCGGTTTTTTTTGAGATGCCAGGAGCAGCCCCCATCCCTGTTCAGTCAGGGGACTGATCAGTGCTTACCCCGCCTGCCCCGATGTGGAGGACGCTCCGTTATCGTACAGATCGGACGATCCCCAGGTGCAATCCTCAGTAGCACGAGCTGCTAATATGCTTCCTCGTTTTTCATCACCTCATCAGCAGTTACCCGAGAACGGAATACACGGTAGACCCAGATTTTATAGGCGATCACAATCGGGACAAAGACCAGCGCGACGACGGTCATGATCTTGAGCGTATAGGCACTGGAGGAGGAATTGTAAATAGTCAGACTGTAGAGAGCGTTCGTGCTCGACGGGATCAGATTCGGAAACAGTCCGATGAGACCGGTGCTAATAATGAGCACAATGAGCACGCAGGACGAAGCAAAGGCGGACAGCGCTTTGCCCGCTGAAAGAAATATTTTGATCATGACGAGCGAAACCACAGCAAGCGCGGGAACAACCATAAGCAGGGGGAGCGAGCGGTAGTTTTCGTATAAGTTCGTGGAGATAACAGTTGCGATGAGAAATGCCGACGTAATCAGCAGTTCAGCGGCCCAGACACCTTCCGCGACTTCGATTGCCCGTTCGCGAACGCGACCTTCGGTTTTTACAGCGGCATACAGGCTGCCGTGCACGAGAAAGAGTATAACAAAGACCACGCCGCTCACGAGGCCGTAAGGGTTCAGCAGCGACAGCAGTGATCCATGATATCCCGCTGCGTCCATGGGGAGTCCGCTGAAGATGTTGCCGAACGCCACGCCGAACAGGAGCGCGGGGAGCGCGCTGCCGACGAATATGCCGAGGTCCCAGATTTTTTTCCAGGAAGGACCATGAAGTTTTCCGCGGAATTCCAGAGACACACCGCGGATGATGAGCGAGAAGAGGAGCAGCAAGAGCGCCGAATACAGGTAGCTGAACATCAGCGCATAGGTTGTAGGGAATGCGGCGAACGTTGCGCCTCCCGCCGTCACGAGCCACACCTCGTTGCCGTCCCACACCGGCCCCACGGTATTGATCAGAATTTTTCTCTCCTGATCGGTCGTGCCGAGATAGTAATGCAGCATACCGGTCCCGAACACAAACCCGTCAAGCATGAAATAGACAGCCCACAGAACAGACCAGAGTACGAACCAGATGATTTGCAGTTCCATGTGAGTTCTCCTAGCGTGTCGGAATGGCGGCAGAACCAGCGTCTTCAGGACCTTTCCGGGCAAATTTCGTCAGAAGGTAGACATCCACGATGCCCAGTCCGCTGTACAAGACCGTGAAACCGAGCAGCGAAATAACGACCTGCACGGCGCTGACTGACCGGGAAACAGCCTGTGATGTTTTCAGAACGCCGTAGACAATCCACGGCTGGCGGCCGATTTCCGCAACAATCCATCCCAGCTGTCCAGCAATGTAGGGAAGGGGAAGGGCGTAGAGCACGAGAAGCAGGAAAAGGCGGTGCTGTTCCAGCGTACCGCGAAGGGAATAGAAGATACCGAAAACAGAGAGCAGCAGGAGAAGGCCGCCTATCAATACCATGACGCGGAAGCCAGCGAAGACTGGCCAGACCGGCGGCCTTTCTTCTGCGGGAAATGCCTTCAGCCCCTTGATCTCCGCGTCAGGATTGTGAAACGCGAGATAGCTCAGCAGGCGCGGGACGCAAGGGCCCTCGACCGCATTGCATTCCCGTGCAGTGTCGGGGATGACGATCAGGTTGAACCCAACACCCTTCTGCGTTTCCCAGAGCGATTCCATGGCAGCGAACTTTGTCGGCTGGTTGCGTGCGATCTCTGCCGCATTGATATCCCCGATTACTGCAACGAGCAGGGACGACGCGAGTCCGAAAATCGCCGCCATTTTGAAAGAGCGCTGGAAGAAATCGACATTGTTTTTTCTGAGCAAATGGTACGCAGATATGGCCATGACAAAAAATGCAGCTACGACATATCCCGAGGAGAGGGTATGGCCGAACTTGAGCAGTCCGTAATCGTTCGTAAGCAGCGCACCGAAATCGGTCATCTCAGCCCGGTTGTTCCTCAGGACGTACCCCACGGGTTTCTGCATCCAGCCGTTTGCAAGTAGTATCCACAGGGCCGAGAGATTCGTTGCCAGGGCCACGATCCAGATGGCAAGAGCATGGGTTGCTTTTGATACTTTATTCCATCCGAAAATCCATACACCGATGAAAACGGATTCGAGGAAGAACGCAAGGGTCGCTTCAATAGCGAGCGGCGCTCCGAAGATGTCGCCCACGTATTTCGAATACTCGGCCCAGTTCATGCCAAACTGAAATTCCATGGTAAGGCCGGTAACAATACCGAGCGCAAAGTTGATGAGGAACAGTTTGCCCCAGAATTTTGTCATCCGGAGATAGGTCGTGTCTGCGGTCCTGACGTATTTCGTTTCCATGTAGGCAGTCAGCACAGAAAGTCCGAGAGTCAGGGGAACAAAAATCCAGTGGAACATGCTTGTGACTGCGAATTGAAGCCTGCTTAACGCCAGGGTATCCATGCAGGGGCCTCCGTTCCTCAAATGTATAAAAAAGGATAAACAATATCCTTGTTTTTTAATGCAAAAAAATCACGCCTGCAGCAGACCGGCAATGGTTTGCTTCTGCAGGCGTTTTTCAATATCATGTCTGATGTCGACCCAGATCGGATGCACGCAGCATGTGGAACTCATACGGCACTTCTTGCCGTCAACCGCGCAGAGATTGATGCCGGCCGGTCCCTGGATAGCTTCCATGATATTCAACAGTGAAATGTCGGCAGGCCGCTTAGCGAGCTGAAAGCCGCCTTTGATCCCGCGTGCCGACTTCACCATGCCCCGCAGCACGAGCCGCTGAAGTATTTTTGCAAGAAAACTCTTGGGGATGTGCATTGCACGCGATATCTCCGAGACATTGACCATCCGGTCGTTCTCTTTTGCGAGATACAGCACCGTGCGGACAGCATAGTCGGTTTCCCGGGTGATCAGCATATGTTATTTCAATGCCTCGTATATTTTCCCGACGATTTTTGCGGACGGTTTCAGCGTCTTGTCGCCTTCTTGTCGCCACTGGGCGGGGCAGACCTCCGTGGGATTGGCTGCAAGATGGATGTTTGCCTTGAGTTTTCTCAAAAGTTCCTCGATGTTCCGGCCCAGGTTGTAAAAATTCACTTCCGTGTTCATGAGCATGCCGTCCGGGCTGATGATGAACGCACCGCGCAGGGCGAGTCCGGATGCCTCGTCATAAACTCCAAACATCCGCGAGACAGCTCCGGTAGTGTCTGAGCCCATGGGGTATTTTGCCTTTTCGAGCATTTTTTCATCACGCTGCCAGGCGAGGTGGGTGAATTTCGTGTCTGTGCTGATCGTGATGACTTCGGCGCCGAGTTTTTTAAATTCGTCATATTGCTCGGCCAGCGCTGCAAATTCAGTTGCGCAGACAAACGTGAAGTCAGCCGGATAGAAGAAAAGGACCGTCCATTTCTTCGCGGATTTTAAACCGGACAGGCTTATTTCGCCGAAGTCCGATTTGGTAGGTTCAAAAGTATCCAGTTTAAATTCAGGAACATTCTGGCCAACATGGAGACAGCAAGCATCATTCGACATAACAATTCCTCCTTCTTCTTGCGGTGTTCATACGGGATATTGTGGACCCTATATTAGTACTGCACCTTTTTTTTGTCAAAAGATTTTTTTAATCGAATATGTGCTGGTCGTCACGATTTTTCATTGGAGATAAACAAGTATACCATAAAGAACAAAGAACAACACGTACGCTGAAAAACGTGCTGCGACCGCCGGGAAAATAATGACAGGCGGTTTTTCATTAGGTACTATGCATGCATGAAAGATAAACCGCATTTTTTTCCAAACATTGTTCCGGGGAGATTTCTCGAGCGGCAGAATCGGTTTATTGCACGATGCCTTGTGGATGGGAAATGCGTGAACGCCTACCTTCCGAATCCCGGCAGGCTGTGGGAGCTGCTCTTTCCCGGGGCGGTCTTGTATCTCGTCCCGCACGATGCCGGGTTCGAGGGGCGCACGGACTTCATAGTTGC
>Ga0187786_10000360_pt1 | contig 13667 bp, 11 predicted proteins | sample 0815_BV2_10_20_M_FD_132449 | JGI IMG/M metagenome (GOLD analysis project Ga0187786, IMG submission 132449) | Tropical peat soil microbial communities from peatlands in Department of Meta, Colombia - 0815_BV2_10_20_MG | ecosystem: Environmental > Terrestrial > Soil > Wetlands > Peat | place...
GTAACGGTAATGGATGTCAGTGCGGCGGGCGCGGATAATGTCGTACTGCCGCCGCCCGAGCAGCCGGCAAGCATCACCACTGCGAGGATAAACGCGAACGGTATACCGAGTACCCGGAATACGCTTGTAGAGAGTGCGGGCATTTGAGTCCTCCTTGATCCTCTGGTGGCAGTACGCAGCAATGCTAACCAGCGAGAATCCCGCGACTTGCGATCCTCCGGCTCTTGCCGGGAATCGCTCCGTAGGCCGCGGGAGGTCGCGTTATTAAAGGGAGCTCCGGCTCCTGCCGGAGGGGGCTCCACTTCGCCTTTCACAAATAATTAAACATGAATATGCGATACATGTCAATACTATAATCTTTTTGCCGGGAAGGGACAGGTTGGAACAGCAGAGATTATCCGATGTGGTAGAGCGAAAGGAGATGCTGGATTCCCCATGCCATGGCAATGCACGCGGGCAGGGTGAGGACCCACGCCATGACGATCTTGCCGGCGATGCCCCAGCGGACCGCGGAGAGCCGCTTCGTGGCGCCCACGCCGAGGATGGCGGTGGAAACGACATGCGTCGTGCTCACCGGCAGGCCCCAGTGGCTTGCGGTCACGATAATAAGCGTGGACGACGTCTCCGCCGCGAAGCCATGGATGGGTTCGAGCTTGAGCATCTTGTGGCCGAGGGTCTTGATGATCTTCCAGCCGCCGAAAACCGTGCCGAATCCCATGGCAAGTGCGCAGATCACGACGACCCACTTCGGAACTTCGAGAGATGGAAGTTTGCCCGAAGCAACAAGCGCCATCGTGATGATGCCCATTGCTTTCTGCGCATCGTTCGATCCGTGGCCGAACGCCATCAGGGACGACGAAAGGATCTGCAGCCTGCCGAAATACCTGCTGATGATGCTCGGAGACAGATGACCGAACAGCGAGAGGACCAGCTTCATGAACACATAGCCGATGACGAATCCTAAGAGGGGAGAGATGAGGAGGGAGGTGAGGATCTTTATGATGCCGCCGCCATTGAGGATGCTCAAGCCCCGGTACGCGACGGCTGCTCCGGCAACACCGCCGAAAAGCGCGTGCGAGGAACTGACCGGAAGCCCCATGATGATCGTGATGAGGTTCCAGAGAATTGCGCTCAGCAGCGCTGAAATGATGACGGTGTCCGTCACGGCGGAGGGTGCAACGATGCCCGAGCCTACGGTCTTGGCCACGGCGGTTGAAAAAAACGCCCCCAGAATATTCATTGACGCGGCGAGGACGACCGCCATCATGGGAGACAGCACTTTCGTCGATACGACCGTGGCGATCGCATTGGCACAGTCGTGCCACCCGTTCGCAACGTCAAAGAGAACGGCGAGAACGATGATGAGGATCAGGATTTCATGCATGTTTCAGGACGATGCTCTCGAGAATGTTCGCGACGTCTTCGGCGCGGTCCGATGCGTCTTCGAAGAGCTGGTAGATGTCCTTCCATTTGATGATGTGCACGGGGTCGTGGTCGCCGTTCAGAAGCCTGCCCAGGGCGTCCCGGTACTTGCGGTCGATGCGGTTCTCCAGCCGGTTCACCTCGATGCAGTGCTCCTGGACATGGGAGTACTGTTTCGTGCGAAGCTCCCGCAGGGCTTTTTTCAGGACATCGGCCGTCATCTGCAGGTCCTCGGCGATGGAGATGACCTCGGGCGTGGGCTTTTCGATTTTATACACTGCCATTCTGTCCACGGCGGCCCAGATCAGGTCAAGGACGTCGTCGATGCGCGATGCCAGTGCATAGATGTCTTCGCGGTCAATGGGCGTCAGAAAGGTCTTGTTCAGCTCCTTCATGATGTCATGCGTGAGCATGTCGCCTTCCTGCTCGAATTCATAGATCGCCTTGGTTTTCTTTTCAAAGGTATCGAAATTGTTGAACATGTCCACGAGCACGTTTGTCGCCCGTGACAGGTTCTCGAGAGCAAGGTCGAACTGGCCGAAAAAATCGGCTGTCTTGGGGAAAAGAGACATGACTGGTAACCTCGAAGTGCTGATGGAAGTAGGAGCGAAGGTCCGGGTCTGTACCGGCAAGGCATTCCGGCGCGCTTTCCGTTCAGCCAGTGCATCACCCGGTGTTCAGGGCGCCCTTAACCTATCACAAGCGGCTTTGATTTGCAACAGGGAACAGAACCCCGCCGCTCCGGAGAAAACTTATTGAATTTAGTGGATATCTCAATGATCGGAGTGCTGGTACTGTATCAACGCGAGCCCCAGTACTGTGCACTGACCGGTTCCCGGCAAATGCGGGAATCAGAACAAAAAAGGCGGTGAAAAATTCACCGCCTTTGATAGATGGGTGTTTTAGATTGCTTTTTCTTTCCAGCATTTGTCGCACAGCCACATCATGCCGCGGACTTTGCCGGTGGGGGTCATCATTTTGGCGGCCTGCATCGGCTTGCCGCAGCACTGCGGGATGTTCATGTTTACAACAGCCTTTTTCGATGCTGCCTTGGCTGTTTTACTCATTTCTGCCATGACTGGTTCACCTCCGAGGTATTATGCGAAAACCTGTGCATTTTAACCGTACACGGGAAAATGTCAAGGAAATTCTATGGCGCAGGACGCAGGAAAAAGCTTTTTTCCTGTGTCATTATAAGGATATCTACTTGACAAGACGCATGTTTGAATTATAAAATGAGTTTACCGGCATTTGGAAATTTTTCAATCTCCGAGCCCCGCAGTACGAGGACCTTCTATCGCCTATGGAAGATCATAAACTAAGGGTTTTTTGTGCCGTTGCAGAAACGAAGAGCTTTTCCAAGGCATCCGAGCTGATCCACCTAACGCAACCGGCGGTGAGTCTCCAGGTGCAGGCCATGGAGGAGTTGTACGAGACAAGGCTGTTCGACCGGTCCGGCAACTCGATCAACCTGACTCCGGCGGGCGAGATCCTGTACAAGCGTGCGAAGGAAATTCTCGCGCTGTATGCCGAAGCGCAGAAGAACATCAGCGAAATCACCGGGGCGATCAAGGGGTCCCTTTCCATCGGCGCCAGCTCCACCATCGGCAACTACCTGCTTCCCCAGATCATTTCCGCGTTTAAAAAGAAGCTCCCCCAGGTCAACATATCGCTTGTGGTGAACAATACGAAACGCATCACGGAACAGTTGAACGCCGGCGAGATCGATATCGCGCTGGTCGAAGGCGATGTGAGCAAACAGCGGTTCAGCGTGGAAACGCTGATCTCCGACGAACTGGTCATCGTCATGTCTCCCGCCCATGCGTGGGCGGAGCGCCGCAACATCCCGGCCATGGACATTACCAAGGAGCCCCTTATCCTTCGCGAGGAAGGCTCGGGCACTCGTCAGATTATTATGAAGCACCTGGAGGAGCACGGCATCAAGATGGACGATCTCCGCATCGCGCTGGTGCTCGGAAGCAATGAATCGATAAAAAGCGCAGTGGAAGAGGGCATGGGCATCTCCATCGTTTCCGCCTGGGCAGCGCGGCAATCGCTGAAATACGGCATTCTGAAGGCCACAACCTTCAAGGACGTCAGGTTCCACCGGAACTTCAGCATTATTTCCCCCAAACGCAATTACAGCACCCACACAGCCAAGGAATTCCTGAATTTCCTCAAGGTATATCCGATCAAATCCCCCTTGACCTGATCCAGATGCGCCGCAAATTCGCACGTTCATTTTCCCGCCAGGCACCGCGATCACGCAGATCGATCCTCCGCAGCATGAGCTCCTTCCAGCAGAATACTTCTCTTCTACCCGAATGTACCCTGATTGCCACCGCACCGTCCCTGTCCGTGCGGTAGAGCCGGATCCCGGCGCGGGCATACCGGCCGGTCACCTCCGGTGCGGGGTGGCCGTACAGATTTCCCTGGCCTGCGGAAACAACCGCGATTGCCGGCCGCACTGCCGCAAGAAATGCCTCCGAGCTCGAACTTTTGCTTCCATGGTGGGGCACCTTCAGAATGTCACAGGCTATATCGCATCCCTCATCGAGCAGATGTCTCTCGGCGGATAAGCCGATATCCCCCGGAAACAGGTACGCGCCGTTCTCGTCTGCAAGGCGAACGACGAGCGAGCGGTCGTTTTCTTCTGCGTATGCCTTTCCCCCCTCGGCGGAAAAGGTCCGGCCGGGGTGGAGAACGCGGACAGCGCCGTTGCGGACGGCCGGGCAATGATCATCTGCGGCCACCATGCGATGCGGTATGTTTTCCCGTGCAATGACCTCCCGCAGAGCGTCGTAGCCGGGAAGCCCTGTGTCAAGGCCGTGGGTCCAGAGCTCGCCCACGCTGAATTTGTGCAGAACGAACAGGAGCCCGTTCATGTGGTCCGGATGGGGATGGGAGAGGACCACCAGGTCCAGCTTCCTGATTCCGCGTTCCCAGAGAAAGGGAGCCACCACACGCCTCCCGATATCGAACCGGTTGTCGCGCGTGCCTCCGCCGTCGATCAGAACGGTCGCGCCGGACGCCAGCTCCACGAGCGCACTGTCTCCCTGACCTACGTCGATGAAATGGATCCGGGTACCCTTGTGCCGCATAAGCGGGGTGAACGTCAGCATCAGCAGACAGGAAAGGGAAACGACAAAGGTCGTCTTCACATGAACATGCGGCCGGCGCGAATGCTCCAGGGGCTGCAGGCGCGCACGCAGCACCGTGCCGAACCAGAGGAAGCCGCTTGCGATCATGGCGAGGTACAGCACCGTCCAGACGGCGCCAGGCCCCCGGACGTGGAGTTCGGCGCCGGGGATGGATGCAAAAAAACCGACGAGACCAATGAAGGCGTCCGCTACGGTCTGGTTCAGGCCGGCAAACGGCAGCGTGCCGGTGAAGAGCGATACGAGGGCGGAGAACAGGCCGAGGGGGACGACGAGCAAGCCCGCGAAGGGGACGACGAGGAGGTTCGAGACGATTCCCATAAGCGAGAGCTGGTTGAAATAGAGCGCGGTGAAGGGTCCGCTTGCAGCACTGACAGCGAGTGACAAAACGACAAGCATCACGGCTTGCTGGCCGATCTTGCGGAGTCTCGTTTCCGCCGTGATGCGCACATCAGCGTACAATCCCGCAACCGCGGCGATGACGAGCACCGACAGGTAGGACAGCTGAAACGATATGTCGAACAGGGCCTGGGGATCAGCGATGAGGCTCACGAGTGCGGCAAAAGCGAGCGCCTGCGCAAGGGCGTGATCGCGGTCCAGGAGGAGCGCAGCGAGACCGGCGGAAAGCATGATGCATGACCGCACGGTCGCGGTCTGGGCGCCCGCCGCGAGACAGTAGAACGCGATAAGCGGCAGGGTGAGCCACGCGGCGATCTTGCGCGGATCCGTAAACAGCGTGAGCCGGTGGTACCAGGCCTCGGGAAGCAGGAACATCAGGCCCCGCAGCAGCCCGAAACAGAGCAGAGCGACCATGCCCAGGTGCGATCCGGAGATGGATATGATGTGCGTTACGCCGGCGGTCATGAACCGGTCGCGCAGGTCCTCGTCGAGCCCGCCTTCCTCGCCCAGCACCATCGCCTGGAGAATGGCGGATCCGGGGCCGTGGAGCGCCGCGAGCAGCGCCTGGCGCATGCGTTCGCGCAGATCCTGAATGGAGCGGAAAACGCCGCTGCCGCGGCTGAGTACGGTTATGCTGCCGGCATCTTTGACCGCAACGGTTGCAGAGATCCCGTTCTGCGCGAGGTAGGCGGGGTAGTCGAACCCTCCCGGGTTCGCATAGCCCCGCGGCGTGAAGATGCGGGCATCGGCGCGGACCGTGTCGCCGTATCCGAAGGGCGGCTCGCTGCTGCGAAGCGTGAACCGGGCCTTTCCCGTAACAGGCGTGCCGTCGAGCTGGTTCAATTCAAGGACCGCTGCGGTCCGGTCGGGGTCGCGGTCCAGCGGGGAGGCGATGCGGCCGATGATTTCGTGCTGCTGCGAATCGAAGCTCAGCCGCGAGACGTGATCGACGGGAAACCAGGCTGCAGCTGACAGGTATGCGCCTGCGCCGGCAAGAGCGGCAACGGTTACGACTGCGAACGTCCGCTTCCCCAACGTTCCGCGACCGAGGAGGACGGCCTGGATGAACCCTAGAACGGCGGCGAATGCGGTGATCGAACCGGGAAAATAGAGGAAGCCCCACCCCAGCAGAATTCCGGCGGCGTACGCGAACGTCATCAGGACAAGGGGTGTGCGCATGGATGTTGGGGAGCACTGCGGGGCGGCCCCGCAGCAATTGGTCCGGCAGCTTCACAGCCGTTCGTACCGCTGATCACGCTTCGGCCGTGTTCAGCGGTCAGGCCGGAAAGAACGACAGGGCAGGGACGTTCTCCAGTTCCCGTCGCCGCAGCGGACAGCTGGCGTTTGCAGCGGGACAGCCCGCTAGCCGAGCTTTTCCCTGATGATCCCGGCAAGGTTGTCGGCTATGGACTGGATGTCCTTCTGGTTTTCGCCTTCGAGCATGATGCGTACTTTCGGCTCTGTGCCGGAATACCGGAGCACCAGCCGGCCCGCGCCGGCCAGCTGCTTCTCGATTTCGGCTGCGCGCGTTGCAATCTCCGGAATCGTCGACAAATCGCGCCGCTCCTTGACTTTCACGTTCACGAGGACCTGCGGATAGGTCTTCATGCAGGAGGCGAGCGCGGAGAGCGTCCTGCCGGTCTGTTTCATGATCGAGAGAACCTGCAGCGCCGAAACCAGCCCGTCTCCCGTCGTGTTGTTGTCCAGAAAGATGATATGTCCCGACTGCTCTCCTCCCAGGTTGTACCCGCCCTCAAGCATTTTTTCCATTACATAGCGGTCGCCCACGGCGGTGCGGACGAGCCGGCCGCCCGCCTTCTGCACGGCAAGCTCCAGCCCGAGGTTGCTCATGACCGTAGCGACCAGCGTGTTCTGCTTGAGCCTGCCCTCCTGCATCATCTGAAGCGCGCAGATCGCCATGACGGCGTCGCCGTCGATGACGGTGCCGTGCTCGTCGCACAGGATCACGCGGTCGGCGTCGCCGTCAAAGGCGATGCCGACGCCAGCTCCGTTTGCCGTCACCGCTCGGGATATGACCTCGGGGTAGAGCGAGCCGCACCCCTGGTTGATGTTCAGTCCGTTCGGCTCGTCGTACAGGGAGATGACATCGGCGCCCAGCTCCCGCAGGATGCGGGGGCCGATCTTGTAGGCGGCGCCGTTCGCCGAATCCACGACGATGCGCAGGCCGGTGAGATCCAAACCGCGCGGGATCGAGGATTTTACGAACTCGTTGTAACGTCCGGCGGCGTCGTCGATTCTGAACGCCTTTCCGATTTCCGACGCCGTGGGGCGGATGTTGTCCACGGCGCCCGAGAAGATGAGGTCCTCCATCTTCTGTTCCACTTCGTCAGGAAGCTTGAACCCGTCCCTGCCGAAGAATTTTATTCCGTTGTCCTCGAAGGGGTTGTGGGAGGCTGAAATGACGACTCCCGCGTCCGCGCGGAGGCTCCGGGTGAGGAAGGCGATGCCGGGCGTGGGAACAGGGCCCACGAGCAGCACATCCATGCCCATGGAGCACAGGCCCGACGTCAGCGCGCTTTCGATCATATACCCCGAGAGCCGGGTGTCCTTGCCGATGACGATGGCGTGCCGGCGTTGCGAATCCCGGAAAATGTGCGCTGCGGCCCGGCCGATGCGCATCGCCATTTCCGTGGTCATCGGGTCCTTGTTCGCGACGCCGCGGACCCCGTCAGTCCCGAAGAGTTTTTTCATTTGAGAGTCCTTTCCAATACAACAGTAACGGCTATATTTTTTTCGAGTATTTTGAGCTGTTTCCCCTGGTAGTCGATCCGGGGTTCCACGGAGGTGTTCTCGTGGACGCCCTGGATGTCGATCGGCATGGTCGAAAGGCGTTCGATCGACTGCAGCATGCCGGAGGGCCCTTCCGCGGTGATCCGGGGCGGCGACACCGTCACCCGCGCTACGCGAAAGCCGGCTGCCGGAAGCCCCGAAAGAACGGGCCGCAGCCGGAAGGTCTTCCGCGCCAGCGGTTCGAGTTTGATGAAAAGCTCTGTCCGGGAAAGATAGGTGATCGTTGTTCCCAGTGGACGCCTGATATCGTCGGGTGAAATATGGACGATATTGTCGCCCTTCTTGGTCAGGGACAGATCGGCAAGGCACACGACCTTTTTCGAGAGCGTGATGTCCCGGAGGAGGCGCTCCTGGCCCTGGATGCGGACTTCGAGCGTACTGGTCACCTCGCCCACGACCGCCATATTCTGGGGAATGTTGCGCAATTCGATGGGGACGGTGAGCGTCATTTCCGTCTTGCCTTTGGAAGTGACATAGAACCAGAGCGCGAGCGAAAAGAGCAGCGCCAGGATCTTGATGGCCCAATTGTCAAGTACGGCTTTTTTCAGTTCCATACGCCTGCATGTTCTCCCCGGTCCGTTTTCGCTCCCAGAAGCGCCCGGTGCGCAGCGGCTGCCTTTTTTTCTGAACAAAGAGGTCGGACAGCGTTTTCCGGAGCGCCGGCGCATCGGCGTTGTGTGCGATGGCGCCGTTCATCACGACCGAAATTTCTCCCGTTTCTTCGGACACGACGACCACGACCGCGTCCGCCTCCTCGGTCAGGCCCACCGCGGCGCGGTGGCGCGTGCCGAGCGCCTTCGAGAGGTTCGATGACAAGGTGAGCGGGAGAAAACAGCCTGCCGCGATGATCCTTCCGCCGCGAATGATCGCCGCGCCGTCATGGATCGGCGAGTAGGGAAGAAAAATGCTGACGAGGATTTCCTTGGTGATCCTGGCGTCGAGGTCCGTTCCCATTTCAACGATTGTTGACAGATCGCTGTTTCGCTCCAGCACGATAAGCGCGCCGATGCGCTTGTTGGCCATGGACACGGCGGCTTTCACGATCTCCTCGATCGATTTCGATCCCTCGCCGGGTGAAAGCGAACGGAAGAGATGGCGCTGGCCGACGCTGGCGAGCGTTCGCCTGATCTCGGGCTGAAACAGGATCACCACGGCAAGAACAATCTGGGACCAGAAGCTGTGGATGATCCAGTCGAGGGCATAGAGTTCGAGGAACTGCGACAAGCTGAAAATCAGCATCAGCAGTCCGATGCCGATAAGCATTTGGAACGCCCGCGTGCCTTTGATGAGCAGCAGCAGCCGGTACAGAAGATAATAGACCAGCGCGATGTCCACCGTGTCCGAGAACCAGCGATAGTTCGCGAGCACTTCGCGTATTTCAGTTCCATTGATCATGATTGTTTTATAACCGCATCCGTCATCCTGGCGACCTGAACCATGCGCGCCACGTCATGGACGCGGACGATCGAGGCCCCGCGCTCGATGCCGAGCGCGACCGTTGCGGCGGAGCCGTCAACGCGCTGCTCCGGTTCGGATATGCCGAGGATGGTGCCGATGAATTTTTTTCGCGACGTCCCGAGCATGACCGGCCTGCCGAGGACGCGGAATGCGTCGAGGTGATCGATGAGTGTCAGGTTGTGCTCCAGCGTTTTGCCGAAGCCGATGCCCGGGTCGATGATGATCTTTTCCCGGTTTACACCCGCCCGGAGCGCGATGTCGATGCTTTCCCCGAGAGAGTCCCTGACTTCGGCGACGACATCGCCATACACGGGGTTCTGCTGCATATTCCGCGGCGTACCCTGGATATGCATGACGACGACCGCTGCATCGCAGGCTGCAACGATCCGGGCCATGTCCGGTGAGAAGCGGAGCCCGCTTATGTCGTTCACCATCGACGCGCCGGCGGCAAGGGCCTTTTCCGCGACAGATGCCTTGTAGGTATCCACCGACACCGGCACGGCAAGTTCCGCACCCAGACGTTCAATCAGGGGAATGACCCGCCGAAGTTCCTCCTCCTCGCTGACTGGTTCCGCGCCGGGCCGCGTCGATTCCCCTCCGATGTCGATGATGTCAGCGCCGGCGGCCACCATGTCGCGGGCATGCGCCAACGCCCGGTCAGGGGAGGCAAATCGTCCGCCGTCTGAAAAGGAATCGGGCGTGACGTTGAGTATTCCCATGACGTGTGTGCGCGAGCCGAGGTCGAGGACTTTTCCCCTGCAGTCAATCTTATAATCTGAGCGCAGATGGTTGTCAAGGAGAGAGTCGACCCTTTGGAGAAAAACTGCAAGACCACCCCCTGCTTCCGAGGCCGCTGCAACAATGTGCTTCAATTGCGCGGCGGTGCCGTGGAGAAGGAGCTGTGCTGCGGCAGGGGAGGATGAAACGGAAAGGGCAGGTTCGTAACCTGCCCCGCTGGAGGATGAACAGACGAGGTCACGCAGGCGCGCAACCTCGCTTGGCGTCATATTGCTGATCGTGATCGTGAGCGCTTCACGGCCGCTGATCCGGAGGACCGTCGCCATGGCGGCCTCCTAGGCCGCGGCGGGCTGGCCATTGACGATGGCGTCGATTTCGGGGCCATCGAGGGTTTCCTTTTCAAGGAGCGCCTTCGTCAGCCGGTCGAGTGTCTCCCGCCGATCGCTGATCAGCTTTTTCGCTTTTTCATAGTTATCCGATACGATGCGCTTCACTTCTTCGTCGATGGCGATCGCCGTATGTTCGCTGTAGTCCCGGTGCTGGGCGATCTCGCGGCCGAGGAATATCTGCTCCTCCTTCTTGCCGTATGCCAGCGGCCCCAGCTTGTCGCTCATGCCCCATTCCGTCACCATCTTGCGTGCTAGGGCGGTGGCCCGCTCGATGTCGTTTCCCGCGCCCGTGGTCATATGCTGAAGAGCTATCTCCTCCGCAGCCCTGCCGCCCAGGAGGATTGCGATGTTGTTCAGCAGGTGATCCCGGTCGTAGGAATAGCGGTCCGCGGTGGGGAGCTGGAGCGTGACGCCCAGAGCCATGCCGCGGGGGATGATCGAAACCTTGTGCACGGGATCGGTGCCGGGAATGAGCTTGGCGACCATCGTGTGCCCGGCCTCGTGGTACGCCGTGTTTTTCTTCTCCTCGTCGCTGATGATCATGGTTTTGCGCTCGAGGCCCATCAGGATCTTGTCTTTGGCGCGGTCGAAATCGTCGTTCTCCACCTGTGTCTTGCCCGCTCGTCCGGCAAGCAGCGCCGCCTCATTCACGAGGTTCGCGAGCTCGGCGCCGGAAAGACCCGGGGTGCCGCGCGCGATGGCTTCCAGATCAACCTGCGGCGCCAGCTTGATTTTCTGCGTATGCACCTTCAGCACACCGATGCGGCCGTTCAAGTCCGGCCGCGGGATCACGACCTGTCGGTCGAACCTGCCGGGCCGGAGGAGCGCCGGGTCGAGCACATCCGGCCGGTTGGTCGCCGCCACAAGAATGACGCCCTCATTGCTTTCAAAGCCGTCCATCTCGACGAGCAGCTGATTCAATGTCTGCTCGCGTTCATCGTGCCCGCCGCCGAGCCCCGCTCCGCGATGGCGTCCCACAGCGTCGATCTCATCGATGAAAATGATGCAGGGTGCGTTTTTTTTGCCCTGTTCGAACAGGTCGCGGACGCGCGACGCGCCCACGCCCACGAACATCTCCACAAAATCGGAGCCGCTGATGGACAGAAAGGGGACTCCTGCCTCTCCTGCGATCGCCCGTGCGAGGAGCGTTTTCCCCGTTCCCGGAGGGCCGACCAGCAGTACGCCCTTCGGGATCTTGCCGCCCAGCTTCTGGAACTTCTGCGGGTCCTTCAGGATTTCGATGATCTCCTGGACCTCGACCTTGGCTTCATCCATGCCCGCGACCTCGCTGAAGGTCACTTTCTTCGAGGATTCGTTCAGGAGCCTCGCCTTGCTCTTGCCGAAGGAAAGGGCCTTGTTGCCCCCCATCTGCATGTTCCTCATGATGAACAGGAACCAGAGCGCCATCAGGATGAGCGGCGCCCAGACGACCAGAAAATTGTACCACGCCGATTCCTTCACCGGTTCGGCGTTGATCTTGATGCCTTTGGCCCTGAGGTCCTTCACCAGGTCGGGATATTCGGGGAGGTTGGTCTTGAAGGATTTTCCGGTTTTCAGGTTCCCGGTCATCTCAGTGCCCTTGATGGTGACGTCATTCACCTCGTTGTTGTTGATCTTGTCCATAATGTCGCTGAAGGGGATCTGGACAAGCGACGGCGATACGGGATTAAAAAGATTGAATATGAGCACTGATACGACGATAAACAGCAGTATCAGCGCAAGATTCTTGTAAAAGGCATTCACGGATTTGATCCTCCACTTGATACAACGGATAGCAACAGGACAGAGGGCACGACCCGGCAATTGCCTTTGCGTCTGCCAACCCCATCGTGTTTACCGGCACTCGCTGACGGTTTATCTTATTATACTAACATATTCATCTGCTGCTGACAACAGTTTCAGAGGCAGTCACCTCATCTTTTCATCCATGGGAAGCACGGCGATATACGGGAGGTTCCGGTAACGGTCCTTGTAGTCGAGACCATAGCCGACGACGTATTTGGTCGGTATGCGGAACCCCGCATAGTCGGCCTCGATCTGAACCTTTCTGCGTTCAGCCTTGTCGAGCAGCACACAGACCTTGAGCGACGCCGGGTTGCGTGCGAGCAGCATTTTCTTCACATGGGCGATGGTGACGCCGGAATCCATGATGTCCTCGACGAGGAGAACGTCCTTGCCGCGGATGTCTTCACTCATATCGGCAATGATCCGGACCGGCTGCGTGCCCTTGGAACTCGTGCAATGAATGAAGTCCATGCGCACCGATATTTTGAGTGAACGCAGCAGATCGGACATGAAAAAAAGAGCCCCTTTCAGGACGCCGACCACGAGCAGGTCCTTTTCCGCGTAGTCCTGGGAAATCCGGGAGCCCAGTTCGTGGATCTTTCTCTGTATTTCTTCACTCGTAAAAAGCGGTTTTCCGAAATCGATGCCTACCATCGTCACCTCCCAAACGTTTCGTTCGAAGCCGGCCGTCTCAACCGTTATTGGCGTCGCGCACGCTCACGCCGATTGTCAGCCGCCGCTCCGTGCCGCCCAGCGCAAGAAAACGCTCGTCGGTCCGGTAGCCGATGATCCACAGGATATCGTCTCCGGCGCAGAGCAGGGGAACGCGGTCGCGCTCGAGGCGGGGAACCTTTTCATCAATGAAGAAATCGTGCACTTTCTTGTGCCTGCCGCCCATGCCGGCAGGGCAGAATCGATCCCCCGGGATTCTGTTTCTTACGGTCAGGGGAGCGCGTATTTTATCATAATCGAATACAGCCTGCCAGCGGTAATTTTTATCCGACGGAGCGCCGCCCTGTTCGAGGCCGCGGATGCACACATCGAGACCGAATTCGGGTACGGATGTCACGCCCGGAGCCGCCAGTTCGCGTCTGACCGCGCCCTGCACGGCTGCCGTCGTCACAAGGAAGCGGTCGTACTCCCGGGCGAGGATGATGCCGGGCGCCAGGTGCATGGATCTGCCTGATTGCGCATGAGCCATGAAGGTGAGCGCTTCCTCGATCCGGACGGATGAAATCCCCGCCGGATCGCGGCCGGCCAGTTCCGCAGCGTGCCTCATGATCCTGCGTTTGAGCGCAGGGGGCGCTCCGCTGAAGCTGTTGTTTTGAATGACAACGCGGTTCTGCTCCCGGAAACAGACTGCCGGCAGACGTTCATCGAGCAAGGCCCGCAGCGCCTTGTCCTCATCCCTGAGGAGGGAAGCCTCCCGTGCAAGGGTTTCGACGATCCGGGGGTTGAATTTCCGGAGCAGGGGCAGGACGTCGCGTCTGATGCGGTTGCGCAGATA
>Ga0187786_10000361_pt1 | contig 13640 bp, 14 predicted proteins | sample 0815_BV2_10_20_M_FD_132449 | JGI IMG/M metagenome (GOLD analysis project Ga0187786, IMG submission 132449) | Tropical peat soil microbial communities from peatlands in Department of Meta, Colombia - 0815_BV2_10_20_MG | ecosystem: Environmental > Terrestrial > Soil > Wetlands > Peat | place...
AACAGGAAAAACTCTGGGACCAAACCATACAGGCGAGATATGCTGCAAGGGCTATAATGTAATGAAAGGTTACTATAAAATGCCTGAAAAGACCAAAGAAGTCATAGACGAAGAAGGATGGTTACATAGTGGGGATCTGGCTACTGTGGACGAAGAAGGTTACTATTCCATTGTGGGTCGTATCAAAGACATGATCATCCGTGGTGGGGAGAACATTTACCCCAGAGAAATCGAGGAATTCCTGTATACTATGCCCGGTGTTCTTGATGTACAGGTGGTTGGTATCCCTGATGAAAAATATGGCGAAATAGTTGGTGCATTTGTTATTTCTGCTGAAGGAGCAGATTTAGCTGAGGAGGATGTTCGGGATTTCGCTCTGACAAAAATTGCCAGATATAAGGTACCTAAGTATGTTTTCTTTGTTGATGAGTTCCCTCTGACTGCCAGTGGTAAGATTCAGAAGTTTAAACTTAGAGATCAGGCTGTGGAATTAATGGAGAAGATGAAGGTCAGGGAAGAAAGTTTATAGGTTAAAAACAAATGATGTGAAATTTATTACCTGGAAAAATTATTACATAATATAATGGGGTTTTCCTATAAAACCTGATATTTATTATTTTTTTTAAATTTAAAAGATCACATGATAATTCTGCGCAAAAAGAATAAAGTAGTGGAACTTTTCCCCATTGGGAGTTCTAAGGGAGCTTTAAACCAGCGGCGCAAACCACTTTTTTATGGCTATTTAAAACTCAAGCAGGTTAAAGATCAAGTTAAAATACACCGTTTTGTGGTACAAAAGGACAAGGAAATGATTTTTCCTCCATCAGAGGCAGTCAAGATTCTCAGAAAGCAGAACGTATTTTTGGTGGGAGATGATGTTGAAACCGAAAATATGCTGAATTCTCTTAATATAGATTATAGGAAGACTAACATTTGTCGTCACTGCACATTCACAGGCCATATCACAATTTTAGAACGAGATAAGTCATACCGTTACCATAAAGACAATATCTGCCGTATATGCGCCGAGGAAGAGATAAAAAGAGAACTTAAAAATCATTCTTTTGATTTGAAGATGTTTCCCACTTTCCGTCGGATGCTTAACCGCACAGGAGATCTGGAAAAAGTGCTTAAAATGTTTGACCCACGATTCAATCCGTTGGATAACAGGAAACTCACACTTTATGATCAGGTAGCCGGGGGAATAGACGAAAAAGGCCGAGTCAGCATGGATCAGTTGGAAATTCTCCCTAAATTTAAAAAGATACTAAAAAGGCAGGGAAAATATCTTCTTCCCGTTCAAGTACTTGCTATTAATGCGGGACTTCTAACTGGAGAGAACTTACTAATAGTCTCCGCCACTGCCAGTGGTAAAACCCTTATAGGGGAGTTAGCTGGTATACCACGAGCATTAAATGGTGGAAAATTTCTTTATTTGTCCCCTCTGGTAGCGTTGGCCAATCAGAAATACCGAGATTTCAAGAAAAGGTATAGTCACTTGGGTCTTAAAGTATCTGTTCGTGTGGGAATGAGTCGCATAAAAGCCAGAGAAGAATTATCTCTTCCTGAAGGTAGGGTGGAAGACTCAGACATCATAGTGGGGACATATGAAGGTTTGGACTTCTTATTAAGGGCAGGCCGGGCGTCTGAGTTGGGAAATCTTTCTACGGTGGTGGTTGATGAGATACATATGTTAGGTGATGAAGAAAGAGGACCCCGACTTAAAGGTCTTATCCAGAGATTAAAATGTTTATTTCCTAAATTGCAGATAATTGGACTCTCCGCCACGGTAGGTAATAACCTGGAAATTGCCAGCGAATTCAAAATGAAGTTAGTGGAATATGATAAAAGACCCGTCCCCTTAGAACGTCATCTGATATTTGCCCGAACCGAGGAAGATAAAAATCATTGGATGGCTCAATTAACCCGTAACGAATATCAAAACCGTTCAAAGAAAGGTTTTCATGGGCAGAGTATTATTTTCACCAATTCCCGGCGAAAAACCCATTCTATAGCTGATTATCTGGTTAAACGTGGGATTAAATCCTCGGCATATCATGCTGGTTTGTCTTACTCCAAGAAGAGCAAAATTGAAAAGGAGTTTGGAGAGCAGAAAATGTCTGCTGTGGTAACTACTGCTGCACTAGCTGCAGGGGTTGATTTCCCAGCATCTCAAGTTATTTTCGAGAGTTTAAATATGGGACGGGAAATGTTGACTCCCAACGAATTTTCACAGATGATGGGCCGGGCTGGCCGTCCCACGTATCATGATCAGGGTAAAGTATATCTTATTCCTGAGGTGGGACGTAAATATGGGAACGAAACCGAGGAAAACATGGCTCTGGCTCTGTTAGATAGTGAAGTGGAAGCAGTTCATGTCCAGTATTCAGAAGAAAGCTTGGTTGAACAATTATTGTCAGATGTGTGTGCCCGGGGAAATTCATTGATTACTGAAATATCTCAAAACTATCAAGAATATGAACTACCTTTAGAACTAGAAACTGCTTGGAACATTTTAGTTGACCAAAAATTTATAATTGAGAAAAATGGCAAAGTGGCACCAACTCCTTATGGACGGGCTACTGCCATGTCATTTGTTGACTATCACGCTGCTCGTTACATCAAAAATAGATTGAAAAAAAACAAAGCTCTGGATATTGCCTTAAAATTAGAACCATTCCAGAGTGCTTATCTTTCCAATCGCATCACCAATAAACTGAGCAGGGTACTTAAGATCAACATGTCTTCTCGGCTTTTTGCCGATTCTACCCTGGATATCATATCTTCAGGGGATGCTCTGGCTAAACTGGAGCCAAACTTCCGTGAAAATCTATTAAACCTTCAAATGGAATTTTTATCCTGCCGGTGTAAGGAACGGCCATTTTGTGGATGTTTCCAACGTGAATTATCCCGAAGAATTGTTCGACAGCGGTTGAACAAAGAAGATCCGGCCGATATAAGCCGCAAACTCCTGCGTAACTATGAAATACATGCCTATGCTGGGGATATCTTCAGTTGGTTAGACTCCCTGATTAGGATGTTAGAGGCGGTTCAAAGGGTTGCACTTGCTTTTAATAATAAAAAATTATCTTCAGAGTGCAGAGAACTGATAAAGAGGATTGAAAACTGATTTTTCCTTTGAAAATGTGGATTATAATAAAATTTTAGGATAAGTTTAAAATATAATTCTTACTCTATAAGATCCATAATATCCTTTAAAATAGATTCAATGGCAGTTTCCAGTAATTCGTGCCCTAAATCACGATCCACCATCACGCCTTCTGATTCTACTTCTAAAGCACCCTTATTTATGCCTTGAGATGCTTTTCTGGCTTCTGAAAGGCCCACCATTCCTACTTCAGGACATTTATCAAACTGGCAGTGTTCCTCCAGCCGAGATTCATCGGTAATACCCAAAAATGCACCCATGGAAAGTTCACCGGTTCCGGCATGGGGACCTTCAATTTCCACAATCTTACTATTAAAAATAATCTTTAAATCCAATTCTTTTTCTATTTTAGGGATGTAATCTTTTACAGGAACGTTTCCACCATGGCCGTTAACCAAAACCACAGCTTTCAGATTCAGATTATCACGAGCAGCTTTAAGAGTAGGTTTTAATCTTTTCTCTGATAGCTCTTTTGGAGTAACGTGGACACCATGTTCAACATAATCATACTCACTGGCTGCATATAAAACACCAAGATATTTGGCCCCACTTCTCATAGATGCTTCTAAACCCAGATAAGCAGCTATCTTAGCATCAGTATCAATAGGTAGAGATAACCCATGGTTTTCCTGGTGGGATCCTAAAGCCAACACTCCAATTTTATGCACATCCGGTGAAAGTACTTTTCCGGCGTTGTATCTGAGTTTTACCATTTTATAAATCCTCTAAAATTAACTAATTTTAATCAACTTACCTCAAGTACATTTACCTAAGTCGAATTACATATCAATAAATTCAATCATTCATCTTTTCAAATTAAATTCTTGCAATCATTTAAATCTCAAGATTCCAGATTTTATCTCCTACATAGTGTAGTGTTTTCACGGCCTTTCCTTGGGTGTTTTTCACCATTTCGGCTCCTGATATTAGGGCACGACCAATGGATAATGGTTTTCTATGGGTTTCTTCCACTATTACAACTACATCTTTCTCTTTTATTTGTGGATCTGCTTCTACAATACCTGGAGACATTACATCAGCTCCTTTGGCCACAAATCCAACTGCACCCATGTCCACTACCACGTAATGTGATTCCAGTGGGCGCTTCAAAGCCCCCTTAAGAGCAGGATATGGTTCACCATCAAGTATCATTATCATTGGTTCACCATCGACAAGTATTAAGTCTTCTATGTCTGTTTGAAGCATTTCAACCTGGGACTTCTCGGGTATGAGATCAGCGTAAATGCCAAGTTTTTCTTTTACTTTTTTCAGGTCCTTTTTTTTAAGGTGGTAACGCTTTTTTATTCTCAAGTAATAAACACCTCAAGCTTTATTTGGTCTTTACATCTTAATATTTTTTTATTAACGGTACATTTAAATATAAATCTCAACTACATTGATGGTAAAGGAAAGGTGATAATAGTGAGTGGACAGAAGAATGTTAACACTTCCCGACCACTGGATGTTTTAGGTAAATCACTGAACTCCCAAGTCCTAATCAAATTGAAAGGTGGACGTGAATTTAGGGGAGTTTTAGAGAGCTTTGACATGCATATGAATTTGGTCTTGAATGATGCTGAAGAACTAGAAGACGGAGAATCAACCACCCGACTAGGTGTGGTCTTAATTCGTGGCGATAACATCGTCTACATTTCACCCGGATAAACTCAACATGAGTCTTTCGGGAACTATACGAATTACTTGATTTTAACTGGAGGTTAATAATGAAAGGTACACCCTCATTTGGTAAGCGTAACAAGAAAACCCACATACGATGTCGTAGGTGTGGTAAAAACTCTTACAATGCCAGGAAAAAGTACTGTGCCGCTTGTGGATTCGGAAGATCCAGTAGAATACGCACGTACAGCTGGCAGAACAAAAAACTTAATGGATACAGGTTGAAATAGATGGATATGAGAAACCCCATCGATGTGCGGATTATTGTGGAAGGAGCTTCCGACGTGGAAAATGTTTCCCGGGCTTTGCAGAACATAGCTCTGGGGGCGGAGTACCACATTACCATCTCCTCCATTGTCCCTACCACCAGTCCTGAAATTGCTAAGAAGGCAGTCGGGGGTGCGGACATAGTTCTAATTGCTACTGATGTAGACGCACCCGGTAGGGAGCTGGCTGAAAAATTCCAGAAAACCCTCCACGGAGATGTGGGACACGTAGAACGGATGAAACTACCTTTTGGACATGATGTAGAATATATAGATCCAGGCATCATTCGCAGGGAAATTAAAAACGCCATCATCCGCTCGGGACTCATAGCCATTGCCAACATAAACCGTTTCCAGGATATTAAAAGTCAACTAAAAGAATCACAACAAAAAATAAAAGATCTTAAAAAAGAGAGTCAAGAACTATCTATTTTAAATGATAAATTAGTTGCCGAAACCCAGGAAACAACATCCTCCCAGGAACGCTTGGAATCCCAGCTTAAAAATCTACAGGAGGAATTTAAGGTTGTAAAGCAGAGATATGTTGATTTAAAAAATAAACACAGCCTTCTGCTTAACAAAAACCTTTATGAAATTTTTTATATTAAAGAACTTTGGAAAGAAGAATTTAATGAAGATTTAACTGAAGATGAACATGTTACTTCTATTACCAGTGAATTTAAACCGGACAACATATTAGTAGGTCAAGGTCACATTGCTGCACCTTCCAAAAAAGAGGCAGTGGACTGGTTAAAGGTTATTCGCACGGTCTTGATTTTTTATGATTCTAAACTAGAGGATCTCAGAAAAGAAATGGGTGATGATAAGTTCAGCCCTCAATTATTAAAGGATTAATATGATATTCTTTATTTGGTCCTCATTCTCATCAATATATGGTATAATACCCGGGAGAACTTGAATTGCAGGATAAATGCGGTATTGTTGGTGCTTATTCTATAAATAAGTCTAAAAATGTATCTAGAGAAATATATTACGGACTCTATGCTTTGCAACATAGAGGTCAGGAGTCAGCAGGCATATCATCTTATAACGGTAGTCAAATGAGTACCTACAGGGGAATGGGATTGGTTTGTGATGTTTTCAACAATGGAAATGTGGAAGGTCTGGAAGGAAATGTAGGAATAGGGCATGTTAGATACTCCACCACCGGTAAATCATTAATAGAAAATTCTCAACCATTTGTAGCTGAATTTGAATCAGGAAAGATTTCTATTGCCCATAATGGAGATATAATCAACTCCATGGAACTTCGCAAGGAATTGGAAAAACAAGGAATTAATTTTCGCTCTACCACCGATTCGGAGGTACTCTGTCACTTGTTAACCAATGAGTACCGGAAGAGTAAGAACATGGTGGAATCCATTCAAAACGTCTCTAAGCGCCTTTTGGGTTCCTATTCGCTGGTAATTCTATTGAACGATGATCTGATGGTGGTAAGAGATCCCATTGGGATAAAACCACTTTCCATGGGTAAAATTAATGGAACCATGCTGGTCGCCTCTGAAACAGTTGCTTTTGATGCTGTGGGGGCCAAATACGTCCGAGATGTTGAACCTGGCGAAATATTGCTTATAAATGATAAAATTAAAAGTTTTAAAATGCCCCGAAGTGAAGATACTCCTCGGGCGCACTGTATGTTTGAATATGTTTATTTTGCCCGTCCGGACAGCATCTTAGATGGACGTTCAGTATACGATGTGCGACTAAAAATTGGAAAATCACTGGCCCAGGAATATTCGGTGGATGCCGATGTGGTAATGCCTGTACCAGATTCAGCCATCACCGCTGCCATTGGTTACTCGCGTGAATCTGGCTTGCCGTATGGTGAAGGGCTGATTAAGAACCGTTATGTGGGTCGTACATTTATCATGCCCACCCAGGAAGAACGGGAAAATTCAGTGCGTCTTAAGATGAATCCCATCCGCTCTGAACTGGAGGGGAAACGCATTGTGTTGGTGGATGATAGTATTGTGCGGGGAACTACTTCTAAGGCATTGGTAGATGTTATTCGCGATGCGGGGGTGGATGAAATTCATTTGCGAGTAGGATGTCCCCCTATAATATCTCCCTGTTATTACGGAATTGCCATGGCCACCAAAAAAGAACTCATTGCCTCAGATAAGAAAGTGGAAGAGATTCGCAAGACTCTGGGTGTTGATTCTTTAGGTTATTTAGATGCGGATTCTTTGGTGAAGTGTATTGGTATCAAACGGGACCAGTTGTGCATGGGGTGCCTCACGGGTGAATATCCTACCGAACTACCGGCCGATATTGAAGAATATGAATCATGCCGTTGTTAATCCTATTTTTAGTTGAAGGTGTTTAGGTGAATTAAATGGTGGAGTTACTGGCGCCTGCTCGAGATTTTCCTTCATTAGGTGCAGCCTGTAATAATGGGGCTGATTCTGTTTATGTGGGTCTTGAAGGATGCAATATGAGGGCCAACGTTTCAAATTTCACCCTTAACTCCTTAAAAGATGCAGTAAAACAGTGTCACGATTCTAATAAGAAGATATATGTCTGTACCAATACCATAATGAACAACCAGGACCTGGCTTATTTTAAAGAAATTCTACCAATCATGCAGTCTTACGAGGTAGATGCTTTAATTATTTCTGATCTCGGAGCATTAAAAATAGCAAGAGATGCCGATATTGATGTTCACATGAGCATTCAGGCCAATATTTCTAATTTTGAATCTTTAAATTTATTGGAAGAGCTTAAAGTTAAACGTGTAGTTCTTTCCAGGGAATTATCCCTTCTTCAAATAAAAGGAATAGCCCAGAATACCAATCTGGAAATTGAAACATTTGTACACGGAGCCATGTGTGTTGCGGTCTCTGGGCGATGTTTTTTAAGTTCTGCACTTTACAATAAAAATGCTAACTGTGGGGAATGTTTACAACCCTGTAGAAAAAGATGGAAATTAATTTCTGAAGATGAAGAAGTGTTCGAACTTAGTTCAAATGAAAATAAAAGCCATATTCTAAGCCCTAAAGACCTTTGTATGATCAGATATGTTCCTGACCTTATTGAAGCAGGGATTGACGCCTTTAAAATAGAAGGGCGGGCCAGACCTGCTGATTATGTTGCTACAGTTACTAAAGTTTACAGAGAAGCTATTGACAGTTACCAAAGTGGAAACTGGGAATTTGACGAAAAATGGGTAGGAGAACTTAAAAAGGTATTCAACAGAGGCTTTGACACCGGATTTTACTTTAAAATCCCCTATAAAACCAACCAATATAACGAATCAACTTATATTAAAAAAGATATTGGTTCTGTCGTTAATTATTACAAAAATGTCTCCGCTGCAGAAATCAGGTTGTGGGATGACCTGAAAATAGAGGATGAAATTATAATTCAAGGTAATAAGACGGGATCGCTTATTCAAAAGGTTCGTTCAATGCAAATTGATGGTAAAGATATTAAAAAAGCGGGGAAAGGTCAGAATATTGGATTATCAGTTGAAAGTACAGTAAGACATAATGATGTTATTTATAAACGAATACCACGTCGTTAGATTCCACCAATTCTATAAGATAGTCATGATAGGTTTCATAAAAATAAGATAATAGCTTCTATTTTGCTTTATCCACTACTGTTTCAGAAATTTCCTTTTGAATGGCTGGATCTTCTTCACCAAGTGGTATCTCCTTTAAAAAGAAGGCAATAATCAGTCCGGCCAGTGCCAGACTTATAGCGACCAGAAAAACGTTTTGGATGGAATTTGCTAAAATTTGCGTTTTACCCATTAATGCAACTGAACTTCCCATGGTAATATTCATTATATATCCAAAGAGGGGTATTGCTACCGTGGCACCAATATTTCGAAAAAATTGCATAGAAGCAGTTACGATCCCTATTTCTCTTAATGAAAAAGCATTTTGCACAATTACTGTAAATAAACTATACATCATCCCGGAACCAATACCGAGGATGGTCGAATAAACCAGTAATAGATAATAGGGGGTGTTCTGGTTCATAGTAGCCAGAAGCACAATTCCCACTCCAGTTATTATGAATTCAATAATGGCCAGCTTTTTATACTTCCCTGTCTTTGATATGATCTGTCCTACAATGGTGGAAGATAAAGTTAAGCTTAAAAGCATGGGAATCATGATGAGTCCAGAGTTGGTGGCGCTCATACCTATAATGCCCTGGGCAAACAGGGGTACATAGATTATCCCACAAAATATAAGGGCACTTGCTAAGAAGTTTTCCACAGATGAGATGGTGAATATGGAATTTTTAAATAATTTAAGTGGTAGAATAGGTTCTAATGCTTTCTTTTCAGCCCAGATAAATATGCCCAGCATCACTGCCGAAAAGATGAAAAGACTCCCTATTTCCAGTAAAGGAGAATTTTGCAAATCTTTAGCTAGAGTTAACGCTAAGAAAAAGGCGCTTAAGGATAAAGTAAATGTTATTATCCCTGTGTAATCAATAATTTTTTTCACATTGGGAAGTTTGAAATTTGGAAGAGAGTAAAGCAGGCTAATGGCAGCTATTCCTACGGGAATGTTTACAAAAAATACCCATCTCCAGCCAATAGTGTCGGTGATTATTCCACCTAGTATAGGTCCTAAAACGCTGGAAAGACCAAATACTGATGCCAGTATGCCCATGTATTTACCTCTTTCCCGGGGGCTGAAAATTTCTCCGACCACCACAAATGGAATGGATATTAGTATTCCTCCTCCAATTCCCTGTAATCCCCTGAATAGGATTAGTTCAAAGATGTTACTTGAAAAACCGCACATAATGGAGGATAATATAAAGGTGACTATACCTGCTATTAAAATATTTTTTCGCCCATAAAAATCTGATAATTTTCCAAATAGAATTACAGCCACAGTTGAAGCAAGCAGGTAAGAAGTGAATGGCCATACATAATATTCCATTCCTTGCAAGTTACTGATAATTCGAGGCATGGCAGTTCCTAGAATTGAGTTATCAAGGGCAGCTACCAGAAGTCCTACCATCAAACCGGCCATAATCATGGTTATTTTAGTTTTACTAAGGTTATAGTGACTTTTATAATGATTCATTGTTATCCCTGGGGTTTATTTTTAATAAAATCTTTTTTACAGTTTCTACTGACTCGTAAAGTTCTTCAAGTTCTTTTTTACTCAATAAAACCAGGTTATTTTTCATATTTTCTTCAACCAGACTACGTGCGTCGTCTATGAATGTTTCACCAATTTTTGTTAAACCGATTTTGGTAACCCGGCGATCATGGGGATCGGGATATCTCTCCACCATACCATCTGCTACCAACTTATCAACATGGAATGTCATGTTGGGCCGGGATATATACAGCCATTCCCCCAATACGGATATTGGGAGCTTTCCCTTATGTTTGAGTGTCCCCAGAATCTGATAATAGGCTAGTAATTTCTGTTTTTGATTGATTTCTTTTGAAGTGGTTAATCTTTGATAAAAGATTGGAAAATAGATTAAAAGATTATCTAACATATCATCCATTTTTTTATCTTCCATTACTCTCACCAAATATAGTTCAATATTTTAACTATTTAAAAATTTAATTATATAATATTTAAATCTTATCTTTTGTTTAAATGAGCAATATTAAATTCATGGAAAAAGAAATAGTAGACAAAAACCATACTAACATAAGAAATCTCAAATCCTTTAAAAGAATTGTTTTAAACATTAAAGAATAAAAGGAGTTGGTCTTTGTGATGAAAATAAAAGACGCCATGCAGAAAGAAGTTATCAAGTTCCAATCCGATGACAGAATAATAGATGTAGCTCAGAGCCTTCGTAAAAATAACATTAGTGGAGCACCAGTGGTGAATGAAGAAAACCATTTGGTAGGAATAATCAGTGAAGGAGATATCATGCGGCTCCTGGAGATTCACTCTCCTAAAATAAACCTAATATTACCGGCCCCTCTTGATCTAATTGAACTTCCGGTACGTATGAAACATGAGTTTGACGAAATAGCAGAAGACATGGAAAGGGCTTCTTCGGTCATAATTGGAGAAATCATGACCCACAAAGTCATTACCATCAAAAGAGAGGCTACTATAAATGATGCGGCTGAGCTGATGGATAAAAACGACGTGAAAAGACTACCTGTAATTGATGATAATGGTAAATTAGTGGGTATTGTTACCAGGGGGGACATTATAGCTGCCATGGTGAGTGGATGAATAAAACCCGGGGCATAGCCATATATGGCAAAGGTGGAATTGGAAAATCCACTGTGGTCTCCAACCTGGCGGCCAGCTACTCCCAAAATCAGAAAGTACTGGTCATAGGCTGCGATCCCAAGGCTGATACTACCCGTACCCTGGTGGGAAAGCGTATACCTACCGTTCTGGACACCATACGCAAGAATAAAACCGCATCAAGAGAAGACGTGGTATTTTCGGGCTATGGTAATGTGGCTTGTGTGGAAAGTGGAGGGCCTGAACCCGGTGTGGGATGTGCAGGTAGGGGAGTAATAGTGGCCATGAGTCTTCTGGAGAAGATAGGTCTATTTGAGGAAGATCTGGGCCTGATTATTTATGATGTCCTGGGAGACGTGGTTTGTGGTGGTTTTGCAGTACCACTACGTGAAGAATACGCTGAAGAGGTATATATAGTAACTTCTGGAGAGTATATGGCGTTATACGCTGCTAATAATATATCAAAGGGGATAAAAAAGCTTAAAGGCAGATTAGGTGGCATAATTTGCAACTGTCGCGGAACTAACCGGGAAGAAGAGTTGGTCACAGAATTTGCAGAAAAAATCGGAAGTCAGGTAGTGGGTGTCATACCCCGCAGTGAACTGGTTCAAAAAAGTGAAATAGATGCAAAAACAGTTATGGAAAAATATCCTGAATCAGAACAGGCCCAAAAATATAGGGAACTTTCTGCTTCTATACTCAACAACCAGCAATTTGTGGTGCCAGAACCCATGGAAGTGGACGAATTTGAGAAATTCTTCCGAAAATATCAGTAATTCCATTAAAAAAGCTCTAACTTAAAAAAGCATATAGAATCAAATATTTAACTCTTTTAAGTTTTTAACCTTTAATTCTAATAATTCTAATGCGCGTATACAGGATTCTTTGGCTGTAACACATTCTTCAAAGTAGAAAAGATGAGAAGAACACTTACAGTCTGAAGAACCAAAATCTTGGATTCCGACTCCCCTTTTTGAGACTTCAAATGCTAGCTGACATTCTAAACCATCGGACGTGACTGCAAAGATCACATCCACTATTTTAGTGTTTTGGTGTTTTAGGAGATAGTCCACGTGCCAGTGCATTTTTTTTTCGCTACTTAAATGCCGTTTAATCCTGGCTTCCAATGAATTTAGTGCCGAACCAACGTAAACGTAACAACCGTTTTCAAAGGATATTTTTCCCTTTTTACCAACTGTTATTATGGATTCTTGGTTTAAATCTATGATTAAACAGTATATTCCCTTTAAGGGGGGATCTTTCGTCATTTTGATCTCCTGTTTAATACCGGGTTTTATTAAGTTGAAATACAATCTTATCTTGGCCATTAAAGTAATTTTTTTTAAACTTAATTAGTTTATAACTAATTTCCACAGGAGTTTTAGTAACTTTAACAGGATCTTAGTATATTTTTTAACAGGAATTTTAAACTATTTAATAAGCAACTTCAGACATTAAAAATCATGTGATTTACTCAAATCAGTTAGAAACTTACTTACAATGCAATTGAATATTAATTTATTATAAGAACGCTTATAAGAAATGGAGAAATTATTATGCAATACACCTTTCAGGCTCGTGGTCATTCAAACGTTACTTCGCGCCACCGATCCACGTTTGAAGTTACCAAAGACTCCCAAATCGGAAAAACTGCTGATTGTATCATTGGTGTATCATCGGATGCAGTTATGGATGACATTCCTTCTGAGATTAAAGCTGCCTTAAGGGATGAAGATCAAATTATTAGGTTAATTTTGAAAACTGAAAATTTTCAGGATGAAATAACGGGATACGGGCACCCACTCCTAACTCTGGACCATCCCACCGATATTGTGTGTCGTAAGAGTGATTATACTTGCAGCCGGACCCTGATGATAATGGCAGATAAGGCAGCTTGTGATCTTAAAGAAGGATTAATAGAAGATTTAAGACAAGGTCAGTTACTGAAAATAAAGATCATAGTTGAATAACTGTTTAAAATAGATAAAAATGGTGCAGGGGACGGGATTCGAACCCGCGAAGGGACTCACCCACTAGGCCCTCAACCTAGCGCCTTTGACCGCTCGACCACCCCTGCATTGTGAAATACTTGATTTCAAGAATGAATAGAGCATACCCTACTTTTTCTGTTTCCCTATTTAAATGTTACTTAACCCACAACTTAATAATTAATACCTTCTAAACATGTTTATTAAGCCGGTGATCTTTAATGGAAGCAGTAAAAACAGTGGGAGAAGACGTGTTGGTTGACATTGAAGTATCAACCCGATCAGATCACTTCTCTCTGGTGGGTTACAATACCTGGAGAAA